>Ga0209647_1002492_pt1 | contig 14919 bp, 18 predicted proteins | sample GraSoi_2013_60cm_FD_185827 | JGI IMG/M metagenome (GOLD analysis project Ga0209647, IMG submission 185827) | Grasslands soil microbial communities from the Angelo Coastal Reserve, California, USA - Sample 9_17_2013_60cm (SPAdes) (version 2) | ecosystem: Environmental > Terrestrial > Soil >...
GGCTCGCGCCCTGCAGGTCGCCGGCGCTGGGCTTTGCGCTCCCCGTCTTGGAGATGCGGGCAGTGATGACGACGCGGGGATAGGCCGAGACGGTCAGGCCCTGCGCCATGGCCATCGAGTCGTTGAGGGCGAACTGCAGTGGCAGGTCGCCAGCGCGGGTGCGCAGCACCGCGAGCGGCATCGGCGGACCCTCGGCGGCGCGCGCGAACACGAACACGACGTCGTCTGGCTTCACCTGCTTCGCGAGCTCGGGCGCAAGGCGCACCGTGCCCTTCACGCCGGGATGTGCAGTGGTGGGTTTACCGATGCCGGCAAGCTTGCGCGCCTCCTCGACGTTCCCGGCGATGGTGCGCGCATCCTCCGAGTTCGGCGGCACGAGCGGCAGCATGCGGGTCCAGAGCGTCGCCGCGTTGGCGTAGTCCTGGCGCTCGAACGCCGCCGTGCCGGCGAGCGCCAGCGCCTTCAGGTTCTGCGGATCGATCTCGAGCGCGCGCTCGACCAGGCGCGCCGGTTCGCCCTCCATGCGCTGGCCGCGTGCCATCGCCAGCGCATCGGCGAAATCGGCGAGCAGCTGCGCATCGCGCGGCGCGCGCTGCGCCGCCTTGGCATAGGCATCCACCGCTTCCGGGAACCGGCCCATGACGCCGTACGAGCGCCCCAGGAGCTTCCAGCCCTCTGCGTCGTCGGGGTTCTCACGCAACTTCGCCGCGAGGCGCGCCACCATCGCCTCGAGCTGCGCCACGTCCGGCGCGCCCTGCTGCGGATCGAGCGCGCGCGGCGTGCCCGTGGCGAGATACACCGCCAGCGCGAGCAGCGGCACCGCGATGCCGACCGCCAGCGCGGCGCGCCGGCCGCTGCCACCCGCGGTTTCCACCTCGACTGCCGGTACGTCCTCCAGTAACCGCGCCTCGAGCTCGAGGCGCGCACGCTGGTAATCCTCCGGGCCGAGCGTGCCGGCGGCGAGGTCGGCTTCGAGCTCGCGCAGCTGGTCCTTGTAGATGGAGAGGTTGGCGTCGCTGCGCGAGAGCCGCGCCTGCTCCTTCCGGCTGAGCAGCGGGCGCAGCACAAGGAACACCGCAACCGCCGCGAGCAGCGCGGCGATGATCCAGAAGCCGATCATTCCAGCAGCTTCGCGGCGCGGCTGCGCTCCGCATCCGAGAGCTGCGGCGCGGCGATGCGGCGGCGGCGCACGACTCTCACGAGCAGGGTGAACCCCACGACCACGAATGCGAACGGTCCCGCCCACAGCAGGATCGTGCTGCCCTTGAGCGGCGGCCGGTAGAGCACGAAGTCGCCATAGCGGGCGACCATGAAGTCGACCACGTCGCGCTCGGACTTGCCGGCGGCGAGCTGCTCGCGGATCTGGTTGCGCAGGTCGATGGCGAGCGGCGCGTTCGAGTCCGCCAGCGTCTGGTTCTGGCAGACGAGGCAGCGCAGCTCGTGCGAGAGGCTGGTGACGCGGCGCTCGAGCACCGGGTCCTGTGCCAGCACGCAGCTTGCCCAAAGTGCCAGCAGCACCTTAGCCACCGGAGTTCAGTTGCTGCACCAGCGGCTCGACCTTCTGCTTCACGACGTCCGCGTTAAGCGGGCCGATGTGCTTGTAGCGGATCACGCCCTTGCGATCGATGACGTAGGTCTCGGGCACGCCGTACACGCCGTAGTCGATGCCGATGCGGCCGTTGGCATCGAACACGATCAGCTGATAAGGGTTGCCGTTGCGCTTGAGCCAGGGCAGCGCGTCGTCGCGCGCGTCCTTGTAGTTCAGCCCGACCACGGGAGCCAGCCCGGACTGCGCGATGCGCGTCACCACCGGGTGCTCGACCAGGCACGGCGGACACCACGACGCCCACACGTTCATGATCCACACCTTGCCCAGCATGTCTTTTTGGGAAAAACGTTTATCGGGCTCGGTGAGCAGCGGCAGCTCGAACGGCGGCGCCGGCTTGCCGATCAGCGGCGACGGCACTTCGCGCGGATCGAGGCGCAGGCCGACCGCGAGCAGCGCGACCAGCGCGACGAAGATGCCGAGCGTCCAGAGCGCTCTCTTCACGCAGTCACTTCGGCACCGCGCCTTCGGGGTAGTACCACTCGATATCTACGGTCGCTTGCGGCGAGCAGGCCGCCGAGCGCCATGATGAGGCAGCCGACCCAGATCCAGTCGATGAAAGGCTTGTGCTGCACTTTCACCAGCCACGAGCCGTCGTCGAACGGATCGCCGAGCGACACGTAGAGATCGCGCGTCGGGCCGGGATCGATCGCGGCCTCGGTCATCGGCATGTTCTGCACGACGTACAGGCGTTTCTCCGGATACATCACGGTGATGGCTTCGCCATTGCGCGTTACCAAGACCTTGGCGCGCGCTGCGACGTAGTTCGGGCCTTTGACGTTGGTGACCTGGTCGAGCCGGAACAGGTAACCGGCGAGCGACACGGTGTCGCCGGGCTTCATCTTCAGGTCCTTGTCGCTCTCGTAGGTCTTCACCAACGTGACGCCGACGACGAACACCGCGACGCCGATGTGCGCGGTCACCATGCCGAGATGGGCGCGCGAGCCGCGCGGGCGCTTCTTCAGGCTGATGAGCGCGGTGGCGACGATCCAGACGGCGAGCGCGAGCGCAAAGCCGGTGAGCGCGTGCCACTGCCCGAAGGCGAGCGGCAAGAGCAGGCCGACGGCCAGGCTCACGGCGAGCGCCCAGCGCAAGAGCACCGCGAGCTCCGGGATGGTGGTGTGCTTCCAGCGCGCGAGCGGCCCGACGCCCATCAGGAAAAGCGCCGGCGCCATCAGCGGCACGAACACGCTCTCGAAGTACGGCGGTCCGACCGAGATTTTGCCGGCGCCGAGCGCATCGATGAGCAATGGGTACAGCGTGCCGAGAAAGACGGCGCCCGCAGCCGCCACCAGCAGCACGTTGTTCGCGAGCAGGAACGACTCGCGCGACACCGGCGCAAACTCGCCGCCGAGGCCGATGCGCGAGGTGCGCCAGGCGTAGAGGGCCAGCGCGCCGCCGATCAGCACGGTGAACAGCCCCAGGATGAAGATGCCGCGCTTCGGATCCACGGCAAAGGCGTGCACCGAGGTGAGCACGCCCGAGCGCACGAGGAAGGTGCCGAGGAGCGATAGACCGAAGGCGATGATCGCGAGCAGCACCGTCCAGCTCCTGAAGCCGCCGCGCTTTTCGGTGACGGCGAGCGAATGGATCAGCGCCGTGCCGATGAGCCACGGCATGAAGGAGGCGTTCTCCACCGGGTCCCAGAACCACCAGCCGCCCCAGCCGAGCTCGTAGTAGGCCCAGCCCGAGCCGAGCGCGATGCCGAGCGTGAGGAACATCCACGCCACCGTGGTCCAGGGGCGCGACCAGCGCGCCCAGGCGGCATCGAGCTTGCCCGAGAGCAGCGCCGCGACCGCGAAGGCAAAGGCGACCGAGAAGCCGACGTAACCCATGTAGAGCATCGGCGGATGGATCACCATGCCCGGGTCCTGCAGCAGCGGATTGAGATCGCGGCCGTCGATCGCCGGCGGGAACTGGCGGTCGAAGGGATTCGAGGTGAACAGCATGAAGGCGAGAAAACCCAGGCTGACGATGCCCATCACGCCGAGCACGCGCGCCGTCATCTCCTCGGGCAGGTGGCCGCTGAACCAGCTCACCGCGGTCATCCACACGCCGAGCATCAGCGTCCAGAGCAGGAGCGACCCTTCGTGGCCGCCCCAGACGCCGGAGACCCGGTAGTGCAGCGGCAGCGCACTGTTGGAATGGTCGGCGACATACGCCACCGAGAAGTCGTTGTTGACGAACGCGTAGGTCAGGCAACCGAACGCAAAGGCAACCAGCAGCGCCTGCGTCTGCGCCGCGGGGCGCGCCACGGCGATCCAGGCGCGATTGCCGTTGGCGGCGCCGGCGAGCGGCAGCACCGCCTGGATGATCGCGACGGCGAGCGCCAGAGCGAGGGCGATTTGTCCGAGCTCTGGAATCATGGCGCCTTGATCGTTTTCTGCGCCTTTGCGCCCTGCTCGAGCGCGTGCGCGGCCTCTGGCGGCATGTAGTTCTCGTCGTGCTTGGCGAGCACCTCGCGCGCGGCGAACACGCCGTCGGCGCCGAGTTGCCCCTGCGCCACCACGCCCTTGCCCTCGCGGAAGAGATCCGGCAATTGGCCGCGAAAGACGACCGGCATCGACTTCGCCGTGTCGGTGACCACGAAGCGCACCTCGACGCCTTCGCGCTTCACGCTGCCGGGCACCACCATGCCGCCGATGCGGAAGGTGCGCCCCACCGGCGCCTGGTTCGCCGCCACCTGCGACGGCGTGAAGAAGAACACCAGGTTCTGGTTGAACGCCATCAGCACCAGGGTAGTCGCCACACCGAGCGCGACCACGCCGAGCGCGATCCACGCCATGCGCTTATGTCTTGGTTTCACTCTTTCTCTTTAACAAAACGATGACCTCGATGAGGAGAAGCGCGAAGGTGACACCATAAGCGCCCCACACATAGAAGCCATACCCACCCATGGCGAAAAACTCGCTCATGTGTTTTGCCCCCCTGATAAGGGGGGTGGCGCGAAGCGCCGGGGGGTTTCGGTTTTCGCAAAACCCCCCGCTCGCTTCACTCGCGACCCCCTTATCAGGGGGTCAACAATAAAAAAACCATCCATCACTGCGTCTCCACGATCTCGCAGCGCACCCGCACCAGCGCGACGGCGATGCTGTACATCCAGAAGGCGAGCGCCATCAGCAGCATCCCGGTGAGCATGGTCGCGGCCATGCTCGGCGCCTTGGTGAAGCTGATCGAGGCACCTTGGTGCAGCGTGTTCCACCACTTCACCGAGTAGTAGATGATCGGGATGTTCACCACGCCGACGATGGCGAGCACGGCGCCGGCGCGGTCGGCGCGGCGGCGGTCGTCGATCGAGGCCTGCAGCGCGATGAAGCCGAAGTAGAGGAACAGCAGGATCAGCTCGGAGGTGAGGCGCGCGTCCCACACCCACCACGTGCCCCAGGTCGGCTTGCCCCAGAGCGAGCCGGTCCAGAGCGCGATGAAGGTGAACAGCGCGCCGGTCGGCGCGAGCGCGCGCGCCATCATCGCCGAGAGCCGCGTGTTCATCGCGAGACCCGCCGCGGCCCACAACGCCATCACCACGTAGATGAACATGGACATCCAGGCCGCGGGCACGTGGATGAAGATGATGCGGTAGACCTCGCCCTGCTGGGCATCGGTCGGCGCCACGAACAAACCTACATACAGCCCGGCGACGGCGAAAAGCACCGCGAGCGCGGCGCACACGCGCGCGATCTTTCCCGCCAGCGGATAGAAGGTCTGCGGCGAGGCGTACCAGAAGAGCTTGATGCTTTCCGCGGTCATTCCAATGAAATCCTAAGCGCGGCCGCCGTGGCCCAGGGCGCGAACACCGCTACCACTATGAGCAGCGCAGCGAGCAGGAGCAGCTGGCCATCGGCTGCCAGGCCCGCGCTCGCCATCTCGACCGCGCCGGCGCCGAGAATGAGCACCGGCACATAGAGCGGCAGCACGAGGAGCGAGAGCAGGACCCCGCCGCCGCGCAGTCCCAGGGTCAGCGCGGCGCCGATGGCGCCGATGATGCTGAGGACCGGCGTACCGAGGAGCAATGATAAGGCAAGCACGCCATAGAGCGGCGCGGCGACGTCGTACTGCAGCGCGATCAGCGGCGCGATCAGCACCAGCGGCAGGCCCGAGACCAGCCAGTGGGCGAAGGCCTTGGCGCTCACCACGATGCCAAGCGGCGCGCCGCTCAGCAGCAGCTGCTCGAGCGTGCCATCGGCGTAATCGCCCGAAAACAGGCGCGCGAGCGAGAGCATCGACGAAAGCAGCGCCGCGACCCAGATCACGCCGGGCGCGATGGCGCGCAGCTGGTTGGGCTCGGCGCCGATGCCGAGAGGAAACAGGCTCGCTACTATCACGAAGAACAGCAGGGCCGTCGCGACGTCGCTGCGCCTTCGCGCGGCGAGCAGCAGGTCGCGTGCCACCAGCGTGCGCGCGATGGCGAGCATGTCAGTGCTTCAGATCGACCAGATGCGCCGCCGCGTCGAGCGCGCTCGGCTGATGCGTGCTGTAAACCAGGCTGCCGCCCGCTTTCACATGGCGCGCGAGCAACTCCTCTACATAGCTCGATCCCGCCGCGTCGAGCGCGGCGAACGGCTCATCCAGGAGCCAGAGCGGCACCGACTCCGAGATCAGCAACCGGGCGAGCGCGGCGCGCCGGCGCTGCCCCTGCGAGAGGCGCCGCACCGGCAGGTCCGGCACGGCAAAGGCGCCGAGCGCCCAGCGCAAGGCTTCGGTGCTCGCCGCCGCGCCGGTCAGTCGGCAGGCAACGTCGAGATTCTCGAACGGCGTGAAATCGTCCTTGAGCGCCGCGGCGTGCCCGATATAGAGCAGGCGCCGCGTGTATTCCTCGGCGAGGCGCTGCACGCGCGTGCCGTCCCAGCGCACCTCGCCCTGGCTCGGCGCGGCGAGGCCGCACAGGATGCGAATCAGGCTGGTCTTGCCGCTGCCGTTGGGGCCCGCAATGCGCAGCGCCTCGCCGTTGCGCACCGCGAAGGACAGGTCGCGGAACAGCGTCCGGCCGCCGCGCTCGCATTCGAGCTGTGTCGCTTCAAGCACGTCGGCATTGTTGCAGAAAGGTCTTCCGCCATTGCGCCAGAACGGGCAACGGCGGAATTGACCTGGATCAATCTGGTGCTACTTGGGCGTCTTGTCGCCGGGAGGGCGCTTGCCCTGCTGCAGGCCTTCGGTAAGCCCGATAAGGATGCCGCTCGCGAGCGTGGTGAAGTTCTCGGCCATCAGCTCGGCCGTCTTGAGCGCGGTGCGCCGCTGCTGCTTCACTGCCTCGCGCATCTGGTCGCCGAAGTGCTCCATCGTCGCCTCGATCTGCGCCGCGGTCTGCGTGCCGGCATTCTCCTTCTGCTGCAGCACCGTCGCCCACTGATCCTTGATCTGCTTGCTGCCCTTCTTCGCCGCTTCCTTGACGCTCGCGATGAAGCCGTCTTCCAGCCTCTCGAGATCGTCGAGCGCCTTCTTGACGTGCGACTCGCGCAGGCTCTGACCCTGCGCGGCAAGCTGCTGCAGAGCAAGATGGTTCGCCTGCACCGCCTTCAGCACCGCCTCGTCCATGCCGGCGAGCGCCTCGCCGAGCACGCGCTCGGCATCGAGCTTGGAGCTCGCAGCGCCGAGGTTCACCCCTTCGGTGACCGTGCGGATCACGCGCTTGATCTCGCCGAGCGTGAGCTCGCGGCTGCGCAACGCGTTCAGTGTCAGCTCGCGCACCGCCGAGCGCAGGTTCTCGCCCTGCTTCACCGATTCACGGGCCAGGCCTTTCAGCATTTCGTCGGTATCCATGCGACCTCCTCAGGGTGGGGCATCCTGCACCTTTGGCGCAGGTCAATCAACCTTTCCCTGCTGTAGCATGCGCCGACCTTGCCCGCCGCCTTCATCGAGAACCGTACCTACGACGAGATCCAGGTCGGCGACAGCGCGACGCTGACGCGAACCCTGCGCCCGGAGGACATCCAGCTGTTCGCCATCATGTCGGGCGACGTCAACCCGGCGCACGTCGACCCGGAATACGCGCACTCGTCGATGTTCCACGAGGTGATCGCGCACGGCATGTGGGGCGGCGCGCTGATCTCGACCGTCCTTGGCACCGAGTTTCCCGGCCCCGGCACCATCTACATCGGCCAGACGCTGCGCTTCTCGCGGCCGGTGAAAGTCGGCGACACCATCACGGTGAAGGTCACCTGCAAGCAGAAGTTCGACCACAACAAGCACATGCTGTTCGAGTGCCTGTGCACCAACCAGGACGGACTGAAAGTGATCGCCGGCGAGGCCGAGGTGCTCGGGCCCACCGAGAAGGTGAAACGCGAGCGCTTCGAGCTGCCCGAGTTCACCATCTCCGACCGCTGGGCCCGCTACAAGAAGCTGCTGGCGCGCGCCAAGGGCCTGCCCGCCGCCACGGCGGTCTTCGCGCAGCCGGTGCACGCCGAATCCTTGCAGAGCGCCGTCACGGCCTCGGAATCCGGAATCCTGCGCCCGGTGCTGGTCGGCCCGGAGAAGGAACTGCGCGCGGTCGCGGCGCAGACCGGCATCGATCTCAAGCGCTGCCGCATCGTCGATGTGCCGCACGCCCGCGCCGCGGTGGCGCGCGCGATCGAAATGGCGCGCGGCGGCGAAGCCGACATCCTCGTGCAGGGCAATATCCCGACGCACGAATTCCTCGTTCCCCTGATCGGCCCCGAGGGCCTCGGCACCTTGCGGCGACTGTCGCACGTGCTCTACATCGACGTGCCGAGCTACCCGCGCCCGATCATCATCAGCGACATGATGGTCAACATCGAGCCCACGCTCGAGCACAAGGTCGAGATCGTGCAGAACGCGATCGAATTCGCGCACATGATGGGCATCCCCGAGCCGAAAGTCGCGATCCTCGCCGGCATCGACACCGTGACCCCGAAGATGCGCGCCACGCTGGACGCCGCGGCACTTTGCAAGATGGCCGACCGCGGCCAGATCACCGGCGCGATCATCGACGGCCCGCTCGGCATCGACAACGCCATCTCCATCGTCGCCGCGCGCAGCGCGCATCTGAAGTCCGCCGTCGCCGGCCAGGCCGACGTCCTCATCGCCCCGGACCTCGAGGCCGGCAACATGCTCGCCAAGCAGCTCGAGCACCTCTCGGACGCCATCTCCGGCGGCGTCGTCCTCGGTGGCAAGGTCCCGATCGTGCTTGCCAACCGCAACGACTCCATCGAGAGCCGCGTTGCCTCGCTGGTGCTCTCGTTACTTGTAGCGAACCATCTGCGTACGGATTAGGTTCCGAACCTTTGGGCGGCACGCAGTCGCGCCTTGGCCGCCTCCGCCTCGCGATCCCGCGGCGGCGCGTTGGTCTCGAGCGATTGCAACAGCGTCGTCGAAACCGCGGTGATCTCGCTGACCGCCGTCACAAAGGCCGCCATGTTGGCCTGCGAGGGCTTGTTGAACCCGCTCAGCTTTCTCACGAACTGCAGGGCCGCCGCGCGGATCTCTTCATCGGTCGCCGGCGGCGCGAAGTTGTGGAGCGTCTTGATGCTTCTGCACATGGCTATCCTCCAGGTTTAGCGAGCCGCGCCCGCAGGCGCTCCTCCTGCTCGCGCAGCTCCGGCGTGAACTCCGCGCCGAAGTCCTCGGCCTCGAACACCTGACGGATCTCGATCTCGGCCTCGGTGCCGGGCATCGGGTTGGGACAGCGCTTGACCCAGTCGATCGCCTCCTGCTTAGACTTCACCTGCCACAGCCAGAAGCCGGCGATCAGCTCCTTGGTCTCGGTGAAGGGGCCGTCGATGACAGTGCGCTTGTCGCCCGAGAAGCGCACGCGCGCGCCCTTGCTGCTCGGCTGCAGGCCTTCACCGGCGAGCATGATGCCGGCCTTGACCAGCTCCTCGTTGTACTTGCCCATCGCCGCCAGCAGCTGCTCGCTGGGCATCTTGCCGGCTTCCGAGTCCTTGCTCGCCTTCACGATGATCATGAATCGCATGGTCGTCTCTCCGTAAGTTGGACCGCTTACTCGACATCCGCTAGTTCAGATCGAGCGAATGACGCTTGAGCGCCGAGAGCGGCGCGTACTTGAGCACGTTCTCGTGCGTCGCCTCCAGGACTACTTTCGGCGCCTTGCCCGCCTCCCACGCCTCGATCCAGCGCAGCACGTGCAGGCACCAGCGGTCGCCGGCCTTGAGGCCGCGAAAGCGCATCTCGGGCCGCGGCGTGACCAGATCGTTTCCCTTGGAGACGCTGAAATCCAGGAAGTCCTGCGTCGCCAGCACGCACACCAGGTGCGCGACGCCGTCCTGGTCGTGCGTCGCGCAGCAGCCGTCGCGGAAGTAGCCGGTGAGCGGCGCGTAGCTGCAGGCGCGCAGCTCACCGCCGAGCACGTTCTTTTCAGTCTTTTCAGCTTTCATTGACGATGTGGCGCTTCACGATCTCGACGTCGGGCTCGATTACCGTCACGCGCTGCGGCCGCTCTTCGAGGCCGATGAACTCCGCCGGCCGTTCGGGCTCGCGTCCGAGCGCCTCGCGAATCGTCTCGGCGAACTTCACCGGCAGCGCGGTCTCGAGGCAGAGGAGCGGCACGCCCGGCTCGCGGTACTGCAGCCCGATTTTGACGCCATCCGCGGTGTGCGGGTCGATCATCACGCCGTATTTTGAATACACCGCCTTGATGGTCGCCAGCCGGTCCGAATGCGTGCTGCGCCCTGAGACGAAGCCGCTCTCCGGCACACGGCGGAAGTACGCCGAGTGGGCGAGATCGAACTCGCCTTTGGCGTCCAGCGTGCGCCACAGATCGCGCACCCGGGCGCCGTCGCGGCCGACCAGCTCGTAGATATAGCGCTCGAAGTTCGAGGCCTTGGAAATGTCCATCGACGGGCTCGAGGTCTTCTTCGCCTTCTTGCGCACGCGGTAGCGCCCGGTGCGGAAAAATTCATCGAGCACGTTGTTCTCGTTGGCCGCCAGCACCAGCCGCCGGATCGGCAAGCCCATCGAGCGCGCAACAAAGCCCGCATAGATGTTGCCGAAATTACCCGAAGGCACGGCGAAGCTCACCTGCTCCTTGTCACTCTTGGTCGCTGCGAAGTAACCCTTGAAGTAGTACACCACCTGGGCGGCGACCCGCGCCCAGTTGATCGAGTTCACCGCGCCGATGCGGTGGCGATCCTTGAAATTCGCATCCGCGTTCACCTTCTTCACCAGGTCCTGGCAATCGTCGAACACGCCTTTGACCGCGAGGTTGTGGATGTTGCGGTCCTGCAGCGTGTACATCTGCGCGCGCTGGAACGGCGTCATGCGCTTGTGCGGCGACAGCATGAAGACCTGGATGCCCGGCTTGCCCTTCAACGCATACTCGGCGGCAGTCCCGGTATCGCCGGAGGTGGCGCCGAGGATGTTCAGGCGCTTGCCTTCGAACAGATTGCCGAGGAGCTGCATCGCGATGTCCTTGAACGCCGCGGTGGGGCCGTTCGACAGCGCAAGCAGATGCAGGCCGGGCTCGAGCGTCTTGAGCGGCGTGATCTCGTCATCGCCGAAGATGCGGCCGGTGTAGGTGCGCTCGACGAGCCTCGCGAGCTCGGGCACGTCGTCCATGAACTCCGAGAGGATCGCCGTGGCGAGCTGCGGATACGAGAGACCGCGCCAGCGCGCGAGGTCGGCCTTCGGAAAACTCTCGGGTACGTACAGCCCGCCGTCCGCCGCGAGGCCTTCCAGCAGGATGCCGGAGAAGCGCTGCGGCCTGCCGCCGCCGCGTGTACTCACATAGCGCAAGTTACTGGCGCTTCTTCTGCAGCTCGTTGAACTTGCGGATCTGCTCGGGCGTCGCCTTCTTGTGGGCGACCGGCTTGGCGACGGGCTTCTTCTTCGCCGCTTTCTCCTCGGCCAGGGCCGGCAACGCGATGGAGAAGGCCAGCGCGATGCAGAGCGCTTTCATAACAGGGCCTCCTGCCGCAGGCGCACGATCTTGCCGAGCACCGTCTTCAGCTTCGCGATCTTGGCCATCGCCTGGTTGACGTCGCGCTCGAGCGCGCGGTGCGTGAGCATCACGATGTCGACCTGGCGCTGCCCCTCGGCCGGCTCCTTCTGCACCATGGCGTCGATCGAGATGCGGCAGTCGGCGAGGATGCGCGTGATGTCGGCGAGCACGCCCGGCTTGTCGGCGACGCGCATGCGCAGGTAATAGGAGGTCTCGACATCGTCGATCGACAGCACCGGCGTATCGGAGAGCTGATCGGGCTGGAACGCGAGATGCGGCACGCGGTGCTCCGGGTCGGCGGTGATGAGGCGCGTGACGTCGACCAGATCGGCCACCACTGCGCTGGCGGTCGGCAGGCTGCCGGCACCGGCGCCGTAATAGAGCGTCGGCCCGACCGCATCGCCGTTCACCAGGATCGCGTTCATCACGCCCTCGACGTTGGCAATCAGCCGGCGCGTGGGAATCAGCGTCGGATGCACGCGCAGCTCGATGCCCTTGGCGGTTCGCTTGGTGATGCCCAGCAGCTTGATGCGGTAACCGAGCTCCTCGGCGTAGCGGATGTCTTCCGGCGTGAGCCTGGCGATGCCCTCGGTGTAGGCGCGCTTGAACTGCATCGGGATGCCGAAGGCGATCGCCGAGAGGATGGTGAGCTTGTGCGCGGCATCGATGCCTTCGATGTCGAACGTCGGATCGGTCTCGGCGTAGCCGCGCTTCTGCGCGTCGTTGAGCGCGGCGTCGAACGACAGGCCTTTCTCGCGCATCTCCGACAGGATGAAGTTCGACGTGCCATTGATGATGCCGGCGATCCATTCGATGCGGTTGGCGGTGAGGCCTTCGCGCAGCGCCTTGATGATCGGCACGCCGCCGGCGACCGCCGCCTCGAAGGCGACCATCACGCCTTTTTTCTGCGCGGCGGCGAAAATCTGGTTGCCATGCGTGGCGAGCAGCGCCTTGTTCGCCGTGACCACGTGCTTGCCGTGGCGGATCGCCTCGAGCTGCAGGTCCTTGGCCACGGTGTAGCCGCCGATCAGCTCCACCACGATGTCGATGTCCTTCGCGCGCACCACCTCGAAGGCGTCGGCGGTGAGCTTTGCCTTTCCCTTGGTTATTTTTTGGGACCGCGCGAGATCCTTGTCAGCGACCTGCGTGATCTGGATGGCGCGCCCGGCGCGGCGCTGGATCTCGTCCGCGTTCCGATTCAATACCTCCCAGGTGCCGCCGCCCACCGTGCCGATGCCCAGGAGACCGACGCGGATCGGGCGCATCACGCGGCGCCGCGCAGGAGCCCGTCCTTGCGGAACATGTCGCGGATGCCGCGCGCCGCCTGGCGCAGGCGATGCTCGTTCTCGATCAGGGCGATGCGCACGTGGTCGTCGCCGTAGTCGCCGAAGCCGATGCCGGGGGCGACCGCGATCTTCGCCTCGGCGAGCAGGCGCTTGGTGAACTCGATCGAGCCGAGCTTGGCGTAGAAATCGGGGATCTTCGCCCAGACGTACATCGAGGCCCTGGGCTTCTCGACCATCCAGCCGACGTCGTGCAGCGCCTTGACCATCACGTTGCGCCGCTTCTCGTAGGTCTTGCGGATTTCCGCAACGCATTCCTGGGGGCCATCCAGCGCGACGATGGAGGCGACCTGGATCGGCGCAAACGTGCCGTAGTCGTGGTAGCTCTTGATGCGCGCGAGCGCGTGCACCAGGTCCTTGTTGCCGACCATGAAGCCGATGCGCCAGCCCGCCATGTTGTAGCTCTTCGACATGCTGAAGAACTCGACCGCCACGTCGCGCGCACCCGGCACCTGCATGATCGACGGCGCCTGCCAGCCGTCGAACACGATGTCGGCGTACGCGAGGTCATGCACCACCAGGATGTTGTGCTCCCTGGCGATGGCGATGACGCGCTCGAAAAACTCGAGCTCGACGCACTGCGCCGTCGGATTCGACGGAAAACCGATTACCAGCATCTTTGGCTTGGGCGTGAGCTCGCGGATCGCGCGCTCGAGCTCGGCGAAGAAGTCGACCCCCGGCGTCATGCGCACCGAGCGCACGTCGGCACCGGCGATGATCGCGCCGTAGATGTGGATCGGATACGAGGGATTGGGCACCAGCACCGTGTCGCCACGCTCGAGGCAGGCGAGCATCAGGTGCGCGAGGCCTTCCTTCGAGCCGATGGTGACGATCGCTTCGGAGTCCGGATCGAGCTCGACCGCGAAGCGCCGCTGATACCAGTCGCAGATCGCCTTGCGCAGGCGCGGGATGCCCTTCGACACCGAATAGCCATGCGTGTCCTCGCGCTGCGAAGCCTCCACCAGCTTCTCGACGATGTGCTTCGGCGTCGGCCCATCGGGGTTGCCCATCGACAGGTCGACCACATCTTCGCCGGCGCGGCGCGCCGCCATCTTCAACTCGTTGGTGATGTTGAAGACGTACGGTGGAAGGCGCTTAATCCTTGAAAATTCACGCATTGTAAAATTGTAGCGTGAAACTTCACGCCTCGACTCCCGGCGCGGCGAACACCATCACCGGCTATGGCGATGATTACGTGATGGTGAACGGCGCGCGGCGCGATAGCAGCGTCATCATCACCGCGGGCGAGCTCTTGCCGTGGAGCGCGACGTTCGACGGGCTCAGCGCCGACGACTTCCGGGGATTCGCCAAGCTCGGCGTCGACATCGTGCTGCTCGGCACCGGCGCAAGACAGCGCTTCCCGCATCCACGCCTCACCGCGGAGCTCGCGCGGCTGCGCATCGGCGTCGAGGTGATGGACTCCAAGGCCGCCTGCCGCACCTACAACATCCTCGTCGCCGAAGAGCGCCGCGTCGCGCTCGCTTTGCTTTTCGGGTGAACCGCACAGCTACCCTCTGGGTCCTCCTGGCAGTGGTCTGGTTCGGCACGCTCGGCGTCCGGCCGCTCTACAAGTCCGACGAGAGCCGCTACGGCGAGATCTCGCGCGAGATGGTGGCGAGCGGCGACTGGGTCACGCCGCGGCTGAACGGTTTCAAGTACTTCGAGAAACCCCCATTGCAGTACTGGACCACCGCGACCTTCTTCAAGGTGCTTGGCGAGCAAGACTGGGTCGCGCGCCTGTGGACGGCGCTCATCGGCTTCGCCGGCATCGGGCTCGTGCTCTACGCCGGCAACCGGCTGTTCGCGCCGCCCGCCGGCTTTTACGCCGCCGCAGTGCTCGCGGGCAGTCCGCTCTACGCCCTCATGAGCCAGGTGAATACGCTCGACATGAGCGTCAGCGTGTTCCTGTCGGCGGCGGTGATCGCGTTCCTGATCGGCCACATGCTGCTCTTCTGGGTGGCCTGCGCATTGGCGGTGCTGAGCAAGGGACTGATCGGCATCGTGCTGCCAGGCGCGGCGCTCTTCATCTACATGCTCGTCAGGCGCGACTGGGCGCTGAT
>Ga0209647_1002493_pt1 | contig 14915 bp, 9 predicted proteins | sample GraSoi_2013_60cm_FD_185827 | JGI IMG/M metagenome (GOLD analysis project Ga0209647, IMG submission 185827) | Grasslands soil microbial communities from the Angelo Coastal Reserve, California, USA - Sample 9_17_2013_60cm (SPAdes) (version 2) | ecosystem: Environmental > Terrestrial > Soil >...
CTCAGGATTCCATGCCATAGTTTGCTGAGCGCACGGCGCAGTGCGGACCTGGGGAAGACCTTTGCCTGGCAGAGCGGCAGGAGCGCCAAAGTGCCAATGAATTGAAGGAAGACTTGCGGCTGGATCTGGTGTAGATAATGGGTGAGTTTGCGCGCGACGTCGCGGCCATTTACTTTCAGATCACCCTCGCCGTACCCGAATACGGCTTCGGCAAAAGCAGCCACAAACGGCCGGTTCGTGTGCCAATACATCCATGCAAGCCAAACAAGCAGCTTCTGTAGCATTGTCTTTCTCCAGCCAGCATCTGGACGCAAGGACGCACACTAGATGGCGCCACGGTACACCGGATGCAACTACAGTTTTGAGCGCGGACAAGTGTATCGCAACCCTCCGGCTGTGCGCAGATAAAATCGGGGAACCAGGATTCTGGAAAAGCAGGCGCTGGGCACGGGACGAACGTCATTTATCTTTACAAATCGGGGTTTTTCAGGTGGAATGGCGTTCTCAGAATCAAGGCTTTCAGGAAAGCCATTGGCGCAAGTGGAATAGCAGTTGCAAGCAAGACATGCCGGACGCAACGAACATCCATTCGGGAGCAGGCAGTTCCAGTCCAAGCGAGGCGATCCAAGCCGAAAATGCTCGGCTGCAAGCGCTCATTGACCATCCGCCGCAAGAGATATTGACGCTCAGTGATTTTCACCTCGGGTGTGGACGAAACCCATCCACGGGCCGTTTTTCCCGCACGGAAAACTTTCTCTCTGACCAGGCGTTTAGCCGCTTGCTCACCTACAGCAAGGCCGGGGCGGAAAAACTACTCTTCATCAATGGCGACACGTTCGATTTCGCGCGAATCTTTCGTTGCCCGAGCCTGCAAGAGGATTTCCAGGAGTGGAGCGCTTTCCTTCAGCAACTTGGCGTGATGAAGGATGCTGCCGAGTTGCAGAAGACAGTCTCCAGGAGAGAGAAGAGATTTGGCCTTGAAACAGACGACTATAAGAGCGCTTGGAAGCTGCTGCAAATTGCCAATGGTCACCGGGAATTCTTTGTCGCCCTGGCCAATTGGATCAATGCGGGAGGATTGCTGCTGCTCTCCAAGGGCAATCATGATTTGGAGCTTTATTGGCCCCTGGTGAGAAAAGCTTTTGGTGTTTTGATGCAAAGAGAGGGTGCAAGAGAAGATGCAGTACGCACTCAGGTTTTCTATTGCGACGATTCACTGCGAATTGGCAATATCTACTTTGAGCATGGACACAGGTACGATCCGGAGCAACGAATTGAGGGTGGTCCGGTGATGGCGACTAATCCCGATAAATTAAGCCTGCCACTCGGCATTTTCGTAAATCGCTACCTGATCAATCAACTGGAAAAGCTCGAGCCTTTTCTGGGTTCCGTGCGGCCAACCGAGCGCATTCTGTGGATGCTGTTACGCAGGCATCCGATTGCAGCGATGGCGATCCTCTTTCGTTCCCTGCGATTTATTCGCCGGGCTTTCCAGACATCGCGGATACGCGACTTCTTCTGGTATGCAGTCTATATCGGTTCGATTGCGGTCCCCCTGGTGACTGCATTGGCGATCGTTATTGTGGGCATTTTTGTGTTTGCGCATGGACCAGGACAGTTCCTGGTGAAGCATCAGCGACTTTTGACGGTGCTGAGCGTACTTGGCATGTTTGCGCCTTACCTGGCGGCGGCGTTCCGTGAGTTAGTACGGCGGTTGCAACGCAAGCGAGAGCCGCAAGTTGGGGAAGACGGAATGGCCGCTGGCGTCTACAAGACGATCCATGACTTGAAATTCCCTCCCGCCAGGCAGATTTACGCCGTGATGGGGCATACACATGATCAGGATGTGCAGAGATTGCCGGATATCAATGGCGTCAAGGTCTTGTATTTGAATACTGGAACATGGATTCCGGTGTGGCCGGACGATCGCCCCGATCTGAACGGCCAAGTGTTATTCCCGTTTGTCTCCTTTCGCAGGGGGCAAGACGGCGAATATCACCACCAATATCTGGAATGGCGGGATGATCGAGGGGGACCCGCGAAGAGTTATATTCTGGAGCCGCCTGAGAACTGAACAGCAAAGGTCGCGCAAGAGCGGCGATTTGAGCGCTTTCGTCAGCGTGGTGTTTCAGGAGCCGGTGTACAGCTGGAGCGATGCCCAGTAATAAGGGCGCTTGTGAAAATCGTTGGAATGAAGGATCGCCAGCTTGGCGGCCCGCAACGCCTCCGCGGCACTCTTGCCAGATTCGAGATCGGCGTAGACGTTATCCATCAACTTCGGCATGGTGGAATCATCCACCTCCCAAAGGGCGGCAATTACCTGATGGGATCCAGCGCGCATGAAGGCCCAGGCCAAACCTACCAGCCCTTCGCCTGAATAGGTCTTCTCTCCTGCCCCGTAGCAGGCAGAGACGGTCACCAGATCGGCGCGCAACGGCCTAATGTCTTTGATGTTGCGCGCATAAAGCTTGAATGACTTGTCCGGATCCATGGAAAGGATGATGGCTGAGTCCAGCGGGCTGGTTTGGCTTGCGGTACCGTGCGTAACCAGGTGAATGAATTGGTATGCCCCCGGTCCCACCGAACTGTAAGCTGACGGAGTGGCATCTTTGCCGGCGATGACGCTTTCCTGGTCAGGTCGAAAATGGCGTCCTACCGATTTGATCTCGTCCGCTGCAAACCGAAGCGTGGGGAACTCGTCAGTCGCCTGGACCGGCGCGCCCATCAGCAAAAGCTTTTTCACGCCACGGGACGGACGATGCCTGGTCTCAACCAAGAGCGCAATGGAACTGGCGTTCTCTACCACAGCGTCTTCGATCCAGTAGTGAGGCGTTTTCCCTGGCACAACCAGGGATTCAAAATTCAGCTTATATAAACCGCGGTTGGGCACAATCACGACCCTTGCATTCCTAGGGAGCAATTTTTCCGCTGGCGCCACCAGCATTTCGTAGAGCTTCTCCCCGTGCGTTGAGCTTCCAGTTTCAGCGTGAGATTGGATTTCTTTGCTGTAGGCGTCTATTTCACGCTCAATATCTTTCCTTTCCGGCAAACGGAGAAGTTTGAACTGCTTGGGGCCGATCACCCATAGGTAGGATTCCTGGCTGGAAATCCAGTACGCCAAAATGGTTTTGTTATGCTTTCGCAAGAAATTCTGCATGGTCGTTATGCGGAGTCCCATAGCCTTTTGTGGGTCCACGATCCCAAATGCTTCAGCCAACGTGCGGCCGCGGCTGAACTCCGCGATTTGCAAAGCCTTGATCGGATTGTTCTGGTTGACAAGAAAGCGGATGTAATCGTCATAAAAAGACCACGCATCCAGGATCGACATCCGCCGGTCCTCCTGCTTGATCTCTTGTCTGGCAGCTTCGACCGTATGCAGCGCTTCGACAAACAACGCCTCGCCTTTGGCGCTTTCATTCTCATCAACATAGAGGTTGGCCAGGTCTGATTGGGCCTGCCAGCGGAGTGAGCTGTCGGCTCTGGCGTTGTGAATAACAGCCGCCAAGTCCTTTTCCGCCGTCGGAAAATCTTTTCGCAGATGAGCAATCTCGCCGCTCGTTAACAGGAGATAAGGGTCTGAGGCATCCTCAGGCGCTAACCCTTCAACCATATAAGCCTTCTTGTTATTGTCCTCCGCCTTGTCGAGGCGGCCTCGCTTTAGCTCCAGTTGAGCAAGATTGTGGTAATTGATGGCGATGGTGTCTTTGTCGCTGATCTGCTGCGCTAACGCCAGCGATTTCTGGTAATAAGATTCCGCCTGGGAATAGTCGCCTTGAACATAGAACAAGATTCCCAGGTCCCTGAGCCATCTTTCCCGGTCTTTATCGTCGTTCAGCTGGCCGGCAATCTCCGCCGCTTTGGTCAGAGAAGAACCGGCATTTTCAAAATCACCAAGCTGGAAGTAACTCCACCCCATGTTCCCGAGCGCCATTTGTTCCGAAGCAACAGCTCCTATTGATCGCGCAGGCGCCAGGGACAAGTTGAATTCGCTGATGGCCGCATCATAAAGCTCGCGATCCATCAAGAGCTTGCCCAAGTTGATACGAGCATCCGCTTCGAGATTTCCTAACATATAGCCGTGGGCGAGCTCTATAGCTTTTCTATACCTTTCCCATGCTATACGGTCATTATTTTGCAGAGATGCTACATATGCCTGATCGAAAGCAATGGTAACTAACAGCTCAGGCTTGCCGGAATAAGTATCATGAGCGGCTTCGTCCAGACAAATTTGCGCTTGGGAGAAATTTTTGCCCAGAGCGTAGGCCAATCCCTGAATAATCCTGCGCCGGCTCGCGAACTCTCCTGACGAGAGTTCCGGCGGTGGAGGTGTACTTAGCAGATCAAGGGCTTCCTGTGGCTTCCGGGCAACGATAACTTCGGCCTTAAGAATGCGAAACTTGTAACTCCAGACGTGGTCGGACCGGGCCGCCTTGAGCATTCCTCGTTCTGCCAGGTCTGCAGCAGCTTCCGACTCATGGCGATCAGCCCGTAAACGCGAGTGGGCAAACTTATTGCGGGCGTCTGTATACAGACTCGGCCAATCAGTCCGACATCCGCCCGCAATCAGCAACAGGAAAACCGCAGCAATTAGCCAGGAGGTGGCATGGATCCGCCGCCGCCACCAGCGCCACCGCCCACAATGCCGCCGGTGCTGGTTGAGCACATGTCTACGCGGAGCATGTGAAGCTCGCGCCGGTCCTTGTGGACCACCAGCTCTGCCAGGCGCACCACGCCGAACTTGGGAATGCAGATAATACCGCCAAAGCCATGCAGTTCTGTTTCGGGGAAGTTCTTGTGCAGATTGTAATGTCCCGCTGCTGAGCACCAGTACATTCCGTCCGTGGAGCGAGATTCTTTGTCCTTTTTCCATAGCCTGGCCCGGCTGCCGAACCCGGTCAACGCGTGGTATTCGTCTTCCAGATCCTCCAGTTTATTTAGCCTGCCTGGGTCCAGATTGCCCCAGGGCAGGAGATCATCAGCGCCACTCTTGATGGCGCTTGAAAGCCTGCTATACGTCTGGTACTGGTGAAGCCGGGGAGTGGCCAATTGTACCTCAATCTTTTGGCCGGCGATCCGCAGATTGTCAAAATAGCTGCCCGTAATATCGAAGGTGTGTTCCTCGTATGCAGGCGTGGCTAGCTTCTTGCTCCTGGTGCTTTTCTTTGGCGCCTTACTTTTGGCAGCCGGCACCGGGGAATCTTCATCGCCGCCGCTGACTATTGGAGAGTAAATGGCCATGCGGGCAACAACACGATCGGCTGTGATCATGCCCGCGATGTTGAGTCCTTCGATGACGGAATACGCAAAAGTGGTGTGTTGGTTGTGACAGTCATCAAAACTGCCACCAACCTCGGTATAAGCGGCGTCGAAAGAAACAAAGGGAGAAACACTGAAGTTTTCCACGCGCTGGAATCCGCGTCCGCCGGAGCCGGCCAGGGCAGTTGCGGCTTGCGCGTGAATGCTGTAGCGCATAGGACGTTCGATTTCTCCTGCTAACCCATACGCGGCTGCGTGATAGAAATATTGCAAATGGTGGCGCGAGCACTTGCTCATTTAACACTCCTCCTTAACTAGTCTCATGATGGTTAACCTGGGGTTGTTGGTGACTGAGTATACATGGCAGAGTTGAAAATAGACGCGTACGTTAGTGCGTGAGGTATTGGTAGTACAGAAGAGAGGCCGAAGTCGATGCGCGAATGGGACTTCATCCATACCATCTCACACGTCCGGCAAGCAGCGGTGGATTGCCGTAGAAAGCAAATGCCTTAAACTTCCGAGGAACCCGGTTGATGACCTGTTACCGCCGCGAAGAGCGGCAGTCTAATCATGGAATTGAACCCTGAACGGATCGCGAGCCAGCTCCTGCTTAGAACCATTTCGGTCCGTCCCCTGGACCACCATAAAGTACCTGCCCGGCTTAAGATCGCCAGCGTAAAGAGAAATCTCAATCATGTCCTGTGACCCTTGGATTGAGAATGGCACAGCAAGCTTGACCTTTCCATCCTCGTTGACAATCTGGCTTTCATAGGAAACAAACTCCCCTTGAGGCTGAAACTCGATGGCCAGCCTGATCCGGCTGCTCGGCGAGACGCTTATCAATTTCTCGCCAGCGCGGGACGCCTCTGTCAACATATAACGCGATTCGATCTCGGGAGCCTTCAACTTTTGCATGGTTATCATGTTTTGGTACACGCTGATGGCCGCCAGAACGCATGCGGCAAGGGCGAAAGCTGGGGTGGGCCGGAGCGACTGCGCCAGAACCCTGCGCCAGCGCGGTTGCGTGGCTGTGGCAACAGGTTCTTCGGCTCCCAGACCCTTGAGATAGCTTACAAATTCAGTCCCAGCCTTGATTTGCTCGAAGCATTCCTGACAACCAAAGAAGTGCTCTTCGTAAGAGTCGCGTTCGATCTCTGACAGCTCGCCGAGCAGATAGCGCTCTGCCATCATGCTTTTGATTGCTTGCTCGTGGTCCATGACCCTGGCGTTCATAGTCTTACCCCTGATTTCTCTAGCTTCGTTGATGCTTCACTAAACAGGCTAATTACCTTTCATTTTGTAAAGCTCCCCGAATCTGTTAATGGCCCGATGAAGCAGGACCCGCAGATAGTCGCGGTCCACGCCAAACTCCACACATACATCGTCGTTATCGCGCTCTTCAAAGAACCGAGCGTGCAGAACGTGACGGTCTCTTTCCGGAAGCCGGGCCAGGATTTCGCGGACCAGCTTTCCATTTTCTTTTTGCTGCATCAGATCTTCCAGCCCCGACTGGCTATCGGCAACGTCCGTCGATTCAAGGGGATCGTGCTGATTACGGAAATCAACCCGGCGGCTTTCTGACAGGACGTTCTTGCACACGGAATGCACATAAGCGCCAAACCCTCTGGGGTTCTGCACGTTCCCTGAGCGCACAGCCAGCCACACGCGACAAAAAGTTTCCTGGCGCACGTCTTCAATCGTATGCGAGTCTACGCCGCGCGCGCGCAGCGTAATTTTCAGTCGTTCACTGAAATAGGAAACGAAATGCGCTTCGATCGCCGGATCCCGGGCTCCCAGGCGGCGGAGGTAGTCTTCATCAAACGAATAGAGGTCCACTGGCGTTTCCAACCAGTATACTTCACCTCCAGGGCCAGCCTTTCGCTTTCTCTGCGCTGTTACGGCGCGTAAAGACGTATGCAAGAGGGATAAACCGCTTTTTTTTATCGCATCGGACTGTATTTGGGCGCTTTTCACCGCAACCAAGCTCCAAAGATCAGCAGCAACTTAAGATTCATCCAGTTGGCGGAATCCGCAATTCACCCGTCAAGACACTCCTATCTCCTGCCTACTTAACTAGTGACGTTCACGCAGCCAGCGTTTCATGTCGCCGCAAGAAAGGCGCAGATCGTTTGTCTTCCATCTAAGCTACTGATTTAATGTTATTTATCGTCGTTCGGTGTTGCGGGACTCAACTTTTCGCTACAAGGGTTCCATGCGGACGGAAGCAATGAGGCTAGAAAGTGAATGGTTGTTCCCATTCGAATCAGCAAATGGCGGTGAGGGACAGGCAACGAGCGCGATCACTCGTCCATACAGTAAAATGCCCACAAGTCAGGCGCGTTTGCGCAAACTCTGATTGTGAAAAACTTATGCGTAGCTTTGAAAGCCTTTCTGAACAGGAAGTCCTTGCCCTGGCGATTGCCCTGGAAGAGGAAGATGAGCGGGTTTACGCCGATTTTGCCGAAGGATTTCGCAAAGATTTTCCCGCCACGGCCGCCATGTTTGACGGCATGCGTGAAGAGGAGTCGACCCACCGGCGCAAGCTGATTGAGCTTTACCGCAGCAAGTTCGGCGAGCATATTCCTCTTATCCGGCGAGGAGACGTCAAAGGGCTGGTAAGCCGCCGTCCCATCTGGCTGATGCAGCCCCTGCGACCCGAGGCGGCGCGCCGCCAAGCGGCGACCCTGGAGGTGGAGACGCGCATTTTCTATGAAAAGGCCGCTTCCCGGACTCGCGACGCCAGCATCAGGCAACTGCTCAACGATTTGGCTCAGGAAGAGCGGATCCACGAACACAGAGCTGAAGAACTCGGACGCGAAAACCTGGATCCTACAGCCCGCGGCGAGGAGGATGAAGCGAGCCGAAGGCTCTTTGTATTACAGATAGTTCAACCCGGACTTGCCGGGCTAATGGATGGATCGGTCTCCACCCTGGCGCCGGTTTTTGCCGCAGCTTTTGCCCGGCATGAATCTCACTTCGCATTCGTGGTCGGCCTTGCGGCTTCACTCGGCGCCGGCATCAGCATGGGCTTTGCTGAGGCCCTCTCAGACGACGGCAGCCTTACCGGGCGCGGCCATCCATGGGTCCGCGGGCTGGTTTGTGGGTTAATGACGATGCTAGGCGGAGTAGGCCACACTCTGCCCTTCCTGATTCCATCTTTCCACATTGCTACCGTGGTTGCCGTTATTGTGGTGATCGCTGAGCTGGGAGTAATCGCATGGGTGCGTCATCGCTTCATGGAATCGCCATGGGTTTCCGCCACGCTGCAAGTAGTCCTGGGTGGCGCCCTGGTTTTTGCAGCGGGCGTGCTGATTGGGAGTTCCTGAAGCCTGAGGATTTATTCTCTCGCTTCCAGGTCCCAGCCATCCTTCTTCATCTCAGCGCGAAGCCAACGCTGCAAGCTGGTACGGAGAGGAGTAGGAAGGTCAGCAAATTGAATTCCGTACTGCCCGCCCTTATTGGTCCAGGTGACGCGCCCGGGAAATTCAGCTTCGATCCCGGTGCCGGGAATGGAAAAGAGCAAGCTGATGGGAACGCCGGACTTAAGTAGCTTGTCCGTCTGGATGCCGGCGCCGCCCGCACTGATATTCAACAGTAAGGCATCAAATTCTTCGCCGGCATACTTTAGCTTAATGGGAATCTCGATCTGCGCCCGGTAGTAGCGCTGCTGGCTAACGCTCAAGGTGCCGCCGGAGTTTTCCAGGCCGGCTTCGCGATAGCTTTTGAGTTTTCTGATCAGGGTGCGCCGGGAAATCCCCAATGCATCCGCGGCCTTGCCTTGGTTTCCGCCATTTCTCTCCAGGGCCAGCAAAATGGTCCTCTTTTCCACCTGGTCCAGGTCCCCGTCGGTGGCGACCGCGCGGTGGGAGGCGCCAACTGAATCGGGGAAGCGCAGATCGTCAGCGTCGATTTCAAAATGCGCGTTCTTGGCCTGCAGCACCGCGCCAAAGACAACATTTTTCAACTCGCGCACATTGCCCGGCCAGGGGTAAGAGAGCAGGGCGTCCAGGGCGTCGTGGCTGAACTGTGAATCCGGATAGTGCTCATGTAAGACCTTTTCAGCAATTCCCTGCACATCTTCCGGACGGTCGCGCAGCGGCGGCACTTCCAATTTGAACTGAGCCAGGCGATGATACAAGTCACTGCGAAACCTGCCTACGCGCACAGATTCTTCCAAATTGTGATTGGTGGCCGCCACGATGCGTACGTCTATGTTGACTTTTTTGTTGCCTCCCAGCCGAAAATAAGGCACACCATCAAGCACGCGCAGCAATTTGACCTGGACCTTCAAGTCCAAGTCGCCTATCTCATCGAGGAAGAGCGTGCCCTTGTGGGCCATTTCGAAGAATCCCGGCTTCATGGCGTCGGCGCCGCTGAACGCGCCCTTCTCATAGCCAAAAAGTTCACTCTCAACCAGGTGCTCGGGAATCGCGGCGCAGTTCACGTCAACCCAGGGCTGGTTGCAGCGCAAAGAGTGGTCATGGATGGTACGGGCAATCATCTCTTTGCCCGTGCCTGTTTCTCCCACGATGAGCACGGCGGCGGGATGCCGGGCCACTTTTTCGGCCAGCCTCATCACTCGCTGTAACGATTCACTGCGGACGATCACATCCGGCTCGCTCCGGGGTGAAGCAGGCGCGCGTAAATCTTCGTTTTTAGACACGTTGGTCTGCGAAGAGGGAGCTTTGGGCGGAGGCAGCATTTGGGCTTTGGCAACCAATTGTGAAGCAGTTGGTTTCCCAAGGCAACAGATAAAATCCCATACTCAATTACCTAAGGCCGCAAACTGCTAAGGCCTGGAGAGAGAAAACCGTTCCCGCGCGCGCCAAAACACATAACGTTTGCAACCTTTTTAACTGGTTTACAGGCTGGGCAAATGAGCTTAAACTTGCCAGTTTTCATAATCTATTTGTCGAGGGGAAACTATGCTCTTGAATAGGGCTTTACTGTGCTGTGTTCTGGGAGTGCTGAGTGCGACTGCGCAAACTGGCAGCGCTCCGGACAAGAAAACCACTGCCGTGCCTGCGGGAAACGCGCCGAAAGCTGCCGAGAAAGCCGCGGCTGCCACGGGCGAAAAGCAGGTTGCACGACCGAAGTCTTTTGACCTGGGCGCCATGGACAAGAGCGTGAATCCATGCGAGGACTTCTACGAGTACGCCTGCGGCAACTGGCGCAAGAACAATCCCATACCTTCTGACCAGGCCCGCTGGGGACGTTTCAACGAACTGGCGGAATACAATCGCCAGATCCTGCGCCAGATACTGGAAAAGGCCTCAGCCAACGATCCCAAGCGCACTCCGGTGATGCAAAAGGTCGGGGATATGTACCAGTCCTGCATGGACGAGGCCACGGTCAACGCCAAGGGCGTAGCTCCCTTGAAGCCTGAACTGGACCACATTGCCGCCATTTCAAGCAAAGACCAGCTCATTGACACGATCGCTTACCTGCATACGATCGGAGCACCGGCGCTGTTTGGATTTGGCGCCCAGCCTGACCTGCACAACGCCAGCACGCAAATCGCGAACGTAGTCCAGGGCGGGCTGGGACTTCCTGACCGCGATTACTACTTCGATCAGGATGACAAGTCAAAAGAGACGCGCCAGAAATATCTGGAGCATATGGCCAACATGTTCGGTCTACTTGGCGACAGCGCCGATACGGCCAAGAAGGAAGCGCAAGCGGTCATAGATATTGAGACCAAGCTTGCCGACGCCGCTTTCAAACGCGTCCAGATGCGCGACCCCAAGAACCGCGACCACAAGATGAAGGTCACAGAGCTGGAAACGCTGGCGCCCGGCTTCGAGTTTGCGCGCTTCTTTGCCGCCAGGGGCGGACCAGGCTTTACTGAAGTCAACGTGGTGCCTCCGGATTTCTTCCAGAAGGTCAGCCCGGCCATTGATTCCGTCTCACTCGCCGACTGGAAAAGCTATCTCCGCTGGCACGCGGTCCGCGCAGCCGCGCCGCTGCTTTCCCAGCCTTTCGTCGAAGAAAACTTCAGCTTCTATGGAAAGTTTCTGAACGGGCAAAAGGAACTCCAGCCCCGGTGGAAACGCTGCGTGCAACTGACTGACGGTTCGCTAGGCGAGGCCCTCGGCCAGCCCTATGTTCAGGAAACCTTCGGCGCCGACGGCAAGCAGCGCATGCTGAAAATGGTGAATGCGCTGGAAGCGGCGCTGGGCGAGGACATCCAGGGCCTGGACTGGATGACGCCTGAGACCAAAAAGCAAGCCGAGGTCAAACTACAGGCCATCAGCAACAAAATCGGGTATCCCGACAACTGGCGCGATTACAGCACGGTCAAAATCGAACGCGGCGATCTGCTGGGCGATACTCAGCGCGCACGGGCATTTGAAGTCAGGCGCAACCTCAATAAGATCGGCCAGCCGGTGGACAAGAAGGAATGGGGCATGACGCCGCCCACAGTAAACGCCTACTACAATCCTCCTGAAAACAATATCAATTTTCCCGCGGGCATTCTGCAACCGCCTTTCTTCGACAAGAATGCGGACGATGCCGTGAATTTTGGCGGCATTGGAGTGGTCATCGGGCACGAATTGACCCACGGGTTTGACGACCAGGGCAGCAAGTACGCCGCAGATGGCAACCTGACCAACTGGTGGACAGACGCCGACCGGCAGGAGTTCGAGAAGCGCACCACCTGTGTTGAAAATGAGTACGGCTCTTTTGTCGCCGTGGATGACTTGCATCTCAACGGCAAGCTGACTCTGGGAGAAAACACCGCGGACAACGGCGGTCTCCACATCGCGCTGATGGCGCTGCGCAAGGAGATGGCCAAAGACGCGAAGACCGCGCAAGCGAAAGACGGCTACACCGCGGAGCAGCGCTTCTTCATTGGCTTCGCCCAGGTGTGGTGCCAGAACTCTACGCCGGAGAGTTCGCGCCTGCTGGCCAAGACCGACCCGCACTCTCCGGGCCAGTACCGGACCAACGGCACGCTCCAGAACAGCTCTGACTTTGCCAAAGCGTTTGGCTGCAAGGCCGGGCAAAAGATGGTCAGCGCCAACGCCTGCCACGTCTGGTAAGGCAGAACCTCTTCGGGAAAAAACGAATGCCGCATCTTCATGGATGCGGCATTTTTTATGGCAACAATTTATCCCGAGTGGCGTGGTTTAAGGCGTAACGGTGAAGGTCTTGGAGTTGCTGAAAAGTCCATTTAGCAAAACTTTCACATTTCCCGTCGCAGCGGTGCTGGGCACAGTGACCGTGATCGCTGTATCGGTCCAGGTTATCACCGTTGCCGGTACCAGAGCATGATTCGCCTGAGTGAAGAAAGCAGTACCGGTTTGACTGCCAAAATTCGAGCCGTTAATCGTTACCGTCGAGCCTGTTGGGCCAGAACTCGGCGAAAGACTGCTGATGCTGGGGGGTGGAGTTGGGACGGTAAAGTTTACGCCATTACTGGTTACTCCATTAACCGTAACCGCAATTGGTCCACTGCTTGCTCCAGCAGGAACAGGAACGGTGATGCTGGTATCACTCCATGCTGAAGGATTCCCGGCGACTCCGTTGAATGTGACTGTATTAGTACCCTGACTGTTGCCAAAATTTGTTCCGCTAATCGTCACCGACGTGCCGACTGCGCCGGAGGTCGGGGATATCTGCGCTATGGACGGTAGCACGGTAAAAGCTGCCGCATTACTCGCTCCTCCATTGACTGTAACAGTCACATCAGCATTTCCGGCTGACAAGCCGTTGGGCACAGAAATGAGAATGCTGCTGCCACTCCAAGAAATCACGCTTGCGCCGAGATTTCCAACCGAAACTGTGTTGTTCGCTTGAGTACTCTGAAAATTGCTTCCCGCAATCGTCACGTGCATCCCCGATGGGCCAAGACTCGGTGAAAGATTGCTAATTGTGGGCCGTAATACGGTGAAGTTGACTCCGTTGGTAGCGATCCCATTCACTGTTACTACTACAGGACCTGTGGTGGCCTGGGAAGGCACCGGAGCGATGATACTCGTGGCGCTCCAAGATGTCGGAGCAGATGTAAAGCCGTTGAAGGCGACCGTGTTTGCCCCCTGGCTGCTTCCGAAGCTTGTCCCTGCAATGGTGACGGGAGTTCCGAGCGTTCCTGAGGACGCGGACAATGATGTGATCACCGGTATGATCAAAAACGATGCCGCGGGACTTGTCTTTCCGTCGACCGTGACGTCGACGTTCGTGTTACCGGCCGAGAGTCCCGGCGGTACAGTGCTTATAATGCTCGAGTCACTCCAGGAGACAGCGTTCGAATTAAGTCCTCCGAATCTCACGGTACTGACGCCCTGAGTCGCTCCGAAATTGGTTCCTGCTATTGTCACGTTTGTCGCAGTACCGGAAGGGGCTAAATTGGGCGACAGGTTGCTAATAACGGGCGCCACCACACCTACTCCGGTTAGCGGAATTACGGACGGAACACCGCTTGAACTGTTGGCGATGGTAATTGCCCCCGGATTCTGGCCCGCTGTACTCGGAGCGAACGTGACTGAGATGGTGCAGGTTCCGCCAATTGGCAATGGGGATGAAGAAACGCAATTGTCCGTTTCCGGATAATTCCCGCTGATTGCAACTGCTTTTATGTTCAGCTGATTGTCGCTGGCTGCGCTGTTGGTGAGCGTCAAAGACAAATTAGAGCTAAACCCAAAATTCACACTGCCAAAATCCAGGGAAGAAGGCGAAAACGTGAGCAAGGGCGGCAACACTGCAACCGGCACAGAGAGTTGCAGGTTAGGCCCGCTTGAATTGCGATAGGTGATTGTAATCGACGCGTTACCGCCTCCCGCCCCCGTCACCATGCCCGTGTTGTTTACGGTAGCAATGGAAGTATTTGTAGATTGATAAGAAAGATTCGTGGATTGAGTAACATCAAGAACACTGCCATCTGCAAAGGTAGCCAACAGAATCATTGGCGCGGTTTGACCTACAGTTTCTAGGGTCAGCCATCTTGACTGTGCTGAAAGGGATAGCGGCATATCGGATCGCTCAACATCGATGTTGAGCGGAGTAGATTCAACGGAGACGCCGCCCGTAACTCCCGATGCCGTTACCATATACGGACGGAGCGCGAGCTGTGAAGGTATCGTCAAAGTGAACTGCGCGGGAAGAGAAGTAACAACGTTGCTCACATCTAGAGGGTCCTCTCCCACTACTCCAACGGCGGAGAAAGAGGAGCCGCTTGGAGACGATACCGAAAAGCTAACTGCCTGGCCTGGATTGACCACCGTGCCATCTGCGGGCGAGTTGATCTGGAGTGACGGCTGCGTCTGCGGCAAGGCTAAAACAGAGAAGGCAAGAAGAGCCGCTAAGATGGTGAGGCGAATGAAGCCAATAGAAAAACGCATAAAATTAATCCTTTCCGACCGTCGGAGTTTCAGCAGCGCCATCCCACAAGTTCTTTCTTTCTGTCCAAAGAAGCACGGCCAAAATAAGCGCCATTCCTATTTGCCACACTAAAATTACCGATATGCCTTGATCCTGTGTGCCAGGATCCAGCCGCATGCGCAAGCCATGAAACTCAGGGGCTGCAAGTATGGCTGTTCCCGCTAGTATGCCTCCCGCAAGCGCCCAGTAAAGAGACTTCAGGAGGGAATGCCGCAATCGCGGCTTGGGACACACTAGCAACAACGTTGCCACAAGGATTACAAAGGCACCGACATAGC
>Ga0209647_1002495_pt1 | contig 14912 bp, 13 predicted proteins | sample GraSoi_2013_60cm_FD_185827 | JGI IMG/M metagenome (GOLD analysis project Ga0209647, IMG submission 185827) | Grasslands soil microbial communities from the Angelo Coastal Reserve, California, USA - Sample 9_17_2013_60cm (SPAdes) (version 2) | ecosystem: Environmental > Terrestrial > Soil >...
CGATTACGTGTACGCCGCCGCGACCAACGACCATGTGGTGGCGACCTGGAACGACACGCGCAACGCCGCGGACTGCTCAGCGATCGACACTTACCGTGCGTCGCTGTACACGTCCTCGCCGGTACCCGCGCCCAACGTGATCGGCTCGTGCCCGGCAACGTTCGGCAACAGCGACATCCGGAGCGCCATGCTGGCCGACCCGACCCCATAGCCCGAACCCGCAAGGTTACTCAGACGCGAACGCAGAATGCATCGGTCCCCGGTCTCATCTGTACGTCCACCAGATGCTCCGCCTCGAGCGCTCACTCCGGGCCCATGGACCCCAGGCGACGGTTGTCTTACAGTTCCTCTAACACTCGTTGGTGGGGGGGTGACGTTGGGCGTGAGTTCCCCCAACGGCGACAGGGCGTACGACGTAGAGCTTCGCGCCGTGACCAAGCGTTTCGGCTCTCTGACCGCGGTCGACGCCGTAAATCTGAAAGTCCGCAAGGGCGAGTTCCTGTCGCTCTTGGGGCCGTCTGGCTGCGGTAAGACCACCTCGCTGCGGCTGATCGCCGGCTTCGAGCAGCCCGACGAGGGTGAGATCCTGATCGGTGGTAGGGACGCGGCCGGCGCGCCGCCCTACAAGCGCGAAGTCAACACCGTCTTCCAGCAGTACGCGCTGTTCCCGCACATGTCCGTACTGGACAACGTGGCCTATGGGCTGAAGCAGCGCAAGATCGGCAAGTCCGAGCGGCACGCCAAGGCGTACGAGGCCCTGGAACTGGTGCACATGACCGGCCGCGAGAAGCACCGGCCCGCGATGCTCTCCGGCGGCCAGCAGCAGCGCGTCGCACTCGCACGGGCCCTGGTGATGAACCCGCGGGTGCTCCTTCTGGACGAGCCCCTGGGCGCGCTCGACCTGAAGCTGCGTAAGGAGATGCAGATCGAGCTCAAGCGCATCCAGGCTCAGGTCGGCATCACCTTCATCTATGTCACCCACGACCAGGGCGAGGCGCTGTCCATGTCCGACCGGGTAGCCGTCATGTCGAACGGGGTCATCGAGCAGATCGACGAGCCGCGCGCGATCTACGACCGGCCACTAACCCCGTTCGTGGCTGACTTCATCGGAGACATGAACTTCCTTGTCGGGGAAGTCGCCGAGGCGGCAGACGGCGGATTCGCTGTCGATGCCGGCTCGGGCATCGTCGTGCGCGGCCGGGGCCAGGCTGTCAAGGGCACCCGGGTGCGTGTCGGCATCCGGCCCGAGCGCATAGCAGCCGCGCCCGGCGCGTCCCGCGGGACCGCCAACTCAGCCACCGCCGAGGTCATCACCAAGATGTACCTGGGCGACCAGATCCAGATCGTGGCCAAGCTGCCAATCAGCAGCAACGTGGTGGTGCGCGAGCAGCGGGCCAGTGCGGACCCCGCGCTCGACACCATCCACCCAGGCGACCATATCGCTCTCAGCTGGGACGAAGCCGCCCCGCTGTTCCTGGGTGAGGCCGTCCCACCAGCCACCGATGGCCAGCAGGAGGAATCATGAACGAAGATCGGGATGCACTCAACATTCTCGCGCCCCGCGAGATGAAGCCGAAGCTCGACTACCTGCACCGCGAGGTACAGCGCGCGGCCGGACGACCGCTCAACCGGCGGCAAGCCCTGGGCCTGGGCGGGATGGCGCTTTTCGCCGCGGCGGCGGCGGCGTGCGGCACGACGACCACGACTGGCTCCGGCTCGAAGAGCTCTTCCAGCGCCCCGGCGAACCCCCTGGCCGGAAGGTCGCTCGAGAGCCACCTCGAGATCTACAACTGGTCGCAGTACGACGACGCCTCGACCTTCACGAAGTTCGCGAAGCTGCCGGCCGAGGCGAAGGTCGGGATGACCACCCACGAGACCTTCTATTCCAGCAACGACGAGCTGCTGGCCAAGCTGCACGCGGGCGGCACGGGTTACGACATCATCGTGCCCAGCCAGAACGCCGTCGCCGAGCTGATCGAGGAGAAGGGGCTGATGGCCCTGGACAAGGCGCTGCTGCCCAACCTCAAGAACCTGGATCCGTCGTTCCTGAAGCCGTCGTACGACCCGACCGGCGACTATCACATCATCAAGGACTTCGGCATCACGATGTTCTTCTACAACCACAAGATCGTGAACGAGCAGCCGGCAACGATGCACGACTTCTATATGGCTCTGCCCAAATACGTGAGCAAGGGCCGCACCAACCTCCTGGACGGGGCGGAGGAAGTTGTTCCGCTCGCGCTGATGGCCCTGCAACTGGACCCCAACACCTCGAGCCAGTCCGACCTCAGCACAGTGAAGTCTTTCCTGCTCTCGATCCGCAAGGGCGTTACCACGATCGACTCCTCCGCCTACATCAACGACGCCATCGCCGGCAAGATCATCCTCAGCCAGGGGTGGAACGGCGACGTGCGCCGGATCGTGCAGGGACGCAGTAAGCAAGGCGACATCACCGCCATCATCCCGCAGGCGGCATCGGAGATCTGGGCGGACAACTGGTGCATCCCAGCGACCGCGCCGCATCCGGTGGCCGCGCACGCCTGGATCAACTGGCTGCTCACGCCGAGCACGGCGGTGACCGAGATGAACTACCACAATTACAAGATCCCGATGCCGAGCGCGCTGGCCCAGCTGTCCGCGAGCCTTCGCGACGACCCCATGTTCAACGTGCCCAAGACGTACACGGACAACTATCACTACATCCTCAACATCAGCCCGCAGGTCGTGGAGGCCCGCACGCAGATCTACTCGGAGTTCAAGGCGGCCTGATGGCCGTCGCCGAGAAGACACCGGAAGTGGCGGCCGCCCCGGCGGCCGCCACCCGGCGGAAGCGCTCATTCAGACCGCGCTACCCGGCGTGGCTGACAGCGCCGTCCCTGCTGTACTACGTCATCTTCTTCCTTGGGCCGATGGCCATTCTGGTGGCGTTCTCGCTGGCGGTCCAGCAGGGCTTCGGCAGTCTCCGGTACGGATTCGATACATCCCAGTACCACCAGATCGCCACCTCTCTCTACCTCAACATCTTCGAGCGCACACTGGTGATGGCCTCGGTCGGCACCCTGCTGACCATCGTCGTCGGCTATCCGATCGCATATTGGATGGCCCGCTACCTGACGACCTACAAGATGCTCGCGCTGCTCCTCATCGTGGTGCCGTTCTGGACGTCATTCCTCATTCGCACCTACGCGCTGAAGATCATCCTCGACCCCAACGGGTACCTCGCCAGAGACGTGGGCGTGAACATCATGTACACCAAGTACGCGGTAGGCGTGGGCCTGGTGTACAACTACCTGCCGTTGTTCATCCTGCCGGTGTTCGCCTCGCTGGAGCGGATGGACTGGACGCTGATCGAAGCCGCCACCGACCTGGGGGCGCGCCCGTTCACGGCCTTCCGGGAGATCACGCTCCGGCTCACCCTCCCAGGTGTGGTTACCGGGGCTCTGCTGGTGTTCATCCCCATGACCGGCGAGTACATCATCCCCAATATCCTGAGCGGCGGGAATTACGAGTTCGTGGGGAACGTCATCGGCGACCAGTTTAACCAGGCGCAGAACCAGCCGTTCGGCTCGGCCCTTTCGATCGCGCTGATGGCGGCGCTGTCGGTGTTCGTCATCGCGTACATCCTGTTCGCCACCAAAGAGGAGCAGTTCGGTGCCTAAGCGGCGGCTCAAGGCCAAGCACGCGTTCACCGGCTGGGCGGTGGTGGTGTACGCATTCTTGTTCCTGCCGATCCTGGTGATGGCGGTCTTCGCCTTTAACAAGCCGTCACCCGCCGCCCTCGCCGCCCACCACGGCTCCAATATCTGCAGCATCCCGCCCGACCAGGTCGGAAACATTACGGTCTGGAACGGTTTCACATCGTGCTGGTTCAGCGCCGGGCTGCACGACCCGACCTTCATCCCGGCGATCGTGACCAGCCTCCAGATCGCCGCGGCGGCGTCGATCATCGCCACCGTCCTGGGCCTGTGCGCGGCCCTGGCCCTGGCCCGGATGAAGCCGCGGCTCCGTGCCCCGTTCGACGCCCTGGTGTACCTGACCCTCGTCGTGCCCGAGATCGTCATCGCCGTGGCCTCCCTCATCTTCTTCGTACAGGCGCGCAACTACATTCACGCCTTCCCGCCGCTGGGGAAGGCCACCATCTTGCTGGGCCAGGTGGTCTTCAACGCCTCGGTGGCGATGCTCATCATCCGGGCCAGGTTCGTGGGGATGGGCGACACGCTTGAGGAGGCCGCCTACGACCTGGGCTCCGGGCCGCTGGCCACCTTCCGCCAGGTAACTCTGCCCCGGCTCATGCCGGCCATCGTGGCCGCGGCCCTCCTGTCGTTCACGTTCTCGTTCGACGACTACGTCCTGCCCGCGTTCACGAACGGCACGACCAACACCTGGCCGATTGTGCTGTACTCGGCCGTGCGCTTCGGCCTGACCCCCGCCGTCAACGCTCTCGCTACGATCATGCTCGGCGCCACGTTGCTGGCCGTGGTGGTCACCGCCATCGTCCTGCGCCGCGGTCGCGTGCAGGTCACCCCGGGCCAGGAGACGTCCCGAGGTCTGGATGCCGCTCTCGGCCTCCGCTGACCTTGCCTGCAGGAGCAGACAATGAGCGAGCGGCCGCTGACCATCCTGTTCATGCCGGAGAGCGCGTACGGGCCGACCAATAACTGCATCGGGATCGGCGATGTGCTGCGCCGCCGTGGCCACCGCGTTGTGTTCGCGGCCGAGGCATCGTGGAAGGGGCGCCTTGAACCACTCGGCTTCGAGGAGGACCTCGTCGCCCTCGCGCCGCCGCGCGGAGACGGCGAAGCTGACCAGGACGCTGGGCAGTTCTGGAAGGATTTCATCCGCGATACGGCGCCGGAATTCCGCAAGCCCGCGATCGAGCAGCTAGACACGTGGATCAGGCCAGTCTGGGAGGAGCTGACCAGCGGCGCCCGGTACTGCCAGCGGCAGCTCGCCGGGATCGTCGAACGGGTACGACCGGATGTGATCGTCGAGGACAACGTGGTCGTTTTTCCCGCCCTGATGACCGCGGGAGCGCCCTTCGTACGGATCGTGTCCTGCAATCCTCTGGAAATCAAGGATCCGGGCGTCCCGCCCGTGTTCTCCGGATACCCGGCCACAGACCAGGCTGGCTGGCAGGACTTCCGTGACGAGTACGAGCGGGTTCACCGGCCGATGTGGGCGGAGTTCAACGCCTGGGTCACCGAGCAGGGCGCGCCGCCGTTGCCCTACCTCGAATTCATCCACGAGGGCGCAGTCAACCTCTACCTATACCCGGAGCTAGCCGACTACCGGCGCGCTCGGCCGCTTGGGCCTTCCTGGCACCGGCTGGACTCCTCGGTGCGGGAGACCGATGAGAAGTTCGCGCTGCCCGATGCGCTGGCCGGCGGTGACGGCGCGGTTATCTACTTCTCGCTTGGCTCGCTCGGATCGGCAGACGTGCCCTTGATGCAACGGGTGATCAGCTGCCTATCCGCCACCCCGTACCGCTACATCGTGTCTAAGGGGCCGCTGCATGAGGAAATCGAGCTGGCTCCCAACATGGCGGGCGCCGAGTTCCTGCCGCAGGCCTCGGTCATCCCGGTCTGCGATCTGGTGATCACTCATGGGGGCAACAACACATTTACCGAGTGCCTGCACTTCGGCAAGCCGACGATCGTGCTGCCGCTGTTCTGGGACCAGCCCGACAACGCGCAACGCGTGCAGGAGCTGGGCCTGGGGAGGCGGCTCGACACCTATCGGTTCACCGACGCCGAGATGCATGACGCGCTGGGTCGGCTGCTCGGCGATGCCGGATTGCGCGGCCGGCTCTCCAGCTCGGCGACCGCGATCCAGCGGCGCGACGGCGTCCGCAAGGCCGCGGGCCTCATCGAGCAAACGGCAACGATCAAGTAACGCCGGGGACCCGACTCCGGTCAGTGCCATCGGGCCTTGAGGGCAAGATCAAGGATGACGAGTGCCGCATCGGCTGTACTGCTCGCGGTCGGCGTCTGTGGCGCCACCGCACCTCCGGAGGCGAGCCGGGTAGCACCGTGAAATGGAGATATCAGACGGGAAGGCGCCGCCGCCACGTAGCTGACGGCACCACCGGACGAACGTTCGGACAATTGGTGACCTGCGGCCCATGAATGCAAAGAAACTCGTTGCCGATTTCGCGTGCGCGCTGGCTCTCCGTGCTGGTGGCGTCCGGCGTAGCCTTCGTGTGGCATCTCGCGGAAAAAGGACCGGCCACGTACCGCTTCCGGTTCCCGATGGTGATCGCTGCCGTTCTGACCGGTGCCGGGCTGGCGGGCACGCCAGCCGCGCTGGCGGCTGGAGTTACGGGCCCGGGCGCGCCTGACACGCTCTTCGAAGTCGCGGTCATCCATCACACGCAATGCGGAACGGGCTTCCTTGCCGACCCCGGCTTCCGGCAGCGGGCCGCCGAGGCGACCGGCCTCCCCGAGGCTGCCCTCGAAGCCTCCGCGGTCGCCGACCCGCACACCACCGTCCGCGCCGGCGTGGAGCGCCTGCTCATCTCACCCTCGCTGTCGCCGAAGGTGAGCGTCTCCGGCCGCGTATACGACATCGCCACCGGACACGTCACCACCACCCATCACGCTCGGTACCCTTAGCGGCCCTCACCCCGCCCGCAAGCTCGCCGGGGTTAGCAGAGATCCGACATCCCCTCACCGCGTGCCCGGGCGCCGACAGCCGCGCCGATCACCCAGATCTGCACGCGGCGCGCATAACGCATGCACGGCCCGGTCGGCGCGCATATCGGCGGCTCGGTGAACGTTCTCTCTGACCTTTCCGGTGACTCAGAGTGATGCTGTGGATCGATGTAGCCCGAGGCCGGCCTCCTACCGGTCCAGCGTGAGCGATCTGCTGGAGGTCACAGCCGGTCGCTGGCTGAGTGCTTGTCGATCTGGCCCGGCGGCGGCCAGGCGGCTACATCAGGGATGACCTGACGCGCCGTATGCCCTGAGGTCAGGGGCAGGCTTGGCTGAACACGAGGGCGCTGCTGCGGGCGAGGTCCACATGCCAGTCGCCGGCCGTTTCGGTGGTCACCAGCCACTGCACGCGGCGGGGCCCCTGGGGAAACACCGGGACGGTCTGCCCGCCGAGGCTGGCCCGCGCCTGCACCGTGAACCGCACGGTCGCGCTGCCGTTCCCCGCGGGCTGCGCCGAGGTGACCCGGAACGAGGTGACGGTGATCTTGGGGGCGCCGCCGCTCAGGAACGACCGGACGCACGAGCGCTGCGCGGGCGGCACGGTCCGCGCGGCCGCCGCCGGGTCGTTGCGTCCCAGCGCCGACCAGAACGCGCCGACTACCTGCTCGGCGGCAGCCGCCTGGGCCGGCAACAGCGTCCCGGACACCCGCGGCGGGCTCGAGGATCCGCCGAGGCCGGCGGATCCCGGCGACTCGCCCTTGATGAACTGGGACATGCTGGTGATCTGCGCCGCGGGCGGAGCCGAGACCCGCACTGGCACGCCGAAATCGTAGAAGTCGGTGGCCTGAACCAGACGCGCGCCGGCCGGCAGGTGCAGGGACAGCTTCACCCGCCGCACCAGGTTCTGCCCGTCCACCCCGACGTCGACGGGGATCGCGCCCGGGCCCAGGCTGCTGGTGAATCCCAGGAAGCCCGCACGCTCCCAGCGCGGGACCCGGCCTGCCGCCTTCGCCGGGTCGATATACACCCGGAACCCAGTCACCGGCACACCCCGGATGGCGGTGGTGCCCAGGTTCGTCACGCCGCTGGAGATCGCCGTTCGTCGTCAAGATCCAGATCGCCGACGGGTCAGGGTGAGGAGGCACTGGATGTTCCGCCGGGCTCGGCCCCCAAGGCGTTGGTCAGCCCTTCGAGGTCTGCCACGGTCACGGTGAGCGCCGAGTGGCCACTGCGGCGGAGCGGTGATGGCACCTTCTCCGCGAAGTGGATGCATACCCCCGCGCTGTGGTTCGTTCCGAAGCTCAGGCCGTCGTCGACCATGGATGCACGAACACCGAATGCTGTCCACCAGCGGTAGTTCCGGGTGATGTGCGCCTCGGTGACGTTTGCCAGCGGCGTCTTGATCTTGATGAAGCCGAAGGTCGCCAGGAGGGAGCCTTCGTCCGTGAGCGTGACGCCGTCTTTTGAACCTCGCAGCCCGAAGGGCAGCAGCAACGGCAGATATCGCTTGTCAATGGCGTAATCAAAACGCTTAGACATTATTAGTCCGATCCCCGAGGCGGCAAAAGCAATGAACGGGTAATGGAACTTCATCACAGTCGCTCACTGTCCCACGATGCCGCCCATGGTGAGCTCGGTGAGGCCAGCCTTGGGCTGATGAGTGTTCAGCCGAAGGGTACCCGGAGGACTGTGGCGGATCTGGGCGATACCGGTTCGTCGGGGTAGAAGCCGGCGCGGAATCTGCCGCGCCTGGCCCGAGGGTGCAACCCCGATGATGCCTGTGAGCAGGCGGAGGTCGTCGACGTCGGGTGTCCCGGCGGCGAGCGCTTTCAGCGCGTCCCAGTGTCGGCATGCACGGCTGCCACTAGCCAACGCAGCCGCCGTGGTTCCCCGGCGGAGCTCGAAATCCATGAGCGCGCTCGGTGGAGATCGCGAAGACACTCGACCCCAGCCTCACCAGAACTTGGCCGAGCCGCGCGTAGTTGGCGGGCGGCTAGCGGGACGATGCCAGATTCGTGACCGCGCCCGGCAGGCCTCGGTCGTTTACCCTCGCTGGGCAGCCGCACGAGCCGTGTCGGTCAGCTTGGGAGTGCCTCGTCGCCGAGGAAGCGCAATACCTGCATCACCAGCAGATCCGGCGCTCGGTCGAGACCCTCATGTCCGACACTTGGAAGTTCGGTCACGGTTACCGCCAGGAGTGCGGCGGCAAGCTCCCGCGTGATCTGGCGAGCCCACGGCGGGCCGGCCGTGCCTAGGAGCAGGAGCACAGGCTGCCGGACCTGGCGGGCGGCGCCGGCCAGGTCGGCGGCGGCGAGCGCGCGGGCTCCGCGCGGCAGCGTCGCAGCAACGATGGGGAGCAGTACCGCCCGCCGGGTGCATCGCGCAACGATTCCACCTCGCTGGGTGTCAAGCCGACGATCTCGGTGAGGAAGGTGAAGGCCGCGCGGCCAGCTTGGCCGTCGGCCACCATGGCGGCGACTCGCTCGGGCCAGTTGTTCTGCGTTGCCTGCGGCCCGGGCGGCTCGTAGAGCGCGATGCGCCGGAACGGGGCGCCGAGCGCAGCGGCACCCAGCACGCAGGTGGCGCCGATGCTGTGGCCGACGACGTCCGCTGGGCCGCCCTGTTCGCCGGCCGCGCGGCAACAACGGCCGCGACATCGGGATACTCGCTGCTCAGCTCATAATTGCCGGCGTCAGCGTGATGCCCCTATCGGCGTAGCCGGTGCGAATACGGCCTTGTTCGCAGTAGTCTTCGGTCTGGTCCACACCTTCTGCTGCTGAGTGACAGTGATCGTCAGGAGGTCGCGATGGGGGAGCCCGCCGTTGACCAGAGCACGCAGCCGAACTCAGGCGCGCCAGCGAGAGTAACAGCTGACAGGCCGCCATCTCGGTATGTGGAAGAGGGACCCTTCCCGCGCCTGCAGGAACGGACCCAGACCCAGCTGGGATTTGTCAACAACCTGCTGGTCACCCTCGCCGTCGGGCTCTTGGCTTTCGCGGTCAACGCGTCCGCGAGCAGCGCCGAACTGCATCGACTCGGCTGGCGCCGGTGGCTGCTCCTCATCGGCTTACTGGCCATGGCCTGCTCCGTGCTGGCCGGCCTGAGGCTTGCCTTCAATCGGCTGGCTTCCCATCGGATTACGACCCGTGTCGCGAGGCTCCGCCAGCTCCGTGATCGCTACAAGGCGGAAAGCCGCCCCTTGGAGCTGCGGCTAGGACGGCAGGCGGTCTTCTTCGAAACCTGGGCGATAGGAAGCCTCACGATGGCTGCGATGTCAGGGTGGTTCTTCATAGGAGGTACAGTCCTCTTGCTGGTCGTGCCGCTCACTTACTACTTCTAGCAATCAGCTTGATAGCGCATCGATGCGCATATTAGGGCCATGACCAATGGCCGCCGCCTCTGGGAGAAACGATAGATTTGTATTCCTAATTACCCAAGGGTCATAGCCAGGCGAACGGCAGGATCGGGCGCCGGTAGCAGACAAGGCGGTCAAGCCGCCGTCGGCGCCGCTCAGCCCAGACCGTCATCGGCATGTGAGCGGGTCGGCGGCCACACCAGGCGCGCTCAGATCACCCGTTCGTGTGCGGCATGGGCGGAGTGAAGTGGCAACCGGGCTGCCGCGCAGATCGGCGGGACTGCGTGCAGCTGCCAGCAGTTTGTCAATCACGCTCTGCAATCGGCGTCGGCCACGGCCACCCGCGAGCGCCTCCTGTGAATGAGCCTCAGTTCCGCCAGAGGCTGCAGCGGGTACTCGTTGCAGCCACTCCCATCGGCAGAAAATCAATGACCGACACCCGGGTACCCCATCGCGGCGGAAGAGCATTTCCGTCGTCTGGAGGAGCCGGTCGCCAGCGAGGTGGGCCATCTCCGTTCCCCAAGCTCTCCGGACGGATCCGAGCCGGCTGTTCCGGCCAAGACCGGCCAGCCGGTCCAGATCGGCGTGGGCCAGGACGCCTAGCTGAACGACGACTGGGCCCTGCCCGCCCATCCCGGCGATGAGCAGATCCGCCCGCCCGCCGGGCCAGTCCTCGGCCTGCCCGGCCGGCTCTGCCTTCGCCAGGACCCCCAGATGCTGCGCGAGCCGGAATCGGAGCCTCATCTCACCGAAACCTCCTTCGAGTAGCGGGTCATTCGCCCGGAGGCCCAGCCTGGCCGACAGGGCTATAAGCCCGATATAACACCTGCTCACGTCCGCTTCCGGACTGCAGACGCGGGCCGCGGGCGCCACCGTCCGCAGGGGGCGAGAGTTCCACATGCCGCGCCTTTATGGCGATCAGGTACCGGCGGTCATGCGGTTGCTCGTCCGGCGGTCAGCCGGGATCGTTGGCGGGCGCGTCAGCGGATGCCTCCGCGCCCAGGCGCGCCGCGGCTCAGCAACGCCTCGTGCAAGTGGCTACAAACCTCATCGGCGGCCAGGGCCTCGGCGAGGCAGCCGACGAGGCCGCCATCGCCGAATCTGAGCAGCCACTCGTCGACTAGGCAATCGCCGAGCCGGATCGCTTGCCGCCCCCGGGTGTGTCCGGAGGCGTTGACGTCAGGCAGTTCTGGGCTGCGCGCGGCGATCAGGTGACATGGATACTGCCGTATTAGGAGGACACTTCACGACTTTCTGCAACCTGCGAATGCCCAGGTCACGAGCCAACTCAATGCCTCGTGAGCGACCGTGATTGAGCACAAGTGACGCGGTCACGTGGCACGTATGTGGCACGCCACACGGCCCTGGGACATCCGCATGACAGCGTGCGACCCCAGGCTGGACCTGGTCTCAGCACCGTCCGGTGCCCGGAATCCCGCTGCTGCGGGCAGCCATTGCCTGGTTAGTGAGGATGACCCGTAGCTCGTATGTGACCTCCTCCGGGTACTGGTCAAGCGTCGCTTCAAGATCGCACCGCTCGGCCGGAGTTGAGTATGCGGCTAGCTCGCGTTCCAGCTCAGCGTGCCGCTTACGATCCGTGTTAGAGCTGGCAGGAATTAGAAGGGTGTACACCAGGAACCAGAGTCCGGGGAGGGTAATCAGTCCCCACACGTTGCCGCGCAGCATAACGCCGACCACCGTGAGCACCGTCCCGGCCAGCAGCGGCCGCCAGCGGTGTCGCGCGCCGCGCGCCAGGCGCATCAGGCCGATGACCGTGATTAGCGCACCAGTACGGAGCGACCTGCGGATTCGTCTGGTGCGTACGGGCCGCATGAGCCTTGGGTCACCGTACCTGTCGGCTGGGTTGGCCGACAGACTCCACGCCACAAGGTTCCGCCGATGTGAGCGCAGTCTCATCGCAGCCTCCCGCACCCCGGCTTCGCGCTGCGTCTCCTCCACAGTACGCTCTGCGCCCCGGTCAGCCGGGCAGCCGAGGCGCCGGGCTCGCTGCGCCCGGCCCGGAACTCATCGAGGATGCCCGGCGCCTCGCCAAGGTTGGTCCCGCCTCTCCCCCGTCCTTCCGATAGGCGCCAATCTTGCCGGGCAAGATCATCAGGCAAGGGTCTGCGCTTGCGAAGCAAGCGACGTGGAGGCCGCAGGCCGGAGCGCCCTTGCTGATGATCTTTGCGCGGCGGCAGGATTGCCTGGCGGTGGAGGACCGCTCGGCTGGCTCTTGCAGGCGCAGTCACTGGAGGTGCGTGACGGCGGGGATCGCGAGCGGGCGGGTGCGCGGCTGACCGCGGTGCGGCAGCGGCCCGCGCCGGTGCGCCGCCAGCGCTAGAGGCGGCAGGCCAGGCTGCCGCCCAGCAGCGGCGAGTGGCCCTTTCTACCCCTGCCCCGGCGGCGGGCCTCCCGCCCGTCGGTTTGCTCCCCTCTCCGGTGATCCGCGCTCATGCCCCGAGCCTTGCCGAGGCTGGCTGCCTGACGCGCCCGTAGGGCGTGCCCTTGAAGCCGTAAGGAAAGTTCTCACCGGCACGACCCAGCAACGACCCAGCACACGACCCAGCACCAGCCACGCACCAGCCACGCTAGGCAAGTCGCCGCGACAGCGCGAAGGCACGCGCTAGGCAACGGCGCTAGGCAACCGAGCCAGGCAAGTGTCCAGCTCGCTAGGCATCGCAAGGCGGCGGTCACGGTCACGGTCACGGGGCAGCGGTCACGGGGTCACGGGCAACCTCCGGCCTGCGCCATGTGGCCCAGAAGCCACGGGTGCGATCTATGATGCGGTCCGCCACGGGCCGGCACCTGGACCTGGCCGGTCAAAGCCCGCCCGCGACGGTGATGTCGGTGCCGGTGACGTACGACGCCTCCGGTGAGATCAGCCACGACACGGCGTTCGCGATCTCGTCAGGCCGGCCGATTCTACCCAGCGGGCTCTGCTGTACGGTGAAGTCCCGAACGTCCGGAGTCGAAGCCGACATTGCCGTCTCGATGGCCCCAGGCGAGACGCTGTTGGACCGGATGCCCTCGGATGCGACCTCGCTGGACAGGCCCCGCGCGAATGTCACGAGCGCGCCCTTGGTTGCCTCGTACGGGACCACGCCCCAGTCTCCGGGCGGAGCCTGGGCTGCGAGCGAAGCGATCGTCACGATCGATCCGCCATGGCCGCCGTGCGCGGTCGACATGGCCTGGACGGCGTGCTTGGCGCACAGCATCGGCCCCACGACGTTGACCTGCATCAGCCGGTTCAGCGCATCCTCGTGCTGCTCGTCGATGTGCGCCCGCTCGCCGACGGAACCGGCGTTGTTGACCAGCGCGGTGAGCGGCCCGAGCTGCTCCTGCGCCCGGCCGAACATCGCCTCGACATCCCGCTCGGAGGCGACGTCGGCGCGCACGGCCTCGGCCCGGCCGCCCTTGGCCCGGATGGCCGACACCACCGACTCGGCTCCCTCCGCGTCGGCCGCGTAGTTGACGACCACGCCGTAGCCGTCATCGGCCAGCCGCTCGGCGATCGCCGCGCCGATGCCCCGGCTGGCGCCGGTGACGATCACCGCGCCCTTGTCCTGGTCAGTCGCTGTCATCTCATCGCCCCCCCGTCGCTGAAGATCGCATCGCAGGCGAGCCGGACGCGGCGGCGTGAGTTCGCACGGGTCGCAGGTCCTGTAACGCGCCCGGCAAGCCGCGCGGCGTCGCCTGAATAACCCCCCTCTACCCGAGGCTATCCGCCCCGGCCGGGTCCTGCCAGGGCACCGCCAGCCAGCCGATCGCTCCAAGGGCAGCTCTTACACCCGGACAAGCTGCCCCTTCGCCCAGGTGACAAGCTCGCCAAGACCAGCACCACTGCCATGGGCCGGGCCGAGAAAACCCCCAGTCACTTGCTGGCGCCACATCTCGTGCAGCGCATCTGGCGCATCCCGGGTTACGGCGCGCAGATGGCCGGCAGCAGGTCACGATCACTGTACGAGGACCAAAACGCGCCCAGTCCTGCCCCGCCCTGCGCCGCGGCGGCGGGGCACACCAGGCCACCCAGACGAAAGGGAGATAGCGAACCGGCGTTCGAAGTCGCAAGGACCGGAAAATTACCGCGATCGCCCGCCACACCGTGCTGGTCATGGCCGCCCTGGCCTCACCGCCGCCCTGGTCAAGGACCGCACCGGGGTTCGTGGAGACTGTTCCTCTTGGGACTCAAGTTCTCTCCTGAGTCCATTTTGTTTTGATTGTACGCTCCCCGGTGACACCCGGTCGCCGGCCGACTGCCGGGAGGGGTGAGGGCGGCGGCGGCCGTCCGGGCGGGGCAGGGCATCGCCCTGCCCCCGGTTTCCCCTGGCCAGGCCCGGCAGGGTCCCGCGGCTCAACAGCCGGCCGCACGCCGGTCCCGCAGGGACGCGAAGCGCTGTTGAGGTGCGGGGGGCCGGGCCGTACCCTTCAGGCCGCCGCCGCCCTCACCCCGGCGCCGCACGGGACGGGGGGCCTGTGCCAGGGTCGCCACGGCGCGGCTTTTGTCCCGCCTTGTTTTCCTGCCAGGCGTGCCAGGCGGCCTCGAACCGCGCGGGCGCCATCCGCTCGCACGCCGAGTGCCGCCGTTGCCTGTTGAACCAGTGGACGTATTCAGCTGTCGCGAGGCCGACCTCCAGCAACCGCCTGAAGATCAACAGCAGGCCATGACCTTGGGCTGCGCAGGGTCGCCGTGAAGTCAAAGCGGCCACCCAGCAGTACAGAACCGGTCGATCGGCGTACACGCAAGATCACCAAAGCGCCGCTTGGCGGACGTACCTAGTCGGCGATCGGATCGCATGGCCGCCCAGGCTAAACGTCACTATCTGTGATTGGTCCTGCTCCTGGTTCACGCGCGCCGACCCGCCTAACTGCGTGCGAATAGTGGTTCTGTAGCGTCGGTAAGCCTGTGG
>Ga0209647_1002496_pt1 | contig 14909 bp, 17 predicted proteins | sample GraSoi_2013_60cm_FD_185827 | JGI IMG/M metagenome (GOLD analysis project Ga0209647, IMG submission 185827) | Grasslands soil microbial communities from the Angelo Coastal Reserve, California, USA - Sample 9_17_2013_60cm (SPAdes) (version 2) | ecosystem: Environmental > Terrestrial > Soil >...
TGCGTACCATGGCCGGAGACATACAACGCAGCACATCCATGCCAAGCATGATCTTAATTTGACGAAAATGCAGTTCCACTCCCCAGCGTCGGAAATAGAGCGCGGCCAGTTGGGCCGCACTAAAGCCCTGTGCATCAAGCAAGGTAGTAACCAAGATGACCTCTTGGGAACGACAACCGGGGATCTCGATCCGGTAACGAACTAAGCGAAGCTGGAGGGTATCGGGTAAAGCTTTGAGCTCCTCTTTGGTTGCAAGCGCTCGGCAACCAAATCGACTAAAATGTTGGTGGCTAATTGAGCTTGGAGTGGTGAAAACAAAAGGCAAACCGTCTGCGAAATTTGCGGTACTGCACTAAGCGAAGACAGCGAATTCTGTCGGTTACAATCAGAAGAGTACGGATGGTAGATATGCCCCGGCCGGTTCGTTATACAGCCCCAAGCTCATCAGCGTCATTGGCTGCATGACGCGAAGGCCATTCTCGAGGCACCAACGAAAAAGGTGTGAATTGCGCGTCGGCACGATGATGCCTGGCCCGGCAAAGGCCTCAGCGGAGGCAATCAATGCCTGGAGGTCCAGGTTAGTCTCAGCGACGGCGTGCCCGAAAAAAGCCAGGACCGTGGCGTATCCTGTAATCCGTTCATGGCGCTCGACCACAACCGCGGTCCGATTTTTCACGGCATCTGCCAATTCGCCCGTGCGATCGTGCCCATGAACCTGCATGCACAGACGTTTACAATCCTCAATGTCCGAAACTCGCGCCGGCCGGACCGAGCACCCTTCAATCCGTTTCCAGCGTGCTGTCGACGATTGCCTTTAGCTCGGCCGGGACCTCACCGCAGAATCAGCCATTCCAACATCTGCGAGGTGGATGAAAAACGGGTGCGTGAGCTAGGTCCTGCCGCAGATTTCAATCGGGTCGGGAGCGTCGAGATTTACTTTTATTCGTCCTGAAAATCGCTCGGTATAATCGGCTAGTGGCTCTTTTACGGCCCTCGTCTTATTCTCGACCATTCCACACCGTGAGCGCTTTCCTAGGGCTTTCGGCGCGAACGTCTGGCTCGCTCATAACTTGCTGGCTTTCAGAGGACCGTGCAAATCGGACTCGGGCTTCTTCTATTGCTAAGGCTTCGGCAAATAGCTCCGGCCGACGTAGCCCCGGATACCCCGCCATTCCACTGGGACCCAATAAGTGTCAAAAGTAAGACGCGTCGTGATTGGTTACAACGCCGACGGCGAAGGCGTCGTCAAGACCGATGAGCAACTCACCGCAGTTTCGGGTGGTCGGCCCATAGAGACTGCCCTCAATTGGTGGGAGAGGTGCTGCAGCCGCTTGCAAGCTCTCTGGGACAAAGAGCGGTCGGCGCGTCATGCGACGCGGAACAAGAATGTCTATCCGGACGGGCCTCTTCTTGAAAATCTTTCGACTCGCCCTCAAATCGTTCCGATGAAATTATTCCCCCCGAAGTGAAAGCTTACATCCGACCGATTGAACGCACCGGTGGCATCCCGGCTGAACGGCTATTGCTGGGGTGGATTAACGAGCTCTTTTGCGGCAGTGGTCCGGGTGTACAGTGGCAATGTTCGGCCACAGAAATTCACCGTTTTTTGACAGGAGAAAAGAGTCCGGTCTCATCCCAAGCAAAGCAGATTTTACCTACTGGCAGAGTGACTGGCATTTACCTTGGCCGTTTGGCCGAACTCTTTCCGTATCGCTTTAGCCGAAAACATACGCTGACAGAAAACATCTGGACCATTCGACCCGCACCGTGAGACGTAGAACAAGAGCCGAGCTTGAGCAGATCGAAGGCGACTTGGGAACCTTGGCTCCCACCGTACTTGCCGGAAACTTGGATGATGCAAAGACCTATTTCGATTTGATGCAGCGCGAAGCGAGAATCTTGCATCTCGTGGTACGGTGCAGGATCTCACCGGATCTCAGAGGCGTGCGGTCTCCGCCGTTGAGGATACGATGAGCGCTAAGGATACAGACGATCTTGCAGTCACGTCCGATCTTGCTCGGGGCGGCTCGGCTGACGAGATCTGGAATTTAAGGATGCAGGGCTTCAGCGTTCGTGAGATCAGCCAGCAAGTTGGTCTGCCGCCGGTTGAAGTGGACGAAATCTTAATGAAACATCGCACCGAGCGCAAAGCATGCCCAACTGAAGCGAACGATTTCTACCGGCATATCGCTGTGAGCCGTGTCGAGAGCTTGCTCAAGACTTATCTGCCGATCGCACTCATGAAGGAAGTCATCCTGGAACGAATCCGAAGCGGCGAACCGGTTCCGGAAGAGGACGTTGTCCATCCGTTGCACTGCGCGGCTTTCTGTCTGGCTGCGCTAAAATTTCAAGCCGAGTTGCTCGGGCTGCGAAACCCGGAACCAGCCAGAATCGCTGGAGCTGGTGCCCGGGACGTGCTCTCCTGGTTGCGCACTCAAGCCGAATTTGTTAAGCAGGTTGCGCGTGAGGCACCCCGTGATGTCGTCGATTTGCCCACTGAACAATTGGATGGCGCACTGAGTCCGGCCACAGAAATGAAACTTTCGAGCGAGGATCTCGAATTGGACGTCGACGTAGATGAAATCGAGATCCCCGCGGCTGGAGCGTCAACCACCGAGACTCTGGGCGGGGGTCCATCAGGTCCGGTTGAGGATCCACTCTCAACCACCGAGACTCTGGGCGGGGGTCCATCAGGTCCGGTTGAGGATCCACTCCACGCTGAGCGGCGACGCAAATTTTTCTCCGGTCAGTATGACGGGCTCTGAGCGGGTTAGCCCACCTCCGGATCAGGTATGAGTTCGAGCAGGCGATTTTCCGGACTCAACCGGCGAAGAATCTCCAGCACCTGAGGATGATGAAATTCCTTAACGCCAAAACGTCCTCCGACCAGTTCAGCCGGTGTCAGTACGAATCGTTTTATAGCTGCCATTTTCGGTCTTTAACTGGAGCAGAATTTCTTTGGAGAAGGTGGAGAAGGTGCTTTATTTAAGCTGCTCTCCAGACATTCTACCCAGAGAAGGGATGGGGAAGGAATAGGGAAGAAAATTTCTTCTCCAAAATTTTCCTTCTTGGGCGCTTCTCTAAATTGCTTTGGCGTTTGGAGAAGGGAACTTTCCTTTACTAGAGCTGCTTGGCGGCGTTTTTGGCAAACCTTCTCGCATTCTCTAAAAAAATAGAGAGTCCCGCAAATGGGTTGCGCGCATAACCGCTATTGCGATTTTTTTGAGCTGTTTTCATGGATTCAACTCCAGTTTTTCAGGGTCAACCGTGTAAAGACTCAGGCTGCGCTTAAGTGCAGGTATCCAAATTTTCTTGGTCCGCTTGCCCGGGTCTTTATCGACCAGGGCTCCAACTTCGTCCAAGATTTCAGCCGCTTTGCGCGCGCCAAAGCCAACGCTTGCTCGCTTTAAGCCCTCCACATTAAAACAATAAATCCGCTTACCGTTTTTTTCTTTCCAATAGCCAGCACGGTCGTGAATCACTGGCTCTGCGTTAACAGTGCGCTCATGTTGGTCAAGCTGCGGTGCCCAATCAGCATTGGAAAAATCCGCGTCGCGACTTTCGATGAATCCATTAACGCCTTTTATGAGCTGCACGGCCTCCTTGCTTTTCGCTGATTGCGGTTGTGTTGTTTTCCAGTGATTAAAGATTTCCACGGCGGCTATCAGCGCGGCTCGGGGCTTCCATGGGAGGATACCCCACCCGATGGCCAGTTCGCCGGCCAGCGCGGCCACAGCGAAACTGCGCGCAACTCTCGCATCCTGTGCGCTTAGATCGTTTCCGAACTGCTTCAGGACAGCTGCCAAGCGGGCAGGTAACGCCAAACCGGCGTAATTCTTAATCAAGCGTCGGATGAACAAGGGACCCGTGTGTCCGTAATGTTTTGCGGCCGCGTCCCGCAAAGCGTCGGAAAACTCGGCGCCGTTTTTTGCGTCGTGGATATCCGCAAAAAGACCGTGCGGACCGGTTACGACCGGGACATCAATAATACGAACCGTTTGGCCGACCTTATGCTCGATCTTGGCATTGGTCTGATGGGTCTCGATAGAGCGTTCTCCACTGGAGAGCACGCAAGCGCGCCAGTGTTCTATCTCTCGTGGGCTCGTGTCCTTGTTCATCCGCGCTTTTGCCGTTCCGTTAAGCAGCATATATACGCTGGCATCCAGCGCTTTGGGATCGACCTGGTGCGATTCGTCGACTGGAATGAGTGTTGATGAGCGGCTTGCAGCCTGAATCTCGAGTCCGTTGATAGTGGTCCGCCAGGAGATCATAAACTTCTCCGGGCCCCATGCCGAGGCCGCTACTGCCAGCGACGTGCTCTTTCCAGTTGTCGAGTCTCCGAAAAAGTGAATGCCAAGTCCCGGAATGTTCAAAGGCTCCAAGAGCGGTCCTGCAAACGCGCAACTCAACGCCAGGATCAGATAAGAGTTGCCTTCACATGGCGCGGCAACTTTGGTTTTCCAGAGCTCGAAATCGCCGCTTTTGCGGTAGTGCGCGATGTTCGTCTTTCCACTGAACCAGACACCGTTCTGTCGGCCTATGATTTCGCTTGGCAGAACGAACCGCTCGCCAACAGGCGCCCAGCCGATCACCTTGACGCTGATCCAGAAATCGTCCGGTGTTTTCTGGTTCGAAAACTCCAGATGCTGGCAATCGAGATATTCACGCACGTATTTGGCTTTGCTGCCGAGAACACTGATACCCATGTCTCGGAGCGGTTTCATCGCTTCCTCGGCTCGCCCTAACAAGAGCGCTTGCGCTAAGACCGCCCGCCGGGGTTGCGTTTCACCGTGGGGGATGTACTCCAGTAGATAAGCGTGCTCGTTGCCGGAATCGGTTCGGACAATGCACAGAACCCGCAAGACGGAGCAAATCCAGAGGTCAACAGCAACCTCAATATCCAAATTTTCTTGGTCCGCTTGCCCGGGTCTTTATCGACCAGGGCTCCAACTTCGTCCAAGATTTCAGCCGCTTTGCGCGCGCCAAAGCCAACGCTTGCTCGCTTTAAGCCCTCCACATTAAAACAATAAATCCGCTTACCGTTTTTTTCTTTCCAATAGCCAGCACGGTCGTGAATCACTGGCTCTGCGTTAACAGTGCGCTCATGTTGGTCAAGCTGCGGTGCCCAATCAGCATTGGAAAAATCCGCGTCGCGACTTTCGATGAATCCATTAACGCCTTTTATGAGCTGCACGGCCTCCTTGCTTTTCGCTGATTGCGGTTGTGTTGTTTTCCAGTGATTAAAGATTTCCACGGCGGCTATCAGCGCGGCTCGGGGCTTCCATGGGAGGATACCCCACCCGATGGCCAGTTCGCCGGCCAGCGCGGCCACAGCGAAACTGCGCGCAACTCTCGCATCCTGTGCGCTTAGATCGTTTCCGAACTGCTTCAGGACAGCTGCCAAGCGGGCAGGTAACGCCAAACCGGCGTAATTCTTAATCAAGCGTCGGATGAACAAGGGACCCGTGTGTCCGTAATGTTTTGCGGCCGCGTCCCGCAAAGCGTCGGAAAACTCGGCGCCGTTTTTTGCGTCGTGGATATCCGCAAAAAGACCGTGCGGACCGGTTACGACCGGGACATCAATAATACGAACCGTTTGGCCGACCTTATGCTCGATCTTGGCATTGGTCTGATGGGTCTCGATAGAGCGTTCTCCACTGGAGAGCACGCAAGCGCGCCAGTGTTCTATCTCTCGTGGGCTCGTGTCCTTGTTCATCCGCGCTTTTGCCGTTCCGTTAAGCAGCATATATACGCTGGCATCCAGCGCTTTGGGATCGACCTGGTGCGATTCGTCGACTGGAATGAGTGTTGATGAGCGGCTTGCAGCCTGAATCTCGAGTCCGTTGATAGTGGTCCGCCAGGAGATCATAAACTTCTCCGGGCCCCATGCCGAGGCCGCTACTGCCAGCGACGTGCTCTTTCCAGTTGTCGAGTCTCCGAAAAAGTGAATGCCAAGTCCCGGAATGTTCAAAGGCTCCAAGAGCGGTCCTGCAAACGCGCAACTCAACGCCAGGATCAGATAAGAGTTGCCTTCACATGGCGCGGCAACTTTGGTTTTCCAGAGCTCGAAATCGCCGCTTTTGCGGTAGTGCGCGATGTTCGTCTTTCCACTGAACCAGACACCGTTCTGTCGGCCTATGATTTCGCTTGGCAGAACGAACCGCTCGCCAACAGGCGCCCAGCCGATCACCTTGACGCTGATCCAGAAATCGTCCGGTGTTTTCTGGTTCGAAAACTCCAGATGCTGGCAATCGAGATATTCACGCACGTATTTGGCTTTGCTGCCGAGAACACTGATACCCATGTCTCGGAGCGGTTTCATCGCTTCCTCGGCTCGCCCTAACAAGAGCGCTTGCGCTAAGACCGCCCGCCGGGGTTGCGTTTCACCGTGGGGGATGTACTCCAGTAGATAAGCGTGCTCGTTGCCGGAATCGGTTCGGACAATGCACAGAACCCGCAAGACGGAGCAAATCCAGAGGTCAACAGCAACCTCAATCTTGTTTCCATCGGCGTCCTTCTCTGTCTTTAGAAAGTGATAGTAAACCCCGGGCTGGAAAAACCGGTCGTTGGCTTTAAATGCAGTGAGAAAGAGCCGATAGCAGGGCCTGTCGTCGGGCTGCGGAAAGTTCGCCGGTGCCAGTTCTTTGAAATTGGGCGCTGGCGGCTGTTCCCCGCTCTGTGCTGCGTCTGACGCAGCAGCATCATCAAGAGTGGCATCAAAGACAGCATTAAGAGCAGCGCGTTCAGTTTCCCCATTGGTGCCTATTGTTGGGTCTGAGAGCTCTTGCAGCGGGCGAGCTGGCCCTGCAATATCGACGCTTTCGGTTTCGGGAGATTGCACATACACGGGGTTTTTCTTTTTCCGTTTGTTGGTAGATGGCGTCGGTTCGTCGAGTGGTGTTTCAATTCCCTCAGGCTCACCAATTTTGTCGTTCATAGCTTTACGGCCTTTCCGGGATCGAAGTAAAAGACACGTTGTCGTCGGCCGTTTTCACGTAAGCCGTCCGGGATGCGCACGAATTGGCTCCGCGTCCAGGTAGCGCGATCGGCGCCGAGGGTCACCGCATAGTCCATGAAACGCCGCAGTTCGCGCTCGCTCTTTCCAAACGCACGATACCATCCGTGCAGGCTCTTGCCTCCCGAGTGCGTGACGCAGACCAAAGGGATCAGCTCCCCCAAATGCAGATGGATCGCGGCGCAGGCGTCCGCAACGCTCCTATCCTGGCAACGCCACTCGCGGACCAGGGAGGCCCAACGAGAAGGCGTTTTGCCGTCGCGCCCAAACTCGGCGAAATCGAATTCGATGACGAGATAAACCCGGCGCGCGGTTTGTTCTTTGGTATGCTCACTCAGCCGCCCTTCTGCGGTGCGGCCGACGACGTCGAGCATCGGGTTTGGCACGATGAGCGGCAGCCGTGCGAGATGGCCGCGCCAAACTTTGCGTCGCCGGGTCGCAAACAAGTAAGAGCTTTCGCCGACGCACAGCAACGGATCGCCTGGAAAAAGGACATCGATGATTTCCTCAACGTGCGAAGAGGCCGGATCGTCAAACCTGATGGGCGAGTGCTCAATCAGATCGACCAACTGGAGGTCGCCATCGACGATCTGGCGGATCTTTGTTTGGTTCAGGGGCCAGCCGGGAGCCGGTATAAACGTCATCAGAACGCTCCCTGTAATCGGCGCTGGGCTGCCAGCCGGCTTGAACGCGGCTGGGTTGCGTGGGCGCCACTGGCATGGCAACGCACCGCGTATTTGGTTTGCGATTTCGCGTTCTAATTTCCGAATCGGTCGTCCGGAGCCCGTGGCTTTTTCTAGGATCAAGTTGTGAGTCGTCTGTTCATCGAAGTGAGGGAGCAGGTGGCGCGCAACGTTGAAAAGCCAGTCATGCACTCCGTCGCCGGCAACCGGGCAGGAATTCAACAGCTCGTGAATGCATGGATGCAGACGGTTGAGTGCCTCGAAGGATATGGCGGTGCTCACGTGTCCATCCTCCTGGTTTCGGCCACCTCGAAGCGAACCTCTAGCCGGCAGGGAGTCGTTTCCCGTAAGTCAATGCGCAGCGGGAATTCGCGTAGAGAGAAATCGCTCTGGCAGGATTCGCGTTTGTGACTTGGGTAACAGAGCGCCCAATTAGGCCGGCCTTCGTAAGGTCTTTTCTGGCGCGAAACCGTGTCTGATTCGGGGATCATTGCACCACCTCCAATTTTCCAGGCGTGACCGATGTTTTTCCGAGTGGCGCCCGTAGATAAAGCCTCAAGATTTCTTCGCCACTTTGATCTTGGCCGATAGAGACAAGTGCGGTGTAAACACGTCCGTCCTCGAGCTGAATAGGCGCTCGGAAATCACACTGCCAATCGTAATGTTTCAGGCAACGATGGAGGATTGCGAAACAAGGACGTTGTACGTCACCTGGCTTTTGATGTATCGATTTCATGCTGAGTATTTGGGTTATTTGCGGAAACGCCTGGTGTGGACAGCCGGGCGTTTTCCGTTTTTGGGGAGGGGTCGCAAGGGGTTAAAGCACGAGTTCATGCCAGGGAAGTCTCCTTTCGGTTACGAGGCAATGATTTGAGCCAGCGGCCCAGGTCTTTGAGGGCCAGGTCACTGGTCCATTGGCTGCAGAGGCCGATTCGCAACGGTTCTTGCGATGAGGGGCTCCAAGCGAAAACGGCAAAGACATTCGCGCCCAAATTGATCAGGACCGGCGCCGAAGGGTCTAGCGGCTCGTCCGCGCACAGATAGCTTAGCGCCCGTTGACTATTACTCTCGTCAAAGCGCAGCAATGTCCCCCATTTGCTCTTGGAGTAAGAAAAGCTCTCTAAACTGTTAAGAGGTTGCTCCGGAATTTGGAGAGCCGCGATGATGTTACTAGCATAAAACGCTAGGGCGGCCGCCCCATAGGTTTCCCATAGCCGTGGTCCGATATAGGAGGTGCGGAGATGTTCGGCGGCTTTTGGCAGATCGTTCCAGGCGCAGATTGCGGCGTGCGCGTGCTGGGCAGTGAAGGCTCTCTGGCGAGACAGGACTAGGTAAGTCCCGTAGCGGTCCAGTTCGCGAGCCTCTAACAGGAACAGGTGCTCGACAGGAGATTGGTCAACCCACCATTTGAGGAATCGCTCCGAGCCATTGAGCTTTAGCCCGAACCCCCATTCGAATGGCTCGACGTTGGAGAGCCGAAGCCGGTCAAGCGCGACCAGTTCTTCGACCCGCTGGAGTCGCGCCTGCCTGGAGTTAATCAAATCCCCGCGCCGAATCGGTGCTGATAGCTCGTGCATGCGGGCAGTAAACCATATTCGATCGGCGGGCCTCGCGGAGACTGTGGGCAAGCAGCCGTAGAGTGTGCGCAAGGAGACCTAAAACGTGCGCAAGCAGCCTTAAGGCGTGCGCCAGCAGCGCCGGAGCGTGCGCAAGGAGATTGCCCTTGACATGTTTTTCGGCCTTGGATCGTCCGTGGGTCGGCTATGGAACTGGTTTGCGGCGCTTCCTCGAAGAGGGCTTTTGGTCTACCGTCCCGCGTCTTATTTTTCCATTTCGGAGAGCGGCTCGGTTGTCCCGTTGGCGTTTGGCGTGCTTTTGCCGCTTGAGATCTGCTAAGTATTCCGATGCTTTTTCGTAGCCGCGTTTGGTAATTAATCGCAGCTTCATAAATCTCTCCGGATAGCGGGCTCGTTCGAGAAACTTCACAAGCTCCCGGAGTCCGTATTTGCACCACTCTTGCTTCGGTTTGACGACTTCGTCGAATGTAAAGACCCCCGGAGGCAGCTGCACTCTATCTTCCAAGGGCCCTGGAAAGCCCCAGGCTTCCCACTGCGCCCGTTCGGCGTCCTGCTCATCCCAGTAGGCCTTAAACAGCCCCTTTATAATCTTTCGTTCCCGATCCGGATCGGGGCTCAGGCTTAGGGTTGCATTGGAGATTGTAAGCATATTGTTGGCTCCGGTTGGGTTTGGCTAAGGGTTTTCTACGCCTCTCTTGAGCGCGGGTAGCCTAGCGCGACGCTTCGAAGGCGGTATAGAATCGGCGAGCGTTGCTCGGGAATTCAGAGGGAGTCGTTGCTGATTAAGAATTCCTTCGATCGGAGCCCCGCCCCTAGTTTTCTTTCGGCGTTTAAGGTGGCGAGCCGACATGTGAAGGTGTAGGGAACGCCTCGGGACGGCTCTTGGGCATTGGGGTTGGGGTGTTTGAAGTCTTTCTTCGATTGCGTGCGCTGCTCCCACGCGGTAGTAGAGAAATTGCGTTTGGAGTTGTTTAAATCATTGGCGACGGTCAGCTCTGGCCAGGGGCTGACCGTCTCGCTTTTCAGGGGGTCCCGATGCCATTTGGTGTACCGGGTTGCGATTTGGTTTTCACACCGGCGGCGGCTCGACGTCCTATGACGTCTAGAGCTTTTTTGCGAACAGCGGCGGCCTTTGCCGGTGCCGAGATCTTTGCCTCGGCTTCGATCGCCAGAATCTCGTCGAGGCGATACCGGATGCGGCGACCGCCGATCCGAAAAGGCGTTAGCCGTCCATTCCTCTCGTCGCGTTTAATGGTCTCGACGTGAACATCCCAGCGTTCGGCCAGGGCCTCGCGTGAAATAAAAATATCTTTTTCTGGGTAAGCTTTCAGCCGCGCCGCTCGAAGTGTCCGTGCTTTAAGGGTGCGCACCATAAGTGGTGTTAAAGTACACCACAAAAACGCATAATAGCAACAAAGTTTTTTTATGTACTGGAATTCAGTAGAATATAATGCGCGACCGCGCCTCGCGCAGAGTGATTTTGTGTTACGGGCGGCCAGTACCAATTATTGTGCGCGCCCTTGAAAAGGTCGCGTCTCGCTATAGCTGCTTCAGATTCAGGTGGAAATACGTTCCCACCTGATCACTCTGCAGAGTCTAGCAGCGAGCCGAGACCGGTTGTCGCCCGGGAACGCTTATCGACGTAGTGCGCTGCGGTGACACTGACATCTGAGTGCCGCAGTGCACGGCTGGCCATGAATATGCCGTGCCGGTCACAGATCTGGCTGCCGTATTCCTTGCGCAAGGTGTGTAACGGTTTTGATGGCGGAACGCCTTGCCCTTTTAGCCAGCCGGACAGCCTTTTAAAGATGTGGCCGCAGCGGTAGGCCAGATACGTTGTGCCGACCCGAGACGACCGAGGGGACTCAACAACGAATGAACCGGTGCTCTGGGAGTGAAAGGATCGAAAGATATCGGTCACCTGCGGGTCGAGGTCGACAGCGCCAGCCGAATCTCCGCTTTTGAGCGCGAGATGTTCAGTGATCTCGATGTGCAGCTTTTGATTCGTCCAGTCGAAGGCCGACCACTCCAATCGATCGATCTCGCCGCGTCTCAAGCCGCAAAACAGTGCTAAGAGAAAAACCTTGTAAGCTTCGGGATCGGTACGCGCCAAATCCCTTTGCCCGGTCCTAATCAGCTCCTCGACGTTGAATGCGCTTCGGTAACGTGTCGATTGTCGTGGTTCAAGCTTAACGCCGCTAAAAGGTGATTGGTAGCCTTGCGGCAACTCAATAAAGCCAAGACGCTTGGCGCAAAAAAGACTCCGTGCTTGGCGCAGGGTCGAGTTGATTGAAATTCGGGCGGCTCGCTGCGTGGCGGGATCTTTAGGTGCCCGGTTGAGATAGGCGACCCGCCAAGCCTGGATGCTCGCCGGGGTCAGCTCTTCGAGCGGGACCAAGTCGATTTTCTTGAGCCGATTCTCACGGCCTCCGGCGCGATAATCGTACTTGGAGCTGTCGGTTTCTATTGCGAAGATCTCGGCTACGATTTGCCTGAACCGGCGGATATACTCTGTCGTGGTACGATTGCGCGCCGGGGTCGTCTCCTCGATTGCCCGGATAAATTCGCCGACCGTGCGGACACCCCTCTGCTGGTGGGCTTGAACTTCGATCGCCTTGTACGTGGCCAGCGTTGCGTCCCAACCGTTGACTTTTAGAAATTCATAAATCTCCCGAGCCTTGTGGGCCGCGACCGACTTGTTGCTCACCCCCAGGTTAAACTCTTCGCGTCTGCCGCCCGCCATCAGCTGGACGCTGAAATGTTTGGACGCTTGGCGAGCGCCCGCTCGTTTGCGCACGCGCTGAAACACGGCGGCTTGCCAATAGCGGATATCGCTCTTGGCGAAGCGTTGGGGGGTGGTCAGCAATTGGTCAGCAATTTTTATCATCCGTCGTGCTTCGCTATGTATCGTTATGTTCTATCTCGAATCGGCCGGAATATACTGTGGAAGCCGTATTTGTGCCAATATGATGTGCTTTATCGGCGCATAGCGGAACATCTTAAGTTAGGAACTCTTAATCACTGGGTTGTAGGTTCGATTCCTACACGGTGCAAGGTACTTACGTAAACAAGCGCCATTTATAGCGCAACCGTAGCGCAATTTTTGACTCGCGAAACGCCCTTTATTCTACAGCGGCTTCCTCCCCCGAGGTTGAGTCTTCAAACCGAAGCGCAGCAAATCACTCTACCCGCATCGCGAGTCTGAGTGCGATCGAATAAGCCGAACAAAAAAGGGAACAGCGAGGGTGGGACAATCATCGAAAGCCTCAGGAGTTTTGACTTGACGCATTGCTTCGCAATTGGTGGCGAGAAGGTATCGTGTCAGCACCGATACAAGAAAACAAAATTTTGATTCTCTGGCTGCATGCCCGGCCATTTTGGTTATCAAAAGCCAAATACCAGATCCCATCTGCGGCATAGACATCTACGGCTTCGTGACGAGCTTTTTCTATCGCGGCAGGAGCTCGCTGTCCGGTGGGCGATAAGCGTCCGCGAGATTATTAAACGCGAAAAACACGGCGAGCTCAAAGGGCTTGTTCACAGGTTTTCGTACAAAATGATACGCTACAAATTGAGCGATATTATTCGGGTCGAAGAGAAGGCAAAGGTCAACGAACAATGACCAGAAACATTCCAGATATTGGCCGGCTGCAGCCTTATCTCCAGGGTGCGATAGACGCGGGAGCATCCGCGGCTTTGGTTCCGGTCTGTTGGAGTCGACGTAAAACAAAAGTCCGCGCAAAAACCACCTCAAATGCGGGCAAGTCAAAAAGGAATAGTGCAATGTGAACCGTTGTACGCAAACATGATCCGCCAATACACCTGGACGTTACGTCACTAGAATGGATAAAGATCGCTCGCAGCTGAGTAGCGAGGAATGGGATTTCTCGACCTGTTCCAATTGGAAGTTGGAGGAGTGCTGGCATTACGAATTTAAACGAGAATCACCCCGGGTGTGCCAAATAATCGTCAATTGGCGGAATGTCTATAAAACGCCAAGCTTTGATGAATTACTAAGATTGGCCCAAGCAATGCTCATGCCTCCTGAGCGTGGACATTTGTATGCTCTGTGTCCGGAATGGCCCAGTTACCCATATCTGAGTATGCCCCTGGCTGAGCGTGAACGCCGCTTCAGTCAATTGTTTCCTGATCCGAGGAAGTCTCTTGCTGCTGAATTAGAGCCCGCGCCTCCGGCTCCAGGCGATCTCTCGGTGGAAGCGCTGAACTTTATCAGAGAACTCTTAGGGTGCGACGTAAAGACTCAGGAAGACGTTACCTTCCGAATCCCTTGGCGGATGGCAGATAAGGAAATCACGCGACGGTTTGCGGCCTGGCTGAAAATACATCGACGCATCAGAGCAAGCATCAACGTATCGACCCGTATTCTCCGGGCCGATCTGAAAGCATTGGGTGCTCTTCGGATACTGAGAGTCAACGAGGACTGGAGGAAGGGACCGGAACTCTATCTCGAATGCTCCGAATGGACCAAAGCGAGAAAACGAGCTCAGAAAATCATCCAGACCATTGAGAGCGGTTGGACCCGATCAATCTCGGCGTAAATACTTTCCTCGCCATTGGCGTTGAGAAGATGTCGTCTCGCGACCGATACCGGCCAACTTTTTTTTGGTTGAATGGCTGGCATGTTTTCATCCAGCAAGAGCCTCGAATATGAAAAACCGGGGCTATTCGAGCGTTTACCCCCTCCGCGCAAACGGCTGCTCGGCTGCGAGCGCCATGTTCTTCTCCGACTTCATGACGCCGGATTGATCAGGATAATTGAGGTCAAACAGCCCGGCTTCAAGCGTTCCCTGCAACTGGTCCATGTCCCCTCGGTCATCGCCTATTTCGAGCGGGTTGAGAAACTAGCCCGTGATGATCGGCTCGCCAAAATCCGAGCTGGATACGCCAAGTATCACCAATATCACTTCCCTTCACAACCGGCCGAACCGCAGCCGGTTCCTTTTAAGCAGCCGGAGGACCCACAGCCATGAGAATCGATACCGGGCCACCGCGCAGACCCAAAGACGTCGAACCCGCGGGGACGAACCGCGGGTTCCTTAAAAGTCGACGTCAACTAGCTGCTCAGCACGAAAATCCCGAATCTAGCCTCACGCGTCAAGTCCGCACGTGTCCGATCGGACTCGCGTGCGTGGAAAAAGCCCTACCGCTCCGAGATTGGATCTGGCTCCGAGCACAGCTGGCGAAAGGAGGGCGTCGAACTGGATCTGATAATCAACAAAGGAATTCTCTGAGTCGTTATGATTGTTAGCAATCACCCGCCATTCCTGCAGGATCTACTCGATAGTTGTCCGAATGCCGGGGAGGGCGTTCATGCGTGGCTTTTCAAAGTCGCACGATATCTGCACCGGTATCACTCTGCAGACGAAATTCGCGCAATACTCGAAGCTCGCGTTGCCGGTTGTGGACGCACCGTAACGTCCCACGAAATCATTGATGCAGTGACGAATTCGGGCCTGTGCGCTTGGCAACCCTCAGGCAGGACAGCAAGTGAGAGACGTGCGGAATGGATCGCATCACCGACAACGCGACGTGTGCCAGTGTTCGATCCAGAGCTTGCAGTACGGACCGCGTCTCGCGTTCCAATCGATATAACGGCGGAGTGGTTGAAAGCGC
>Ga0209647_1002498_pt1 | contig 14896 bp, 13 predicted proteins | sample GraSoi_2013_60cm_FD_185827 | JGI IMG/M metagenome (GOLD analysis project Ga0209647, IMG submission 185827) | Grasslands soil microbial communities from the Angelo Coastal Reserve, California, USA - Sample 9_17_2013_60cm (SPAdes) (version 2) | ecosystem: Environmental > Terrestrial > Soil >...
TATCCTTCGACCCATGGAGTCTTTGAGGAAGGGATCATCGAGATCTGCGACATCGTGCACGCTCACGGCGGTCAGGTGTATATGGACGGCGCGAACATGAATGCGCAGGTTGGTCTTTGCCGGCCGGCCGATTTCGGAGCTGATGTCTGCCACCTCAATCTACACAAGACTTTCTGCATACCGCACGGAGGAGGCGGCCCAGGAGTAGGCCCCATCGGTGTGAAATCCCATTTGGCCGATTTTCTTCCCACGCATCCCTTTACGGATTTCGGGCGACCCGCGATCATCGGCCCGGTCTCGGCCGCCCCGTACGGGAGCGCAAGCATCTTGTGCATTTCCTGGGCGTACATTGCGCTGATGGGCTCGGCCGGCCTCACTCATGCCACCAAAGTCGCTATCGCGAACGCAAACTATGTCGCCAAACGATTAGAGCCGTTTTATCCAATCCTTTATCGTGGCAAAAGTGGGCTAATCGCTCACGAATGCATCATCGACTTGCGGCAATTCAAAAAAACGGCCGGCATCGAAGTTGAAGACGTCGCTAAACGGCTGATGGACTACGGGTTTCATGCTCCCACCATGTCCTGGCCAGTTCCGGGAACCATGATGATCGAACCTACCGAAAGCGAGTCGAAGGCGGAGCTGGATCGCTTCTGTGAAGCGATGATTTCAATTTACGGAGAAATTCGTGCGATTGAGACCGGCGAAGCAGATCGACAGGACAATGTCCTCAAAAGGGCGCCGCACACCGCCCAAGATCTGTTGGCGGAATCATGGGACCGAAGCTATTCGAGGGAGTCTGCGGCTTTCCCGGCTCCTTGGACCCGCGAATATAAATACTGGCCTCCGGTAGGTCGCATCGACAATGTGTATGGCGACAGGAACCTTTTTTGCACTTGCGTTCCGATGGAAGCGGCCGAACCGGATGACAGATGATAAATGACGGACAAGCGTGGCGGCGTATTGGCGTTTCCTACCCCGAGGGGTATCAGGACTCAGCCCAGGGTGGAGGCCTTACAGAACCCTGGGAGCAAGGATTTGATACCCGTACAGACTTCCGTGTTCCCTCTCCAATCACTCGCGTCCCGCTTCTCCGATGTTCAAAATTCTTGATCGATACGTAAGTGGTCAGGTAATTAGCACGGTCACCTGGTCAGTTGGCATGCTGAGCCTGATGCTAGTGGTCGGTAATGCCCTGCGTGACCTGCTCAATCTACTGATCAGCCATCAATTGCCGATCAGCTACATCCTTACGTTCATCGGTTATCTGCTCCCTTTCTCGATGATCTATTCGATCCCATGGGGAATTTTGGTGTCCGTCCTGCTCGTATTCGGCAAGCTTTCTTCCGATAACGAATTGGTCGCACTCCGGGCCAACGGCGTCGGCATCATGCGAATCTGTTTTTCGGTATTCGTCGTTTGCGCTGTCCTGTTTGCCCTCTGTTTATGGATTAACCTGTATCTCGCTCCGATCTCCGAGGTGCAGGCGCGCGCAACCCTGGTCAACTTGGCCTCGAACGATCCGCTGGCTCTTTTCGGGAGCGACGAGGTCATTGATCAGTTTCCTAATCGCAAAATCTATGTCGGAAGGAAAAACGGTGCCTCTTTGGAGGATCTGCATATCTACGAGATGGACGGCTACCAAGTGCCAATTCGCGTGATCTATGCGCGCAAAGGTACCTTAGAAGTGGACAAGCAAAACGAGCGCATTCTCCTGCACATTTACGATGCGCACTACGAGGAACGAGACGAAGCCGATGTGAACGACCTGAGACTGATGCGCTACGGTATCAGTCTCAAGGAGGGCGTCCTTCCGATTTCTTTGCAAGAACTTATCGACAAGGCGAAAAACAATCGCCGTCCCAATGAGCTGACATTAGACCAGCTTCGCGACACACTTGACCAACAACAAGGTAAGGAGAAGCTCCGGCAACGAACGATTCTGCGGACCGAACTGAGTAAGCGGTTCTCCAACGCGCTGGTCGTTGTTACTTTTGTTCTGGTCGGTATTCCACTCGCCATTACTGCCCAGCGTCGGGAAACGTCAATCGGTATCGCCATGAGCATCTGCATCGCGTTCACCTATTTTATTTTCGTCGTGTTAACCGATACGATGAAAGGAAAAGCCAACTTCCATCCGGAAATACTCATTTGGTTGCCTAACGTCGTCTATTTGACGCTGGGATCGGTTTTGTTTTATCGGCTAGCCAGACGATAAGACGTAAGTTCGCTGGGCAACATCGTTCCAGGCTCACAGATCCTGCCTTCGCTGGATCCATTTCGCCCTGCCATCACCCTTTGTCATTTGTCATCTGTCATTTGTCATTCGCTTCGAGCGCCGGCTGCTGCTGCGTAAGACAATGAAACGCGCCGAGTCCCCAAACCAACGCGCGGCTATCAATCGGAACTATTTTCCGGCCGGGGAAACATTTTTTTAATATGGATGAAGCTTTGCGATCCGTCGGCGTACCAAAAACCGGCAGCAGCACTACTTTATTGGCGATATAGAAATTAGCGTAACTGGCTGGTAAACGCCTCGCCTCCCGCTCTATCCGTGGCGGCATTGGCAAAGGTATTATTTCTAGCGCCGAACCGTCCGTCAGCCTTACCGCTTGGAGGAGTTCCAGGTTTTTCTGGAGTAGTTCGTAGTTAGAATCTTTCGGATCTTTTTCCAGCGCGGTTACCACCACATTGGGCGCAACAAAGCGGGTGATATCATCAATGTGACCGTCCGTATCATCGCCTTCGATTCCATCGCCCAACCAGATAATTTGCCTAACCCCGAGGTAATCGCGCAGCGCTTGTTCGATTTCTGCCTGCGAACGATTCGCGTTTCGATTCGGATTAAGCAAACAAGATCTGGTTGTGAGCAGTGTGCCTGCTCCGTTCACATCGATGGACCCACCCTCCAATATCAGCTTGGGATAGTAGACCGGCAGTTTGAGTTGTTCTGCTACTTTTGTCGGTACTACCTCATCCAAATCATACGGCGGATATTTGCCACCCCAGGCGTTGTAATCCCAGTCGACCACTGCCGCTCGAGGTTCTTTGTCGCGCACAATGAAAATGGGCCCGTGATCTCTGCACCAAGGCTCATTGGTCGGGATCTGGAAAAATTCGACATGCGATATATCAATGTCTTTGAGAATGAATCGGATGCCATGCTCGTGGTCATGATCCGCCACGTTGATCCGGACTTTTTCTGATCCACGCAGAACATCCACCATCTGAACGAATACCGGCATCACCTCGTCGTAGGCGTCTGGAAAGCTGATACCCTCGCGTCGCGGCCAAGAGAGCCAGGTAGCCTCATGCGGCTCCCATTCCGCCGGCATTCGATAGCCCATCGAAGCAGGCAATTCTGCTGTGAAATTACTCATGAGAAATGAAACCCTAAAAACCCTAATCGATGAAGCGCTTGGTCAACTCGGCATAAGCGTCGATCCGCCGATCCCGAAGAAAAGGCCAATGAGTGCGTTGCACGTCGATCAACGATAGATCGACATCCGCCAGCAGAACCTCTTCCTCCGCCAAACTTCCCTTGGCAATGAGTTTTCCCGCCGGATCGGACACAAAACTTTGTCCCCAGAATTCAAGTCCAGGTCCGCCGTCCGGTGCCTCGTGTCCCACACGATTCGGCACCGCAACATAGCATCCGTTGGCAATTGCGTGTCCTCTTTGAACGGTCTCCCACGAAATATGCTGGCGCTCGCCATATTGTTCCCTTTCTGAAGGATGCCACCCGATCGCCGTCGGATAGAAAAGGATTTCAGCACCTTGCAGCGCCGTTAGCCGGGCTGCTTCCGGATACCATTGATCCCAACAGACCAGGACGCCTAACTTTCCATACTGAGTGTTCCAGGAATGGAAACCGAGATCGCCAGGCGCGAAATAAAATTTTTCGTAAAACAGAGGGTCGTCCGGAATGTGCATTTTCCGGTACTTACCCAGGAGCTTTCCATCAGCGTCAATGACCACTGCAGTATTGTGATAAAGACCAGCTGCACGTCTTTCAAATAACGAAGCGATAATGACCAAATCCAGTTCCGCCGCCAACTTTCCCAATAGTTCCGTAGTCGGTCCGGGAATCTCCTCGGCAAATTGGAAATACTTGTGATCTTCGACCTGGCAAAAATACACCGTCCGGAAAAGCTCCTGGAGACAGACGATTTTAGTGCCCTGCGCAGCCGCTTGCCGGATCAACTGAATCGCCTTGTCTAGATTCTCCGGCGGATTCGGCGAACACCGCATCTGAATGAGCCCTATCCTCAACATGCCATTCCTTATGTTGGAACTATTCCCATCGCAAAGAATGATTTGTGAAAATTAAGGATGAACCACTAATGGACGCGGACTGTCCGTTTTCAATTTGTCATCGGTCATTGGTAACCTGTCATCATTCGCGAACAGACAATGCTTCGTTACATTTAAGCAGAATCATTTGGATTCCCCTGAGCCTGAGCGAATGTCAATTATGCTCAACGATATCCGGATTATTATTCACACCGCGAAAGGCGACTTGGAAGCGACCTTGATTCCGGCGGATGCACCGATCGCGACAGCAAATTTTCTCAATCTTGCTCAACGCAAATTTTATGATGGACTGATCTTTCATCGGGTTGTTCCCGCTTTTGTGATCCAGGGTGGTGATCCGGCGGGAACCGGTCGAGGTGACCCTGGCTATCGCTTCGAGAACGAACCTCGAAAATCACTGTCGCATGAAACGATTGGAGTCCTGGCGATGGCCAACGCGGGTCCGGACACTAACGGATCGCAATTTTATGTCACCCTCGCCCCACTCAACCCTGCGCATGTGAAAATGCTGGATGATGGTTACACGATTTTCGGGCGGCTTACCAAAGGCATAGAAATCGCCAACCAAATCGCGCAAGGAGACAAAATCTCCTCGGTTACGATCCTTGATCCGGTTGAACCGCTCCTCCAGAACCAGAAAGAACGGTTGCAAGAGTGGAACAAGATCCTTGATCGCAAATTCGGCTCTCGCCTCTCCCCAGCCACGGCAGTGTAGTGGCGCATCGGCCATCGGTTGTCTGTTATTGGTCCTCATCTCGTGAGCATTCGCACGGAAGACTACAATTACGATCTTCCCAAAGAGTTGATCGCGCTGCGGCCACCGTCTGCCCGTGGTGACTCCAAGCTGATGTTGATCGATCGGCGACGCGAAAACATCACCCATCATCATTTTCGCGAACTCACCGATCTCGTTACACCGGAAGAGTTGCTGGTTTTGAACAACACCAAAGTGATCCCGGCTCGCATCAGGTTCCAAACTCGCAACGCAGAAATCTTTCTTCTTCGCCCGATCGACAATTGGACCTGGCGCTGCCTGGTCCGACCCGGACCTTGGTTTACGGTCGGCCGCAAGTTTGTCGAACCACGATTCCGCGGCGAGGTCACCGCTATTTTTGAAAATGGTGATCGCCAAATTCGATTTTCCGATCCCTTGGATCTGGAACAGGCCGGGGAGATGCCGTTGCCGCCCTACATCGAGCGCGAACCAGACGCTTCCGATACGGAGCGATACCAAACTGTCTTCGCGTCCACTGCCGGTGCCGTCGCTGCACCGACCGCGGGTCTCCATTTTTCACAAGAGCTGCTCCAACAACTCCAGCACGCATTCATTACACTTCATGTTGGGGTCGGTACGTTTAAACCGGTGAAAACGGATCTCATCTCCGATCACGAGATGCATGCGGAATCCTTTGCAATCGAGTCGACCGCCGCACGCCGGATTAATGAAGCGCAAAAGATTTTGGCCGTCGGAACCACCACCGTTCGTACGTTGGAAACATTGATGCAGAACCACGACCGAATTGTTCCCGGTCCGGGACAGACGAACATATTCATCTATCCCCCGTTTGAATTCCGACGAGTCGACAGTTTGCTCACCAATTTCCATCTGCCAAAATCAACGCTGCTGATGTTGGTTGCCGCCTTCGCCGGTCGCGAATTCATTCTCGAAGCCTATCGCCAAGCCATCGCCGAACGATATCGATTCTTTAGTTACGGCGATTGTATGCTGATCCGCTGATTGGCGTTCAGCGGTTAGCGGTTAGCGGTTAGCGGTTAGCGGTTGGCGGTTAGCGGCTTCGGTAGCGGCGACTGTCCAGCTGGAACACGCAGGTATGCACGATCAGTTAGTTCCGTCGAAGCGACCGGTTTGAATGAGCCCGAGAACCCAGTCGCCACATTATTGTCCGCGGTTGGCGGTTGGCGGTTGGCGGCGCTACCGGCGTTCCCGGCGTTCCCGGCGTTAACCCAGGGTTTTCGCAAGGCCTCCGCTCCGATTACGCGTCCGGCAGCTGCCGGATCGCAGCCACGTGTTACGATAGGTACGTGCTCAAAGCTACTCGGGCGCGCCGACGTGTCCTCCATAGCTTCGGCGAAGGAGGAAGCTTGCGCAGGGCGGCCTGGGCTAAGTTCTTGTACGCCTTGGCCCGCATTTCCGTATTCCGGTTCACCCTCACGCAATTTGTCATCTGTCATCCGGTTTTCGGGCTACAGCGTGCGCAACACCGTTGCCGCAGCCACTTGGCCGCCGTCTGCTGGAATTACCTGACCGGTAATCCAGCGCGATTGGTCTGACGCAAGAAACAGCACCACATCAGCGATGTCATCGGGTAACCCCATTCGCCGGAGCGCCACACCGCGCAAAAACCGTCTCTCGATTCGGCATGTGTTGGGCGCTCATCTCGGTGTCGATTAACCCTGGGGACACCGAGTTCACCGTGATTCCGCGAGGACCAAGCTCGATCGCCCAACTGCGCGCGAGCGCGTCGACCGCAGCTTTGGATGCGGCGTAAAGCGAAGCATTCAATCCGGGGAACCGCGCAGCCGCCGAAGAAATGTTAATGATTTTCCCATTCCGCGATTTGGTTCGGCGAACAAATTCCCGCGTCGCAATGATCAAGGAAGTAACATTCACTGTGAGGACGCGCTGAATGTCCTCCAGCTCCACACTTTCCAAAGCGTTCCCGCCAAAAATTCCGGCATTATTAACCAGTATGTCCAGGTTCTCCGCTCGGCTGCCCAGCCGCTCAAAGAGCTCGACCACCGACTCTGGCTCCAGCAGGTCCGCCACGAGAAATTCCGCCTTGCCACCCTCACTCCGAATTTCATCGGCAACCTTCCGCCCGACCTCGGCGTTTCGACTCCCATGGAGAAAGACCTCGGCTCCTTGCATCGCCAGCTTGCGTGCAATCGCGGCGCCAATTCCACGCGATGATCCGGTTACCAGCGCAGTTCGATTCTCAAGATTGTTCACCAAAAACAATCGATCAGTCCAAGGGAATGACAAATAGCAACGCCGCCGGGAGCGCCGGGAACGCGTGGAACGCTAATAGCGACGGTAAGGTGCTCAGCTTAAGCCTTCATCTGTCCTTCTGTTTGAGATCTCAGGTTCTTTCGGGCTGTGTTGCGGGAAGCTACGATAATTGCACAAAGTTCACCGGCTTCTGTTTGAAGACTGCTAACGCGTCGTTGGCGAATCATTCCGGTGTCCACGAGCATTTCCATCCAAAAAACTGACTCATCTGTTTCCTCGAAGGTGGTGCTCAGTTTGGAGATGAATTCCGCCCGAGACCGGCATCGTTGAGCCGCTCTGTAGTTTGCTGCTGCGGATGATGCAGCGGCGGCCAGCTGACGTTGGATCACGCGGCCCTTTGGAGTGTCTGGAATGTGATCGATAAGATTGAAGACCCGAACGGCAAATCGCTTCATCCGATCACGCAGCTCCGTATAAAACGGTATTATTTAACGTTACTTTATGCAACTGCTGACATTTGCTTCCATTCGTACGATTAGAGTAACCCCGTTCCTGACACTAGGGGCGTTACAGTTTTGTTGTCACCGTTGCCGGCACTCTCAGTACTCCCAGCACTCCCGCGTTACTGGCACTACCGGCGCTACCGGCGTTTCGCAATTGTCATGTGCCACCACCCGTGGAGAATAAGCCGTGCACCATGAAATCGGGTTAATTTCGACCATCGCGTTCGGCTTACTCTATGCTTTGATTGGCGGCTACGCTGCCAAGCGAGTAGGCCTACCGCCGCTTGTCGGTTATCTTTTAGCCGGCGTTATAGTTGGACCATATACGCCCGGATTCGTGGCGGACGCCAAGCTGGCTCCTCAACTGGCGGAGATCGGCGTCATTCTGTTGATGTTCGGGGTCGGGATGCATTTTTCTCTCCGTGACCTTCTGGCCGTTCGCAACGTCGCCCTACCTGGCGCCCTCCTCCAAATCCCCTTTGCGGTCGCGCTGACGTGCGTCGTAACACGTCTGTGGGGTTGGAGTCTTGGTCCTAGTTTGATTATCGGTTTGGCTCTCTCCGTAGCGAGCACAGTCGTACTGCTTCGCGCATTGGAAACGCACGGCATTTTGGACTCGACCAGCGGTCGAATTGCAATCGGTTGGCTTGTTGTCGAGGACATTGTCACAGTCTTAATTCTGGTGCTCCTGCCGGCGCTGGCCGACTCATTGCACGGGCAACCGGTCAGCATGATCTCCGCAGACCACAATCCAGCCACTGGCCAATTACTATTACCAATCGGTATCCTCCTTGGTAAATTCCTCGGATTTATCTTGTTCATGCTGCTGATTGGTGCGCGCCTGTTGCGCTGGCTCCTGGAGCGCGTGGCTGCCACCAACTCTCGGGAGCTCTTCACTCTTGCCGTAGTCGTCGCAGCGATCGGTATCGGCTTTGGTGCATCCGAGTTGTTCGGACTTTCCTTTGCTCTTGGCGCGTTCGTTGCCGGCCTTGTCGTGGGCGAGTCGGACCACCACCATCGAGCAGCAACGGAGTTGCAGCCGCTCCAAGACGCGTTCGCCGCTCTCTTCTTTGTGGCCATGGGCATGCTTTTTGACCCCAGTATTCTTGTTCGAGAGCCGCTAAGGGTTCTGACGGTGGTCGCGATCATTGTCCTTGGCAAATTCGTGGTGACTTTTTTGATCGTGCGTCTGCTTCGTTATCCCACCGGCACCGCTCTGACCATTGCTGCCGGCTTGGCGCAAATCGGAGAGTTCTCCTTTATTCTGGCCGAAGCTGGCGTGACTTTGCGGTTGCTTCCGGCCGAGGGTCAGAGTCTAATCGTCGCTGGCGCTCTTCTCTCGATAGCTTTGAATTCCTTCCTGCTCTACGCAGCCGAAGCCATTCAGAATCGAATCGCTTCGCCCGTGTGAGCGTGAAGCTTTCAGCGCTATCGGCGATTGCGTAGGGCCTATTTCCTCCTCTTCGGTCCGTTTAACGTTTGCTCGAGAGCAAACATTGCGAAAGCCACAATGGCATAGACCACGAATTGCCCGAGGTAGAAATAGATCATGGATCAGGAAACTTATCTTAACAGAAAGATCCCAAAGGCCACGAAGAAAATTTAAACGAAAGCTAACGGAGAAAACAGATACTTAGAACTCTTCTTGATCTCTGCGATCCGCTGCAAAATCATCAGTCACATACGGCCCATCAGTCCCATCGGTCATCGCCGTCATCGCCGCCGACTAATCATAATCTCGTTTCCGTCCGGATCGACGCACATCGCCAAATGAGCGGGTTCTTCCGGAGTATCCACCGGCGGTCGCAAAACTTCGCCGCCCGCGGCTTTTAAAGCGTCGCACGCTGCGAATAGGTCATCGACTTGGAAATTGAGGCCGGTCCAGGTGCGTTGACCTTGACCGCCGCCATGAATCCCGAGGATACCTCCAGCGACGACTAGTTCCGCCATTACTTCCGATTGATGCGTAACTTCCGCGCCAAATACTCGACGATAAAAGGCGACCGCACCCGACAGCTCTTTTGCCCAGATAATATATTTCAGTTTCTCGACACGCACGCGTCAGCATCACGAAAAAGCGACCGCACAGCAACCCACAACGCCGGGAACGCCGGGAACGCCGAGAACGCCGGGAACGCCGGCTTACCCGACGACGTGTCCGCCATAGCTTTAGCGAAGGAGGAAGCTTCCAGAGTTTCGAACGACGGGCGAAGTCGGGTAACGCCGGGAGCGGCAGGAGCGGCGACCTGTCCGACGAAGCCTGCAGTGATATTGGCCTGTCGTCGGGCGAGTTGGCGAAGTCGGAAGCCGCGATTTCAGGATAGCCTAGGCGTGTGTCGGACTTAGAAAGAACTTTTTAGTAGGCTCCTAAACCCTGCCCACCAGAAGCCAAAAACGCCGAAGCCGCCTAAACCAACGCCGCCAGTCCTTGTTCAGCTCTTCGAGCGAACTTTTCGGTCTCTATGGCCTGGCCTTTAAAACCAATTTCTCCGCGCAGCGGAGCTTAAGGCGCCTGTCGAGAGGGCCATACGCTTTTCGCATCGATGAGCAAGCTACCGTTTAGTTCCGCTTCAAATCCGACAGGCTCCTAGGCTATCCTGAATCACGGCTACGCCGTTCTCCCGGCGCTACCGGCTCTCCGGATAACTGCCAAACGCCCTCACGCCGTTTCACCCTTTTCAATCAACCTTTCCTCGCTTAGAAAATCATATGCCTCACCGCAGCTTCCTTTTTCTCGGCCTCACCGGACTATTCCTGACTAGCGCCGCTCTCGCCGATCAACCCAAAAAGGAGGTACACAGCCAGGCCGACCTCCCACGCGCTACCTATCCGGTCACTGGGTCCGTCAGCACTCTGCTCCAATCCGACGACTCCGTATTCGACTCTGCCGTCAGTAAGGCGGCGGCCGATCTCGACGCACTTTTTTCCGACTACGACATCAAGGACAATGCTACGTTGATTTCCATTCTGTCAGCCAAGCTCTCCCTGCAGGAACTGAAGGGAGACGCGGCTGGTGGGCTCGAAACGATCAGGAAAATTCGCGAACTGCAGTCAAAGCCGGATCTCAAGCTCACGGTCGGTCTATTCGATGAAGCGATCTTAAAAGCGCAACAAAGTGTTCCCGCCAAATCAGGCACGGAGTACGAGCAAAAAGTAGAGTCAATTTACCGAGACGCGGTCAATGCGCTGCCCTGGGACGTTGTCCAGGATGTGATCAAGTCGGCCCGAAGCATTTCCGCATTACTTTCTGAACCGTTTCTGCTCGGTGACGCTCAACAGAAACTGCAACCGGAAATCGACAAGTCCGGCAGTCTGTCGCGCGAGTCGATCTACGCGCTATTGAACACTCGAACGAACCTCCGGATCAAACTCCCGCTGAACTCGATTCGGGTGGACGTGTTAAAGGCCTACGTGGCTGCCCATGATACGCAAAAGCCTGATATCTGGGCGGCGCGCGAGGTCACACTTTCCAGCAAAGATCATCCGGAGAACGTGTTGGTCGGGATCTGGGACTCGGGTTTTGATCCAGCTGTTTACCCTGGACAACTCTACACTTATCCCAATTCTGCTCCTTATCCGGCTCAAGGACTTGCGTTTACCGACGACGGTAATCCCTCTGACTCCACTCTGTATCCGCTGACTCCCGGACAGAAACAGCAGTACCCGGAAATCTCGGAGGACCTTGAAGCACTCTCGGATCTGCGTGCGGGTGTTGAAACTCCGGTAACGGAATCGTTCAAAAAACGCCTTACCACAATGTCGAAAGACGACGTGAACACGATGTTCGAGCGACTCTCTTTCTTTGGCAATATGGCTCATGGCACCCACGTTGCCGGTATCGCGATCAAAGGGAATCCGGCGGCACGACTGGTCGTTTTTCGGTTCAACGACGGCTTGAGCCGCGAACTCCATTTTCCACCAAGTACTGATTGGGCCCGTCGGATGGCGGCAAATTTCAAACGGATTGGCGAATTCTGCGCCGAACACAAGGTGCGGGCAGTGAACCTGAGCTGGGGCGACGACCCGCAAGAATTTGAGGAGTGGTTGGCCCGAACCAAAGGCAATCAAACTGGCGATGAGCGGAAGCAAGAAGCGCTTGAGCTTTTCTCTAGCTGGAAACAGGCGATCATTGACGCGATGAATGCCGCACCAGACACCCTCTTTGTCACCGCGGCTGGAAATTCCGATAGCGATGCTGGATTCCTCGAAGACGTCCCGCCGTCATTGGAACTTCCCAACCTCATTACGGTCGGAGCGACCAACCAGGCGGGAGATGCCACGAGCTTCACCAGCTACGGCAAAACGGTGGTCGTCTATGCCAACGGCTACCATGTGGAAAGCTTCATCCCCGGCGGGAAAAAGGTAAAGTTCTCGGGCACTTCGATGGCGGCACCTCAGGTAACCAATCTGGCCGCTAAACTGTTTGCCATCGATCCTTCGCTTACCGCCAAGAAAGCTAAGGAATTGATCATCGAGGGATCGACTCCGAGCGCAGACGGCAAACGCCAATTGATCGACGAAAAGCGTTCGCTTCAATTGATCAAACAAAAAGCTACGGTTGCCAATGGCAGATAGCGCACGAAGCCGTTGGCGAGCGGCCGAAATCGCCACGAAGGAACACCGCGATCGCAAAACCGCAAAAAAAAACCCAAGGTGAAGCCGTGCCTCACCCCGGGCTAAATCGGTTACGCTTTTCGCGTATTCGTTATTCGTCTGGATCGCTACCCTTATGGGGTAGCCGATGGGGAGGCAGAAGGCGCTGCGGTCTTGTGGTGGTGACCATGATGCGGCTTACCAGGGCTTGCGCTGGGGCTTGGATCTGCCGCATAGACGCCGGACGCTAACCCAACGAGCGCAGCGAGGAGAAGAATCGTTTTTGTCATAAGATATTTGTTATTCTTATTAGATTGTTCGTTTCGGAGTCATTGCTCCTAAGAGCTGAACCACTCGAAGCGAAGGAAGTTTCAAAAAAGTTTGCCTTAGCGATGTTCTGACTGGCTCCCTCGTTTGCTCTCGGCTATTGAATCTGTACCTTCTCGCTATGAAATCCCGGTCGTTGATCCCAATTTTTGCTGCCCTCGCGTTGTCGTCGATGCTACCGGTCACCGCAAACGCGGGCACCGATGAGGTCGTATACCATTCGTATTCCCCTCGATGCTGCGGAGATCCTTGTTCTTTTTGGACACGAGTCCGTCAGGCGTTCGATTTTGGCTATCCCTACGATTTTTGTTACGACTACGATAATCCGCGCCCCTGTCCGCCCGGACAATGGAGACCGTGATTGCCCCGGGCTCAGCGGAAGCTCCGCCCTGCTAATCTCCGTTCCCAATTAAGAACGCACGTCCGCCAATATCCAGGGTTGCTGGCACAGTACACCGCTGCAATCTGGCTTAAAGAATTCCTGCCCTTGAACGGCTTCCGGTTCAGAAGCTGCGCCGCATAATAAATCGACTCTTCCGATTTTGAAAAACGCTTCGCTCCCCTGCTCGTCCTTAATCCCATCCAATTATTCTTGTAACGTGCTGCTGCACTTTTCCATCCGCCTGACTCGTGCGCAGAAATGGCTGCGAGCAATATAGGATCAAGATTGTACTGGCGCCCCGCTTCCACAAAAACCTGACCGTACCCAGTCGGAACCTTCTTCTCCAGGTCGACCGGATCGACCGGCCGAAAGACACGAAAGTTCTCCTCGGCGGCACGAACGGGCAACTGGAGACCCAGGAGCAAAACAGTACTGATGATCCAATTCGTCATGGAATTGCCGTATATTGATGAAAATTTTCAAATCGCAACAAGTTTGTTTTCATGCCATGAACCGCGAACGCCGTAACCAAACCTGCTAAACAACCGCGAATAACCATGAATTGAGTCCACTGATTCGCGTCCATTAGCGGCCAGTTTCTCAGAAAATCGACTCCCGACTCATCAATGAACCCAAACGAAGTGAACCCGACCGAGGTGCCGCAAAGAGAGCCGCGGCGCGCGCCGTGGCGTCAATGGGGATTGGGACTTGATCCGGAAGCGGTGAGGCAGATGGCGAATGCTTGCGCGCTTCCGGTCGCGGTTGCGGGTGCGCTAATGCCTGACGCCCATGTTGGTTACGGTCTGCCGATCGGCGGTGTGCTGGCGACCGACAATGCCGTGATCCCCTATGGCGTCGGAGTCGATATCGCTTGCCGCATGAAATTGACGGTGTTCGACCGAAAGGCAAACACGATCACCGGCCAGAAGGATCGTCTCGCCAATATCATCGAGAGCGAGACCCGTTTCGGGATCGGAGCAAACTTTAAGCAGCGTCGCGAACACCAGATCCTGGACGAGGATTGGACCGTATCACCCGTCACACAGCGTCTTCGTGATAAAGCATGGGCGCAGCTCGGCACGAGTGGTTCCGGCAATCATTTCGTGGAATTTGGCGCTTTCACAGCGGAGACCAACGAGCTTGGACTCGAACCCAGTGAATACCTCGCACTACTTTCGCACAGCGGTTCGCGTGGCACCGGTGCACAGGTCTGCCAACACTACAGCCGCGTCGCGATGGAGCGACATCCTGAACTTCCCAAAGAACTGAAGCACCTTGCCTGGATTTCGCTCGATGAAGCGGCCGGACAAGAATACTGGGCCGCGATGAACTTGATGGGTCGTTATGCCGCTGCGAATCACGCGCTCATTCATCATCACATTGCGCGTAAGCTTGGAGCTCGCGTGATTCTCGATATCGAGAACCACCACAACTTCGCCTGGAAAGAACGGCACGTGGTTAATGGCATCGAGCGCGAGGTGATTGTTCATCGCAAAGGGGCAACACCCGCCGGCGCCGGCGTGCTTGGTACCATTCCAGGTTCGATGGCGTCGCCTGGTTTTGTGGTGCGCGGTAGAGGCGAGGTGGAATCGCTACATAGCGCCGCGCATGGCGCGGGTCGGGTGATGAGCCGCACCAAAGCGTTACAATCATTTAGCTGGAACGCGGTGAAGAAGCTGCTCGCGGCGCGCGACGTCATATTGTTGTCCGCGGGACTCGACGAAGTGCCCGGAGTTTACAAAGACATCGCCCAAGTCATGGCTGCACAGACCGATTTGGTCGAAATGCTCGGCCGCTTCAACCCGC
>Ga0209647_1002499_pt1 | contig 14886 bp, 9 predicted proteins | sample GraSoi_2013_60cm_FD_185827 | JGI IMG/M metagenome (GOLD analysis project Ga0209647, IMG submission 185827) | Grasslands soil microbial communities from the Angelo Coastal Reserve, California, USA - Sample 9_17_2013_60cm (SPAdes) (version 2) | ecosystem: Environmental > Terrestrial > Soil >...
AATGCCCGCCGCAAGCCTTTTTTCGGCTGCTGTGGCGGAAGGATCGCGGGCGTTTCCCGCTCCGGGATGCTCGAAGGCTCAGGCTGTTTCTGAGGGCGAGGAGAGTGCTTTTTCATGTCTGCGGTTCCTTCTCGTGTTCATGAGGAGATGTTTCCCACGAATCCCTCTGCTGGACAGACAGACGAGGAAGTGTTTTTCTTCCTCGTCTGTTCAACAGGTTCGATGGGGAGTATACAGGAGGCGCGACCCAAAAACACCGTCCGAAAGAACGTTGTCGAGTGCTTGACAAATATGATACAATTAAAATGAGAAATTGGGGCTGTTTGAAGAGGTGATACAACTGCTATTCCACTATTTATGGACTCGTTTTACTCTCTTTCTTTTTCGCATTAGCTATCCTTGCATATACAGAGAATAGGAGAAAGGTTATGAGTTCTATTCGCGCTGTCGTTGTTGATCCATCTGCAGCGGGGCGGCTTGTCATTCGTGAAGTCGACTACCCCGTTGCTGTGCCATCTGAGGCGCTTGTGCGCGTCAAAGCGATATCACTTAATCGTGGTGAAGTTCGTGCGGCATTCAATGCTGAGGCAGGTATGAGGCCAGGATGGGACCTGGCAGGAATAGTTGAAAAGGAGGCAGCGGATGGTTCTGGACCACGTAAGGGAGCCAGAGTTGTTGGCATGCTCAATCCTGGCGCCTGGGCGGAGGTGGTAGCAGTACCAACGACTATACTGGCTGAAATACCCGAGTCCGTCTCATTTGCCCAGGCGGCAACACTACCAGTTGCAGGCTTGACCGCACTGTGGACACTCGAACGTGGGGGATTGCTGCTCGATCGTCTCGTCTTAATCACCGGTGCATCGGGTGGGGTAGGTCTGTTTGCCTGTCAACTTGCCAGGCAGGCAGGAGCGCGGGTAGTTGGCGTTGTGCGCCAGCCAGAGCACGCAGCGGTCGTCAAAGAAGCAGGGGCACACCAGGTGGTTGCCAGTGAAGACCTGTCCGAAGCCCGTGAGTTTGGGCCGTATGATCTCATATTAGAATCGGTTGGAGGTCGTTCGCTTGGAAACGCCCTCAGCATGCTAGCCCAAGGTGGAGTCTGTGTCAACTTTGGAGCCTCCGGCTCTGCTGAAGTCTCCTTCGACGCGAGACGCTTCTACTTGACGGGAGGAGTAAGTCTCTACGGCTTTTTCATCTTCTACGAACTCACACGCAAAGCGGGTGCCCAGGACCTCGGTCACCTGGCCCGTCTGGTTGCAGATGGACGACTCCGCCCACAAATTGACGTGGAAGCTCCCTGGACGCAAATTGGTGATATAGCGCAGCGGCTACAGGACCGCCGTATAACTGGAAAAGCTGTATTGCACGTTTCGAGTTAGAGGATGGCAGTTCTTTGCAAAATCCCCCTACATTATGTTAAGTGAGACTGATCCGGATGGATCCGGATCAGTCTCAGGATTCAGGTGTAATTCAGGAATGCTTCAGATTGATTTCAGCGCTACGAGCTATAACCTTATCATAGCGATATGTTATGATATGCACATGTGGAATCCATGTGCACAAAGTGAGGAGGGCATATGCCATGCAGAAAAGGACGCTCTGGCTAAGCATACTCATAAGTACACTTCTTACGCTCATCCTGACGGCTTGTGGCTCAACGAGCCCGGCAACCACGCAACCAGGCTCTTCAGCGGCTTCTACGAAAGAGAGCCTTTATGTTGTTGATGGCTCCTTATCTTCCGCCAATGTATACACCGGTCAACGAATTGTGGAATTTCATCCAGGCTCAACAACGCAACCGGTAGTACTGCCTGCTGGCCTGTACTCAATGGATCACAAGAATATCTACACTGCTACGCCTCAAAACGGGCAAACGACGATTACGGTAACGAATGCCCAGACAGGTGTTACGACGCGCACGTTCAGCATCCCTGGCAACTATACAACCTCTGGAGAGGCGTATACCAGTTCCGTGCTTTCGGCTAATGGACGCTGGTTGGCCCTACGTCAACAGGGAGGGACCAACACGCAGAGCACCATCGTCCTGGTCGATACCCAGGCGGGAAAACTGGCAAAGACGATTCAATTGCCGGGCGACTATGACCTGGACGCCATCTCACCCGATGGCAATAAGGTGTTTGTGCTGGAGCAAATCGATCAAGCGGGTCATTATCATGTCCGACTTTTCGAGGTGAGCGAGAATCGACTGGTCCAGGGATACATCACTGATAAGGTCGCCCCAAGGGAGAATATGTACGGTGCGGCCTTGAGCCGCCAGATGGCGAGCGACGGGACGATAGCCTACACGCTCTACACCAATCCCGCGCAGAACAAAGCCTTTGTGCACATACTACCATTGGCCAGTGATATTTATATCGCGCGCTGTATCGACCTGCCTGTTGGCAAATCACCCGATCTCTTGCGTTACTACACCCTGGCCCTCTCCGCTGATGGCACAACGCTCTATGCCGCCAATGGCGCCCTGGGAGTAGTAACCAGCATTAGCCTCAGCGGTGAACAGGTCTTTAACGACAATATCATCAAGACAAGTCATTTCAACCCAGGCAACGTGACCACGCGCGACAAGTCAGCGGTACTCTACAATGGCGCGGCGCTCTCACCTGATCAGAATACGCTCTACTTTGTGGGCGTGCATGGCATCTGGGCCGTCAACACACATGATCTCAACGTAAAGGAAAATTACGCGACTCAGCAAGCGTTCACAGGTATAGCACTGGGCAACAATGGGCAAACCCTCTATGCTGTTTACCCTACAAACGGCATTACCATGGTGAACGTTGCATCTGGACAATCCCAACGAGTTACGCAAAGCCCTGCTCATACGCCCTGGGGAATTGCATGGATCGCTCCCAACTAGACTTTTATATCGGCATCGTTTTGTCCAAAAGATTATATCATAGAGAGAATGCGTCGATGTTCCTCCTGTGAAAAGCTATCCAGCAGACAATTTGATTCTTTTGTCGTACGAGTAAAGAAGTTGAGAAAGCCACTGGACGGCTTCTGGATAGTCCTGGCAGTCCAGGACAAATTCCTGACCACGCCCAACAGTGTTCAATAAGACGGTGTCCCCATCCATTTTCCAGCGAAGCAGGCTGCTATGGTAACTGAGTCCAGATGTATTTTCATGGGGGTAAAACCATTTTGGCAATTGCCAAATGCTTCTCGATTTATTTGGAGCTGTTAAGCACAAGTCAGAAGCAAGCAAGTAAAAGACTCCAGATCCGGGTTTGTTACTATCTATACTCGGCAAATGCAGATGGCTGGTTGAAATGTAAATGGAATCGATGCTGCGATACTTTGTTGCTTTACAGTGGGGGTGGTCGAGTGTCCACGCGGGTATCTCTGAGAGGGAAGCTACCGAGATACGTTGTTCAACTTGAAGCCAGCCGAAGATGACATGGAGATCAGGCGCATTTCTGACATATCGATATCTCCCGGCGACGAACTCAACTTGCCTAAACCATCCATAGAAAACGAAAACGTCTCCCTCTTTGACGCCCTGATTTTGGAGATGTTTCTCTGCTGCTCCCGCCTGGCCGAAAACAGGTCTCCAGTTTGTCTGCCGAGGAACGCTCAAGACATTCAGGTCTGGGTCCAGATGCGCAAAAGTATCCGGTTTCACTCTCCCGCCAGTCAGATCGTTGACAATGGTTCCTAAAGACTGGTTGCCTACCTGTATCTCCTTGTATCGTTTGGAGTAGCGACTGGGGAAAGATTCTGGAATGGGTAATGAGTACAATTCACCTGACGGGAAAATGGGACTGGCTACCCCGCCGATACCTGCATCAAAACCTTTTCTACTGAGGATGATCTTCATTACAAACCTCTCCAAGCATTCATCGCTAAAAGCCGAGTACAAGCGTTATTTCTTATCAAGACATACAAACGCCAGCGGTACCACCCTGGGGACAGGATAGGATATCAAAAGTAGCCGGATGCTGGATACTTGCGGGGTGGGTGGCATAAGGGAGGGTAGCATAGTAGAGACGTGCGTCGGGAGCAAGGGTGGCAACTTGTGGGTCAGTATCCGCCTGTTCTAGCGTAATGAGGAACAGATAAGGGTTGTTCTTGAGCAGAAGCGGATTGATATAGGGAGAAGAGGAGAGGTGGCCATTTTGTGTTGTTACTGCCCAGTGGATGGGCGATAAGCTATCACTGTTGATTAGCAACCAGGCATAATAGCGCTTGCCGGAAGGTGCATCCTGGATATGGTGAATGGTAATCTCCACCTCGTCGAGACTGCCTTGAGAAGCATGCGGGCTGCTGAGGAAGCTGACTTGCCCTATGGCTGAGTTTGATGGGGATGGTGTGGTCGATCCGTCCCGGGCAAAGAAGGCAAAGAGAAGACCTGAGCCGACCACGGCAGCAACTAGTAAGGTGATCAAGACAAGGCGGGTTCTCCGCTGCCTGGTTGGCGGTTGTGACGGTGCTGGTGGAGATACCTGGGACGGTGGGGCTGCGATGATGGTAGGTGTATGCGCGCCTGGGTTCGGAAACGAGAGACTTTCTGGCCTGTTGGCAGCTGGAGGTGCCAAAGGAGTTTGTCCGTTAGTTGCAGACGGCGTGAGTGCGGAAGGGAACGAGTTGATCGGAGGAGACGAGGATGGGAATGAGAATGGTGTCAAAGGGGCTGGAGTCATCCCCAGTGGCCGAGAAGGCTGGAGTGGGTTGTAGGAGTTTGCCTTGTTGTTAGCAGGCACGGCGTTGGGCTTCAGTAGTTCGGCAGGAACGGCCATATTAAAGGACTCGGCGACGGCAATAGTCATAGCAGACGCGCTGGGGAAACGCGCATCCGGATCTTTCGCGATGCTTTTGAGAATGACCTCCGATAAGGCAGGGGAAATATGCGGGTTGATCAGAGCAGGGGGCGTGGGGAGTTCCTGGAAATGTTGTATCAGGATAGCCATGAGGGAGTCACCGCGAAATGGCGTGACGCCTGTGGTCATTTCATAGAGGATAATACCAAGCGAGTAGAGGTCGCTCCGCTTGTCGCCCGCAAGCCCTTGAGCCTGTTCGGGTGAGACATAGAGGGGTGTACCGAGCACTTTGGTCGTGTCGGCAGAAGCTCCTTGCAATTTAGCAATGCCGAAGTCGGTGAGGATAGGCAAACCCAGAGCGTTCCTCCTGGTCAAACGCTGGTCAAGCATGATATTGGCGGGTTTGATGTCGCGATGGATCATGCCTTGCTCATGGGCGTAGTCAATGGCGAGGCTGACTGCCGTGAAGATGTAAACGATGTCGGAGGCAGATGGAAATTGTCCCTTGCGCGATGTATTACGAATATAGTCAGCGAGCGTCGGTCCTTCGATATAATCCATCACCATATAGGCTGTGGGGATGTCCGAGTCAGAGGTATGGACGAGTTGAAAGTCGTGAATTTGCACAATATTGGGGTGGTGCAGCGACGCAATGAACTGTGCTTCGCGCTCGAAACGAGAGGTGAAATCAGGAGCGGACTGTAAAGCAGTGTGGAGCTGCTTGATAGCAACGTAGCGTCGTAGTTGGGTATCAAAAGCCTTCCAGACTTCGCCCTGCCCACCGTGCGCCAAGCGTTCGCGCAGCTCGTATTTGCCAAGGTGGCGTGGCTCCGTGCTCATGCTTGCTCCTGTCTTGTATGTTTGCTTAGCTTATCTCCCTGTCTTAAAATTATCGAGGACAATGAGGAAGATGTCAATACAACAGTTCACAAACTCCTGGGCACATCCTTTGTGATGTCAAAGGTTGCCAGCTTCAGCACATCATAGTGTGCCTGGAGTACCCCCGGTTTGACGATGTTTGTGGTCGGATCGAGCTGGCCAATGTAGGCATAAGTGGCCTGGGTAACCAAATCGTCCAATAAAGCGCGTGCTGCAGGCTGAGCCAATTGATCAGGCGTCATATTGAAGAGCTGTTTAGCATCTGTACGCACTTGCTGCAACCATCCCTTCACATTGTTCAGCACATCAACAATTTCCCGCGAGAGAGTATGCATCTGGGGAGTAGCGTCAGGAGCCCTGTTCAGCTGGCTGAGATGAAGCTGCATGTGATCGAGGTCACCAGGGGGGTTAGTATCAAGAAACTTCGCCACTCCCTGGCGAGTTGAGTCCACTTTCAGGAGGGCCACCTGGGCAACAGTGGGATCAGCTATAACAGGTGTACCAGGCGATACATCTAGATGGACGTTTGGCAGGCCATCTAGATAGTCCAGGATACCGATGAACAGATTGTGCATCAGCCCATAATTTCTGGTTGTTCCGTCGAAGTCGTCGTGCGCGCTGGTCGACAACTCTAGAACCTTTGCGGTATTTCTAAAGACCCAGATATCTAGCCCACCATAGAGCGCTAACACCTTGAGGTGGTTCTCGTTATAGTACAGGTGACGAATATGATCGAGTCCTCTCAGACCAGTGGGATCTTGCGGAATGAGTGCCTGGGGCAGTTGCGCATAGTATATCCAGGTAGAGCGATCGGTGGATGGGCTGGCGGGCTTTTTCCCTGCATCCTCCAGGGTGATGAGCAGGCGGCTGGTTGTTGAGAGCAGGTTGTTGTTATGGCCGTCACCCGGGTAGGCATAATGGACGCTTCCATTCTGCTGCACAGGCAAGTTATTGGTTAGCAGGATAGGCGGATGGATTGGCGCCGGCCCCAGGAGGTCCGGTTTTGGTGTCGTATCTTTATCAGGCAGCAGCCAGAGATAGTAGCTTTTCCCTGGCGGAGGGACCTGAACATTTTGCAGATCGATCTGCAATTGATCGGCGATACCTTGCGCGCCGTCGGCCAGTTGTCCACTGCTAACATAGAAGGCGTGCCCCACTATCGAAGAGGATGGGGACGCACCCCCACCAGAACGCAAGAAGAGGAAATAGGCTCCCAGGGAGGCGGCCAGCAGGATGATGATGAGGGCAATCAACCCGAAGAGCAATCCTCTGCGTTGTCTCGTGGGTGATGGCGGCTGGGGGGGAGGGAGCATTGGCGGTGACTGTGCTGGTGCAAAAGAACCGCTGCCAGGGCTAGCACTGGAAGGGGGAACTGGAGTAGCCTGTCCGCCAGATGTTGGCGTTGAATACCTTTGCGTAGACGAAAGATGAGCACTCTCCGCTGTTAAATAAGCGGGGGCAACAGCTCCAGAACTACTGCCCAAGGATACCTGAGACGAGCTTTGCCCCCCACCTGACGATGGAGTAAACGATGAGCCAGATTGAGCACCGAGAGTTGGCGATGATGCTGAGGGGTTCGCAGTTGACAGCCCAGGTAAAGATGGCGTCGTTCCTGGCGATAGGATGGGAGGTATGGGAGTGACATATGTTGGCAGATACTCAGCGTCCATAGGATCGAGAGGTTCGCCCAGGCTTTCCGGCACCGGTACGTTCAAGGCTGTTGCGATTGCAGCAGCCAATGATGAGGCGCTGGGAAAGCGTGTCGCCGAGTCTTTTGCAAGGCAGCGCATAATGACCCTTACCAGCGCAGGTGAAATGTTCGGATTGATGAGCTCTGGAGAGGGAGGCGCAGCATGGAGATGTTGGTGCATCACCGCGATTGGAGTATCCCCCTGAAAGGGAAGTGTGCCAGTGACCATTTCATACAGGATGATCCCAAGAGAGTAGATATCACTGCGCTCATTGCCAGCATCGCCAGTCGCCTGTTCGGGCGCAATATACAGCGGCGTCCCAAGCTGAGTGGCTGTCAGGGTAGCAAAAGAGGGTGAGGCCAGGAGCCTGGCAAGACCAAAGTCGGTGAGAATGGGTTCACCCATAGGGTTGCGCAGTGTGTTCCGCTTGTCGAGCAGAATATTGGAAGGCTTGAGGTCGCGGTGAATCATACCTTGTTGATGAGCATAATCGACAGCAAGGCCAATAGATGTAAAGAGTTGCACAATCTCTGCCGGGGAGGGAAAGTTCCCGTGGCTTGAGGTACGGCGAATGTATTCTGCCAATGTCTGGCCTTCAACATAATCCATGACCATATAGGCAATAGTACCCTCTTCCTCAGATGAGGCAAGCTGAAAGTCGTGGATTTGTACAATATTGGGATGGTGCAGCGAGGCGATAAGCCGTGCTTCGTGCTCGAAACGGGCGTTAAAATGAGGATCCTCTTTCAGATTCGTATGGAGCAACTTGATCGCAACGTAACGCTGGAGTTGCGTATCGAGCGCTTTCCAGACCTCTGCCATACCGCCATGCCCCAGTCGCTCCTGGAGTTCATACTTGCCGAGGCGTCGTGGATTTGTACTCATAACACCCTCTCCTCATTTATGAACAGGTATTCTTGCCATTATTGATCGTACATGGCGTAACTTCGAAGGTTGCCAACCCCTGAATGTTATAGTGAATTTGCACCGTACCTTCCTTCACCGTACTCGTATTCGGGTCGAACTGCCCGACGAAAGCATGGTTGGCCTGTGTGAACAGATCATTGAGGATGGATAATGCACCTGGCTGTGACGTCTGGCTGTTGTCCATTTGCACAAGCTTTACTGCATCGGCGTGGACAGCCTCTAGCCAATGTTGAACATTATTGATAGCCTGCGTGATTCGAATAGCAAGTGCGCGCTGTGCTGGTGTGACGCCAGGGGAATTCGTAACCTCCCGTAAATGGTTTCCAATGTGCAGCAAATAGCCAGGAGGCTGCTGGTGCACATTGTCAGTCTCCAGTAATGCAACGCGAGCAATAGTGGGGTCAATTAATAGGGGTGTATCCGGTGGTACATCTATATGTACATAGACGCTCCCATCGAGGTAGTCTAGAATACGCACCAGCGACCGGTGTAAGAAGGCGCAAGCGGAATTATTGGGGTCTGCTGTGCATTGTTTCTGCGCGTCTCTGGCACTACCTGCCGCTTCCAGTACCTTGGTGATATTCCGGTAGAGCCAGATATCTAGCCCTCCTCCCAGGCCAACAAGCTTCAGTTTCGGGTCCTGGGAGAGCAGATGCCGCAGGTGGTCGTACAGGCTGAAATGATTGACGGTGTCTGCCGTATTGGGCTTTGTTGAGAATATATCGTCATAACGCCATGTGTTTGTATCGAGAGAAGGATTAGCCGGTGATTGATTCGCGTCTTCCTCGGTGATAAGAAAACGGTCGTAGTTGGCAAGCAGGTTGCTGTGCTGCGGATCTTTATACGTCATCGTTACCTGTTGATGATTGAGAGGTAACGCGCCGATGGCGACGGCTGGCAATTCAATTTGTTGCTCGTTGAGCAGCCATGCATAATAGCGTTTGCCAGGCTGAGGATCGGGAAGGTTTTGTAAGTTGATCTGTAACTCATCGGTGATACCCTGGCTGCTGTTGGTGCTACTCAACAGGCCGCTACTCACAAAGAATGCATGTCCCACTATCGTGGGTTGAGTCGAAGATGTGCCCTGCGTGTAGATGAGGTATGCTCCAAAGGCGGAGCCAACGAGCACAGCCAGTAAGATGGCAGCCAGCGCAATATATAACCACCCTGGCCGCTTCTTTTGTACTGATGGGGCAGGTGTGGGTGATGGTGCTGTTTGTCTCTGTGCTTGTGGCGGTGGCGAAGAGGACTGGAGAGTTTGGGGCATAGATGTGCCGCCTGACCTGGCAAAAGGTGACTGGGAGAGCGGAGATGCTGATCCGCTCTGCTCTTCTGGCACCTGTCTCCCTGGCTCGAACTGCGTTGGTGTCAGAGACAAGGCGGGTGTGGAAGATGAGGTGGCAGGAGAGGGTAGCAGAACCGGGGTATTGTTGCCCGCTACAACTGGTGGAATCGGGGTATTGTTGCCCGCTACAACTGGCGGAACAGGGGGCGATTTTGATAGCGACTGCTGTGGGAAACGGCTGAGATACGTTGGACTATTCATTGTATCCATGGAGCTGCTGATACCACTCAGGGATGGTGGATTGACGGTGCCTAGCGATGGGTTGGAATGACTGATACTCTCTGGCATGCTTATGTTCAGCGCCTTTGCTGCTGCTGTAACCAGAGCAGTCGCGGTGGAGTGGCGCGCTGATGGATCCCTGGCAAGGCTACGCATGATAGTGGCGGTCAGTGGGGGAGGAATATACGGATTAATGAGTGCAGGTGATGTAGGCGTGCCATGAATATGTTGCATCAAAATATCGCTGGGCGTATCACCATGGAAAGGCAATGCGCCTGTACACATCTCGTAGAGAATCACTGCAAGCGAATAAATATCGCTCTGGTGCGTGACTGAAAAGCCCTGCGCAATCTCTGGTGAGATGTAGGCAACGTCATTGAGGGGGAGAGCAAGCGGATTCTGAATGTGATTCAACCCAAAATCGGTGAGTTTTGCTTCTCCTGGTGAAGAGGAGGTTGCAGCCATCTTGTCAAGCAGAATCGCAGTAGGCCTGAGTGCGCCATGAATTACGTTGCGTTGATGAGCATAGTCAAGAGCGCTGGCAACAGGTGTCAGCAGATACACAATCTCGGAGGGAGAAGGAATCTTTCCCATGTGAGCAGTCACGTTGAGATAGTCGGCGAGGGTTGGACCTTCCACATAATCCATGATAATGCAGGCTTCGTTCCCGCTTTGTGACATGTAGAAATCCTGTACCGGTACGATATTAGGATGGCGTAGCGCTACGAGAATTTGCGCTTCTCGTTGGAAACGAGGAACGAAATCGGTGCCCGTCTGAGCATTGATCGAAACGATTTTAATAGTAACATAGCGACGCTGTTGAGTGTCAAAGGCCTTCCATACCTCGCCTACAGCGCCAGGTCTTAAACGTTCCTGTAGTTCATACTTTCCAAGACGGCGTTGATTCATACCCATAGTGGTACACCTCGTTTCTTGCCTTAATTGTAGAGGCTACCCTCAAAGAAGAAGATCCTTCTGCCATTTGAGTATAGTACGTCTTATGCCAATGCGGTAGATCACATGCTACGACAAAAGAGATGTTCTCAACTCCGAACAACCACTCACTCATTCACTAGTAAAACGTTGGGTAGTTCAAACATTGGGTCATGAATCTCTCTTTAGTTTAGGTGGATTATGGTGAAAAGTCAATGATTCCTTCTACTTATAAAAATTTCAATGAACTGGGCAAGACCATCGAGGAAGAAGTGACACGCCGCCTGTTCCCAGAAGCGATTGCCTCTTAATAATGCAGGCAACCAGGTGAACTTCGGCTCGATTCAGGTGAGTTATCAAGGGATAAGTGTACAGAACGGACAGAAGGCTCTCGCCTGGAATGAACTCAAAACGATTATTGAAGCTGGAGGCCCCGCATGCCCGGCAGAGGGAGCAAAGCCCCCTCTGCCTCACCTCGTCGTTGACTAATGGCTATTACGAATGTCAAATGGACGCAGGAAGGGAGTTGGCTCGAAACTGAGGAAGGCCGACGGCGCAGGGTTAAAGGTTGAACCGAGCGCGGCCGCTTCCTGGTTCATTTGAGAGGGATCAGTAGAGCCGTCCCACATGCCAGTATCCAGGCGATGAATAAGTGTTTGGAAAGCTGTGAGCGTCTCAGCGGGAGTGAAGGTGCAGTGACCGGCGCGATGAACGAATACCTGGTGCAGCAAACTGGAGTCTCCAGCCGAGCGAACGACACTCGCATATGCCTGCTCGTCCTGGTTGGACACGAGTCCGTCGCCGGTCGTGTGCATGGTAAGTACTGGAAGATTCAGGCTGCCGTTGAAGGAGATGTAATTGTTCAGATATGTCACAGCTCCTGGATCAGATGCGATGCGCGGAGCTACTGCCAGGGCGCCCAGATCCTGGTCTAGCTTCAGGCCAGCTTGCTTGTAGAGGGCTACGACTTCGCTGTAATCGGCTGAATTTTCCAGTTGTTTGCTATAGTTGACACCGGTGTTCCACGAGGGATTGCCACCAGCACGAGCCTCGAGTTCGGCACGAGCGAAGAAGGCGAAAAGAAAGTCAACCTTGTTTTCCCAGAGGAATTGATTCTGCTCCTGTGTACTGAAGTCCGTACTCGCAGGCTCAGATGAGGCCTGGTCAAACCAGCCGGGAACGTCCGCTAAGGCCGCGGCCAGGGCGATGCGCGCCTTGCCCTGAGGAGTATTCTGCGCCGATCCAAGTATTGACTCGGCCTGATTGAAGGCAGCGGAGGGATTAGTAATATGGGCTACGGGCAACGTATTCGACGCCAGGAGAACATTGAAAGCAAAGACGCTATCGAGCGCCTGGTTCCAGGTTCCAATACCACCGGCAAGCACTCCGCACATAGGCAGGGCGCCAGCAAAACGATCGGGATACAACTGAACCAGGCCAGCCGTGATGATGCCGCCCAGCGAGTGACCCCAGGCAATTGTGCGGGTAGGATGACCACAGGTTGTGTTGAAGAAATCAAGTAATGCGATCTGATCCTGGAATGCCTGTTGGAGTGCCCAACCGTTCTGGCTGTAAGAAGACCCGGCAAGCGCATAGCCCTGATTCAAGAGCGCAGCTCCAGTCAGAGCATCACCGGCATCAGGTGCCGGATTGTCGAGGGGATTGGACGAAAATACATAACCGTGGCTGTAGAGAACCAGCGTTCCATTCCAGTTCGAAGGGACGGCAATAGTGTAGTTGGCCACTCCGAGTGTGCCATGGAGCGTATTTGTTCCGTTGGGGTTGATACAATTGCTGGAAGTCTGGGCACCAGCGGTTTCAGCGTGGGCAACGTTGGTGAAAGTCAAGGTCAAGCCACTTAGAAGTATAAGCAGCACAGAAAGGGAGAGTAAATGACGTTTCATGATCTCAAAACTCCTTTACAAGGTATCCAACTCAAGGCTTACATTGTATTGGATGAAAGTAGTCAGGCTGGGTGCTCGCAACCAGCAGACTCCCCACGATCTTCTTCATCGGTATGTTGTAAACAGCGGCGGCACTCGCCTTTTCTCACTTCCCCCTTGGTAGAGTAACAGCATCAGGAGATAAAGTCAACCTTATTTTCTAGGCTAAGCAATTTGCAAGCTTGACAAACACTTTGTTTCGTCTTACGCTCTACTCATCATCATTGATCTATGGTTGACTATAGGAAGTCGTTTCTGTATGAGAAGGGAAGAGACATTGCGACCCGATCGTAGCAGCGCACCGGTTACCACTGTACTAGCGGGTATTCAATGGCTCTTCTTCATGTTTGCTAACATTGTCGTTATCCCCATTTCTATTGGGCAGGCCTTCCATCTTCCTCCCGCTGTTGTCACAGCGTCTCTTGAGCGGGCGTTCATCTATACAGGAATCGCCTGTATCCTGCAGGGGCTTGTAGGACATCGCCTACCCCTTCTGGAAGGCCCGGCAGGATTATGGTGGGGCGTGATCTTGAGCTTGGCCGCGAGCACACAGTCAGCGGGTCAATCCTTGCAAACCCTTGGAGGAAACCTCGCAGCCGGTATAATCATCTCTGGTCTGCTCATTTGCCTGCTTGGGATCCTGGGGGTTGGTTGGTGGCTTCGTCGCCTGTTTACCCCGGTTGTGACCAGCGTCTTCTACTTCCTCCTGGCAGCGCAATTAAGCGAGATTTTTTTCAAAGGCATGATGGGGCTGACGGATGGATCATCCATTCAGCCAACTGTTGCACTACTGTCGCTCGGGCTCGTGATCCTGGTACTTGTGCTCAATATCTGGGGGCGTGGACTTGTTAGTAACTTCGCCCTCCTGATTGGCATTATCGTCGGTTGGATTACCTACCGTTTGTTGTTTGCAAACCAGCCATCGACACTTGTACCGGCTGGCAGTGCCCTGTTTGCCATATTTCCATGGGGAGGTCTCACGATCAGCCCGGGAATACTGTTCGCCATTGTACTGACCGGACTGATCAGTTTGAGTAACACGTTTGCCTCGCTCGAAGGGGCAGAAGCACTGTATGCCACGCCTGTCTCGGCTGCGCAATATAGGCGTTCGTTTGTCATTACAGGTTTTAGTTCTGTCGTAGCCGGTGTGTTCGGCCTTGTCCCGTATGCCCCCTACACCTCTTCACTTGGTCTTTTGCGGGCCACACGCATGCTCGAGCGCGCGCCGTTCCTCATTGGAGCAGCGCTCTTCATTCTACTTGGAGCAATACCCGCCCTTGGACAGTTATTTGCATCGCTGCCAATCAGCGTTGGCGATGCGGTCCTATTTGTAGCATATTTACAGTTATTTGGAGCAGCCCTGGACACCATTAAGGGGATGGTGTTCTCGTACAAGAGTATTTATCGTATTGCAACTCCGGTTTTGTTGGGACTAGCTTTAATGACTGTACCACCTACCGCATTCAGCAGTATTCCGGCCCTTATTCGTACTCTCGTGCAGAACGGGCTCGTCATGGGGATCCTGGTTGCGATGATACTGGAACATGCGATACATTGGGATAAGCAGAAATGAGGAAGAAGGGAGAAAGAGGGGTGAACATGCCGCTAGCACATGTATGGACGGGGAGGGTGTTGCAGCCCGCTGCCCTGGCAGTGCTCGAGGGCCTGGCAACTGTTTCTGTCAGTGTCGCAGGTGAGCGCAACGATTGGTATGCGGAAGCAGCAACGGCCGATGCAATCCTTGTTGCGGGAGAAACGTTTGTGACAGGTGAGGTGATGGATCGTATCGGCCCGCGCCTGCGCATTATCGCTCGCACAGGCATCGGCGTGGACCGCATTGATCTCGACGCGGCGACCAGGCGGGCTATTCTGGTCCTCAATACCCCGGATGGGCCGACCGAATCGACTGCTGAACATGCCATCGCGCTGCTTCTCAGCCTGTGCAAGCAGGTCGCGGTTGGTGAGCGTGTCTTGCGCTCGGGACGTCCGTTTCCGGCACTTTCGGACCTGACACCTGGCTTTGAGGTGGCTGGAGCTGCGTTGGGTCTGGTTGGCCTGGGACGTATCGGCAGCCGAGTCGCGGTTATAGCGCGAGCCCTGGGGATGAAGGTTTGCGCATTTGACCCCTTCGTCACGCATGAACGGGCCAGCGCGCTCGGGGTGGAATTGGTTCC
>Ga0209647_1002500_pt1 | contig 14884 bp, 18 predicted proteins | sample GraSoi_2013_60cm_FD_185827 | JGI IMG/M metagenome (GOLD analysis project Ga0209647, IMG submission 185827) | Grasslands soil microbial communities from the Angelo Coastal Reserve, California, USA - Sample 9_17_2013_60cm (SPAdes) (version 2) | ecosystem: Environmental > Terrestrial > Soil >...
ACCTTCCTCGCCATCTTCTTCGTGCCGATGTTCTTCAAGCTGCTCGCCACGCGCCGGCTGCGCGAGCAGCGCACCACCGACGAAATCCGCAGTGAGGTCGAGCGCTCGCGCACCGTCACCCATGCCCAATCCTTGCCGCCCCACCATGCGCCGCATACTCCTCAGTAGCTTCGCCCTGCTTACGGCCTGCGCGACGCCGCCGCCGCCGCAGCCGCCCAAGGTCGAGCTGCCCACCGCCTGGAAGGAGACCGCGCCTGCCTTTGCCGAGGACGGCCGCTGGTGGCGCATCTACCAGGATGGCGAGCTCGACAAGCTGGTAGACGAGGCCGTTGCGCAAAACACCGACCTCGTCATCGCCGCGGCACGCGTCGACGAAGCGCGCGCGCTGGTGGCCGATGCGCGCGGTGCGCAGATGCCGACGGTCGACGCGCGCGCCGGCGCCCAGCGCCAGCAGAACTCCAGGAGCACGGCGAATTTTTTCCCGGGGATCCCCACCCAGTACAGCGATTACCGGGCGTCGCTCAATGTCTCTTGGGAAGTGGACGTGTTCGGACGGCTGCGCGCCACGGCCTCGGCGGCGCGCGCCGACCTGCAGGCGAGCGAAGCGGCGCGCGACGGCGTGCGGCTCGCGCTCGCCGCGCAGGTGACCAAGTCGTATTTCGCTTTGCGGGCCTTCGACGAGCAGCTCGCCATGACCCGCCGCAACGTCAGTCTGCGCGAGGAGGCGCTCGTCCTGCAGCACAAGCGCTACGACGGCGGCGTGATCTCGGAATACGACCTGCGCCAGCTCGAGGCCGAGACGGCCTCGGTGCGCGCGCAGCTGCCGCCGCTCGAGCGCTCGCGCGACCAGGAGGAAGCGGCGCTCGCGGTGCTGCTCGGCCGCAGCCCCAAGCTGATCTTCGAGGCAAGCGTGAGCCGCACCGAGATCTTCGACCAGTCGCTGCATGCCGCGGTGCTGCCGGCGGGCATGCCTTCCGAGCTGCTGCTGCGCCGGCCGGACCTCGTCGAGGCCGAGCGGCGCCTCGCCGCGGCCAACGCGCGCATCGAGGCGGCGCGCGCCGACCTGTTCCCGTCGATCGTCCTCACCGGCGCCGCCGGACGCGAAAGCGCGGCGCTCTCCAATCTCTTCAGCGGCCCGGCGAGCCTCTGGCTGTTCGCCGCCAGCCTCACGCAGCCGATCTTCGCCGGCGGCCGCCTGGAAGCGCGCACCGAGGCCGCCCGCGCGCGCGAACGCGCGGCGCTCGCGCAATACCAGAAATCGATCCAGAACGCCTTCAGCGAAGTGCGCACCGCGCTTTCCGGCCAGACGCGCTCGCGCGAGAGCTTCGAGGCCGAATCGGCGCGCGAGCAGGCGCTCGCCCAGTCGCTGCGCCTCGCGCGGCTGCGCTACCAGAACGGCATCGCTAGCCAGCTCGACGTGATCGACGCCGAGCGCGGGCTGCTGGCCGCACGCATCGCGCGCATCGAGGCGCTTCGCTCGCAGCGCGCCGCGATCGCCGATCTCTTCCGCGCCCTGGGCGGCTAGCCGAGGTCAACCGCCTTGCTCGGCAGCGCGTTGCAGGGGGGATGCGCAGACTCCTGCCAGCGGCATTTGCCCTCGCCGCGCTCTTCCCTGCCGGGGTCTGCGCCAAAGGCGAGGGCGTGGGACTCTGGATGGAGGGCACGGTCTCGGAGGTGAAAGCCGAAGGGCAGCGCGTCCGCCTCGTGCTCACCGGCCGGTTCTGGTTCGAGCAGCATCGCAACCAGCAGGCGTCGGTCATCGAAGTCAGGGATCTGCGCACCGGCGGACCGGCGAGCATTCCGGCCACGCTGACTCAGGGCAAGATGTTCTTCGCGATGGTCGAGAACTGGCGCGGCGGGGCGATCCGCGAGGACCGCGGTGCGCTGCTCAGACTCCTGCAGAGCGCGGCCGGCAGTCCCCAGGTGCTGAAGTTCGAGCTGGCTAACGCGCGTCTGAAGTTCGGCAGCATTGGAAAGCTGACCGTCGAAAGCGCGCAAGTCATACGCGCGACGGATCCGAAGCTGCGCTGACGCGCTACCCAAATGCTCTCGGCTTTGAAACAATAGACCGCGTGAAGAAGCCCTTCACCATCACTGCAATTGCGCTCTTATCCCTGGTCGCTGTCGTGCAATTGCTGCGCTTCAGCTTTGGCTGGGAGGTCACGATTGACGGAGTGACTGTTCCCGTGTGGGTGAGTGCGATCGCCTTTGTGATCGCCGGCGGTCTCGCGCTGATGATGTGGAAGGAAACGCGCGCCTAGTCGATTTCGCTCAGTGCTGCGAGCGATCGACGATCAGCTTCTTGTAGAGCGCGTGCCACTTGTCGTAGTCGTCGATCGCCTCGTGCGCATTCACTACCTTGATCGGGTGGCGCTCGCGCACCAGCCGGCGCACGTGCGTGTCGTAATTCTTGTTCGCCGGCACGCGGTAGACCTCGGTGTAGAACTTCTGGCCGTCGGTCAGCATGTAGTCGTAGAAGAGCGCCGCAGCGTGCGGATGCGTCGCGCGGCGCGACACTGCGACCGCCGAAGGTAGCACCACTGCCGGCGGCAGCACGAACCAGTCGATCGGCGCGTTCTTTACCTTCATGCGGTCGACGTCGTGGCTGAAGACGCCGAGCACCAGCGGGATCTCGCCGGCGATGACGCGCCCGGTGCTGTGCGTATGGCCGGTGCGCACCGCGACGCCGTTGTCGCCCAGGCGCCGGAACAGCTCGAGCCCTTGCTTCTCGCCCATCGCGTCGACCAGCGCGGCGAACCACTCGACGTTGCTCGATTCCATGCCGAGGCGCCGCTTCCACTTGGCATCGAGCAGCTGCTCCCAGGTCTTGGGCAGCTCGGCGCGCTTTACCGCGCCGGTGTTGTAGGCATAGACCAAGAGATTCAGCCGGTCGGGCGTGTACTCGCCGTGCGCCGGCACGGTCTCGGGCAGCAGCACCTCGTCGACGTACGGCGAGTTCATCTTCTGCAGCAGCTTCTCGCGCGCCAGCGCCTCGATCTGCGGCGAGTTGGTCTCGAGCGCGTCGAATTCGAAGCGGCCGCCGCGCGTCTCGGTGAGCACGCGCTGCAGGATGTGCGTCTGGCTGCCGCGCCAGAACTTGATGCTGACGCCGTAGCGGCTCTTGAAATCCCCCGCCAGCCTGAGCTGGTCATCCTGCGTGAGCGAGGAATAGAGCATCAGCTCGGCTTCCTTCTTCGCGCCGGCGACCAGGCGCTCGGTGCGCTCGGCGCCCTTGTAGGACGCCACGGCGACCACGCCCGGCAGCGGCTCGACGGCGAGCGCGGCCGCGGCGGCGAGGCTACAGACCGAGAAGGCGAGCGGCGTTCTCACCGAGGATCTTGTCCTTCTGGCGCTCGGTCAGGTCCTTGCGAGCGCGCAGGGTGGCGACGGTGTGCGGATACTCGGAGTCGAAGTGCGGATAGTCGCTCGCCATCAGGATGTGGTCCTCGCCGAGCTCGGCGATCGGCCGCGTGAGGTCTGCCTCGTCGGCCTCGCAGGTGACGTAGCAGTTGCGCCTGATGTACTCCGAGGGCGCCATCTTCATCATCCCCGAGATCTGCGGGAAGTCCTTGGCCCATTCCCAGTCGTCGTCCATGCGGTGCATCCAGTAGAGGATCCACTCGGCGCTGCACTCGAAGAACACGATTTTCAACCGCGGAAACTTCTCCAGCACGCCGCCCAGGACCAGTGCGACCAGTGCGGCGCTGCAGTTGGTCGGGCGGCCAAGCACGTGCGTCTTGTAGAAGTTGTCGAAGCGATCGATGAGCTCGCCATTGCTGTTCGGATGGCACATCAAGGGCACGCCGAGCTCCTCGGCCGCTGCGTAGTACGGGAAGTACGCCGGATCATCCATGTTGCGCGTGCCGCAATAGGGCGCGAGGTGCGACGCCTTGAACCCCAACTTGTCGACGCAGCGGCGCAGCTCGTCGGCCATCGCCTCGGGGCAGCCGGCCGGAGCCATCGCCACGGGAAGGAAGAGGTCCTCGTTGCCCTTCACCAGGCGCGCCACCCAGTCGTTGAACAGGCGCGCGCACTCGCGGCCGAGCGGCCCGATGTTGGAAGTGGCGATGGTGATCTGCGTCGGAAAGAGGAGCTGCTTGTCGATGCCCTCTTTTTTGATGTCCTCGCGCCGGCGCGCCATGTCGTAGCCGCCGACCTGCCGCGCGGCGATGTCGCCGCCGCGCCAGTTGGTCTTCGGATCGTAGATATAGGGATGGCGGTGCGCGGCGTGGCCCTGCGGGCTGATCGGATCGAGCGAGTGCATGAACTTGGTGTTGTGCGTGCGCCCGTCGTTCATCTTCACCGGCCGGAAGCGCTCGAACGCGCCCTCCAGGCGGTAGACCTCGTCCATGAAATAGCCTTCGCGCAGGTGGGAATCGAAGTCGATGATCATGCTGGCATCATTGGGTCATTGGGGTTGAGGAGGGTCGATGAAGCGCGCCATTGTTATCCTGGTCGGCATGATCGCGCCCGCGCTGGGCCAAGCGCAAGGCGAGTTCACCAGAGGCAAGTTGGTCGAGCTCTATATCGGCTACAGCGTCGGCGGCGGCTACGACGTCTACGCGCGGCTGCTGGCGCGCCACATGGGGCGCCACCTGCCGGGCAATCCGGTGGTGGTGCCGAGGAACATGGAAGGGGCGGGCAGCCTGCGGCTCGCGAACTGGCTCTACAAGGCAGCGCCGCGCGACGGCAGCGCCTTCGGCACCATCGGGCGCGGCATCGCCTTCGATCCGCTCCTGGGCACCGAGGGCACGCTATTCAAGGCCACCGAGTTCGGCTGGATCGGCAGCGCCAACGACGAGGTGAGCGTCTGCGCCGCCTGGGGCAAGACCGGCATCACGCGCTTCGAGGACTTCTACGCGCGGCAGATATTCGTCGGCGGGACCGGCGCGGGCGCCGACACCGATCTCTTTCCGAAGGCGATGAACAGCATCCTCGGCACCAAGATGAAGCTGGTGACGGGCTATCCCGGCGGCAACGACATCACGCTCGCGATGCAGCGCGGCGAGGTCGAGGCGCGCTGCGGCTGGTCGTGGTCGAGCATCAAGTCGAACCATCCGCAATGGGTGAAGGACGGCACCATCAAGCTCCTGGTGCAGCTCTCGCTGGACAAGCACGCCGACCTGCCAAAGGTGCCGCTCATCATGGACATGGTGAAAACGCCGGAGCAGCGCTCGGTATTGCGCCTGGTCTTCGCGCGCCAGGTGATGGGCCGCCCGTTCCTCGCGCCGCCGGGAGTGCCGGCCGAGCGGCTCGCGCTGCTGCGCCGCGCGTTCATGGCGACGATGCGCGACAAGGCGTTTCTCGCCGAGGCGGACAAGATCCAGCTCGAGATCACGCCCGTGACCGGCGAGGCGGTGCAGAAGCTGGTCGCGGAGATCTACGCGACGCCGCCGGAGATCGTGAAGCGGGCGGCGCAGGCGGTGAAATGACTTAATGGAAGACGTACGCGTCCATCGACAGCACGCCGCTGTCGATGGCGCTGAAGATGCGCTCGGGCTTGTAGTCGTCGCGCGCGGCGCCGAGCGCGAAGAACAGCGGCAGGAAGTGCTCGTCAGTCGGATGCGCGCGCGCGGCGTGCGGCGCGCGCGAGCGGTAGTCGGCCAGCGCGTCCTGGTCGTGCGCCTCGATCTGCGCGCGCACCCATTCGGAAAATTCCTCGGCATACGGTTGCGGTTGCCCGCCGCCGCGCGACCAGTCGCGCAGGTTGTGCGTCATGTGGCCCGAGCCGATGACCAGCACGTTGTCTTCCTCGAGCTTGCGCAGCGCGCGGCCCAGGCGCAGGTGGTGGCGCGTGCCGAGGCCGGGCTGCAGCGAGATCTGCACTACCGGCACGTCGGCCTCGGGATACATATAGAGCAGCGGCGCCCACGCGCCGTGGTCGAGGCCGCGTGTGCCGTCGATCGCCGCGGTCACGCCCTGCTCCTTCAACAGCTGCATCGCCCGTTGCGCGACGGCGGGTGCACCAGGCGCGGTGTAGCGGATGCGGTAGAGCGGCTCGGGGAAGCCGGAGAAATCGTGGATCGTCTCGGGCCGCTGCGCGCCGGTGACCATCGGCAGGTTGGTTTCCCAGTGCGCCGAGGCGATCAGGATCGCCTTCGGCTTGCCCAGCCGCTTGCCGAGCGCCGCCCATGCCACGCCCGCCGCGCCCGCCTGAAGCGCGTGCATCGGCGAGCCGTGCGAGATGAAGACGCTCGGCAGCGGGACCATTACGCCGCCCGCTCCTGCTCCTTCGGGATCAGCCCTTCGGCTTGCATTGCTTCCTTGACCTTGGGCCGCCCCGCCACGCGCTTCTGGAACGCTTGGAGATTCGGCCACTTCGAGAGGTCGATCTGCGTCGGTTTGGTCCAGTTGAGCAGCACGAAAAAATAGGCATCGGCGACGCTGAACTGCTTGCCGGTAAGGTAGTCCTTGCCGGTGAGCTGCTGGTCGATCCAGTTGAAGCGGTTCGCCAGGTTCTCCTTCGCGATCGCCTTGTAGTCCTCGGGCGTGTTCGGCCTGAAGAGCGGCGAGAACTGCTTGTGCACCTCCGAGGTGAGGAAGTTGAGCCACTCCTGCAGCTTGTAGCGCTCGAACGTGCCCAGCTTTGGCGCGAGGCCGGCTTCGGGCTTCTGGTCGGCGAGGTACTGCACGATCGCCGGGCCTTCGGCCAGCCGCTCGCCGTTATCGAGCTCGAGAACCGGAACGTAGCCGCGCGGGTTTACTTTCCAGAAGTCGCCGCCGCCTTCCATCGATTTGTCCTTGGTATTCACCTTCTGCAGCGTGACGGGAATCCCGAGCTCGCGCGCCACGATGTGCGGCGAAAGCGAGCAGGCACCGGGTGAGTAATAGAGCTTCATGTGTTCTCTCCTCTGTGGTTAAGACAAGGCCTGGATGACTGCGGGCGGGATGCAGACGATATGCGCCTCTTGGGTCGTTGCGTGGACGCCCGCCAAAGCCGTGGCCGCGAGCGCGAGCAGCGCCGCCGCGGTGACGAGTTGCCGTTTCATGGATGTCTCTCCTGCCGCAAGTTGCATGCTGGGTAGTGTGCTTCGATCAGAACTGGGGATAAAGGCCCTGGAAAGCAATACATTGTTCCAAAAGGCGGGATAGTATCGGCCAACATGGACCGTCTCGGCGCCATCCAGGTCTTCGCCCAAGTCGTCGAATCGGGCAGCTTCGCCAGGGCGGCGGACCGCCTGAGCCTGTCGACCTCCGCCGCGTCCCGGCATGTCGCGGAGCTCGAGAGCCATCTGCAGACGCGCCTTCTCAATCGCACCACGCGGCGCGTAAGCCTGACGGAGAGCGGCCGCGCCTTCTACGAGCGCTCGGTGCAGCTGCTCGCCGATCTCGCCGAGGCAGAGCAGGAGGCTTCGAGCGCGGCGGTAGTGCCGCGCGGCACCATCCGGCTCACCACCTCGGTAAATTTCGGCGTGCGCCATGTCGCGCCGGCGATCGCCGAATTTCTCGCGCGTCACCCGGAGGTGCGCTTCGATGTGTCGCTCGCTGATCGCGTGGTCGATCTGGTCGAGGAGGGCTTCGATCTGGCGATCCGCATCGGCCCGCCCGGCGCGGACAATCTGGTGGCGCGCAAGCTCGGCGAGACGCGCCTCGTGCCGTGCGCCTCGCCGCAGTATCTGGCGCAGCATGGCGCGCCGAAGACCCCTGAAGAGCTGGCGCGGCACAACTGCTTCACCTACGAATACGTCAGCACGCGGCATGTCTGGCGCTTTCGCGACCGCGCCGGCACGGAGCACGCGGTGCGCGTTGCCGGCAGCTTGCATTCCAACAACGGCGATCTGCTCGCGGAGGCCGCCGCGCAAGGCGCGGGCATCGTGTTCGAGCCGGCGTTCATCGTCGGCCCGGAAGTGCGCGCGGGGCGCCTGGTGCCGCTCTTGCAGGATTACGTGACGCCGCCGGTGCCGATCTATGCGCTCTATCCGAGTCGCAAGCATCTCTCCGCCAAGGTGCGCCGCTTCGTCGACTTCCTCGCCGAACGCTTCTCTCAGGCGCAGGACTGGAGCACCGCGTGAGACGCCTGGCTCTTCTGCTCATGCTTCCGCTCATGGCGCTTGCTGCGGAGCCCGATTGGCTGCTGGTCGCGCCGCAGCGCGTGGTCGCGGGGCAGCGCTTCGAGGTGATCGCGATCGCGCCGCCCGACCAGGCGCTGCCCGACGAGATCAGCCTGCGCGTGCAGGTCGATGTCACCGAGCTCCTGCTGCCGGCGCAGGCGCAAGGCCCGGCGGAAGGTGCGCGGCGCCGTTACGCGGCGACGATGCCGGCGCGTGCCGGCGGCCCGGCGACGCTTTCGCTCGCCGGGCGCGATTCCAATTCGATCGCGCTGGTGATCGCGCGCCGCGGCGACGAGCTGCAGCGCATCACCGGCCGGCAGGATGCGCCGGAGGAACCGCTGCTCACCGAAGAAGACCCGGTGTATTTCGTCCTCGGAGCGCGCGACGGCTGGAGCGGGCGCTTCCAGCTCTCGTTCAAGTACCGCCTGTTCGACCCGGGCACCGGCTTCGGCGCCGAGCAGCCCTGGCTGGTCGGCTTCTATTTCGGCTACACGCAGACTTCGCTTTGGGATCTGTCGGCGGAATCGAAGCCGTTCCACGACACCGGCTACCGGCCGTCGTTCTTCTGGAAGTGGCAGCGCACCGATGAGCGAACCTGGGTCGACGCAGTGCGACTGGGCTTCGAGCACGAGTCGAACGGCCTGGCGGGGGGCATTTCGCGCTCGGTCAACGTGCTCTTCGTGCGCCCGGAATGGCGCTGGAACGCAGGCCGCGGCGGCATGATCGAATTCACGCCGAAGCTCTATACGTATCTCAACAAGGGCGAGAACCCCGACATCCCGCTCTACCGCGGCTACGTCGACTGGCGGTTGCGCCACGATGCCGGCGGGCAATGGATCACCACCGCGGTGGCGCGCGTCGGCACCGCCGGCAAAGGCAGCTTGCTCATCGACATGTCGCGGCGTACGCGCGACATCAGGGTGGGACCGCTAAGCGGCTACCTGCACTTGCAGTTCTTCAATGGGTTCGGCGAGAGCATTCTCGACTACAACGTGCGGCGTAACGCGCAGCTGCGCGTCGGGCTGGCGATCGTTCCCTGAGAGCTTGCTAGCGGTCTTCCATGCGCGGCGGGCGCCACGCCGCGGGCAGCGGTCCGGGTACGCGCAGCACGCGCAACATGCGAAGCGCGCCTTCCTTGCGTCCTTCGCCGCTGCGGTAGTAGCCCGGTACCAGCACCGTCTCGTAGAAGCCCATCGCGCGGTAGAAGCGCCGTGCGGCTTCGTTGCCCGCCCGCAGCTCGAGGTGGACGCTCGCGATGCCGGCGCAGCGCGCCGACTCGAGCATCCATTCGAGCATGCGCTGGCCGATGCCCGAGCGGCGGTGCGAAGGGCGCACCGCGAGCAGCACGAGATGCGCGCGCTCCTCGCCGAATTCCATGATGCCGAAGCCGTTGACTGCGGCACGCCCGCCCGGCGCGCCCGACTTGCCGTCGCAGGCGACCACCGCGAGCGTCTCGCGGTCGCGGATCGCGCGCATCACGCGCGCGGCGTCATATTTCCACCCGAGGCCGGCCTCGATGAAGTCGCGCGACATCAATGCGATCGCCTGCGCGTCGCGCGGCTCGGCGAGCCGGATGGTGATGGCCCGGGGCGTCATGAGCGGATTGTGCCATGATCCGTCCTGAACTTGGCAGGGAGGGAGACCAAGATGGCCGCAGTGCATGCAGCATCCGACGAGCTGCTCCCGGATCTCACCGACGAGGTGAAGAGCCGCTCGGCGCAGAGCGCGGCGGCGAAGCTCGAACACTTTGGCGGCGCCGAGATCAGCCGCGTGCTCGCCGGACTGAATCCCGGCTTCGCGCAGGACATTCTCGATGCGCTGCCGAGCGAAGCGCGCGAGCGCGCGCTGGCCGCGGCGAGCGCGGAGCTCGCGCGGCAGTGGCAGCGCAATTCCGCCTATCCGAAGGAGAGCATCGGCCGCATGATGGAGCCGCCGGTCGCCGGCTATCCGCCCGAGCAGACGGTCGGCGCGACGATCGAGAAGCTGCGCGAGCTGGTCAAGACCACCTTCATCACCTACATCTATGTGCTCGATCAGCAGGAGCAGCTGCTCGGCATCGTGACGATGCGCGATCTGCTGTTCAGCAACCACGCCGCGGCGCTGCGCAACGTGATGCTGCGCGATCCGTTCGCGCTGCAGGCGGACATGCCGCTGATGGACGCGATGAAGCTCGTGCTCGACCGCCACTACCCGGTGTACCCGGTGGTCGATGCGAACAAGCGCCTGGTGGGCCTGGTGCGCGGACAGAGCATGTTCGAGGCGCAGGCGATCGAGATCTCGTTGCAGGCGGGCAGCATGGTCGGCCTCGAGAAAGAGGAGCGCATCGCGACGCCGCCGACCAAGAGCCTGAAGATGCGCCACCCCTGGCTGCAGCTCAATCTGCTCACCGCGTTTCTTGCCGCCGCCGTCGTCGGCTTCTTCCAGGACACGATCGATCGCCTGGTGATCCTCGCGCTGTTCCTGCCGGTGCTCGCCGGCCAGTCGGGCAACACCGGCTGCCAGGCGCTCGCCGTGACGCTGCGCGGCATGACGCTCGGCGAGATGAAGGCCGGCGCCGCGCGCCCGCTGGTCGCGAAAGAAGCCTGGCTCGGCGCGATGAACGGCGCCGGAGTCGGGCTGATGGCGGCGCTTGGCATGTACATCACTGCCACCGGCCAGCACCTGCAGCAGGCGGTGACGCTCGCCCTCGTCGTCTTCCTCGCCATGGTCGGCGCGTGCATCGCGAGTGGCATCGCGGGCGCGATGGTGCCTCTGACGCTCAAGCGCCTGGGCTTCGATCCCGCGACCGCCTCGAGCATCTTCCTCACCACGGCGACCGACGTGGTGAGCATGGGAATGCTGCTGTTCCTCGCGACGGTGATGGTGCGCTAGACGTAGATCATTTTCTTCGTCATGCCGCCGTCCAGCACGTAGTTCTGCCCGGTGGCGAAGCCGGCGGCATCGGAAAGCAGAAAGGCCACCAGCTCGGCGACATCCTCGGCACGCCCGACGCGGCCGACCGGATGTTGCGCGTGATCGGCGCGCGAAAGCTTGGCATTCCGGGTGTTGATCCAGCCCGGGCTCACGCAGTTCACCCGCACTTGCGGCCCGAGGCTGATGGCCAGCGCATGGGTGAGCGCGACCATGCCGCCTTTCGCTGCGGCATAAGCCTCGGTGTCGGGCTCCGACTGCAGCGCGCGCGTCGAGGCGATGTTCACGATCGCGCCGCGCGCACGCCGCAGATGCGGCAGCGCATGCTTGGTCATGAGGAAGGCGCCGGTGAGATTGACGCCGATGCGCCGGTTCCATTCCGTGAGCGCGAGCTTCTCGACCGGCCCGCTCTCCGGCGAGGCGATGCCCGCGTTGTTGACCAGCGCGTCGAGCCGGCCGAAGCGCTTTGCCACCTGCCGCACACAGGCGCGCACCGCGGGCTCGCGCGAGACGTCGCAGCGCACGAACAGCGGGTCTGCGGCGCCGGCCGGCGGGCCCTTCATGTCGGCGATCGCCACTCGGTAGCCGCGCTCGGCAAGCACTGCCGCGGTGGCTCTGCCGATACCCTGCGCGCCACCCGTGACCAGAGCGGCCTTTTGAGAGTATTCTCGTGGCATTAAGTGAACCTCGCTGTGCCTTTCGATTCTATCGGGCCGAGATAGGGGGATCGAGCGATGCAAGTCAAAGAAATCCTGCGCGTCAAGGGCAACCGTCTGCTCTCCATCGAGCCGTCGGGCCGCGCCGCCGACGCGGTGACCACCATGGCGAAGGAGAACCTCGGCTCCTTGGTGGTGATCGACCAGGGCCGCGTGGTCGGCATGCTCACGTTCCACGAGCTGTTGCAGGCGGTGGCGAAGCGCTCGGGCTCGCTCGGTGAGGTGCGCGTCGCCGACATCATGGTGCGCGACCCGGTGATGGCGACACCCGAGATGGAAGTGAACGACCTGCGCCGCACCATGCTCGAAAGCGGTGCGCGCTACCTGCCGGTCATGCAGGACGGCAAGCTCCTGGGCGTCATCTCCTTCCGCGACGTGGCGAAGGCGGTGCTCGAAGAGCAGGACTTCGAGAACAAGATGCTCAAGGGCTACATAAAGAATTGGCCGGCGTAAGAGCCGCCGGCAGACCAGTCAAATTGGCCCTCGCAGGAAACTTCTCCTAGCTTCCCTCGGCGTCGGCGCCGCCGCACTCGGTGCAGCGGCGTGGCGTTACTGGCCCGAGCAGGGCTTCTGGAATCCGTGCCGCGCCGCGCTGCCGCCGCGCCTGGCGAACCATGAGCTGGTGCAGGCCGCGTGGGAAGGCGTCGACCCGGCGCAATTCTGGGACAGCCATGCACACCTCGTCGGCACCGGTGATTCGGGCGCCGGTGTGTACCTGAATCCCCGCATGCAAAGCCTGATGCATCCGGTGTTCTACGTGCAGCGGCAGTTCTTCCTCGACGCTGCCTGCGTGGGGCAGGGCGGCCGCGTCGACCGCGGCTACGTCGAGCGCATGCGCGCGCTGGTCGACGGCCTGCGTCCCGGCGCGAAGCTGCTGCTCCTCGGGTTCGAGCGCATGCACGACGATCGCGGTGCGCCGAAACTCGAGCGCAGCACGTTTTACGTCCCCGACGCCTACACGCGCGACATCGCGCGCGCCTATCCGAAGCACTTCGAGTGGGCGGCGTCGATCCATCCTTACGCCGTCGACGCAGTGGAGCGGCTCGAGCAGGCAAAGCGCGACGGCGCGCGCGCGGTGAAGTGGCTGCCGGAGGCGATGAACATCGATCCCGCCGCGCCGCGCTGCGCGCGCTTCTACCAGACGCTTGCGAAGCTCGACCTGCCGCTCATCAGCCACGCCGGAATCGAGCGCGCGGTGCTCGGCGGCGAGCTCGCCGACTACGGCAAGCCGGAGCGGCTGCGCGCCGCGCTCGACGCCGGAGTGCGCGTGGTGGTCGCGCATTGCGCGTCGGTCGGGGACGCGGACTTCGCGCAGTTCGCCGCCCTGATGGCGGAACGCCGCTACGAAAAGACCTTGTTCGGCGACATCTCGGCGTTGCCGCAGATCAATCGCGCCGGGCCGGCGCTCGCGCGCGTGCTCGAGGAGGAGCGCTGGCATGCGCGCCTGCTCAACGGCTCCGACTATCCGCTGCCGGGCGTGATGCCGATCTTTTCGGTCGACTACCTGGTCTCGCTCAAGCTGATCGCCGCCGCCGCCGCGCCGGTGCTGCGCGAGATCCGCGCCCACAACCCGCTGCTGTTCGATTTCGTGCTGAAGCGCCAGCTGCGCTCCAACGGCAGAGCGTTCCCGCGCACGGTGTTCGAGACGCGCAGGTTCTTTGAGAGCGCCGTGTAAAATCGCTCGGCCATGTCCGGCAACAGCTTCGGCCTGCTCTATTGCGTGACCTCGTTCGGCGAGTCGCACGGCCCGGCGTATGGCGGCGTGATCGATGGCTGCCCGCCGGGATTGGCACTCAGTGCGGCCGACATCCAGCAGGAACTGGATCGGCGCAAGCCCGGGAGCTCGCGCCACGTCACGCAGCGGCGCGAATCCGATGCGATCGAGATCCTTTCGGGCGTGTACGAAGGGCGCACCACCGGCACGGCGATCGGCTTTCTCATCCGCAACGAGGACCAGCGCCCGAAGGACTACTCGGCGATCGCCGAAAAATTCCGCCCGGGGCACGCCGACTACAGCTATCTGCAGAAATACGGCGTGCGCGATGCGCGCGGCGGCGGCCGCGCCTCGGCACGCGAGACGGTGATCCGCGTCGCGGCGGGCGCCATAGCCAAGAAATGGCTGCGCGAACGCTACGGCGTGCAGGTGCGCGGCTATCTCGCGCAGATCGGCCGCACCCCCATTGCCTTCAAGTCGTGGGATGCGGTCGACGCCAATCCGTTCTTTGCGCCCGATGCGGCGATGGTGGCGCAGTTGGAGAAGCAGATGGACGCGCTGCGCGAAAGCGGCGACTCCTGCGGCGCACGCGTCAACGTCGTTGCCGAGAACGTGCCGGTCGGCTGGGGCGAGCCGGTGTACGGGCGGCTCGACGCCGACATCGCCGGCGCGATGATGTCGATCAACGCGGTGAAGGGCGTGGAGATCGGCGCCGGCTTCGGCGCCATCGTGCAGAAGGGCAGCGAGCACGGCGACGAGATGACGCCCGAGGGCTTCGTCACCAACAACAATGGCGGCATCCTCGGCGGCATCTCGAGCGGGCAGGACATCACCGTCTCGATCGCGCTCAAGCCGACGTCAAGCATTCGGCTACCCCGGCGCACCATCGACCGGCAGGGGAAGGCGACGACCGTCGAGACCACTGGCCGCCATGATCCCTGCGTGGGTATCCGCGCGACGCCGATTGCCGAAGCCATGCTGGCCTGCGTGCTGATGGATCACGCGCTGCGCCATCGCGCGCAGTGTGGCGACGTCACGCCACCAGTGAAGCTGGGTAGAAAAGCCTAGCTAAATCAATTAGAGTATGGGGACAAAACTCCCAAGAGAGAAGAATATGAGCAACAAGGGCCAGTTGCTACAAGACCCGTTTTTGAACACGCTGCGCAAAGAACACGTCCCGGTGTCGATCTATCTTGTGAACGGCATCAAGCTGCAAGGGCAGATCGAATCGTTCGACCAGTACGTCGTGCTGCTGCGTAACTCGGTCACCCAGATGGTCTACAAGCACGCCATTTCGACGGTCGTGCCCTCGCGTCCGATCAACCTCGGAGCGGAGAAGGAAGCGGAGTAGGTTGGCTGAAAGGAAGTCTGAAGCCCTCGCCCCGGCCGCCGATCCGCGCGCGGCGCTCATCGTTTGTCTGGATTTCGGCGACGACGGCTACGACGAAAGCGTAGAAGAGGTCCAGCGCCTGGTGGAAAGCGCGGGCGTGCCG
>Ga0209647_1002502_pt1 | contig 14881 bp, 14 predicted proteins | sample GraSoi_2013_60cm_FD_185827 | JGI IMG/M metagenome (GOLD analysis project Ga0209647, IMG submission 185827) | Grasslands soil microbial communities from the Angelo Coastal Reserve, California, USA - Sample 9_17_2013_60cm (SPAdes) (version 2) | ecosystem: Environmental > Terrestrial > Soil >...
CTTGCAGCCAGGAAAACAAAGAGCTGCTGTTGTTGCTCTACCGGCAGTGCATCTGCCGCGGCCTCGATTTCGGTCAGCGTACTCACGCGCCAAATATAGCACCGCAGTGAACCTCGGCAAAAAAAGAGCACGAGCCGGTAATCATTTATAGAAGAAAAGAAATAGCCGCAAAAGAACGCAAGAAAAAGAGCTAAAACAGAAAGACTTGCAGGGAACCCGTTCGACGCGCGCCTGCCTTGAGCTTGTCGAAAGGCCTGCCTTGAGCTTGTCGAAAGGCCTGCCTTGAGCTTGTCGAAAGGCCTGCCTTGAGCTTGTCGAAAGGCCTGCCTTGAGCTTGTCGAAAGGCCTGCCTTGAGCTTGTCGAAAGGCCTGGCTTGAGCTTGTCGAAAGGCCTGGCTTGAGCTTGTCGAAAGGCCTGGCTCGAGCTTGCCGAGAGCTTCAGCTTGCCTGCTTCGAGCTCGTCGAGAAGCTCAGGGCAGGCCTTTCACCTTTCACCAATCACCTTTCACCATCGAGGCCCGCGCACGCGGATGGGAAGAATTCGAAAACGGCGAAGTGGTAGACAATCACTAGGGTCACGTCTTTAAGGGGCTGTTGCTCAATTCGACCTCGCACAGCATGGACGCAAAGGTCACGAAAACAGAAATTCGAACAGAAGGAAGCAAAGAAGCAACAGAAATAATTTCTGTTTGTTTCTGTTCGTTCATCATTTCCCGATAAGCAAGAATCGCACCGCGATGGCGCTCTTTGACGCCGGCAAAAGAGCGAAAGCCGCGGACGGCTTAGCGGGTTCCTTACGCCTCGGGAGGCGAAAGGGCGATGGGGCGAAGGCAGGCTCGGGCTTTTGCATTAGGTTGTGTCGCCCTGTAAGAGGAGTCGAAAACGGTTGTTTCGGCCATAACGAAAAGTTCGAAAACCTCGCTGGTCGAGGGTGGCGATATTTCCGATGGCGTAATGTTCGGCTGCTAATACAAGCGTCGCGTTCGCGAAATCCATCGGCGCATCTCCATAGCGAGCCATCAGCCTCTCTGCCGACCGCAGGGCTTCTATGCCGAAGCAATCCCAGATCTCGAGTCTCAAAGCTTCCACCAGGGCGATAAGGTTCGGGGTTCCATCCCTGACGTCTTGCAAGAAAAATGCCGCTTCGGTGATAACTGCGCCTGTAGTAATCACTCGGCCTTGAATAGCGCTGAAGCGTTGCATGACCCATTCATGATGCGGATCGGATCGATCCAGACTGGCAACCACTGGCCCCGTGTCCAGCAAAAGAGCGCTCATTGACGCCAGTTGCGCTTCCGGATCACTTCTTTCATCGGATGCGGTTTGCCGACGGTTTGCGAAGAATCGAGGCTTCCCGCCAGATTGCCGATCCGTTCCCTCAGGGTTCGGCTATCCAGGTCGAGTGCCAGGAGGTCGCGGATATATTCTGACTCGGTTTTTTTTAGAGCTTTCGCACATCGCCTAAGTGCCTCGCGTTGGTCCTGCGAAAGGCGGATGGTGAGCGTGGAAGTCTTCACACTTGAAAAATACGCGATGTAAGGCGGGATGCAAGACACCGCGGCGCGATACGGCAGAAGGGCGAAGGGGCGAAACGGCGAGGGGGGCGAAAGGGCGATGGGGCGATTTGGCCGCCGTGCCCGGGTGCGTGTCGCAAGGTAACACACGGGAAGAAGCGATCGCCAAGATCCGCGACGCCATTCAAGGATACATTGCGAGCCTAAAAAAGCATGGCGACCCGATTCCCCGCGGGATTACTGAAGAAATCGTTGAGATTCCGAAATGAGCCGGCTTCCGGTATGTTCGGGCGTGCAAGCCGTTAAAGCTTTCGGTCGCATCGGCTCCATAGTGGATCATCAATCGGGCCGCCACGTCATCCCTCCGCCACGCGGAGGGGCGTCGACTGACCGTGCCCAATCACCGGGCGTTGGCAAAAAGGCACCCTTTTTACCAGAATTTTGGAGAGAGATTTCTACCGCGTCTTACCTTGGCGTCTTTGCGACTTGGCGCGAGATTTTTCTGTCTTCCGTGCGGCTTCGCCTGCCTCGTCGCCCCTTCGCCGTGTCGCCGTGTCGGGGTTGCAGCTCTGCCGCGCTATATTGTGTGCGGATCGTTTTCCCCTCCGCGTCGAAACCGGAGACGGAGCCGGTCGAGGTAAAGATAGATCACCGGCGTGGAATAGAGCGTCAGGAGCTGGCTAACCAACAAACCGCCGACAATGGAGATGCCCAGCGGCCGGCGTAGTTCAGAACCTTCCCCAAAAGTGAAGGCCAGCGGCAAACCGCCCAGAATCGCGGCGAAGCTGGTCATCATGATCGGACGAAACCGTACCAGGCAGGCCTGAAAGATTGCTTCTTCAGAACTGAGGTTTTCCCGGCGCTCCGCCTGCAGGGCGAAGTCCACCATCATGATCGCGTTCTTCTTGACGATGCCAATCAAGAGAATGACTCCGATCATCGCGATGATACTGAACTCCAAGTTAAACAGCATCAAGCCGATCAGAGCGCCGACACTGGCTGAAGGCAGAGTCGAAAGAATCGTAATTGGGTGGATATAGCTCTCGTAAAGGATGCCGAGCACGACGTAGACGGTGATTAATGCCGCGACGATCAGCATCGGTTCGTCGGCGAGGGAGGATTGGAACGCATTCGCGACTCCGGCAAAGGTCCCGTGAATTGAGGCCGGCATCCGGATTTCGTTCATGGTTTCCCGGATAGCGGCTGTCGCGTCGCTCAACGATACTCCTGGCGGAAGATTGAATGAGATCGTGGAAGCCACAAATGCGCCTTGATGATTCACGGCTAGCGGGGCGTGACCGGATCCGTACTTAACGAAACACGCTAACGGGACCATCTTTTCAGCGCTCGTGGTTACTGCTGCCCCACTGGATGCGCTGGATTTGCCGGTAGCGGCAATGGAGTTAATAGCTTGGTTGCGCGCCGAATCGCTGGCAATCGAGGCCGCATTGTTGCTGGAGGAATTTTTGTGGGAAATTACTGTACCGATCACCGCGTTCGTCCGCTGGGTTCCACTGGCATTGTTCCCGGAGGTGCTGACATAGATATCCTTCAGCGTCTCGGGGCTCTGCCAGTATTTCGGGGCTACTTCCATCACGACGTGATACTGATTCATGGCATTGTAAATCGTCGAGACCTGACGCTGGCCAAAAGCGTCGTAGAGTGTGTTGTCGATACCGCTTGGATCTAATCCGAGACGAGCGGCGGTGGGCCGATCGATGACCAAATCGGCCTCCAACGCGTTCTGTCGTTGATCGGAATTAACATCAGCGAGCTCCGGTCTCCGTTGTAACGCCGTCGCTAATCTCGGTGTCCAATCGTAAATCTCCTGAGTACTGTCGCCTTGTAGTGTGAATTGGTATTGAGCCAGGCTTTGACGTCCTCCAATGTGCACATCCTGCACCGGCGCCAAGAACAGTTGTGCGCCGGCCACCTGGTCGAGCTTGGGCCGTAACCTTGCCATCACCTCCTCAATCGAGACACGCCGTTCATTTAATGGTTTAAGAGTTAAAAAAACATAGGCGGCGCTACCGGGTGTGTAACCCACGACGCTGTCCACGGCGGGATCGCTTTGCACAATCGCTTGCAACTGGGCCAGCTTCTGATTCAGCAACTGAAAGGAGATACTCGCATCCGGCCAGATGCCGCCAACCATGAAGCCAGTGTCCTCCTGCGGGAAGAAACCTTTGGGTATGATCGCGATCAGGTAAAAATTGAGTCCGACGGTGATCAGCACGATGATCAGGACTAAGAGAGAGTTGCTGAGCGCCCAGCGCAGGGTGCGTGCATAGATGCCCGACATTCCCTGCATTACCCGCTCAAACAGACCAGAGAAACGGTTAGGTTGATGCTGAGTTTTTACTCGCAGGAACCTCGAGCACAGCATCGGTGTCGTGGTTAATGCCAGAACGAGCGAAATCAGAATCGCGATCGAGAGAGTAACGGAAAACTCGCGGAAAAATCGACCAATCAGCCCGCCCATAAGTAATATCGGAAGGAAGACTGCTATTAAAGAGACCGTGATAGAAACCACGGTAAAAGCCACTTCCCGAGTTCCTAGCAGTGCGGCTTGGGCCCGCGACATCCCTGCTTCCATGTGGCGAGCAACGTTTTCAAGCACGACAACGACATCGTCCACGACGAAACCCGTCGCGATGGTCAACGCCATCAACGTCAGATTGTTGAGGCTGTATCCCAGCAGATACATTCCCGCAAAGGTGCCAATGATCGAGATCGGTACCGTGACGAACGGAACAAGCACGGCGCGGAGATCACGTAGAAAAACAAATACGACCAGGATCACTAATGCTACGGCAATGACCAGCGTGCGTTCGGTGTCTGCCAAGGAAGTCCGAATGGTGGCGGTCCTATCACTGGTGACAGTGATCTCCGTATCTCCAGGAAGTGAAGCTCGTAAGAGAGGGACGAGCGTCTTGACTCGATTTGCCGTTTCAATGATGTTGGCGCCCGGCTGCCGGTAGATGATTAGCAGAACCGCCGGTTTACCATTGATAAAGCCGGCGTTTCGGAGGTCTTCAACCGAATCGATTACTTCGGCGATATCCGATAGCCGGGTGGCTCTTCCGTTCCGATAGGCGACCACTAATGACTGGTAGTCGTCTGCGTGAGTCGCTTGATCATTGGTACGGAGTTGATAGCGTTGATCGCCTTGTTCGATAGCACCCTTTGGGCTATTGGCATTCGCAGAAGCTAGCGCTGCCCGGACGTCTTCAAATCCGATACCATAGTGGGCAAGCGCCGTTGGATTCAGTTCCACCCGAACCGCAGGCAACGAACTACCGCCGACATCGACGTTGCCGACGCCGACCACCTGAGAGAGTCTCTGTTGTAAGATGGTGGCGGCCGCATCGTAGATCTGGCCGGGTGTTCTTGTGTCCGAACTTAAAGCCAAAGTGAGGATCGGGGCATCGGCTGGATTGTACTTCCGATAGGTCGGATTCGTTTTCAGACTCGCCGGCAAATCGACGTGGGCGGCGTTAATTGCGGCTTCGACATCTCGCGCGGCGCCATTAATATCCCGGTTTAGGTCGAACTGGAGTGTTATCCGCGCGTTTCCCTGGGAACTCTGGGAAGTGATTTCAGTGACAGCAGCGATCTTCGCTAGGTGCCGTTCCAAGGGAGCCGTCACGCTGGTTGCCATCACTTCCGGGCTAGCTCCAGGCATTTGTGCCTGGACCATGATTGTCGGGAAATCGACCTGCGGCAGCGGCGAAACCGAGAGCTTGGGAAAAGCGAAGATGCCGGCTGCAGCGATGCCAGCCGTCAATAAGCTGGTCGCTACAGGTCGCGAAACGAAAATCCCCAAAAAGTTCATCTGGTAGGGAGGAACTCCTACTCGTCCGCGTTTGCAAATGCTGACAAGCGACCCCCCGGACGAGCAGGAGCTCGTCCCTACCGGATTTCTGTCGCTTCCATCATCATCCTGGCGACATTGTCCATTCGGTACCTGGATGGCAGATCGTCAGTGTAATTACTAGAAAATAATAGGATTTTCCATATCTCGGCCGTCGGCCTCGCTTCGTCCCGGAGGGGCCGGGGAATTCCAACCGACGGGTTCGCGTTCTGTCGCTGGTTACGGAGCATTGCCGCAAGGAATTCACGCAATGAACGCGAATGAGATTCACTACAGACACACGGAGGTCGCAGAGATCGGAAAAGAATGACTGTTCAAGGCGAGCAATCTGGAACGACATACTTTTTGTTTCAAGCTTCAAAAATCTTTACAGAAAGCATAATTTATGTGACTAGATCTTAGGTTTCCAACCCCTAGAGTCTATGACCAAGGAGGGCCAAAGCTATGCAATCCGTGTCATCGGCGCCATACAGTTGGACAGTCTGGTCCTATTAACGTCACAGCTAGCTGCGGGTATCAGCGTGGAAGCGGACAAGACGGGCAACTCGGATGAATACAGTGTTAGTCTGTTCTTACAATATTTCTTTCAACCGCGGGACGGGCTCTTTGCCACGGACTTTTGAAGTTTATGCCTGAGAGAAGGGCCAGTGCCAGCCGTCGGATTTTGCTCGTGGATGACGATGACGCGATACGGAGGCTGGTAGGAAAATTACTGGAGACCTCCGGCTACACTTTTATAGGGGTCAGCCACGGTGCAGAAGCGTTAGAAAAGCTGCGCGAAAGCAACCCTGACCTCATCTTGCTGGATCACGTGTTACCGGATATGGATGGGGTTCTGTTGCTGGAGCTCATCCGGGCTCGATCGGGTTCGAGGCAGACACCAATCATTTATCTCACTGGCGAAACGGATATCGTTACGAAGAAGAAGGCGTTTGAAACCGGCGCTATTGATTACGTTACAAAACCATTCGACCCGATCGAGTTACTGGCGCGGGTTGGCACGCAGATCCGGTCGAAGGATCAACGGGATGCGGAAGCGCGCGAGACAGAGAGGCCGCTCTTAGTAGCCCAACAGGCTCGAGAAGATGCCGAGCAACGATTTCGTGCATTGGTCGAAAACTTTCATTGTCTGGTTTGCGAGCTCGATAGCGACTTGCTCGTCGTTTATGCCAGTCCGAATTATCACGATATTCTTGATTATCATCCTGCGGATGTGACCGGAAAAAGTTGGCTGAGCTTTGTGCATCCAGATGACCGGGCTGACATCGAGTTCGGTCTGCGTAACATGCTCGCCGTGGGCGTAAGTCGCCAGACAGTGGTACGCTTTCGCAATAGGTTGAATCAATGGCGATGGCTAGACGTTTCGGGGAGCCCGCTGCGCCGTGGAGAGAATCCGGTCGGCTTGCTGCTGGCCTCTCGCGATATCACGCAAAGTAAGGAAACGCGCACCTAGCGCACCAAGTCAGTGACTGGGGTGGTGGCGTTGCGATCAAAATGGGCCGCCGGCAGGCGCGACGAAGGAGCATATCTGGATGTTATACGTGACTAAGGAGCAACGCAGCCGCCGGCCCATTTTCATCGCAACCCTTCGGGCTGCGCGTCTTTTGGCCGGCTGCTTTGTCGCTCATCGGTCAAAGACCACAGCGGGTATTCTCCCTCTTCGCTTCGCGCATCCAGCCAAAATACGCAGCAGCGCCACTACCCCAGTCACTGACTTGGTGCACTAGCGCTATAGCGTTGCGTGACTCCTTGACGGAACTCGGAAGCCGGCGCAATGCACTGGCTCTTCGGTACTTAACGCCATTGAATGGCATTCAGGAGCTGGGCTAGGTGCACCCCTGCCTTCGCAAGCTGTTCGGCGGCGATTGGCTGGTTCGATTCGGTGTAGTTGTTCGGTAGTTCGATCGCTATCCGGAGGCGTTGTCCATCAATACTGGCGGAGCCGAGGATGATATTCTTGTAGGCTTGTTGAGCCTGTTGGACGGAGTCGATGGCCCATTGTTCCGCCCAGACATGATAGTTACCAGCGGTCACACTAACCGCTTGAACAAACTTGGACCCAAGCCAGCCGGCAAGCAGATGGTAATCGGACGAGTTGCGAATCGCGAAGACGAGCGCTTGATCCCAAAATGCGTGGAGTTCCTGATTCGGGTCGGAACCGAAAAAGAGATCGTTACCACCTCGATCATTAGGCTTTCCGCTACAGAGGTGTGGATCCCTGATTAGGATAGGATGGGCAAGATCGGAAAGATCATAGAAGCCGGTTCCGCAATGCAGCGGCTGATGGATGTCACCGACGAAATGTACGAGCAAGCGTAGAGCTTGCGGCTTTGTGAAATCGTCTGGCTGGTTTTCTGCTGTCTCCAAAACTGCGACGCAACGGTTTATGGCATGAGTAACATCGTTGACTGAGGTGAAACGGGTGGCTTCGCGGTAGTCCTTGGTTCCCAACGGCAGATCGACAAAATGCCAGAGAGCATTTGTTGGGAACTTATCATTAAAAGCGCGCGCCTCCGGATCACTATTCAAAGGACCTCGGCCGGAAGCAGCTGCGCGGACGTCATCGGCCCAATTAGCGACAGATGCTAAATCGGCGTCGTGGCCCTGTTTGAGGAGATCGGCAATATGCGACCGAGCTGATGCCGAGAGATGCTTTTCGGCAATCGCCGCGATGGTGGAGTGACCGAGGGGGCCCCAGGCGTTGAGGGGAGAGGCTAGGAGGAAGAGGAGGATGAGGGGGGTGAGGGGGGAGGAGTTCAGGAGTTCAAGGAGTTCAAGGAGTTCAGGAGTTCAAGGAGTTCAAGGAGTTCAAGGAGTTCAGGAGTTCAGGAGTTCAGGAGTTCAGGGTAGTCTGATGAATTTCAAGGAAATTCTTATTCGGAATCGGTCCGTATGATCCTCGAGCTATTTCTTGCGACGCCTTTAGCGTAGCCTACAAGGAGGCGAGAGACTTCCTCAAGGACCGGCTCTAATGCAGTGCAGTCGCCATAACCGAGATCGTTCCCGAGAATAAGGTAGTATCTGCATTCTTCGAGAGATCCTTGCGAGATATTGAAGAACCGATTTTTATCAAGGAAGCCTCGTTTCTTGAACCCTTCTGCGATATTTGCGGGAATGGAAATCGCCGCTCTTCTAAACTGAGGAATCAGACAATACTGTTCATCTCTAGGAAACTGCTTAGTGAGGGTGTAAATCCTGAGCACAAATTCATGCGCTTTCTGCCAGACGATCAGATCACGAAATGATTTAGCTGGTCGATTCATACCGGATATATAACAGATATACATAATGTAGACAACATCTATTGCTACATAAAGCAAAGAAGTTGTATATTACTCCTTGAACTCCTTGAACTCCTTGAACTCCTTGAACTCCTGAACTCCTACTCCCTATTCTCAATCACCAAATCGGTCGGCGTCGTCGCTAAGACTTGAACAGCGCTGGGATCGATCTTCAAATCTTCAGCGAGAGAACTCAATGAACGATTATCGAGAATGATGCAGACTTTGCGTTCACTATGCCAAGCTGAGACCAGCTCCGGCGCTTTGAGGTAGAGGTCAACCCCCTCGCCATATCGGCGCGCGGCGTATTCTTGAGCAGGCTCTCCGCCGAGCCAGTGGAGTTGCCGCCGAAGATAGAAATAGAGGCTGGTGCGGTCGCTGATGTCGCCCTTGCTAACAATCAAAGTGTTCTGGTCTGAGTTTCGCTCGATCACGGCGGCGATTGAAGCCGAAGACAGATAGTCTTGCAGAGCGACCTCGGCGGCTAATCCGAGTAGACAGGTAAGAAGTACGAAGGGTGGTAGGAGAATGACCGGGGCCAGCGGTTTGCGTCTAAATAGAACGATCAAGAGACCTACGACGATCGCGCAGATACCGAACAACAGGAGAACGTGGCTCAATGTGCGACCGGTAGCGCCGACAACATTGACCAGGGCGCTGGCAACACTGTTGATAGCGGGTTGTTCGCCCCGTCCGCCGTCACCGGGAGAAAACATCTGGGCTAACTGCAGGTTGCTCACGACCAGGCCGCCGATCCCTAACAGAATGAGAAAAAGCCCGGGGAACCAGGCGGAGAACACCGCAGGAACCCGCTGCCGGAGAGACCAGGCGAGCCAGATGGCGATTACCGGGAAGCAGATCAGGAGGTAGTAGTCCTGGAGATTGGCGAAGGAGATTGCGACCGTATATATGAAAAACAAAAGCAGAAGCAGAAGCGCGCCTGATGATAACCGGGGATTCGCTCTCAGAACTCGAAGGGAAACAACGGCAGCGCCAGGAATTAACAAGGTCCACGGGAATAACACGGCTAATTGTTCCAGCCAAAAATTGACGAACGTTAAGTGATCCCCGTCCACCGGCCATCGCCGGCTGACTAGCATATTGGCCTGCTCGTTCCCAAGCTGATCGAGAATGAAGCCGGGATAGCGGTGTTCGACCGCTAAATACCAAGGGAGGACCAAAGCGAGGAAGATCAACCACCCAGTTCCACTGAAAACGACGCGGCGGCAGAGCGGTCGGAGTGTTCGCTGGAAAATCGATGCCATTGACAGAACCCCAAGTGGAAGCAGAAGACCGTGGGCTCCCTTGCAGAGAACCGCTGCTGCCATTGATGTCCAAAGCAGGAAAAGCTCGGGTTGCAGCTTCTCTCCAGGAAATCTTTTGGCCAGGCGAACCAGGAGCCAAAAGTTCACCGTCATCAGAAATCCGAATACCGGCTCCGGCATTACCAGGTGAGAGAACTGAAATGTGCCAAAGAACGTGGCCAGGATCACGGCGCTGGCCAAACTAGTGAGTTGATCTCGAGTGCACTCATAAGCCAGCATGGCGGTGGCGACAAACCAGGCAAACGTGGCGAGGCAAATGGGCAGGCGGGCGGCAAATTCGTTTTGGCCGAGGCTCCTCAGGGAGACGACCTCCATCCAATAAGCCAGCGGCGGCTTTCTCAGTCGCGGGACACTGTTTTGGGTCGGGACGATCCAATCGTTTCGCGAGATCATTTCGCGGGCAGCGCCGGCGTATTGACCATCGATTTGGTCCAGTAGCCGAGGGAATCCGCACGACCCGAGATAAAAAACAGCGATTAGGCTAGTCCAGAGCAGCATCAGCCGAAAAGTGCGCCGGTCCAAAAGCCAGCGATTCTTTTCGCCCGGGATCTCAGCCGGCCAAGGCGAACGCGCGGAAACTAGCGACGGGGGAGCGAATCGTTCAGGCTTCCTGGTTTTCGGCGAACGAAAAGGCATCGCGTCTTTCCTTCGATGATCTCGTGCGCCGCTATCTTCCATGAATTAGCAAAAGGAGCAAGCGGAACGGGATTTGCGGTTTGCGGTTAGTGGTTTGCAGTTTGCGGTTGGCTGTTTGCGACTATCCAAGTGAAAGGGTGAGTATGAACGCCCGGTTGTATCCGATGGGACTTATGGGACTAATGCGACTAATGGGTCGGACACGCTGCCGGCGGGAGCCCTGAGGCCGAACCGCAAACCGCAAACCGCAAACTGCAAACCGCAAACTGCTTACCGTCAACCGCCAACCCCTGCCTCCCCGATAGACAAATCAGGGCAAAATCTGATTGCTTTTGCGTGGCGAGCTTTTTTTTGCCGACTAGAGTCATCGAACCATGGATGGGGTTTTGCGGCTGGGCGCCGCGAGCGCCGACAACGCCGGGAACATGATAACCGCTAGCGTTAGGTCTGTGTCGTCTTCCTTCTCCAAATCGCACGGCTGCATTTGCGAGGTTGGGGATGTTTTTGGAGAATCAAGGCCAACATCATCATGTTCTCCTCACCCTGTCGGCTACGTTCCCGCTCGTTTTCGCTCGTTCCCGGCGTTCTCGCTCGCTTCCCTAAGTCAGCTCTTGGTGGGCTACCCAATCAATCGCAAAGCGCACCATTTCGTTCGCATCGGCAAAACCGAGCTTCTCCTTGATGTGCGCTCGATGCGTCTCGACGGTTTTGACGCTGAGATTGATCTCTTTCGCGATGGAACGTGTGCTGTGTCCGCGGCCCAACATTACCAAGACCTCGAGTTCCCGATCGGATAGACGGTCTACGGGCGAGGGGGAGTCGCCTTCGGAAGCGTGAATCGCCTTGAAAATGAGTTTTTCGCCTAGGCGCTGGCTTACGAAAAGCTTGCCCTGCAGCGCGCGATAAATGGCGTCCAAAACAGGTTGAACACCGTCTGCTTTCATTACGTATCCGAGAGCGCCCGCTTTCAGAGCACGTAGAGCGTACAGAGATTCGTCGTGCATGGAGAGAACTAGAATGGGTAAGTGAGGCGCTTCCGCCTTCATCAACTTCACTAGTTCTATTCCGTTCGTACCCTGGAGGGTGATGTCAAGAATCGCTAAATCCGGTTTGAGCTGGCGCATTTCTTCGAGCGCAGTAGGGGCGGAATCTGCATGGCCGCAGACCACGAGATCCACCTGTCGATTGAGCAATTCCGTTAAACCGTGGCGAAAAATCGGATGGTCATCTACCAACAGGATCTTCTTCTTTGCTGCTTGGTTGTTGCCAGTGTCTGCCTGATCGTTGCCGGCCGGGGCCGGAATGTTGTCCTGCTCCGTACTTTCGGTCACGACTTACTTTCATCCAACCTTTGGCTGGATGCTATGGGGAAAAAAAGGAGTTCAGGAGTTCGAGGAGTTCGGTAGTTCAGGAGTGAGACCGTCAGGCGCTGGCGGCGCTATTCTGAACTCCTGAACTCCTGAACTCCTGCAACTCCTTGTACTCCTATCTATCCAGGCTCTGTATCAGCTCAGCTAAAGTGGACGGGCCACCGACGTTTCCAGGGAATACGATAAAGGTTAAACCTGGGTACGCAGACTCCGCTCCGAGTCGAAGGGCTGACACACCAGATGCAACCTGTCCTAAAACCCGAGCTCTTTTGGCTTTCAATCCTTTCGTCAAAACATCGTTAGAGGTGATGCCGCCTTTTGCCACCAGCCAGGATGGCTGCCGGCTGAGTTTGGCGGGAATCCCGGACAGAGCATCTGAAATGATCGCGGAGATGTGAACGTGATTGAGCTCTCCCCGCGTGGACACCAACCCTCGACTCGTAAATACGAGCGCGGTCCGGTGAGCCGCTAGGGTAGATTCGATGGCTTCAATTACCTCCCCTAGATGTCGATCGGCGTCCGCAGACTCGAACAGGCGGTCAACTAGAAGCTCGATGGAGTCGACATTCGGAAGCGCACGTGCAGCTGCCAGCTGCTCGCTGGTTCGCTGTACGTAAGAGCCGACTAACACTAGGCCGGGCCCGGAACCAATCACCTCTGGATCAAGGACGGCCGCTGGTAGTTCGCCTAAGCGGCTTCTGACAAATGGAGCTGCCGTCCGGCAAAGAAACCTTTTCCCGCTCGCCTCGGCTCGAAGTAATCCGGCGGACAGCACCACCAGATCCGCGTCCGTGACGGTATCGACGACGATCGGGACATTGTTTTGGGCCTTACGGAGGAGTGTCGCCACTTCGTCTGGTCCGCCTTGCCGCAGCATTTTGAGCGGGATCGCCAGCACCTGACTGGCTTTCCAGGCGCCTTTTGACTTTTCCTCGACCCACTCCGCCAGTCGATAATGAGAGAACCCGAAGGTTGGATCTTTAGAGAAATCGGTTTCTGTCACCGGGACGTAACGGCCTTTGGAGTGGTCATACACGAAATGACATCCATCTAGTACGATCCGGCCACCCTCCGGGTAGGCGGGTACAATCAGATGTCCAGCCGGCGGCTCCGGCAAAAGCTCGGTGAACGGCCCGAGCTCGGCCGGATAGTGACCTCGGAGAGTAGAATCGCTCCTGCTGATAGGAAAAAAACGGATCCGGTTTTTCTCGGCCGCAGACCGCAGCACTGTTACCACCGACGCGGTTAGTTTGACCGCCCCCGCTTCGTCGAGTGCGCGCGAATTGGTGAGCACGTAGAGCAGGCGCGATTGTTCTCGTAACGTGCGGTCGATGAGCTCCGGCTCCCACGCAGTCAGAATCTCGATGTTCTGCATGGTCTGGACACCTGTGGGATCGTCATCGAGCACCAATAATCGACCGGCAGGGTCTTCCAGGCTTCGGCGAATCTCAGAAATTAATGATTCTACATTCGGCTCGGGTGGGAGAGGGCCTCCTAGCTCAGACGCCAGCAGATTAGCGGGGAGAGTCATGGCAAATCAGGAGTTCAGGAGTTGCAGGAGTTCTGGAGTTCAGAAGGTTTCACTTCCGTGGCGACGGCTGGTATTCTCTACTTGTTCTTAGGGGTTTAGCTTCCCGTTCACTCAGCTTCCCCAACTCTGTCCTGAACTCCTGTAACTCCTCGAACTCCTGAACTCCTTCTATTTATTGTGCTCGGCGGCAGATAGCCGGCGGGATCCCAAAAGGCATCGCCGAACCCAAGGCCGATCAGAGCAGGGCGAATCGTCGGCCAGTGCACCGGCAGGCGATCGATCTCGGCCGGGGCTACCTGAAGCTTTGCTGTCGGTGTGCCATCGCCGTCGCGAACGTATCGTACGCGGAAAACTCGAAAGCCATGGTGACGTACGGTGTCCTCCGCCCGTTCGACCATCGACAGAACATCGCGGTCAATGGGTATGCCGTGCTGAACCCTGGAACTGAGGCAGGGCTGTGCTGGTTGATCCGCGGTCGGCAGGTTTCGCTCTCGGGAAAGGAATCGGATCTCCGACTTGGTAAGGCCGGCGGTTCGAAGGGGAGCCAACACCCTGAATTCAACTGCTGCCTTCGCGCCAGGTCGAAATTCTGAAGCGTCGTCGGCGTTCTCACCATAAGCGAGGGCTGTGAATCGTTGGGTTTCAGCTATATCCGCCATTTGCCGGAACAACTCAGCTTTGCAAAAATAGCACCGGTTTACGGGGTTAGACGCATAATCGGGCTGATCCAGCTCGGTCGTGTTCAGGATTTGCAGACGAGCATTCAAGGAATTGGCGACGTCGATGGCAGATTGCAACGCCTTCCGCGGCAGCGATGGGCTATCGGCAATCACGGCTAAGACTTCTGAGCCGAGTATTTCAACGGCCTCGGCCAGCAAATAAGTGCTATCTACGCCGCCGGAATAGGCAATCAAAAGGGGTGAATGAGTCCGAAGCGTTTCGCGTAAGCACCCCACTTTTTCCATGATAGTCGACATCCTGAGCCAAATTAACGCGGATTTCCAGCGAAGCGAGGGTTTGGTAGGGCGAGGCTCCCGAATGGCCTAAGCGATTTCGCAGAGTGACGCAATACGCCCCCTCGAATGATGTGAATAGACCTGCAGGCGTGCCGAGCCGTGGCCCAGCGCGAACCACGGCTCGGCGCGTCAGTCGGCCTATTCACACGATTCGACGGCGACACATCAGCCTCTTCGTGATAGGGGTCGGTCTTTCGGGAGCCTCGCCCTACCATTCATTCTAGAGCAGCAATCTTTGAAACAATTGATCGAGTGGCAGTTGCAAACCGATAAAAAACTCGCCGAATTCGGCGAACCGAGCGCTCACGTCGTCGAAACGCATCTCATAAACAAT
>Ga0209647_1002505_pt1 | contig 14870 bp, 10 predicted proteins | sample GraSoi_2013_60cm_FD_185827 | JGI IMG/M metagenome (GOLD analysis project Ga0209647, IMG submission 185827) | Grasslands soil microbial communities from the Angelo Coastal Reserve, California, USA - Sample 9_17_2013_60cm (SPAdes) (version 2) | ecosystem: Environmental > Terrestrial > Soil >...
AATCGCCAATCCGGGTAATCGCCAATCGAAAATGGCTAGATACGTCGTCAGGCTCGCGAAAAACGCGGGCATCGTCATCCTCTTTCTGATCGCCGCGTTCCTGGGAACGATCAGCGGCGTCCTCTTCGCCTTCGCCGGTGACCTGCCCCAGATTTCCGCGCTGGACGACTACGCGCCGAGCACCATCACGCGCGTCTACGGGTCGCACGGCGAGGTCGTCGGCGAGTTCTCCACACAGCGACGGGTCGTCGTGCCCTATGAAGCGATCTCTCCGACGCTCCGCCAGGCGATTTTCGCGGCGGAGGACGCCGACTTCGAGCAGCACTTCGGCCTCAGCGTGCCGCACATCCTCATGGCGGCGACGCGCGGCGTGCTGGGCCGGCTGCGATACGCCGTCACCGGGCACTACTCGCGGCCCAAGGGCGCCAGCACGATCACGCAGCAGCTCGCGCGCGGGCTGTTTCCGGAAGCGGTCGGCTTCCGGGTCGGTGACGTGAGCCTCGAGCGCAAGATCAAGGAGTGGATCGTCGCGGTCCAGATCGAGAAGCGCTACACGAAGAACGAGATCTTCACCTTCTACGCCAACCAGCCGTATCTCGGCGAGGGCGCCTACGGCGTCGAGGCGGCCGCGCGCACGTACTTCGGAAAATCGGCCAGGAACGTCACCCTCGACGAGGCCGCGACGATTGCGGGGCTGTTCCAGGGCTGGCGCAACGCGCCCACGGTGAACCTCGAGCGCGCGAAGTGGCGGCAGACCTACGTCCTCCAGCAGATGGCCGACAAGGGGTTCATCACCCGGAAGGAGGCGGACGAGGCGGTCGCGAGACCGATCGCGCTGAAGCTGGCCGGCACGGAGGTCAACTCCGTGGCCCCCTACTTCCTCGAGGAGGTCCGGAAGGAGCTGGAAGGGCGCTACGGCGCGAAGGCGCTCTATCAGAACGGCCTGACCGTGCAGACCGCGCTCGATCTGACGCTCCAGGACGCCGCCAACCGCGCGCTCGACGAGGGCATCCGCCGGATCGATCACCTGCACGGTTTCCGCAAGCCGAGGCGCAACGTGATCGACGAGCGGCACACGGTCGAGGGGTTCAAGCACGCGCGCTGGGACCGTCCGCTCGCGGTCAACGACATCGTCCCCGCGGTCGTCGCCGCCGTGGACGCGGCCGCGATCCATCTGCGCGCGGGCGCCTACCGCGTCACGGTCGACAAAAAAGGCTTCGCCTGGACGCGCAAGACCGTGCCGTCGCAGCTGGTCCGCGTGGGGGATCTCGTCGAGACGAAGCTGCTGACGCTCGCCCCGGTCGCGCGGACCGCGACCGGGGCGCTCGATCAGCCGCCGCTCGTCGAGGGGGCCGTGCTCGCCATCGACAACCGCACGGGCCAGATCACGACCATGGTCGGCGGGTACAGCTTCGAGCGCAGCAAGTTCAATCGCGCCACGCAGGCGCTCCGCCAGGTCGGCTCGGCGTTCAAGCCGTTCGTCTACACCACGGCGATCGATCGCGGCTACACGCCGACGACGATCCTGCAGGACTCGCCGGTGACGTATCCCGGCGGCCCCGGCCAGCCGCCCTACTCGCCACAGAACTACGAGAAGGACTTCTGGGGCCCGGTCACCATGCGCCGCGCGCTCGAGCACTCACGCAACGTACCGGCCATCAAGCTGATGGACGCGCTGGGGCCCAAGCAGGTCATCGCCTACGCGCGGCGCTTCGGGCTCACCGCGCCGCTCCCGCCTTACCTGCCGATCGCGATCGGCGCGGGGGATGAAACCCTGCTCGAGATGACGAGCGCGTACTCGGTCTTCCCGAACCAGGGCGTGCGCATGGTGCCGTATTCGATCCTGAAGGTCACCGACCGTGAGGGCAACCTGCTCGAGGAAAACAGGCCCGAGCCGCAGGATGCCATCCGCGCCGACACCGCGTACGTCATGACGAGCCTCCTCCGTGGCGTCGTCGAACGCGGGACGGCCGTCAAGGCCATGGCCCTGAACTGGCCCGTCGCCGGCAAGACGGGCACGACCGACGACTTCACCGACGCGTGGTTCATCGGCTTCGACCCGGATCTCACGCTCGGCGTGTGGGTCGGCTACGACCTGAAGAAACCGCTCGGCCAAGGCATGTCGGGCGCCGAGGCCGCGCTGCCGATCTGGATCGACATCTTCAAGGCCTACATCGGCGCCCGCACCGACGCCCCGAAGTTCGACCCGCCCGGCAACATCGTCTTCGTCTCCATTGACAAGACCACGGGGAACCCCACCGAGGGAACGCCAGGGGCATTCATGGAGGCCTTCATCGCAGGGACGCAACCGGGGTCGATTCGGCAGTAATCATTGCCGACTGAAGACTGCAGATTGAAGATTCACGGATTGACGATTGTCGATTGGCGATTGACGGATTGATGATTGACGATTGGCCCTATTTCGAGGGCCGGCGACGACTCCCTTCCCTCAGCTGCTTCTGCAGCCTTTCCCTGTCCGCCTTACGCCGCTGTGCCGTCTTCCTGGATGCCACGAAGATTGCCGTTAACTCGTCGGATTCCTGAATAAGCTCACGAGCGTCTTCAATCCTGGCCAGATTTGAAGCGACCAGCAACTGAAGCCATCCCTTCGATTCGTCGGCTTCTTCAGCCGCGATGCCTATCTTTGAAATGAACTCATCTGGGCTTCGCGCGCGGCACGTCGCCCGGTAGTTGCTGTCCGTCGACCCGGAGGAATCCAACAGCTGACCGACGATTTTCTGCGTCGGGGCGTTGTTCGGAAGCCGTTCGCAGAATTTGATCACCGCCGTCGCGAACCTGTGGGTTCTCGCCTGAAGTTCAACTGCCTTCGGATTCATGGCAGCCGGACATTGCATCCGGCGCGCCACTAAAATCACGCCAGTTTCAGACGGGTGTACCGCAACGGAACATGATCGTCGCAATTTTCAGCAACCTGATCCCAATCGCCAATCGCAAATCCGTCAATCGCCAATCGGCAATCGTCAATCCGTGAATCGCCAATCTGCAATCGCCATTCGCCAATTACTCCACGTCGTCATCCACGGCCGCCGAGAGGGCCCCAGCGGCCTTCTTCATCAGATAGGACTTGATGAAGACGTCGATGTCGCCGTCCAGCACCCGGTTGATATCGCCCGTCTGCTCCTTGGTGCGGAGATCCTTCACCATCTGGTACGGCTGCATGACGTAGTTGCGGATCTGGCTGCCGAAGGCGATGTCGCGCTTCTCGCCGCCGAGCTGCGCGAGCTTCGCCTCCTGCTCCTTCAGCCGCATGTCGAACAGCCGCGACTTCAGGACCTTCATCGCCTGCGCGCGGTTCTTGTGCTGCGACCGCTCGTTCTGGCAGGACACGACGATGTTCGTCGGGATGTGGGTGATGCGGATGGCGGAGTCGGTGACGTTGACGTGCTGGCCGCCGGCGCCGCTCGACCGGAACGTGTCGACGCGCAGGTCCTTTTCGTCGATCTCGACGTCGGCGTCTTCGGGGAGCTCCGGCCAGACGTAGAGCGACGCGAACGAGGTATGCCGCCGCGCCGCCTGGTCGAACGGCGAGATGCGCACGAGGCGGTGGACCCCGGCCTCGGCCAGCAGCAGGCCGTAGGCGAAATCGCCGTAGATCGTCAGGGTCGCGCTCTTGATCCCGGCCTCGTCGCCGGGCTGCATGTCCATCACTTCGCGCTTGAAGCCGCGGCGCTCGGTCCAGCGCACGTACATCCGCAGGAGCATCTCGGCCCAGTCCTGCGACTCGGTGCCCCCGGCACCCGGATGGATCGTGATGATGGCGTTGCTGCGATCGTGCTCGCCGCCGAGCATCTTCTTGGTCTCGCCCGCGGCGACTTCCGCGCCCAGCTCGTCGAGGCCGCGCCCCAGGTCCTCGGCGACCGCCTCACCGGCCTGCGCCCACTCGACCAGGACGGCGAGGTCGTCGACGCGCCGCTTGAGCGACGCGCTCAGCGCGACGTCGTCTTCGAGCCGGCGCCGCCGCTGGAGCAGCTTCTGCGCGCCGGCCTGGTCCTTCCAGAAGTCCGCGTCCGAGGCCTTCTGCTCGATCTTCTTGAGCTCGTCTGCGGGGCGGGCGGCGTCAAAGATAGCTCCGCAGATCGGATGCGCGTCTGGCGAGATCCTGATAGCGGCGGAGCTGCTCGTCGTGTTGGAGGGTTGACATTCAGGCTTTGGGCTTTGGGCTTTGGGCTTTTGGAGGCTTTGGACCAGCCTTCCAAAGCCTAAAGCCTAAAGCCTAAAGTCTAAAGCCTAAAGCCTATTTCCGCCAGCGGCGTCGCGAGGCCAGGAGCGCAGCGACAGTCAGCGCGACGCTCAACCACCCCACGACGTCGCCGATTCGGCTGTAAATCGTGCGATCAGTGATGAAGCGGACGTCCTCGGCCATGACGGCGCTCTGGAACATGTTCGACCGCTGCAGCACCCGGCCGTAGGGATCCACGAAGCCGCTGATCCCCGTGTTGGCGGCCCGCGCCAGGTAGCGTCCCTCCTCGATCGCGCGCAGCGACGCCTGCTCCCAGTGCTGATAGGCGGCGGAGGACCAGCCGTACCACGCGTCGTTGGTGATGGTCGTGAGCAGCTCGCTGCCGTGCGTCACAAACGATCGCATCAACGCGGCATAGATGACTTCATAGCAAATCGCGGTGCTGACCATGTGCCCGGCCACCGGCAGCAGCGTCGCGTCGGTGCCGGGCGTGAAATCCGACACGGCTTCGACCAGGGGGCCGACGAAGAACAGCAGCCGGCTGAACGGCACGTATTCGCCGAACGGGACGAGATGAATCTTGCGATACACGGCCGCGATCGAGCCGTCCGGCTTGATGAGATACGCGGCGTTATACAGCCGGCTCTGCGGCGGCTTGAGCGACAGCGCCGGCGTCACCGGCTCCACCTGGTCGCTTCCGATCAGCAGCGTGACGTGCGCTTCGCGAGCCAGCCGGCGAACGATCTCGCCGCGCGCAAGGTCCTGCTCGTACGGGAGGGGCGTGGCGGACTCCGGCCACAGGATGAATTGCGCGCGCCGCCCGATCGCTTCGCGGGTCATGTCGATGTAACGCTGGATGATCGCGTCGCGCATCGCGGGATCCCACTTCTGGTCCTGCAGGATGTTGCCCTGGAGCACGGCGACCCGGACGCCCGAGCCCTGGAGCGTCAGCGCGTGTCCGCGGATCCGCAGCGTGCCCCACACGCCGGCGCCCAGCACGAGCGCCGCGACCGCGATGCACGCGCGCCATCGGACGGGATCGCGGGGCGCGACCGTCGCATAGGCAGCGGCCGCGCTGACGAGCGCCACCATCGCCGACAGGCCGTAGACGCCGGCGAGGCTGGCGACCTGCGCGATCGGGAGGACCGTCGCCTGGCTGTAGCCGAGCAGCTCCCACGGAAATCCGTCGATCACGTAGGTGCGCCCCATCTCCGTCGCGACCCAGACCGCCGGGCCGAGCAAGAGCGCGCGCGCCCCCATTCCGCGCACGAGCCGCGCCTGGATCACCGCGAACGCCGCGGGATACAACGACAGGTACGCGATGAGGAGCGCCGCGGCACACGCCGCCAGCGGCGTGCTGAGCCCGCCGAACCTCGTCATCGTCTCGACGAGCCAATACAGCGTCCCGGAAAAATAGACCGCGCCGGTCAGCAGGCCGAGAGAGAACGCGCGCCGCGTCGTCTGGGGCCGGTGCGCGGCGGCGACCATGAGCGGGGCGAGGGCGATCCATCCAAGCGCGGGGTGACCGAACTTCGGAAAGCTGAGCGCGAGCAGGGCGCCGGAGAGGAGCGCAAGGGCGAAATCCAACAAGCTATCGCGACCGGACGTAGGTCTTGTACTGCTCTTCCTTTTCGAGCCGGCGGGCGGCCTGGTCGGCCTTGTCGCGATCGGGATAGCCGCCCACCTGCACGCGGTAGATCGCCGGCGAGCCTGGAGCCGGATCCAGGACGAAGGCCGGATAGCCCTTCGACACCAGCCGCTGCGCGAGGTTGACGCACTCACTCCGATCCTTGAGCGCCATCAACTGCACGATCCAGCCGCCCGGCCGGCCGCCGCTCTGCGCAGCCGGCGCGTCTGTCCTGGGCCCTTGCGTGGCCGCCGAAGGCTTGGGCGAAGGCTGGCTGGCCGGCGACGGCGGGGCCGCCGAACCCCGCGCGGACGCTGTCGGCTTGAGCGCGGCGACCGACGGAGGCGGCGCGCCTTTCAGCTTCTCCGCCGAGGCGGACTGATCGCCCTGCAGACGCTTCGCGTAGCTCAGCTCGTCGTCCGGCTCCGGCGCCGGCGCGGGAGGTTCCGCCGCGGGCGGGCCACCCGCCGCCGCGGGCTGCGACGGCGTGGCCGCCGCCGGTGGCGGCGCCGCGGACGCACTGCTGTCGCCCCCGTCGATGGCGCGATCCGACCGCACGCCGCGGCCCACCTGGACGCCGCAGAGGAAGATCACCACGGCGACAATCGTCGTCGCCATGAAGAGGAAGACGAGCTGCTTCCCACTGAGTTGTATCTCGTGGAACCCGTCGTCCGCCAGATCGTTCATGTCAGACACGCTGATGCGCCTTGTGGGCTTACTTGGTCTTGAGCAGGTTCAGCAACTCGATCGGCAGCGGAAAGATGATCGTCGAGTTCTTTTCGGACGCGATTTCCGTCAGCGTCTGCAGGTACCGCAGCGTAATCGTCATCGGCTCGACCGACATCGCGGTGGCTGCCTGCGCGAGCTTTACCGACGCTTCCAGTTCGCCCGCCGCGTGCACGATTTTAGCACGCTTCTCGCGCTCGGCCTCCGCCTGCTTCGCCATCGCGCGCTGCATGTCGGGCGGCAGATCGACCTGTTTGACTTCCACCGACGCCACCTTCACGCCCCACGGCTCGGTGTGGCGGTCGAGGATCTCCTGCAACTGCGCGTTCAGGCGCTCCCGCTCGGAGAGCAGGTCGTCGAGCTCGACCTGGCCGAGCACGCTCCTCAGCGTCGTCTGCGCGAGCTGGGACGTCGCGTAGTGATAGCTCTCGACCTCGACAATGGCCTTCCGCGGATCCATGACGCGGAAGTAGACGACGGCGTTCACCTTCACCGAGACGTTGTCGCGCGTGATGATGTCCTGCGGCGGCACGTCCATGACGATCGTGCGCAGGCTCACGCGCGCCATGCGGTCGATGGGCGCGAACACCAGCGTGATGCCCGGCCCCTTCGGATGATCGAGCAGCTTCCCCAGCCGGAAGATGACGGCGCGTTCGTACTCGTTCAGGATCTTGATGGCGCTGAACAGGTAGAACACCACGACGACAATCGCGATCAGGACGGGTGGTACCAGCACAAATCCTCCTATGGACGCTTCACGGTCAGCAGCAATCCGTTCATGCCGACCACGACAACCGGGTCGCCCGCATGGATGGCCTCGGACGCGGTCGCGGACCAGATCTCCCCGTGCGTCGCCACGCGGCCGACGCCGCCCGGGTCGATGGCCGTGAGCGCCTGTCCGGGTGCGTGCAGCATACCGCTTTCCCCGGTGACGGACGGCTGTTTCTGCGCCTTGAGCCCGACGCTGACGAGGAACAGCATGATCCCCGACAGCGCGACCACCATCGGCAGGATCAGCCGCATCCCGATCTGCAGCTCCGGCAGCGGCGAGTCGATGAGCATCATCGAGCCGAAGAGCAGGCTCGCGATGCCGCCGACAGCCAGGAGCCCATGGCTGATCACCTTCACTTCCAGGACCAGCAGCCCGAACCCGAGCAGGATGAGCAGCAATCCGGCATAGTTGACCGGCAGCACCTGCAGCGCGAAGAACGCGAGCAGCAGGCAGATGCCGCCGACGACTCCCGGCACGACGGCGCCGGGGCTCCAGAGCTCGATCGTCAGGCCGAGCGTCCCGAGCGTGAGGAGCAGGTACGCGATCTGCGGGTGCGCGATGGCGCTCAGCACCTGCTGGGCGAACGTCATCTCGATGTCGCGGACCTCGGCGTTCGCCAGCTTCAGCGTGGCCGCGGTGCCGTTGAAGCGCTTGATCGTCCGGCCGTCGAGCTTCTTGATCAGGTCCGGCACATCGGAGGCGACGACGTCGATGAGCGGCGGCGTGGCGCCGAGAGCCTCCCCTTCCGTGAACGACCGGCTCTCCGTGACGGCCTGCTCGACGAGCGCGACGTTGCGGCCGCGCTGCGTCGCGAGCGTGCGCGCGTAGGCGGCGGTGTCCGACGCCATTTTCTTCGCCATCACCTCGTCCACTTTTTCGCCGTTGCCCATCACGGGGTGCGCGGCGCCGATGTGCGTGCCGGGCGCCATGGCCGCGATGTCGGCGGCCATGGTGATGAGGAACCCGGCGGAGGCCGCGCGGTAACCCGCGGGGCCCACGAACACGGCCACCGGCGTCCTGGCGGCGATGATCGCGTTGTTGATGTCGCGGGTCGCGTCGAGCAGGCCGCCGGGCGTGTGGAGAGTGAACACGATCAGGGCCGCGCCGTCCGCGTCGGCTTTCGCGATCGCGGATCGCATGAACTCCGAGCTGACGGGATGGATGATCCCGTCGACGGTGGCGGTCTCGATGATCGGGGTGCGCTCGGCGGCCGCCAGGCCAGCGACCGCGCAGGCGCCGAAGAACCCCGCGGCGAAGAGCAGCTTCGTGTTTCGCATAGTTCCACCAGTTGGCCCGGCCTTCAGGCCGGGCGTGCCACGAGTCCGCCAGCCCGTCGATCGAGGACGCGCGATCTGAAGGTCGCGCCAACCGGTCGTCCGGATCCTCGCTCGATTCGCTCCTGCAGCGCCTTGGCGTCGGCCGACGCGGGATCGAGCGCCAGCGCCTTCTGGACGTGGATCTTCGCGTCCGGGACGTTCTTCAACCGCAGGTACGCGTCCGCGAGCGCGACATGGGCCGCGGCGGTGTCGCGGCTCCAGATCGAGATCTTCAGCGCGTCGACCGCCTCGCCCGGACGCCCGGCGCGCAGGTGGATGCGGCCGATCAGCAGGTGCGCCTCGGCTTCGTAGGGCGACAGGAAGACCGCTCGCCGCAGCTCCATCATGGCCTCGCGATCCTGCTCGCCCTCGAACAGCCGGCGCCCCCGATCGAGGTGGAACTGCGCGAGGTCCTGCTGGTCACGCTGCGCGGTGTCCGCGATCGCCTGATCGACACCGCCTCGCTGCATCGACTCGAGATCGTGCCGCGCGCGCTCGAGCCCACGCGGCAGCGGCTCGCGGCGGCTGTCCGGGGACCGCGGAGACAACTGCGCCGCCAGCTCACGCTCGCGCCCCGCTTCCACCGGGCTCCCGGCGGCGTCGAGGGCCGACGCGAGGACGGCGTGCGCGTCGCCGTCCGCCGGATACCGCCGCAGCGCCTCGCGCAGCCAGTAGATCGCCCCCTGGGGATCGCGATCGAGCGCGTACGCGTACCCGAGATTGAAGAGCAGATCCGGATCGTCCGGGGCCGCTTCGGCGGCCTTCGTGAACCAATACGCCGGCTTGCCGGCGTCCACCTGGCCGGGGCGGCGAAGCTGAATCACGCCGAGGTTGTTCAGGATCGCGGGATCGGGCGCCGTCTCCTGCAGCATTTTGAACACGGTGAACGCCTCGTCGTACTGCTTCAGCGACATCAGCGACACGCCGGTGAGGAACCGCGCGCGCCGGGCATCCGCGGATGTGGGGCCGACCGCCCGCGCCGCCGCGAGCGCGGCGGCGTGGTCTCCCTGCGAGGTCCGCACTTCCCACAGCGCCAGCCGGGCACGATCGTAGCCCGGATCCAGCGTCAGCGCCGATTCGAAAAACGTGACCCGGATCGCCGGTTGTCCGGCCAGCAGGCCCCTCACATACTGCTCGAACGCCTGCAGCGACGGCGCGGGCGTGCCCGGAGGCCCGGCGGGGAGATCGGTCCCGCCCGGGACCGCCCGCCGCGCCACCTTCCGGACCAGCGCAAACAGATCGGCGAGGTTTCCGCGCTCGATGACCTCGGCGTCGGCGCGGCCGATATCGATCCGGATCGGCCGGGCGCGGACGATGAGCGCGTCGCCCTCGACGGTCACCTCGCCCACGATAACCCGGGCGGCGCCGACGAGCTCTCCCACCTTGATCACCGTCGCGCGGCTCAGGACGGCGGCCGGGGGCAGATGCAGCTGGTCGTACGCGCGCTCGCGCGACGGGCGGGTCACCGCTCCGAGCCCGCGCGCGTTCACATCGTCGGCCATCAGGACCGCGATCGCCTCGCCGAGCCAGTAGGTGCGCCCGTCGCGCCCGGCCGTCTCGAACGGCACCACGAGGATCCGCGCCGCCTCCCCCGCTTCGGCCTTCGGCTTCGGCGAGGCCGCTGCGGCAGCCGCCTGCGTCGGCGGGGCCGCCTTCGCATCAAGCTTCGGCGAGCCAGGCCACAACAGCGCGCACAGGAGCGCGGCGATCATGCGGCGACCGCGCTGTCGGCGCGGCCCACCAGCGTCACCGCGACCACGCAGCCCCGCCGCGCGCCCGACGCGCGGCACTCGTTCACGCGCGCCTCCGCGGACACGTCGAACAACTGCAACACGCGGGCGATCGCGGACGCGTAGAACCCGCACAGCGGCTCGACGGAGACCTCGCGGACCTCGCAGAAGAGCGACCCGCGGATGTCGATGGTCACGGCGCCGCGCTTGATCTTCGTCATCGCGCGCGAGCCCGGATAGGTCGCCTTGACCAGCGCGCGGGCGGTGCCAAGGGCGGCGCGCGCGCGGAGCCCGGCAGGCAGCGCGCGAATGACACGCACTTTGAGCGCCGGCACGTTCTCGAACGTCCAGGCGGCGGCGTATTCGCCCGCCCGGGCGGTGATCAGCTTGTAGGCGTGCCCTTCGGTACGGAGAAAGCTCAGGACGGCGGTCAGCGGGGCCAGGCCGATCGTGCCTTCGCGCAGGCCGGCGACGTTCAGCCAGTTCTCGTAGAACTCGAGGCGCGTCGGCAGCAGATCCGCGATGGCCTGGTGGAGGCTCGCGACCAGCACGCGGCCGATGCGGGCTTCACTCATTATCGACCTTCGCTCGGTGGAGCCTCGTCACGTTCTCCACCGCGCGGCGCGCTCGGGCCCTCGCTTGCGGCCGCAGGCGCTGTGGTACCTGCGAAAAATGGTACAGTCGAGCGTGGGATGCGGCGTCTCGGCAGCTATCCTCGCGGGCGGCCGCGCGCGACGGTTCGGCGGCGCCGACAAGGCGTCGCTGTCTGTCGGCCGCGTGCGCATCATCGATCGCCAGCTCGCCGCGCTCGCCGCGGTGTCGGGCGACATCCGGATCGTCGCCAACCACCCGGAACGGTACGCCGGACTGGGCGTCCGCGTGATCGCGGACCTCGTCCCCGGCGCGGGTCCGCTCGGCGGCCTCTACACGGCCCTGCTCGACGCGGTCCATGACCGGATGCTGATCGTGGCGTGCGATCTGCCGTTTGTCACGGCGGCACTCTTCCAGCGCCTCGCGGCGGAGAGCGGGCCCCCCGGTAAGATTGATGCGGATATTGACGCGGTCGTGCCGCGATCGGCGCGCGGCGTCGAGCCGCTGTGCGCTCTCTACCTGACGCGTTGCGCGGCCGCCGCCAGGGCGCGCATCGATCGCGGCGACCTGCGGGTCGCCGGATGGCTGGCCGACCTGCACGTGCGCGAGCTGGGACCGGAGGCGCTCGCCCCGTACGATGACGGATCGTTGTTCGAGAACGTCAACACGCCGCATGATCACGCGCGCGCCAGAGGCTGGGTTGAACTGAATGAGAAACCGTTCGAAGATCGTATCACGGAATAATTTGTGATTCTGCCCGTCCACCAGCTCGTTCGCGCCCGCATGGCCGAGACGGTCGGCCGCCTGTACGGCCTGCCCGCCGCCGATCCCGCGATCGCCGAAATGGCCCTCGAAACGCCGCCGCGCCGCGTGCTGGGCGACATCGCCGTGCCGATCGCTTTTGCCCTCGCCCGCCGGCTCCGCAAGGCGCCCCGCGCCATCGCCCAGGAGCTGGCCGGCGCGCTCGGGTCCGTCGACGGCGTCGCGCGCGTCGAGGCCGCCCCGAACGGCTACCTCAACTTCTTCCTGGATCGTGCCCACTGGGCGCAGCGCTGGCTGGGTGATTCCGTCCGCCTGCAGGCGGACGCCACGAGCCCCTCAGAGAAATCCGGCGGCTCCCGCCTTCAGGCGGAAGACAAAGTGATCGTCGAGCACACGGCAATCAATCCGAACAAGGCGGCCCACATCGGGCACCTGCGGAACGCGGCGCTCGGCGACGCCTTCGGCCGCCTCCTGCGGTTTCAGGGGCGCCCGGTCGAGATCCAGAACTACATCGACGACACCGGCGTGCAGGTCGCCGACGTTGTGGTTGGTTTTCGCGAGCTCGACCGGCAGACCCTCGCCGGCGTCCGCGGCCTCGCCGGCTCGACGCGGTTCGACTACTACTGCTGGGACCTGTACGCGAAGGTCACCGAATGGTACGCGGCGGACCCTGACCCGGCCAAACCGCGGCTGAAGATCCGTACCGCGGCGCTGCACGACATCGAACATGGCGGCAACGACACCGCCGAGATGGCCGCCTTCATCGCCGACCGCATCGTCCGCGCCCACCTGAAGACGATGGGGCGGATGAACATCCGCTACGACCTCCTGACGTGGGAGGGCGACATCCTCCGCATGAAGTTCTGGGCCCACGCGTTCGAGTTCCTCAAGAAGACCGGCGAGGTGTTCCTGCAGACCGAAGGCAAGTTGGAGGGCTGCTGGGTCATGAAAATCGCGGAGGACGCCGAGAAGCCGGAGGGCGCCGACGCGGAGGACGCCGAGAACGCAGAAGAACAAAGAGAAAAGGTCATCGTGCGCTCCGATGGGACCGTGACCTATGTCGGCAAGGACATGGCGCTGCAGATGTGGAAGTTCGGACTCCTCGGCCGCGACTTCCACTATCGCGTCTTCGACGAGTCGTCTCCGGCGCCCCTGTGGTCGACCTCGTCGGACCCGGCCGAGTCCGCGGCGCATCCGCCGTTCGGCCACGCGACGATGGTGTGCAACGTCATCGACACGAGGCAGGCGTACCTGCAGAAGTTGCTCAAGCAGGCGCTGGCGGCGCTCGGCTTCGAGGATCAGGCCCGGCGGTCGATCCACTATTCGTACGAAATGGTGGCGCTGACGCACACCACCGCGCGCGAGCTCGGCTACGACGCAGCCGACGACACGGGCAAGCCGTTTGTCGAGGTCTCCGGACGCAAGGGGCTCGGCGTCAAGGCGGACGATCTGCTCGACCGGCTGACCGGCAAGGCGGCGGGGGAAGTCGCCAGCCGCAACACGGAATTCCCGCGGACGTGCGGCGCACGGCGGAGATGATCGCCGTGGCGGCCGTCCGCTACTTCATGGTGAAGTTCTCGCGGGGCAAAGTCATCGCCTTCGACATCGACGAAGCGCTGAGCTTCGAAGGGGAGAGCGGCCCATACCTGCAGTACGCGGTGGTGCGCGCGAACAACATCTTTGCGAAGCTGAAGGACCGCGAGGGGCTCGATGCGCACGGGGTGCTGGCCGCCCTGCCGTCCGCCGCACCGGACGCCATCGCCGGCGGGAGTGACGATGCCCACGAGCTGTGGGGGCTGGTGCTCGAGGCGGCCCGTCTCGACGAGGTCGTCGACCAGGCGATCCGCACGCTGGAACTGTCGGTCGTCGCGAAGTACGCGTTCGCGCTCGCGCAACAGTTCAACGGCTTCTACCACGCGTTCCCGATCCTCAAGGAAGAACGCCCGGACGTCCGCCTCTGGCGCGCGGCCGCGGTGGCGTATTATCGACGACAGCTCACGACGGCCCTCGACCTCATGGGCTGCGCGGTACCTGAAAGAATGTAGCTGGAAGCCGGAAACTGGAAACTGGAAACTGGAAACTGACATGAAACCTGTCGTAGGGATCACCCGGTGCTCCCGCGTCGACGACTACGTCGAGTCGGTGAAACGCGCCGGCGGCGAGCCGCTGGTGCTCGATCCGTCGGACAATCCGTCGCGCAGCCTGGACCGCATCGACGCGCTGCTCCTGTCCGGCGGCCTCGACGTCGATCCCGCGCAGTACGGTGAAGCGCCCCACCCCACGACGGAGGCGGACGCGGCGCGCGACGCCTTCGAGATCCCGCTGTCGCGCGACGCGGTGGCGCGAGACATGCCCGTCTTCGCGATCTGCCGGGGCGTGCAGGTCCTGAACGTCGCCGCCGGCGGCACCCTGGTCCAGGACATCCCGAGCGCGGTGCCCTCGGATCTCGGGCACTCGATCGACGTGCCCAAGGATCACCTCGCGCACGCCGTGCAGGTCACGCCCGGCACGCGGCTGGCGGCGTCACTCGGACCGTCCGCGCCGCTCGCGACCTGCGCCGTCAACAGCCGCCATCACCAGGCCGTCGGCCTGGTCGCGCCGTCGTTCGTGGTCTCCGCGGTATCGGACGACGGCGTGGTGGAGGCCATCGAGCGTCCGGAGTCGACCTTCTGCGTGGGCGTGCAGTGGCATCCGGAGAACTTCTGGCGGACCGGGGAATTCGGTGGGCTGTTCTCGGCGTTTGTGGCCGCGGCGAAGAGTCGAACATCTCGGCAACACGTGTAGGGGCGGTTCGTGAGCCGCCCATCGCCTGCCGTCGTTGACGGGTTGGGCGGTTCGTGATGGGGTTTGGGCGGTGATCGGGTAGGGGCGGCTCGCGAGCGTGTGGGCGCTCTCGAGCCGCCCCTACACCGCCGCGCGCCGCAGGAAGACCGCCAGGCTCTCGACGTGGGGCGTGTTGGGGAAGAAGTCGAACGCGCACAGGGACTCCAGGCCGTATCCCGCGTCGAGCATCCGGCGCGCGTCGCGCGCCAGCGTCGGCGGATCGCACGACACGTAAACGATCCGCGCGGGCGACTGGCGGACGATGGCGTCGGCGGCTTCCGTGGACAAGCCGGTGCGCGGGGGATCGATGACGACCGTGGCC
>Ga0209647_1002507_pt1 | contig 14848 bp, 17 predicted proteins | sample GraSoi_2013_60cm_FD_185827 | JGI IMG/M metagenome (GOLD analysis project Ga0209647, IMG submission 185827) | Grasslands soil microbial communities from the Angelo Coastal Reserve, California, USA - Sample 9_17_2013_60cm (SPAdes) (version 2) | ecosystem: Environmental > Terrestrial > Soil >...
AGGGCCGGCAATACGTGACCGTTCTCTCCGGGCGCGGCGGCAGCGTCGCGAGCCGTCTGGTGACCGACAGCGTGCCCGCCGGCGGCTCGGTGTGGACGTTTGCGTTGATGCCGGAATGATCCGGAGACTGGGCGGCACAATCATCCTCGGCGTCGCGCTTGCCTGCGCGAACGCCCTGGCGCAGGACGCGAAGGTCGCTGCGGAACAGATCGGGAAGGGCTCGGCGCTCTACGAAACCCACTGCCAGACCTGCCACGGGCGGCGTCTCGCCAATCCGGAGTGGGCCAAGGATCTGCGCAAATTCCCGCGCGAGGACCATGCGCGTTTTGTCGATACCGTGACCTACGGCGTGAGAAACATGCCGCCGTGGGGCGACCTGCTCAAACCCGACGACGTCGAAGCGCTGTGGGCGTACGTCCTCGCCGGGGAAAAACGCTGAGCGAATTTCCGAGGAGGGCCGATGCGAGTCGATACCGCTGCTTTCTCCGCTGTCCTGATTTTTGCGATCCTGTCGCAGCCCGCGCGCTCACAAGGCTGGAACCCCCCGCCGCCGGAGAGCCGCTGTCCGTCGCAATGGGGTGCCAACGACGAGCGCGGCGCCGCGAACCTGCAGACCCCGCTGGCGGTGCTGAAGGCGACCCGGATGATCCGCGAAGGCAAGGTCTACGAGCTGGGCAAGGTACTGGAGCCGTCGATTCCCAGGTCGGGAGCACGCTCGTACGTCCTCAACCTTGCGCGTACCTCGGGCCCCAACGGCCGCAACCAGCAGCGCGGCAACGAAGAAACGGTGTTCACCGAGCTCGGCCAGATCGGCACGCAGTTCGACGGCCTGGCGCACCAGGCGCTAGGGGCCCATCTCTACAACTGCGTCGAGAATGACGCGGTGGCGGCCCGCACAGGCTTCACTAGGCTGGGCGTGGAAAAAATCGGCGCCCTGTTCACGCGCGGCGTGATGCTCGACATCGCGGCGCTGAAGGCCGTGGACATACTGCCGGCCACCTACGAGATCACCGTGGCCGACCTCGAGGAAGCGATGAAACGCCAGCGCGTCGATTTCGGCTCCGGCGACACGGTGCTGGTGCGCACGGGCTGGGGCCGGCACTACGGTGTCAGCAACGCGCTATTCATGAGCGGCGAGCCGGGCATCGGCATTCCCGCCGCCGAATGGCTGGCGAAGAGGAACATCATGATGGTCGGCTCGGACAATTGGGCGGTCGAGATCAGACCGTACCCGGACAAGACCCTGTTCCTGCCGGTGCACGGGTTCATGCTCGTGGTCAACGGCATCTTCCTGCTGGAGAACCTCGATCTGGAAGCGATGTCGCGCGACAAGGTCTACGAGTTCGCGCTCATCGTGCAGCCGCTCAAGCTGAAGGGCGGCACCGGATCGACCGTCGCGCCGATCGCCGTGCGCTAGGCGGTCGCCGCGGCTACTTCGGAAGCCTTCGCATCCAGGCGACGATCGCTTCGACGACCGCGGCGGGCTGCTCGGGGATGAGGGCGTGGCTCGCATCCGGGATAGCGGCGATCGTGACGCGCTCGCCGAGCTCCTCCCGCAGCTCATTCGCCGTCTCGCGCGGTTTGAAGGGATCGAGCGCCGCCTGAAGGTCGAGCAGGGGCGCGGTGCCGGCTCCCCACCATTCTTCCTGCCGCGTGGCCCGGCCGGCTGCGAACTGGCTTTCGTTCACTTCCGGGTACCAGCCTTTCAGCCAGACGCCCGCGTCGTGGCCCGGCGCGAAGAAGGTCGAGCGCAGGTATTTCAGCCGCTCGGAATCCGGCAGCGTGACGTCGGCGCTCTTCGTGACGGCTTCGGCGAGCGCCTGGGGATAGGTCTTGGCGGCGGCCGCGAGGATCACCACGCCGCGAACGAGCCGGGGATGATCGGCGGCCGTCGTGCGCGCGATCCAGTTGCCGAAGGCGTGCCCGGCCACGACCGCGGGGCCGCTGGCCGCGTAAGCGATCACCGCCGCGACGTCGCGGGCGAAATCGTGGAGCGTGAGACCGCGCATCGGTCCGGTGCTGCGGCAGGCGCCGCGCGGCTGCGGGCGCAGCACGCGGTATCCGGCTTTCGCGATCCCGGCGGCCACCTCGTCGTAGTCTTCCGAATCGCGGCCGCGCGAAGGCAGGAGGACGACGAGCGGTCCCGCGCCTTCCGCGATCACCTCGATGCGCGCGTCGCCTGCGGCGACGATGTCGCGCGCGCGCTCGGCTCCGGGCGGTACGATGGCTACCCCGCGCCGGGCAGCCGCGCGATGATGCGGAAACGCAGATCGACGCGGTTCTGTACCGCGATCGCGCCGCCCAGGAGCGAGTACGGCGTGATGCCGAAATCGGTCTGGTCGAACGAGAGCCGCCCGGTCACGCTCATTTTCTCCGCGTCCGCCTCGATCTCCGCCGGCACCTGCAGGGTGCGCATGCGGCCGTGCAGCGTGATCGCGACGGCGATCGTCACTTTCTTCTGCTTCGCGTTCGCGCCCGCGACGCCGATGAGCGCGAAGGGAAACTTGTCTGCCTCCAGCACCTTTTCCAGCATGTGGGCGCGGGTTCCCTCGATGTCGGACTCGGTGGGGTGCGTCTCGAAGCCCGCCTCGGCGCGCAGCGCCGCTTCGTCCACCGCCAGGCGCGCGAGCACGACATACAGGTCGGCGCGTCCTTCGCCCGGCGCGACGTAGCCCGTGAGCTCATGGCTCGCGACCACGTGGTCGTGCCCCAGTCGCGCGAGCGAGCCGGCGCGGCGCACCTCGATCACGACGAGCGACTCGCGGGAATCGACGCGGAACACGGGCTTTCCCTGCTTCAGGGCCTGCAGATAGAACGTCTCGGGAAATTCGGCCGGGGGTGCGGAAGGCGCCTCCACGCGCGGCAACTGCGCGCAGCCGGCGAGGAGAGCTGCGAGGGCGCCCGCCGCCAAGGCGGCGCGATGAAGGCGAAAGCGCATTTTCAGCCCCTGCGCAGCTTCACTTTGAATTTCACTTTCACGTCGGCGCCGATGGTATCGGTCGCCTTCCACTCGCCGAGGCCGATACCGAAGGCGCCGCGCTTCAGCGTGAACTCGCCTTCCATGGCGGCGCCGTCGCCCGCGGGCGTCCAGGTGAAGGGCACCTCGACCGCCTGCTTCACGCCTTTCAGAAGCAGCGTGCCGCGCGCCACGTAGCGGTTGCCGTCGCGGCGCAGATCGGTGGAGCGGAACTCGGCCCGGGGAAAGCCGGCGTAGTCGAACCAGTCCTTGCCGCGGATCTCCTTGTTCACGTCCGGGATGTTCATGTCGGCGCTCGTGACCTTGATCGTGACCTCGAGGCTGCTGCCGGCGGGCTTGCCCGGGTCGAAGCGCAGGCGCGTGTCGAACTCCTTGAACACGCCCGGAGCCGGGTTTTTCTCGAAGGTCGCGATGAACTCGAGCTTGCTGCCCGCGGGATCCATTTTCCAGTCGGCCGCGAGCGCGGGGACCGCGAGCGCCAGGCCGCAGATCCACAGCGGGGAGAGGATTTTCTTCATGGCGCTCTCCACGGAAGCATGCGCGAGAGCACGGTATCGCGCTTGACGTAGTGATGCCGCAGCGCGGCGCCGACGTGCGCGAGGAGCACCAGCGCGAGCAGAATGACCAGCCACCCGTGCACCGCCGAAAAGAGGTCGGCCACGGCCTTGTCCGGCGCGGTGATCGCAGGCAGTGGAATCAGCCAGAAAATCCGGAACGGGACGTTGCTCGCGGAGCTGACGATCCAGCCGGTCACGGGCAGCGCGATCATCAGCGCGTAGAGCAGGAAGTGGCTCAGATGCGCGGCGGTGCGCTCCCAGGCGACCATGCCGAAGGGCAATGCGGGCGTGGGATTGGCGAGGCGCCACGCGAGGCGCAGCGCGACGAGCGCGAGGATCAGCAGGCCGGTCGACTTGTGGCAGACGAAGAGATTCAGCTTCGTCGGCGATAACCGCCAGTTCACCGCCATCAAGCCGAGCGCGATCTGCGCGAGGATAAGCGCCGCCATCACCCAGTGAAACAGCTTCGCCGGAGCGCCCCAGGAATCGGCATCGTTGCGCAGCATATCGGCATTTTAACGGCTGGCGGCGACGGGCTCAGCGCAGCAGTTTGCCGCTCGGGCCGATCACCGTCAGGTCGACCGTGCCCCAGCCGCGCCGCGCCTTGGGCGAGTAGTTCACGTACACGCCCCCCAGATCGAACTCGCCCATAGCCGGGTTGTCAGCGCGGCGACTTGCCCGACCAGCAGCTCCTGCGCGCCCGCGGGCGGCGCGGCGAACGGGCCCAGGATGGCGGCGAACGTGACCCACAAGACACGAATCGGATTCTTGGACATTTCTTGTATCCCTGACAGCGAAACGAAACCCTCTTGTCAGCCCCTTGCAAGTACGAAGGCTACATGATTCTGGCCGCACAAGAAGAGGCACTTTGACTCCCCTGCGGCGACTGACGCTCCCCTTCATGCTCCTGCTCGGCATCGCCTATGTGGTGCCGGGACTGATCGGGCACGATCCGTGGAAGCCCAACGAAGCGTACAGCTTCGGAATCATCTACCACGTTTGGGGCGGCGGCGACTGGGTCGTTCCGGTCCTCGCGGGGGAACCGTTCATGGAAAAGCCCCCGTTGTTCTACATCAGTGCCGCCTACGTTGCCACGCTGTTTTCTTCCTGGATGCCGCTGCACGATGCGGCTCGCCTCGCCTCGGGAATCTATGCCGCGGCGACTCTGGTGTTGGTGGGCTTGTCTGCGCGCGCCACATGGGGCGAGGGACGCGGCCTCGTCGCGGTGACGGCGTTCCTCGGCTGTCTGGGACCGTTGATCGATTCGCACCTGATGTACACCGACGTCGCCCTGCTCGCGGGATTCGCGCTGTCGTTCTATGGGCTCGTGCTGAGCCGGACGCGTCCTGCTTGGGCGGGTCTTGCACTGGGCACGGGTGTGGGAATCGGCTTCATGTCCAAGGGGCTGATCGCCCCCGGCATGGTGGGTTGCGTAGCCGTGTCTCTACCCGCACTGTTCGGCGCTTGGCGTACTCGCGATTATGCACGCTGCCTGGCGGTTGCCATCGTCGCCGCAATGCCCTGGCTGACCATCTGGCCTTACGCTCTCTACCAAAGGTCGCCCGAGCTGTTCATGCAATGGCTCTGGATCAACAACTTCGGGCGCTATTTCGGATTCGCTCATCTGGGGGCCGAATCCGAACCTTGGTACTACACCCTGACTTTGCCGTGGTTTGCCTGGCCGGCGCTGCCGCTGGCGCTATGGAGCGCGTGGCGGCTCGGCCCGGAAGGATTGAAACAGCCGGCGCTGCAACTGCCGGTGCTCACCGCCATCGTGATGCTTGCAATTCTCGGCGCCTCTGCTTCCGCCGGTACGCAATATGCGTTGCCGGTCTTGTTGCCTCTGTCGGTGCTTGCGGCGGGTGCCGCGGATTCGCTTCCGCAGCGCGTCGCGACGACCCTCGACTGGCTGTGCCGTTTCGTGTTCGGTTTGCTTGCCTTGGCGCTGTGGTGGGGCTGGATGGAGATGATGCTCCGAGGGCGTCCGCCCGAGTGGTCCTGGTTGGCTCCCTACTTGCCGATGGATTTCAAGCCGGCGTTCCAAGGATTTACCTTTGCCGTGGCCGCGGCGCTGACTTTGGCGTGGATCCTGCTCCTGCCCAGACTGAAGGAATGGAAAATCCGCCCGCTGCTCAGCTGGACGACGGGACTCACGCTGGTTTGGGGTCTCATCGCTACGCTGTGGCTGCCGTGGCTCGATACCGCAAAAAGCTACCGCGGGATGTTTGCGTCCATGCAGCGCGCCCTGCCGAAGGATCATGGTTGCCTCGCCAGCCAGAATCTTGGTGAGCACGAGCGGGCCATGCTTGAGTACGTGACCGGCATCATCTCGGTGAGGCGCGAAGTCTCCGATACCCGATGCGGCTTCATCCTGCTTCAGGGCAGGGCCGCAGACCGGCGCGTCCCGCTGCAAGGCGGCTGGCAGCTGATCTGGAAAGGCAGCCGGCCCGGTGACCACCGCGAGTTATTCTCGGTAATCGGGTGCAAGTCCGATGCGGGAGTGACCGCGTGCCCCATTGCCGTACCGGGATGGCTCTCCGATAGGGGCGCGGGCCCAGCGCCCGAGCTGAGCGTGTTCGGCCTGCCGTGACGATCCGGCCGGGATCGTCGCCCTTTAGTGCGAGCGGCGCGCGGCGGCGGCTTCGCGCCGCGTTTTGGTCTGGGTTGTCGCGCGCGATGACGTCTTTGCGCGCTTCACGTGGCGCAGGTAGCTCAACACGGGGGGTGCGAGATCACCGGCGCTTCCAGAAAGTTCCGCTCCGTGTATGAAGCGGCCGAAGAGATAGGCCACGCCCAGCCCGACCAAGGGCCACACGACCAGCACCGTCACCACTGTGATCCAGGACATGAACTCCTCCCTTTGACTGGGACGCCTAGCAGCTGTCTTGACGATATCATGAAGTTGCGGTGTCGCCAAGAAATACACGGGGCAAAGTCACGAGCACCGCGATTTGTCTCCTGCAGGCGACAGTCTCGTCAGGCAAGCCACCACAAGAATTGTCGGGTTAACCCCATGGCAGCGAAAAAAAGGCCTGGATATTCTCCAGGCCTAGTCCGGCACCAGCATTTTTTCAGGCGGCTTTCTCGGCCTCCAGCCGCCGGCGGCCCGAGCCGCGCGCCTTCCCGTCACCCTCCGGCTCAGTAGTAGATCTCCGGCATCGGCTCGACTTCTTTGGCCTGATTGACGAACTGATCCGGGAAATATCCGGTGGGGCCGGCGTAAGTCGCCGCGCGCGAAACACCGGAGGTCGCTTCCGCCGGCGCAAGCAGGATGGCCGCGCCCGTGGCGCAGATCGCGAGCACCGCGACTGCGAGCAAGAAGGGGCTGAAGAATCCGGACTTGCAGTCGGTATTTTTGCGGTCGTTCATCGTGGTCTCCTCGTCGTTTGCGGGTCGGCGGAAATCGCCCTCCCGATGGAGACCACTTTAAGGTTTAGATCGTCCGCGCTCGCCGTCGCCTGGCACAACGGGTTTGTGCCAAACGCACATTTCGCCGGCTAAGGCCGCCGCGGGGCGCCCTCCGCGCCCTCACCATTGCGCCGGAAGTTTCTTGTGAACCGTAATCTGCCTGGCGTCGACCGAGATGTAGCCGCCGGCGGTGAGGTCCTTGACGATGCGATTCACCATCTCGCGCGAACCGCCGATTCTCGCGGCGATGTCGTGCTGGGTGAGACGCTCGGGCACCACGCGCGCGCCCTTTTGCTCGACTGCGTTCTCGTCGACGAACTTGGCGAACCGGCCGTAGACGTCCTTCAGCGCCAGGTCGAGAACCTTCCGGGTGAGGCTGCGCACCTTGCCGATCAGCATGCGGATCAGGTGGCGCGCGAACGCCGGGTTGCGGTCGATCAGCCCCTCGATGTCGCCGCGCGGAATCACGAAAAAGCGGCACGGCTCGAGAGTCATGATCGAAGCCGAGCGCGGACCTCCGTCGAGCACCATCTCGCCGAAGTAGTCGCCCACGCCGACGGTGCTGAGCACCACCTCCCTGCCGTCCTCCTCGCTGACGAACGCCTTGACGCGTCCGGAGAGCAGGATGTACAGGGAGTCGGTCTCGTCGCCTTCGCTGACGACCACCGCGTTCTTGGCAAACGAGCGCACGGCACCGTGGGGCGCAAGCGCGCGCAGTGCGCTCTCGTCCAGATCGGCGAACGGACTGGCGGTCTGCGACATGGGTCCCGGTGTTCCCCGCGCTCTCACCATTGCGCCGGGTTACGGCCGAGGCCGATTGTCGCTACGCCGAAGTGCTCCACCCGGGCCGGGAGCGCCCCGATGCTAGACTGACATTTTTGGGTCCGGGAGCGGCATGCCGAAGGGACTGCCCATGGCTAGCGGGGTCGCGAGCTTCGCTTCCCTGCTCGCGGCGCTCTTTTTCCGCGCCGAAGCGGCTCTCGCTCAGGCTCCGGCGCGCGCGGCCGACGCGGCCGGAGGCGAACGCGAGGTCGTGTGGTACACCGCGATGAACACCCCCGACGCGGCGCCGCTCCGAAAGCGCTTCCGGGAGAAATATCCCGACTTGAATCTCACGATCCTGCGCCAGCCCGGAGAGAAGATCCGCACGCGCATCCTCACCGAGACGCGCGCCGGAAAGTTCTTCTGGGACGTGGTTTCGTTCAACCACCTGGACATGGACGCGCTCGCGCAGGAAGGGCTGCTCGCCGCCTACGCGTCCGCGGAGACGCGCAGCGGATTTCCCGGAGGCGCGGTCGACCCGGAGGGCCGCTGGGCGGCGATTTACGTGCGCCAATACGTCATCGGCTACAACACCCGCTCGGTGCCCCCGCCCGAGGCCCCGAAGAGCTGGGAGGATTTGCTGCAGCCGAAATGGAAAGAAAAGTTCGCCATGGACGAAAGCGACGTCGAATGGTACGCGGCCATGCTCGACTATCTGGGCGCGGAAAAGGGACCGGCCTTCATGCGCTCGCTCGCGCGGCAGAATCCGCAGTTTCGCCGCGGCCACAGCCTGCTCGCCAAGCTGCTGATCGCGGGCGATTTTCCCCTGGCGCTGGTGCACGCCGCCGAAATGGACGAGGCGAGGCGCGCCGGGGCGCCCGTCGATTGGGTGAAGACACTCGATCCGGTCATCACCTCGACCAGCCAGGTCGCGGTATCGGCCAGAGCGCCGCATCCGAACGGCGCCCGCCTGCTGGTGGACCTGCTGCTCTCGCCGGAAGGCCAGGCGCTCATCCGGGATCGCGGACGCGTGCCCGCGCGCAACGACGTCGCGCGAGGGCGAGCCTCGATTCCGTTGAAGGAACACTATGTGAACCCGCGGCTCGCGCGCGAAGCCGATAGGTACGAAAAGGAATTCCGGGAAATATTTCTGCGAGGCCGTTGATCCATGTCCGCGAAAATCAAGCACATCGCCATCGTCAGCGACCAATACGCGCTCGAGGGCAGATTCTACGAGGCGGTGTTCGGCATGAGGACGGCCGCCGACAAGCGACCGGAGCGGGCGGTCACCGTCAGCGACGGCTACGTGGGCCTCAACATCAATCCGCGCAAGGCGGGCCGCCCGGCGGGGCTCGACCACTTCGGCGTGGAGGTGGAGGACGCCGAGCGAGTCTGCTCGCGACTGCGGGAGCGCTACCCCGCCATCCAGGTCCTCAAGCGCCCCGGCACGCGCCCCTTCGCGGGCATCAGCACCCACGATCCCGCAGGCAACCTCTTCGACCTGTCGCAGAAGGACATGGAGAACCGGACTTCGGTCTACGTCGAGCCGCCGCGCGAGCAGGCGCGCGCCATCAGCCATCTCGCCCTGCGCACCCTGCATGCCGACGAGGTCGCGGAGTTCTACGTCGACCTGTTCGGCTTCGAGCGGCTGGCCAAGAAGGCCGGCGACCCGAACCATTATCTGAGCGACGGACGGATCACCTTGATCCTCATGCCCTGGAGCATCCTCGACTACGAGGGCGGCGGAATCGCGCGGCCCGGTCCTGATCACATCGGCTTCAGGGTGGAGAGCCTGCAGGCGGTGAAGGGGCGCCTGCGAACCGTGGGCGACGACAATCCGCACTTGCGCCCCTTTCCCCTGGGCGCGGGACGGGAGGGCCAAGCGCGTCTCGCGCTCTTCGAGCGCTGCCCCTGCGGCACTCACCACCTCGCCGACCCCGACGGCGTGTTGCTCGACATCGCCGAAAAATAGCCGAACGACGGTGAGAGAGAACTTCATCGAGGTGGAAGGGCTGCGCATCCGCTATTTCGAGGAAGGAAGCGGGCCGGCGGTCGTGCTGCTGCACGGGGCGTCGCTCGGCTCCTCGGCGGACGTGTGGACGGGCAATCTCTCCGACCTGGCGGCGCGCGGCTTGCGCGTGATCGCCTGCGATCAGCCCGGATTCGGCCTGAGCGACGATCCCCGGGACTTTTCAGTCGCCTATCGCACGCGCTTCGTCCTCGCGTTCATGGATGCCGTGCGGCTGCAGAAGGCGCGTCTCATAGGGCATTCGCAGTCCGGGCGCATCGCCGTGAGACTCGCGCTCGAGCATGGCGAGCGCGTCCCCGGGGTCGTCGTGCTCGCCACCGGAAGCCTGCTGCCGCCCCTGCCGGGTCGCGGCAAGCCGGATGCCGCGGAGGGCGAAGAAGGCGGAGCCGCGGAACCCACTCTGGAAGATACGCGCAGGCTCCTCGAGGAGAGCCTCTTCGACAGGACCTTGATCACGCCGGCCGCGCTGCAGACGCGCCACCGAATGAGCACGGGAAAGAATTTCCGGGCCTTCCTCGAGCGCAGGCAGGCGCGCGGCGGCGACAAGAAGGAATCGAAGCCGCTGTGGCAGCGGCTCGCCGAAGTGCGGCCGCCGCTGCGCCTGATCTACGGAAGAGAGGACCGCGGCCATGCCGCGGAGCGTGCCGCGCTTGCAATAGAGCTCCAACCCGGGCTCGATTTGCACCTCGTCGACCGCTGCAGGCATCTCGTCCAATGGGACGCCGCGGAAGAATTCGCCGCGCTGAGTGGATCGTTCCTGGCGGACAAGACGTGATGCGCGGTCTTACCCGGCCGTTTCCCCGGTGCGGCCGATCCGGCCGGCAAAGATCCTGACCTGGTTGCGTCCCGCTCTCTTGGCTTCGTAGAGGGCACGGTCGGCGGCGCGCAGGAGAGCCTCCGCGTCCGTCGCATGGGTTGGACACAACGCGACACCGAGCGAAGCCGTGGCGCCAAGAAGCCGATCCGGCGCGCGCCTGATGGCCGAGCAGATCTCCGCGCTCCTGCGGCGCGCGCTCTCGAGCGTCGTCTTGGGAAGCACCACCGCGAACTCCTCGCCGCCATAGCGGCAGGCGATGTCGCTGCCGCGGACGTGGCGTTTCAGGAGCGCGCCCACTTCCACGAGCACCTGGTCGCCGGCCTGGTGGCCGGCGCTGTCGTTGATCTGCTTGAAACGGTCGAGATCCATCATGATCAGCGCAAGGGGTGCGCGCTCGCGCTTCGCGCGGATCAGCTCCCGCTCCAGGTAATCGTGCAGGAACCGGCGGTTGTAGAGGGAAGTCAGCGGGTCGCGGATCGTCTGCTCGCGCAACTCCTGCAGGACTCGCTGCGTTGCCTCGATCGCGCGCCCGCGATCGCCGATGACCGCGCTGAGCACCAGCCCCGTCGTCACAACGGTGCACATGAAAGCGAGCAGCAGCAACAGCGACTCGTTCAGCGATCCTTGCGCGAACGGCCCGCTGCCCTCGAGCGTAAACCACACGGCCATTGCGCACACCAGGGCGCTCACGGTCGCGACCTCGCGCTGTTGGAAGCGGAACGCGGCCCATATGACGAACGGCAGGATCGCGAAAGTGAGCGGCACCGAAGGGACGTACGAGGCCATTCCCGCACCGAATATCGCGTACATCACCCCCGACAGAACAGAGACCAGAATGGATCCTTCGGCGATTTTCCGGGGCGTCCATGCGGGATGGGCGCGACCGGCCCAGGCCAGGATCAGGGGTGTGACGACGATGATTCCGACCGTATCGCCCTGCCACCACGTCCACCAGTTCCACAGCAAGTCGGGCGATTTCAGCGAATGCACGAAGGCAAGCGGCCCCGCCGCGACCGTCGCGGCAATCGTCGCGCTGGCCGCCGCGATGACGACGAATTTGACCACGTCCTCTCCTCGCCGGAACGGCCCGGGCGGGCCGACAAGCGCGCGGACGAGCGCCGCGCCGGCAAGCGCTTCCAGGGTATTGCCCGCGCCCATGAGCGTCGCGGCCACGAGCGAGGACTGGACGGTGATGTTGACGAGCGAAGCGCCCAGCCAGATCCCCGGCCATATGCGGTCGCCCAGCAGCAGCACCGAGGCGAAGGCGATTCCCGAAGCCGGCCACACCGCGGTGGCGTAGCCCGGCGGTATCGCCACCAGCAAGGCGAGCTTGGCTGCGCAAAAATACACGGCGGCGAGCGAAACGACTCTCGCCAGATAGACGACCGGGCGGTCGAAGGCCCGCGCCCTGCGCGCCGCTTCCACGGTCCATCTCAGCGCTTGCTCGAAGGGGAAGAGCTGACGTCTCATCCGAGTATGTACCAGCGATTGCCACCGGAGCCTGGACGGAAACTGAAATTGTGAGCCACTACGGGGCCGAGAAGGGGCGCCGGAGACGGGAAATCGTGAACAATGACACAGTCATAATCTGCGCATCGCGATGAGCAGCGAGAGCGCCCGATGCTGAACTGGTTTTTGCGTCGTCATCGTGCTCACCCCGAGCGCGTCAAGCGACGTGGAGAGGGAACCTCGCTCGCGATCCGGGCGCTACAATCCGGCGTGATGCGCCACCGAGGATGCCGATGGAAGCGAGCGGGCTAACGGACGAACGCCAGGTATTCCTGTCGACGTTGCCCGCCGGTCGCGACGAGCGCCGGCTGGCGCTGGCGGCGGTGCTCGCGTCCGTCGCGGTCTTTGTCGCCGCGGCGCCGTTCGCGAAGGCGCCGCTCGCGCAGATCGGGGCCTTCATCCCGGTCTACGAATCGGCGCTCGTGATCAACGATCTGATCACGGCCGTCCTGCTGTTCGGCCAGTTCAGCATATTGCGGTCGCGGGCGCTGCTGGTGCTCGCGAGCGGCTACCTGCTCACCGCCTTCATGGCCGTTTCGCACGCGCTCACCTTCCCCGGCCTGTTCTCGCCGACCGGCCTGCTCGGCGCCGGTCCCCAGAGCACGGCCTGGCTGTACATGTTCTGGCACGGCGGCTTCCCGCTCCTCGTCATCGCGTATGCGCTATTGAAGGGCGAGGCGCGCGACGTGCCGGGAACGAGGGGCCGGGCGCGCGCCCCGGCCGGCATGGCCGTCGGCTCGAGCGTCGCGGCGGTTCTGCTCGCCGTGTGCGCGCTGACGCTCCTCGCTACGGCCGGGCAGGGCGCCCTCCCCGCGATCATGCAGGGCAACCACTACACCCCCGCGATGATCGTCGTCGTCTCGGGCGTCTGGGTGCTGAGCCTCGCTGCGCTCGCCGTCCTGTGGCGCCGGCGGCCGCACTCCTTGCTCGATCTGTGGCTCATGGTCGTGATGTGCGCGTGGATCTTCGATATCGCGCTCTCCGCGGTCCTCAACGCGGGCCGTTTCGACCTCGGCTTCTACGCAGGCCGGATCTACGGCTTGCTGGCGGCAAGCTTCGTGCTGATCGTGCTGCTCCTGGAAAACAGCGTGCTCTACGCCCGGCTCGCCGAGACGCATGAAAGCGAACGCCGGAAAACCTTGGAATTGCTGGCGGTGAACAAGGAGCTCGATGCGTTCTCCCATTCGGTGGCGCACGATCTTCGCTCGCCATTGCGCGCGGTCGACGGCTATGCCCGCATGCTGGAGGACGCTCACGCCGGCGGGCTGGACGCGGAGGGACGCCGGCTTCTCGGCGTAGTGCGCGCGAGCAGCCAGCTGATGGGACGATTGATCGACGCGCTGCTCGACTTCGCGCGCCTCGGGCGCGAGCCGCTCAGGACCCGGCCCGTGGAACTGGACGACCTCGTGAGCCAGACCATCGACGAGCTGCGCTCCGGCTTGAGCGGCCGCACCATCGATTTTGTCATCGGCAAGCTCGGAACCGCAGTGGCGGACCCTGCGCTGCTGAAGCAGGTGCTCGCGAATCTGCTCGGCAACGCGATCAAATTCACGCGCGACAGGAACCCCGCCGTCGTCGAGGTCGGCTGCCGGAGAGAGGCGGAGACGGGCGGCGCAAGCGTCTACTACGTGAAAGACAACGGCGCGGGCTTCGACATGCGCTACTCCCACAAACTCTTCGGCGTGTTCCAGCGGCTCCACCGCGCCGAGGAGTACGAAGGAACGGGCGTGGGCCTTTCCATAGTGCAGCATGTCATCAACCGCCACGGCGGGCGTGTCTGGGCCGACTCGAGGCCCGGCGAGGGCGCGACGTTCTATTTCACGCTCGAGTCCGGTTCCTGAGAGGGTAAATGCAAAGACGCCTCTACCTTTGCTCCTTCATCATCTTGGTGGCCGGCCTGTGTGGCGCTCTGCTGATCTACCTGACGGCCGGCGAAGATACGGAGGGCGATGAGGGCTCTGAAATCATCATAGTGGACGGCAAGGCCTATCCGATACCCTTGAGCGGCACCAAAATGTACCGGCGTGAATTGCAGCGCTTCGGCGGAAAAGCGGCTTTGCTTTTCGATGATTTCAATCGCTGGTTTGCGGGCTTATGGCATGGAAAGTCGCTGGCCGTCGCCGTGGTCTGGATCACGGCTTTCATATCCCTTGGAGTTTTCCTCTTTGCACGCCTCCTGCCGCCCGACCCGAAGCCTGACGTTCGAGGTGAAGACCGGGCTTCGGGGATCAAACCCGAACGACGCAAGGAGTAACATGGCCGTGGGGAACGCGAGGCAAAGGGTCCCGCGACCCCATTCACAGTCCAGGGGGAAAATCATGAACCGTCAAAACACGCTTGCCGCAATTTCGGCCTCGCTACTGCTTCTTTCACTCGCAATGCCCGCCGGTGACGCCGCCGCTCAGGGAGCGAAGAGCCTTGTCGGATCGTGGGCCGCGGTATCCGCCGTAGTCACTGACGCATCGGGCAAGAAAACCGATACCTTCGGGCCCAATCCGCGAGGCCTGCTCGTCTTCACCTCGGACGGCCGCTACACGGTCACCATCATGCGCGCCAGCCTGCCGAAATTTGCCTCGAACAACCGCAACAAGGGCAGCGCGGAGGAAAACCAGGCCGTCGTCGCGGGCAGCATCGCCCACTTCGGCAAATACAAAGTGGAGGACAAGGCCATCGTCTTCGACGTCGAATCCAGCACCTACGCCAATTGGGACGGCGCTCCGCAGAAACGTTCTTTCATAATTTCCGGAGACCAGCTCAAATACACCGTTCCCACCGCATCCATCGGCGGA
>Ga0209647_1002508_pt1 | contig 14831 bp, 12 predicted proteins | sample GraSoi_2013_60cm_FD_185827 | JGI IMG/M metagenome (GOLD analysis project Ga0209647, IMG submission 185827) | Grasslands soil microbial communities from the Angelo Coastal Reserve, California, USA - Sample 9_17_2013_60cm (SPAdes) (version 2) | ecosystem: Environmental > Terrestrial > Soil >...
GTTCACGCTCGGGGTTTTTCTCGCAAGCCTCGGCGGCGCGCTGCAGATCCCGCGCGATGCGGTCAACCATGCGATGGATTTACGGATCATCGTCGACGTCTTCGTGGTGGTGGTGATCGGCGGTCTCGGCAGCATTATCGGCGCCTTTGTCGCGGCCGTGCTGGTATCGGAGCTCAACGCCTTCGGCATTTTGATCTTTCCGAAGATTTCCATCATCCTGGTATTTCTGGTGATGGCCGCGGTGCTGATCGTGCGTCCCTGGGGGCTGTTTGGAAAGGCGGAAGCCGCCGCGCGCCGCACGCCGGGGCTCACCGTCAATCCCTGGCGGCCGCTGAATTCGAATGAGCGGTTGGCTGCGATCGTAGCGCTGGCGCTCGCCGCAGCGCTGCCACTGATCGGGGGCAATTACGCACTCACGGTCGGCTCGGAAATCGCGATTTTTGTCATCTTTGCTGCCAGCCTGCATTTCCTGATGTCGGTCGGCGGTCTCGCCTCGTTCGGCCATGCCGCCTATTTCGGGCTCGGCGCCTATGGCGTCGCGCTACTGGCAAAACTCGCCGGGCTGCCGATGATCGCTTGCCTGCTGCTCGGCCCGCTGCTCGGACTTTTGGGGGCGGCGGTGTTCGGCTTCTTTGCCGTGCAACTGTCCGGCGTTTATTTCGCGATGCTGACATTGGCCTTCGCGCAGATCGTGTGGTCGATCGCGTTTCAATGGGTCGAAGTGACCGGCGGCGACAACGGCATTTTAGGTGTCTGGCCCGAGAAATGGGCGTCCAGTCCGTCGCACTTTTATTGGTTGTCGATCGGCGGCGCCGCGCTTGCCGTCATCGCACTTCGGATCATGGTATTTTCCCCGTTTGGCTTCGCGCTACGCGCGATGCGGGATTCGCCTTTGCGCGGTGAGGCCATCGGCATCGCCGGCAAGCGCATCCAGTGGACGGCTTTTGTCATCGCCGGCACCGTCGCCGGCATCGCCGGCGCATTGTTCGCGTATCTCAAGGGCAGCGTCTTTCCCGACAGCCTCGGCATCTCGCTCTCGGTCGATGCGCTGGTGATGGTCTTGCTCGGGGGCGTCGAAACCGTATCCGGCGCGGTGGTCGGCGCCATCGTCTACAAGGCGCTCAACATCTGGCTGGTGAGCCAGACCGATCTTTCAAAGCTCGTGCTTGGCGCCGTCATCGTGTTGATCGTGGTCGTCTTCCCCAAGGGCATCGTCGGAATGCTGGAAACGATCCGCAATCGCCGGTCGCTATCGCCAAAATCTCCGCTCCTCAATTCCCGCATCGAGACCGCCGAATGAGCACCGCGCCGACGCTATTGTCCGTTGAGGACTTAAGCAAATCCTATGGCGGCGTCCATGCGGTGCGCGGCGTGTCGTTTGCGCTTCGAGCCGGCGAAATCCTGGCGCTGATCGGGCCCAACGGCGCGGGGAAAAGCACCTGCTTCGACATGCTCAACGGCCAGAATGTCCCTGATAGCGGCCGGATCCATCTGCTCGGCCAGGATACCACAGCCAAGAAGCCACGCGCGGTCTGGCGGCTCGGCGTCGGCCGCACGTTTCAGATCACCGCGACCTTTCCGACCATGACGGTGCGCGAAAACGTCCAGGTCGCGCTGGTCTCGTATCACAGGCAGCTATTCAATCTCTTTGCCTCGACGCCGCGGTTCGCGCCGGAAGAGGCGACGCGTCTGTTGGAGCTCGTCGGCATGGGCGGCTATGCCGAACGCCCCTGCGGTGAACTCGCGTACGGCGATCTCAAACGGCTGGAACTCGCCATTGCGCTCGCCAACCAGCCCAAACTGTTGCTGATGGATGAGCCGACCGCCGGCATGGCGCCGCGCGAACGCATCGAGCTGATGCGGCTGACGGCGCGCATTGCGCGTGAAAAATCGATCGGCGTGCTCTTCACCGAGCACGACATGGACGTGGTGTTCGAACACGCCGACCGTATCCTCGTGCTCAATCGCGGCACGTTGATTGCGGAAGGCTCGCCCGAGGACGTCCGGCGCAACCCGCAGGTCCGCGCCATCTATCTCGGCGAGGGCCTGGTCTACGACGCCCGCCATCGCGAGGGAGCTAGCGCATGAAGCTCGTGGTCGAGGGGCTCAACAGCCATTATGGCCCGGCCCACATCCTGTTCGACATCGCGCTCGAGGTCGGCGACGGCGAAGTGGTGGCGCTGCTCGGGCGCAACGGCGCCGGCAAGTCCACGACGTTCCGCTCGATCGTCGGCCTGGTCGCACAACGCTCCGGCCGCATCGTATTCGAGGGCAAGGATGTTTCGGCTCAGCCGACGCATGCGATCGTCAGCCGCGGTCTCGGCTATGTGCCGGAAGAGCGGCGCATCTTTACGGACCTGACGGTTGAGGAAAATCTCGAGGTTGGTCGCCAGCCGGTGCGCAGCAATGCACCGCATTGGACGCGGGAAAAATTATTTGCGCTGTTTCCCAATCTCGGCGAGATGCGCGGCCGCCCGGGCGGGCGCATGAGCGGCGGCGAACAACAAATGTTGACCATCGCGCGGACCTTGATGGGGAATCCGTCGCTGGTGCTGCTCGACGAGCCCTCTGAAGGATTGTCGCCGAAAATCGTCGAGCAGATGGTCGGTGCCATCCTGACTATGAAGAAGGAAGGCGTCAGCATCGTCGTATCAGAACAAAACCTGCATTTTGCCAGATTGATCTCCGACCGCGCCTACATCATCGAGCGCGGCCGCATCTGCTTTTCCGGCACCATGGCCGAACTCGACACGCGTCCGGACGTGCGCGACGCGCATCTGGCGCTGTGATCGCGGGCGGCGGGAAAAAATGGGGGGCGGGAGGCAGATGACCAGGAGTGTTTCGGCCAAACGGAGCTTAAAACCCGCGCGGCCCGGCTACATTCTCGATGAGCAGATCGGCTTCATCCTGCGCCAGGTGTGGCAGCGTCACGCCACGATCTTTGCGAAGGAAATTGGAATCAATTTGACGCCGACGCAATGGGCGGCGCTTTCAAAACTCGCCGAGACCGGGCCGTGCTCGCAGAATCAGCTCGGACGCCTGACCTCGATGGATGTCGCCACCATCAAGGGCGTGATCGACCGTCTCACCGCCCGTGGCCTGACCGAGACTAGCGCCGATCCGGAAGACGGCCGGCGCCTTTTGGTCAGCCTCACCCGCGCCGGCCAACAGGTCGCCGAAAAGGCCGCGCCCAACGCGCTTGCGATCACGAGAGAGACACTGGCGCCGCTCGACGCCAGGGAGCGCGAGACTCTGATCGCGCTATTGAGCAAGTTGCGGTGATTAGACGGGGCTCCGATAAGGGTCGGCCCGAAGCCGAGGGGTCTCCGGTATGCCTATGCCATTCCGTCGGGCTTAGACAAATCTTGTCTGATGTCGCGAGATACGCCGCCCAGGATCCTGATCTCTATCGGAATGCGAACGCTCACCTCTGCTTCTCTTTCAGAGTGACCTCGTCGTTTAATTGCGCTAACTCCCATCGGAACTGCAACGTGAAAACTTCGGTCATTAAGAGCGAACATCATCTCCTTAAAAATAGGAAATTGCTGTGGAACGGCTATTCCGTGGGTATAAATATCGAACCGACGGCCTTGATCTGTGGTTTGGCTGAGTGGCCCCTTAAATATTCCAGTCGACGTAATCTTGAGAGCTTCGTCCACATGTATGCTCACAAGAGTGTAAAGGGCTGGTGTGCTTGATCTATTGCCGACGTGGAACGATAGTGTGACCGGATTGGAGTGTTTCGAGCCCTGTTGGTAAATCAGGGGAAATGGGTTTGTTAGAAGTTCAGCTAGAAGGTAAAGTTCAGGAGCGCTATTCCGGTTCATCGCCTCGCGAATCTCGTAGTCCTGCATGATATCGTTGCGAAAGTTACGCCTCCGATAATATCTCCCGTCCTTGGCCTGATGTACTGTCTTTGACTTCGGAATGGTAACGACAGTAGCCACATTGCCATTTCCGACCGGGATTTGAAGTATCTTCAGGCCCTCGATCGAAGGTCGCACGTTTTGCTGAATGACCTGCTCGAACCACAGGCCATTGAAGGTGGTTGCGATCATGCCGGCATCCAGTCCTGTGGGCAGGTGTGAAGCTTCCGCCATACCGTAAACGAACTGACCACCCTCAGCGTTTGCCATAGCCGAGATATCCTTTGCTATTTCTTGCTTTCGCGCATCAGTGTTGTCGACGGCGGGGGAAGCCTTATATTCCAGCGTCGAGCTCTCTTGCACTTGGTTCTTGTGCAGCGTCTCCAAGTCTTCCTTTGTTTCCAACGTCAGCATTGGGTGTCCACTTCCCCCGAGATTGTAGACAGAAAAGCAAGACAAAATATCGGCAAAGTCTGGGCCAAGATGGTGTTAGGCTCTCAAGCGGCGCGGCCATAGGCTGCGCCCGAACCCGCTCAACAAATTACTGATAGGCTGCGACAATATCCGACACAGCGCGCTCAAGCTGTTTTGCCGTCGCGCACTGGCGCACGGCGCTGCAGAAGGTGGCATAGCGCGGCATCTCGGAATCGCCCCAGCCCCAGGCCATACGTCCCTCGGGGTTGAGCCAGACCAGCCGCTTGGCCCGCTCGGAGATACGGCGAAGGATGTCGGCGCGCGGATCGAGATTATTGGTGCGGGCGTCGCCCAGCACGATCACCGTCGTCTTCGGCGTCACGGTGCGGAGAAATCCCTTTTCGAAATCCGAGAGCGAGCCGCCATAGTCGGACGAGCCGAATCCGACCTTCGACATGATCTCGCGCATCGCTTCTTCCGGCGATTTGGCATCGAGGATGTCGCTGACCTCGATCAGATGACCGGAGAAAGCGAATGAGCGCACGTCGTCCACCACTTCATGCAGGCTGTGAATTAGCAACAGAAAGAAATCCGATACCTGCGCCACCGATCCAGAGACATCGCACAGCGCCACGATCTTCGGCCGGTCGCGGTGGCGGCGCTTCCAGGAGGTGAGGAAGGGGACACCACCCCAGGCGGCGTTGCGCCGCAGCGTCCGCCTGATATCGAGATGCCCGCGCCGCTGGCGTTTTCGCGGCTTGCTGTAACGCTCGCGCAGCCGCCGCGCGATGGCGCGGATCAGGGCTTTCATCTGCTCGACCTGGCGGCGCTCGAGGCGTGCGAGGGGCGCGTTACGCAAGATTTCATGGCGCAAATTTTCGCTTTCCTCGCGCCCATAGAGCAATAGCGCTTGATTGACCACGTCGCGGACGTTTTCGCGCAATGCCTCGGTCGCCGCCGCGAGTCGCTCGGCGTCGGCAGGACTCGTGGCCGTCAATGCATCGAGGTCATCGCGCAGCCGGGTGATGCCGAGCTGGTCGAGAATTCGGGTCGAGAAAATGCCGCGCTGGGTAAAATAGCGGATGTCGGACAGCGAGGCCGTATTCGCGGCATTCGCCAACGCGGCCGCGATCGCGTTGCGGTCTCGCGACAACAGCATTTGCGCAAGCTCGCCGAGTTCAGGCGACGGCGCGCCAGGACCACCCGGCTCGGCTTCGCTTGCCGCCGAGTGCGCCTGCGTGCCTTCGACAGCATCCTCCGGCGCGGTCTCTTCCTTCAGCTCCGGTCGGCTGAAAAAAACATCAAAACATTGCGCGAGCGCCTGCTTTTCGTCCTCGCTTTTTGCAAGTGTCAGCAGCAGCGTGTCACGCAGGATTCCTCGGTCGGCAAAACCGACATCGGCCACCGCTTTCATGGCATCGATGCTTTCCGCGGGCGATACGCGAACGCCGGCGCCGCGAGCCGCCCGGAAGAACCGATGCAGCTCTTCGCGCATCAGCCGAACACGCCTTGCCGGCCGGCCTTGGCGACGAAACTCGTCACCTGCGGCAGCGTGGTCTCGATGTCGGCCTCGTATTTCAAGAGCACGTTGAGCGTGTCCTTGACGGTTTCATGATCGAGCTCTGATGACTGCAGCAGCACCAGCACGCGCGCCCAGTCGATGGTCTCGCTGACCGAGGGCAGCTTCTTGAGGTCGAGCGCGCGGACCTGGTTGATGAAGCCGACCAACTGCTTGCGCAAGTTTTGTGAGATGCCGGGGACGCGGCTTTCGACGATGCGCTCTTCCAGTTTCTGCTCGGGAAAGCCGATGTGCAGGTGCAGGCATCGGCGCTTGAGCGCGTCAGAGAGATCGCGCTCTCCATTGGAGGTCAGTATCACCGTTGGCTTCACGACTGCTGCGACGGTTCCGAGCTCGGGGATGCTGACCTGGTAGTCGGAGAGGATTTCGAGCAGCAGCGATTCGAATTCGGCGTCCGACTTGTCGATCTCGTCGACAAGCAGCACGCAGCCCTTCGGCTGTTCCAAAGCCTGCAGCAGCGGGCGCGGCTCGACGAATTCCTTGGAGAAGAATACGTCGCCGAAATCGTGCAGCCGATCGAGGGCCGCCGACAAGGTTTCGGCGCCGCCCAGTACTTCGCCGAGCTTGTCCTTCAGGATCTGGGTATAGAGCAGCTGCTTGGCGTATTTCCACTCGTACAGCGCCTTGGCTTCATCGAGTCCTTCATAACACTGCATGCGGATCATCTTGAGCCCGCGCCAGGCGGCGAGCGCCTTTGCCAGCTCGGTCTTGCCGACGCCGGCCGGCCCCTCCACCAGGATCGGCTTCTCGATCCGCTCGGCGAGATAGACCGCGGTCGCGATCTGCTGGCTGGCGATGTAGCCGACCGAGGCCAGACCTGACGTGACGGCCTCGATCGAGGCCGCGGGAAGATTGTTGTCCATCGCTGTTTCAGGCTCCCTGTGACTCCGCTTTTAGAACACGGGGATGCCGGTCGCGAGTTTATTTTTGGCTGCGGGCGCTGCACGCCACGCGCCCGGGCAGCGCATTATTCTCTCGCGGTTTGGCCTTTTTCGACCGTGGCAGCCATCTGGCGAAATGGCCTGGAAGGGTGTAGAGCCTTTGATATGACCGGCAAAAACGTAAATCTTGTGAGCCATCCCCTGGTTCAGCACAAACTCTCGCTGATGCGGGAGCGGGACCGCTCGATCAAGAGTTTTCGGGAGCTGCTGAACGAAATCGGCATGCTGCTCTGCTATGAGGTCACCCGTGACCTGCCTCTGGAGATGGTCGACATCGAGACGCCGCTTCAGCCGATGAAGGCGCCCAAGATTGCGGGGAAAAAGCTTACGCTTGCGCCGATACTGCGCGCCGGTGTCGGCTTTCTCGACGGCATGCTCGCGCTCGTTCCATCTGCGCGCGTCGCGCATATCGGTCTTTATCGCGACCCCGAGACATTGCAGGCGGTCGAGTATTACTTCAAGGCTCCGCAAGATCTGTCGGATCGCACGGTAGTCATGATGGATCCCATGCTCGCGACGGGAAATTCAGCCTGCGCCGCAGCTACCCTTCTCAAGGCGCGAGGTGCCCGTGATATGCGGTTCGTCTGCCTGCTTGCGGCTCCAGAAGGCATTGCACACTTCCAGAAAGAACATCCCGACGTTCCGATCTGGACGGCTGCGGTCGACGAGAAGCTGAATGATCACGGCTATATCTTGCCCGGCTTGGGCGATGCCGGAGACAGGATGTTCGGTACCAAGTGAAGCTACAAAAATAGGCGAGCGAAAGCCGTGAGTACTACTGGTCCCCTACGCGTCGCCTGCATCGGGATGGGATGGTGGTCCGATGTTCTGGCCGACGCCATCCAGCGCTCGGGCAAGCTTACAATTCTCAGCTGCTACACCCGTTCCGAGGAAAAGCGCAAAAGCTTCGCGGCAAAATATCGCTGCCGAGCGGCCGCGAGCTACGAGGCGATGCTGGCCGATGGCGAGATCGAGGCGATCATCAACACCACGCCGAACGACGTGCATCTGGCGACCACTTGCGTGGCTGCCGCCGCGGGCAAACACGTCTTCCTTGATAAGCCGATCGCCAACACCATCTCCGACGGCCGCGCCATTACCGAGGCCTGCCGCAAGGCCGGCGTGGTGCTGGCGCTCGGCTATCAGCGGCGCCGTGAAAATCATTTTCGCTGGATCAGGCAGCAGATCGATAACGGTCTGTTCGGCAAGCTCGTCAACGCCGAGGCTAATATCAGCCGCGACCGTCTCGGCAAGATCGATCTCGCCTCGTGGCGTTACCAGGCTAAGGGAATGCCCGGCGGCGTGATGCTGCAGATCGGCATCCATTATATCGACGTTCTGGAATATTTGATCGGGCCGATCCGTGCGGTGCGCGGACAATTGGCGCAGCTGGTGCTGCCTGGCGACAATCCGGATGTGGCGAGCCTGATGCTGGAGCACGGCAACGGCGCGCTCTCCACACTGAACGCGAGCTACGCCTCGGCGTCCGAATATTATCTGATGAACATTTACGGCAGGGATGCGACCGCCTACTACGATCTGCGTAATGGGCTCCGCCTGCTCAAGCGCGGCGAAAACGCGCCGGTAGCGATACCGTGCGCCAAGAACGACACGCTGGTCGAAGAGCTCGAGGAGTTCGCTGCCGCAGTGCGCGGGCAGGGCCGGCACGAAGTCGGGGGCGAGTACGCGACGCGATCGCTGGCGGTGGTGCGCGCCGGCATTTTGTCGGCGCGGGAAGGACGCCGGGTCGAGGTCGCAGAGATATTGGACAGTGACCGAAACCTATGAAGCCGAGTGCTAGCGTCTGGTCTTCTATCGTCATCGTGCTGGCACTCGTTGTTAGCGTCGCGCCCGCGCGCTCGCAAGACTATCCTTCCAGACCGATCACCGTGATCGTGCCGTTCCCCGCGGGAGGCGCGAGCGATGTGGTAGCGCGCATCGTCACCAACCAGATGGCCAAGGTTCTCAGGCAATCCATCATCGTCGAGAATATCGGCGGCGCCGGCGGCACGCTCGGCAGCGCGCGCGTGGCCGCCGCCACACCCGACGGCTATACCTTGCTGGCGGCGGCCATGGGCTCGCATGTGGCGGCGCCGGTGCTCACGCCAAACGTCAAATACGATCCCGTTGTCGATTTCGTGCCGATCGGCATCAGCGCCCATTCGCCGGCCGTCGTGATCGCGCGAAAGGATTTTCCGGCAAAGGACTTGAAGGAATTCGTCGCCGTCCTCCGGCAACAGGGTGGCGAGTTGAAAGAAGCGCATGGCGGCATCGGCGCGTCCTCGCACATGGCGTGCCTGTTGTTCACCGAACAAATCGGCGCCAAGCCCACACTCGTCGCCTATCGCGGCTCCGGTCCCGCGTTGAACGATCTGATGGGAGGCCATGTCGACTTTCTGTGCGAGCAGTCGGTCAGCGTGGCCGAGCAGGTCCTGGCGGGCTCGGTCAAGGCCTACGCCGTTTCCGCCTCTGAGCGCCTGGCGATGCTGCCGGATGTGCCGACCGCCAAGGAGGCAGGCGTCAATTTCGAAATGAGCATCTGGGCTGGGCTGTTTGCACCCAGGGGCGTCCCGCCCGAGGTGATCGCCAGGCTTGCCGACGCCCTCGACAAGGCACTCGATGAGCCCGTTGTGCGCGAACGGCTGATCCAGCTCGGCGGCTCGGTACCGGCCAAGGCCGAGCGTGGCCCGGCCGCCTTCGACCGTTTTGTCCGGTCCGAAATTGCGCGCTGGGCGCCGATTCTTGCGGCAAGCCGGGCGGAGCAGTAGCGTCGTTGCCGAAGGAAATTTTGGAGGGGTTTCGAAACAAGCCACAAATAATTTGGGGCCGGCAGCAAACCTGCCGGCCCCAATCTCATCGGCTTATTCGCCTCGAGCGACTACTTGGAATTCCCTTCGCCGCCCCGGTCGTGACCGTGATCCCTGTCGAAATCGAACATGTCGAACAGGTCGCCGATCGCGGGCATGTTGACGGGAACATAGGGATTGTCGTGGTCGACGCGCGGATTGGGCAGGTTGTCACGGCTGCGCGCGGTGAGCTTGCCGAGATACCAATTCCGCTCGACGAATTTCACAAAGGACGAATGTTCACCATAGGCGTGGGTGATGTGTCCGCCCTGCGAGAACGGTGAAACCGCAATCATCGGAATGCGCGGCCCGGTGCCGAAGAAGTCGACCGGCTGGATGAAGCCGGAGTCATAATATCCGCCACCCTCGTCCACGGTGACGAAGATCGCCGTGCTTTCCCATTGCTCCTTGTTGCCCTGGGCAAGCTCGATGATGTTCTTGGCGAAGGCCTCGAACAGATCGAATTTTGACGATGCCGGATGGCCGTCCATGGCGCCGTCCGGCTTGACATAAGACACCGCCGGCAAGGTGCCGTTCTTCAGATCGGTGAACAGGTCGGTGACGTCACGCATATGGTCGGCGCGCATCGCCGGATAGTTCAGCTGATATTCAAACGGGTTGCAGATGTTGCAATAGATCCCGTCGAGCGGAGTGCCAGTCCCGGAAACATTGTAGCTGCCGCCATAATATTTCCACGGAATGTTCTTCGCGCTCAGGAGATCGCCGATGCTGGTCTGGGTGACGGTCGGAACGGAACCGGCTCCGGCTGATGTGCCTTGCGGCGTCCAGGCCGGCCCGACGTTCACCGCGGGGTAATAGTGGCCCGCGTCGCATTTCGTCTGCACGGCGTAAGGCAACTTGCCGAGATAATCCAGGATCGGCTTGACCCCCGGCGCCGCCGGATCGGAGCAATTGAACCATATCTTGCGCGCGGTGTATTGGTTGAGTGTGTTGGGCAGCGGATCGGGATTGTAGATGGTAGAGGCCGGCGGCGTCGCCGCATTGCCGTGGCCGTCGCCGTAAAATACCTGATCGGCGTAGCCGAGCGGCATGCTGTCGGCCCAGGTCCCGCCCATGACAGGCTGATGATAATTGTCGCTCATGGTGTAATTGTCGGCGAGGAATTTCAGAAACGGCACATCGCCGTTCTGCATATTGAAAAACGCCATGGTCTGGCCGGTATCGTGCGGCGTACCGCCGGGCGGGGTCGAGTAGGTCGTGGTGATCGCCGATTGCAGATCATGGAGGCAACCGGTCGGATTGCGCCGCGTGACGTGTCCGGCATCGATGGCGCAGTCCACCTGCTGGTACATCTGGAAGAACTGGTGGATGGTATCGCCGGTATAGGCGTCATAGGGCATGGTCGCGCCGGTCATCTGGAATGGCCCGGGCGGCAGGGTGTTGACGTTGGTGATGCGGGTATCCGGACCCACACTGTTTGGCAGACCCGTGCCACCTGTTCCGAACAGGAACTGGTCGGCGGCGGGCAGTCCGGGATCGCCGCCCGGCAGGAGAAGGATGCCGGCACCCGGCGGGTTTTGCACGCCGGCGAGGTCAGGCGCGGGCAGCACCGTATATAAAGACTTATTGGCCGATCCGGCGCTGATGAAAAACTTTCCGCCGTTCGGCGCGGATGTGATCTGGAACTGATGCGCGCGATCGAAATTCTCGTTGGGCGAGCCGTCGACCTTGACGATGCGTTCGGACAACAGGTTCAACACCCGCTCGTCGTCCGACTTCGGCCGGTAGGTGGCAAACAGGTGATCAAAGCTGCGATTTTCGCCGACGATGATGATGACATGCTTGATCGGCGATGCGGTCTTGATGGCATCGGCCGGGTTTTGTGCTTCCTCTGCGCGAACACCTTGCGAAAGCGCAAGGGCCGCAAGCGAAACTCCGAGCAGGCCAAACCTGCGCGTGAGCGCTATTTTTTTCATAGCTTTCTCCTGTTGGGTTTTTGGAAATGAGGGGGCAGCAACAGGCGCGTTGTTATTCCGCATCGATGACACGCATGTTCCGATTGCGTGACATGATGAGAAACATTCTTCGGCTCTTGATGGAACAGGCAGCCGCGGATGGGGTTATGGACTTTCTTGCGGGCACGCCAAGTTCAAGCGAACGGGGATCGTCCAGCCTTGCGTCTTTGACGGCTGTGCCGTGATGACCGTGCTGCCGCCATTCGTTGAATTCCGAGCTTTCAATATCGCGCGGGCCTCGCAAGACCAATGCGCGTACTGGCCCGCTTGCCGTCGTCAACGTCATGAATTACCAAGGACGGGAATGTGGCAAGATCGCCGCGCGGGCTCAGGGTTGTCGATGGCGTTGCAATGATCAGGAATCAACTTCCACTGCAGAAATTTCCGTTGCAGATCGCCTTCTGGCGGGACGAAACATGACCGGCGAACGCCACACGCTTCGCAGCGACAAAATCACCGCGACCATCGCGGCGAATGGCGCGGAGTTATGTTCGCTGCAAAACGCGGACGGACTTGAGCTGTTGTGGCAGGCCGGACCGGCATGGCCGCGTCATGCGCCCCTACTGTTTCCCATCGTGGGCCGGCTCAAGAACGACCAACTGCGGCATCGAGGAAAAGTCTATCCGATGACCCAGCACGGCTTTGCACGCGATCTTCGTTTTGACTGGACAGAACGAGGGCCAAACTCCTGCACGCTCACTCTGACGGATGATGCGGCGACCCGCTCCCGTTATCCCTTCGCATTTCGGTTGGCGGTCACTTACACGGTGAAAAACGCCGACCTGGAGGTGATGCTCGAAATCACCAATACCGGCGAGGAGATGCTACCGGCCTCGATTGGCGCACATCCGGCGTTCAATTGGCCACTCGTTCCCGGATTGGAGAAAGCGGCATACGAGCTTGCGTTTTCCGACGAGGAGCATGCGCCTGTTCGGCGGTTGAAGGACGGTCTCCTGAAGGCGGACGCGGAGCCGACCCCGATTCGAGGCAAAATCCTCTCCCTTTCGGAAAAGCTGTTCGCTGAGGACGCGATCATCTTGGATCGACTGGCCAGCCATTCGGTTCGCTACGCGGCCGCGCGCGGCCCATCGATCGAGATTTATTGGGAAGGATTTCGTGAGCTCGGCGTGTGGTCGAAGCCCGCGGGTGCGCCATTTCTCTGTATCGAGCCCTGGTATGGGTTCGCGAGCCCTGCGACGTTTGACGGCGAGTTCGTCGATAAACCCGGCGTGATGCACATCGCTCCCGCCGCGAAGCGATCTCTAAATTATCGTATCCGTATCGGCTAACGGGCCAACACTGGTCACAGCTTTGCCTTCGCAGACGCTAAGTCCCTATCACTTAAAGGTCACCAACGCATTTTCCGCCGGATAGTCGTTGGTGAAGGGTCGTTGCGGTCCGATCGGGCCAAAGTTAATGACCGTCGGTGAACTGACGTTGGCCTCGACAGGGCCGCTTTCGCTTCCTTCGGTAAACTCATACGGCACGCCATTGCCCCCGAGAAATGAGGGCCGATCGTCAATATGCATGTGCAAGTGTGGCTCGGTTGAGCTGCCAGTATTGCCGACATTGCCCAAGATATCGCCGACTTTGACCGTGTCGCCAGTTTTAACGTGCACGGTGCCGGGTCGCATATGGGCATAGAGGACGTAACGATCGGGCGCGATTTCGACGACGACGTGATTGCCTGCGGCGTTATTGGCGTCGATCGAGATGACGTATTTGCCGGAGTGAGGCACATTGTCCGGCATGCCGTCGGACATACCGACCACCTTGCCGGCGGCTACACTGTAGATTGGCTGGTTGTAGCAGAAATAACTGTCGTTCTTGTCTTCCGGGCCTTTCCAGGTCGTGCGCACGCCGTCTACCGTTTGATACTGCACCCAGTCAATCGCATAGCGCTGCGCCAGCCACGCATGCCCGCCGTCGACAAGCACGGCTCGACGATGGGCCGCGTTCGGCCCGTTATTGACGGAATCCCCAGCGATCCAGTCGCCACGGAGCGGCGGCGCGACAATGATAGGGCTTTCGTTCGAAACGACCACCGGCGCAAGCACGGCAGCGTGAGCTCCGCCCTTGTCGTCAATGACGTGGAGCGAATGCTCGATCGTGCCTGGAGCTTTGCTGCTGCCGAGATCGAGAAGCAGAAAAACGATCAAGCTGCCGCCGCCATCGAGCGTTCGATCAGCGGCGTCAGCCGGTTTTCCGCGTGCGCCGAGCGGAATGATGATGCCGGCGAGCGCCGAGCCGGAAAATGTGAATTTTGCCGTACCTGCCTTGGCCTCGACGGCGTCAAGGACGTACTTGTTATTGGAAAAGTTGGTAATCAGCATCTCGTAGACGAGGCGAGTGGAACCGTCCTGCACGATCGGTGCGGGCTGGGCCAGAAAAGAGACGTTGAGTTGCGATGGGTGCGGGTCGCCGGCAAACAGCGGGGTTGTGAACGGCACGAGAAAGCAGGCAGCAAGTAAGCGCGCAAAGGCCATCAGCACGTCCTCCAAGCCGTCTTAGACGTCAAGTATAAGCGAAATATGCCGCTGCCGCGACCCTGAACAGGGCGCTGCCTGCGCGATAACGCCGTCCTTCCGACTCCAACTTGAACCGCAGATCGACGCCCGCTACGCTCAGCCGGCAATTCCGGGGAAACAAAATGAAACAGCTCCGAATCGGCGACATCACCATCGACGCGGTGATCGAACGCGATGGGCCGTGGCGGCGGCCGCAGGATTTTTTCCCGACCTATGACGAGGCCACCTTCAAGCGGCACTTGCCCTCGATGGAGCCCGAGGTTTTCGACACGGCGCTGGGCAAGATGGGGATCACCTACCAGACCTTCGTGGTCCGCACGCCGCGATATACCATACTGGTCGACACCTGCACCGGCGAGGACAAGGGTCATCCGCCGCCGTTCGATTTTCCCGGCAAGGAGCGCTGGCGCAACGAATTGTTTGCGCTCGGCATTACGTACGACAAGATCGATTACGTATTCTGCACCCATCTCCATATCGATCACACCGGCTGGAACACAACATTGCGCGATGGCCGCTGGGTGCCGACCTTCCCCAATGCAAAATACATCTTCCACAAAAAGGAATATGCGGTTTGGGAAGCGGAGCACGCCAAACGTGCCGATCCGCCCGGCACGGTGTTTCGCGACAACTGCCTGCCTATCGTGGAAGCCGGCCAGGCGCTGCTGGTCGATGACGATT
>Ga0209647_1002509_pt1 | contig 14814 bp, 12 predicted proteins | sample GraSoi_2013_60cm_FD_185827 | JGI IMG/M metagenome (GOLD analysis project Ga0209647, IMG submission 185827) | Grasslands soil microbial communities from the Angelo Coastal Reserve, California, USA - Sample 9_17_2013_60cm (SPAdes) (version 2) | ecosystem: Environmental > Terrestrial > Soil >...
GCGTGACGATGCAGAAAAAAAAGGCATGGCAATCAAGGCCGCCAACGAGCGCAAAGCCACGCCAAAAGAGGCCTGCCAATTGTTCGGTGTGTTCGTCGCTGCTCAATCGAAGATGCTCAAATACGCTACCGACAATTCGGTATGGTGCGGCATCCCTCCGCAGGTCGCCGTCAACCTGAAGCAGAGCGTTTCCAAAATGTCCGAGGTACGCACCAGAATCTGCCAGGCGGCCGCCTCGCCGGTCCAGCAGCAAGGTCCCAGCCTGAGCGATGCACTCACCGGTCCTGTACCAGACTCCAATAACATCAAGACCGGCCGTGGTACCTTCGACACTCTGACCGGCAGTCCCCTCGGAAAATGAGCGAGAGCTCGGGACGCGTCTCCGATGCGACCGGAAATTGGGTCGACGGTTTCGCGCCGCCGTTCACTCGTCCTTACCTGAGACTTGCGCGTCTCGACCGGCCGATTGGTTCGTGGCTTTTGCTCATGCCATGCTGGTGGTCGGTAGGCCTCGCCGGAATGCATGAGGGGCGCTTTCCGAGCGTCTGGCACATCGTCCTGTTTTTCATTGGCGCTTTTGCGATGCGCGGCGCCGGCTGCACCTGGAACGATCTGGTCGACCGCAACCTCGATGGCCTCGTTGACCGGACGCGTTCGCGGCCAATTCCGTCGAAACAAGTCACGATCGCGCAGGCCACCGCTTTCATGCTGGCGCAGGCACTTGTTGGCCTTCTCGTCCTCATCCAGTTCAACCGTTTCACGGTCGTGACCGGTCTCGCCTCCCTGTTGGTGGTCGTCGTTTATCCTTTTATGAAGCGCATCACCTATTGGCCGCAGATTTTTCTCGGCCTTGCTTTCTCCTGGGGGGCGTTGATGGGTTGGCCAGCCGCCTTCGGGCGTCTCGACCTTCCGGCGCTCGTGCTTTACGCCGGCTCGATTTGTTGGGTAATCGGTTACGATACAATCTACGCCCATCAGGACCGCGAAGACGATCTTCTGATCGGTATCAAATCGACAGCGTTATTGTTCGGCGAGCGCACAGCTCCGATGCTGGCGAGCTTCTATGCTTGTGCGGTCGTGCTCATCGCAGCCGCGGGGCTGATGGCAGGCGGCCGGCTGATCTTTACGCTTGGCTTGATTGCTTTTGCCGCGCATTTGGCCTGGCAAGTGACGCGGCTCGACATCGACGATCCCGCGCACTGCCTTGGGCTGTTCAAGTCGAACAGGGACGCCGGGCTGATCTTGTTCGGCGCGATGCTGATCGACGCTGCGGTTTAATCGTTTTGTCCGCGCGGCGGAGGGCGACACGCGCCAAGCGCATCGCCCCCGGATTTTCAAATGCCGCGATTGTGGAAGTCGTAGTAGCGCTCAATGTTCATTTGTAGAAAGGCCTCATAGCCACCCCATTTCTCGTATTTGGGTAGCTTGATCTCTTTTTCAGCGTCGGCGTAGCTCTTGCCGTCGGTCACGGCCTTTTTCACGGCCGCCGACAGGTCCTGCAGATAGGCAAGCTGGTTGCGCGCATCATCTTTGGTGCCGATCTGCCGTCCGCCGGGTCCTGGATGACCTGCGATCAACCTGTCCCAATCCATCGCAATCACTTTCTTCAGGCCTTCCTCGATTTCCGGAATATAAGTGTCTGCCATTTCGCGGAACTGAAGTGCTCCCAGCGGAATCCAATCGACAGTAAATATAATTTTCTCCTTTGGCAGGCGCATCACCAGCATGCTGTCGGAATGATTTTTGCCGAGGTAGATAAGTTCGAGTGTGGTACCGCCGAGGTTGATTGTTTTTTGTTTGTCGACGACTTGATCTGGAACAACGACATCATCCGGTTTCGATTCCAGGATGCGGGCCTTTGCGTTTTTGTGCGCAATAAAGGTTGCGCCCAGATCTTTGAACGGCTTGCCGCCGGCAATGTGGTCGTAGTGCGCATGGCTGTAAATTACGTACTTGATCGGCGCCTGAGTCACTTTTCGAATTTCCTCGATGTAAGCTTTCGCCGCCGGTTTCCGTAAACTGATCAGATCGGTGACAATGACGCCCGCTTTCGTCACGACGAACATCGCCTGATGGTTTTCATAGCGGAAGATATAGACGTTATCGGTGCCATCGACCTTGGTGGTCGCATAAACCGGCCGCTGCGCTGTTTGCGCCAGCGCCGATGTCGCTAGTGCGGCTCCAAGCAAGCCGGCCGCTATGCTCGAAAATCCGATCCGAGACATTGTGATGCCTCCCCAGTCCGTTTGTTGCCGCCGCTCGAGTGGCGGTTGGTTGATGACGTATCGGCAATAGAGAACCGCGCGCCGGGCCGCTTTATTCCCCAGACACAGGACGCGGTGCACCAATAACGGTTGTTAGTGTTGGCTTAGTCGATCTTGGGCAATAGGGCCTGGCTGGCGGACCGGGTGCCAGGTCTTATCCACTGAACCGGTCACCAATTCATCGCTATGTTCAAAATCGGTATCGCCGTCCTCTCCGGGGACAGCAATCGGTGCCTTGTCGTTTTTACGAAAAACCGACCGCAGCACTGATCCGGTATAGGCGGGACCACGCTGTCTACCGGCATAGATCGCACGCGCGTTTGCCGCGGCAACTTCCCCGGAGATCGCCTCCGGCCGGCACGGACGATCGCCACTTGAACGCCGCATCAGATCAACATGAATGTGATTGTAGTGCGCCGCGTTATAGCCGGGCGCCAGCACCGTCGTGAAATTGTTGCAAGCGGCCAGATGAACGTCGTGCAGGAAGCCCTGCTCTTCCGGTGTGCCGTGCCAGCCCTCCTGCACCGTGATCTGTCGCCCATCGGCGAGCGTAAAGGCGGCGACGTCAATCGCATTGCCGAAGGCATGCTCGGAAACGCCTGAACCGCCGGAGCCGACCATGCCGCGGCAGGAATAGGAGGAGATTTGCTTGATCTCGCTGACCGGTGCGCCAAACCACCTCACCGCCGCCGGTTGCACACTGTCGCTGACCCAGCGATCGAGCGCGGAAACGATTGGACAGGCGAGTGTCGCCGTAGGCGTGAGCGTCGCGGGTGCGATCGGGCCGTTCATTTGAGGTGTCCGTGCAGGTCCCAAGAGGGGCGGTGTGCGCGGCGGCTGTTGATAAAGCGGCGGCGTCTCATAGACACGTTGCGGATAGGCCGCAGGCGCCTGCCGGCGCGGGAGCACGGCGTCGTTCGGGATATCGTCGGGGAGCGGAGCCGCGCTCGGCGTGACACCAGGTTCCACACCCGGTGCACTTAACGAGATCGGCTGGCCGGCCGGCGCAATTGAGCTTGGCCTTTCGGCGGGAGATGGGCCGGGCACCCAGCGCATATGCGGCGCCTGCTGCGAGCGTGGCGGCATCGTCTCGACTGGCAACGGGGCGACATCTGCCGGCGGCGCATAACGCGGCTCGTTGACGGGCCAGCGCGGCATCTGCGAGGACGTCGTCGGAATTGATCCGGGTGGCCGCAATTCATCCGCATAGCCAACGAGAGGACTGCTCTCACCCAATGCCGAAACCTTGAGCGGAAAATCGGCGCCGCACATTCCCGGGCCCTCGATCGGCTCGGCTTGAACGACGCCCACGCCAATTTTGACGGCGCCCGATTTCATGCATGCCACTTCGGCCTCGTGCCGCCACGGCGCCCGTTCGCCCGACATGAAGCCACGCCCGCAACCGGCGAGCGCCAGCAGTACGCCAGTGCCGACGAGATAGAAACCCACTCCACCCTTCATACCCACGAAAATGCGAGGAGTTTCTTTAACGAGGCTTCAACGCCCGTTGGCGGCAATTCCGTTAAGGATAAGGATTCCTTGCCAAATCAGCTTTGCCCTTGAACCGCCCGGTCCTTTCGTTACACATCGCGCGGGGCGCTTATTGGCGCATGAGACGGTGCGAAAACCGGGCTCCCAAGTCCGGGCTCATACGTTCGGGGGATGCAATGGAAGGCAAGGCCAGGTTTATTTTTCCGGTCATCATCAGCGCACTCATCGTCTTCGTTGTGAGCGGAGTCGTCACCTTCACAAACATCGGATTTCGCGCCGACTTTGTGCCGCGATGGCTCAAGGCCTTCTTCACCGGCTGGCCGGTCGCTGCGGTGCTCGCATTTATTGCGATTCCCCACGTTCGCCGGGCGACGGACGCGATCGTGCGGCTGATCGAGGGATAGGCCTATAGCTTCACTGCGAAGCCGGCTTGATACCGAGGGTGTCGCCGATCAGTTTCACAGTTGCCCGCTGATCATCGAGCGCCGTTGCGAATTCGGCCGGTGTGCCTGGGTTGACCAATTGCCCGGTCGCGCTCAACTTCGCCTCGATGTCCGGGTCGCTGACGATTTCGCGAATGTCAGCTGCGATACGGTCGCGAACCGCCGGCGGAAAATCGCGCGGGCCGAACAAGCCAACCAGCCCATCAAATTCGAGCGACTTGTACCCCGATTCCGACGCAGTCGGAATGTTATCCAGGGCCTTTGCGTGTTGCCGATTGGTCAAGGCGATCACCTTGACCTTACCGGCCTGCACGCGCGGCCGCATGATCGCATAGGCACCGACGAAGGCTTGGATGCGCCCTTCGGCCAGATCGTTGATGGCCTGAACCGCGTCTTTGTAGGGGACCTTGGCCATGTCCAGGTTTTCGGTTTTCAGCCAAGCGGCAAACAGCAAATCATTGGCGCCGGTGACGGATGCGTAATTCAACTTGCCGGGGTCCGCTTTAATTTTGGCGGCCAGTTCCTTTACCGAAGAAACATTGAGATCGGCCGGCACGCCGAGTGCGATAAGTGTGTTGGTCACGCGCGCGATAGGTGTGAGGTCTTTCGGATCGTATGGCAGCTTTTCGTGCAACAAAGAATGCGCCGTGAACGTGGAAGCCGGCGCAAACAGCAACACGTGGTCATCATGCGCATTGAGCACCGCGGTGATCGCGAGGAATGCATCGCCGCCAGGGCGATTTTCGACCACCACCGGCTGACCCCATTTCGCCGCAAGCTTGTCGGCCAGCAGCCGGGCTGTGATATCGACGCCCGATCCCGGTCCAAGCGGAATGATGAAGCGGACAGGTCGCTGCGGCCACGATGGGCCCGGCGTTTGCGCTTGTACAATTTGCGCAAGTTGCCCCGTGGCAAGCAGCGCGGCAGCGCAAAAGGCGAGTGCCAGTAAAGCTTGGCGCAAACGCAGCATTGAATCCTCCAAAACACAAGTTTCTACGCGAGAACGATGGAGCCCGTAGCTCCGATCGACCTCACATTGTGATTTTACGTTATCCGGTTTGGCTGCTTGCCGGTGGCCGGATGCCGACAACTTATTGCGGATTGTCGCCAATTTGTCATCGAAAATACCACCCAAACCAGTTTTGCGCTGCCGCATCTTTTTCCCCCAAGGTTTTTTTGCGAAGCGCGATCAATCGGTTGGTCTCGACATGTGCAGCAAGCATAGCCGTCCGCCTAAATTTCGCCAGATCGAGACGGACCAATATCGACGCCTTCGCGTTGTGTGCTAGCGTTTCATCACCTCAACAAGGGAGGCACCTGCCGTGGACCTTGCCTTGAAGCTGAATGTACTGGCGGTGTGCGCCGTATTTGCTTTCGTCGGCGCGATATTGCTCGGGGCATTTTGAGTTCAAGAGGCCGACGACGACGCCAAACGAAAAATTGCCGGTGTAAAACCGGCCGAGGGATATAGACACCGGAGAGCGAATTCTCCGGTGTTTTGTTTTCCGAAATTACGCCGCTACGATGCTGGGCGAAGCGTGCACATCGTAATTGAGAATTGGCGCCAGCCATCGCTCGCACTCGCCAACGCTCCAGTTTTTCCGTCGCGCATAATCTTCAACCTGATCGCGCTCGATTTTGCCGACACCGAAATACGCGCTCTGCGGATGGCTGAAATACAATCCGCACACAGCGGCCCCCGGCCACATCGCAAAGCTCTCGGTCAGCTTCACGCCGACGCGCTCGCTTTCCAGCAGCTTGAACAGTGTGCCTTTTTCAGTGTGATCGGGTTGCGCCGGATATCCGGGCGCCGGGCGGATGCCGTGATATTTCTCGGCGATCAGCTGCTCAGCAGTCATCGCTTCGTCCGGCGCATAACCCCAGAATTCTTTGCGCGCACGTTGATGTAAGCGCTCGGCAAAGGCCTCTGCCAGGCGATCGGCCAATGCCTTCACCATGATCGCTGAATAGTCGTCATTCGCGCGCTTGAAGCGTTCAGCGACCTCATCTTCGCCGATACCGGCTGTTACGGTGAAGGCGCCGATATAGTCCGCAAGGCCCCTGCTCCGTGGCGCAATGAAATCGCTCAGCGCTGTATTGGCGCGACCTTCGCGCTTGGAGAGCTGTTGCCGAAGCGTATGTAATACCGCAATCGGCTCGCCGCGAGATTCGTCGCCGTAAACGAGGATATCGTCACCCTCGGCATTGGCCGGCCAAAAGCCAAATACACCACTCGCCTTGAACCAATTCTCAGCCACAATCTTGTCCAGCATTGCGCGTGCGTCTTCGTACAAAGGACGCGCAGCCGGGCCATATTTTGCATCGTCAAGGATGGCGGGGAATTTCCCGGCAAGCTCCCAGGTTGAGAAGAAGGGCGTCCAGTCGATATAGTCGATCAATTGCTTAATCGAATAATCGCTCAGAACCTTGGTGCCGATGAAGCGCGGCTTCGGCGGCTGATAGGCGCCCGACCAGTCAAGCTTGAGGGCATTGGCACGCGCCGTCGCGAGCGGCAGTCGCGCCTTGTCTTCCTGTGCACGCGCGTGCGCGGCGGCAATGCGGGCGTATTCTCCGCGCAACTCGGCCACGTAGCCGGCGCGCGTATTGACCGACATCAGCGACTGCGCCACGCCGACCGCGCGACTTGCGTCGTTGACATAAATCGTCTGCCCACGCCGGTAATTCGGATGAATCTTGACTGCGGTGTGGACGCGGCTTGTGGTCGCGCCACCGATCAGCAAAGGCAGCTCGAAGCCCTGCCGCTCCATTTCGGCAGCGACATGGCACATTTCGTCGAGCGAGGGCGTAATCAATCCGGAAAGCCCGATGATGTCCGCATTGTGCGCCTTGGCGGTTTCCAGAATTTTGGCCGCCGGAACCATGACGCCGAGGTCAACGACTTCGTAGTTGTTGCACTGAAGCACAACGCCAACGATGTTCTTTCCGATATCGTGGACATCGCCTTTTACCGTCGCCATCACGATCTTGCCGCTAGAGCCGCCGTGCTGACGTCCGTCCTGTGACTGTTCCATGAAGGGCATCAGATACGCGACGGCTTGCTTCATCACGCGTGCCGATTTCACCACCTGCGGGAGAAACATTTTTCCCGAGCCAAAGAGATCGCCGACGATGTTCATGCCGGTCATCAACGGGCCTTCGATCACATCGAGCGGACGCTTCGCACGGATGCGCGCCTCTTCCACATCCGTTTCGATGAAATCGGTGATACCATGCACGAGCGCATGGGATAGCCGCTTCTCGACCGGCTGCTCGCGCCACGCCAGATCGACTTCCTTGGCCTCCTGCCCTGCACCGTGAAATTTTTTGGCGATGTCGAGCAGCCGTTCGGATGCATCGGCTCGGCGATTGAGCACCACGTCTTCGCATGCCTCACGCAATTCGGGTTCGAGATCGTCATAAACCGCAATCTGGCCGGCATTGACGATGCCCACGTCCATTCCAGCCTTGATGGCGTGAAACAAGAACACCGAGTGCATGGCCTGCCGCACCCGCTCGTTGCCACGGAACGAAAACGACAGGTTCGAGACACCACCGGATACGTGCGCATGCGGAAGATTCTTGCGGATCCAGCGCGTCCCTTCGATAAAGTCGACGCCGTAGCCGTTGTGCTCTTCCATGCCGGTCGCAACGGCGAAGATATTCGGATCAAAGATAATATCCTCAGGCGGAAAGCCGACCTGATTGACCAGGATGTCGTAAGCGCGCTTGCAGATCGTTGTCTTGCGTTCAAGAGTATCGGCCTGGCCCTTCTCGTCGAACGCCATCACCACCACGGCCGCGCCATAGCGGCGAACCGTGCGGGCATGTTCGATGAATGCAGCCTCGCCTTCTTTCATCGATATCGAGTTCACGACGGCCTTGCCTTGCACGCACTTGAGACCGGCCTCGATGACCGAAAATTTCGACGAATCGACCATCACGGGTACGCGCGCGATGTCGGGCTCGGCAGCAATGAGATTGAGGAACGTCGTCATCGCCTGCTCCGAATCGAGCAAGCCTTCGTCCATGTTGACGTCGATCACCTGGGCGCCGTTTTCCACCTGTTCGCGCGCTATCGACAGCGCTGCCGGATAGTCGCCAGCGGTGATCAGTTTTCGGAATTTGGCCGAGCCCGTAACGTTCGTGCGCTCGCCCACATTCACGAATGGAATTTCAGGGGTAAGCGCGAAAGATTCGAGTCCCGACAACCGTAACTGGCGTGGTACGTCCGGAATGGGACGCGGCGTCTTGCCGGTGACAATTTTTGCAATCGCGGCGATATGTTCAGGCGTCGTTCCGCAGCAGCCACCCACAACATTGACCAGGCCGGCCTCGGCGAATTCGCCCAACAGCTCGGCCATGTACTCGGGGCTTTCATCGTAGTAGCCGAATTCATTCGGCAATCCGGCGTTCGGGTATGCGCAGACGAATGTATCGGCGAGCCTTCCCAGTTCGTCGATATGCGCCCGCATCTCACTCGCACCGAGCGCGCAGTTGAGCCCAATGGTCACCGGATTTGCGTGCTTGACCGAATTCCAGAACCCGCCCGGCGTTTGTCCCGATAGCAAGCGCCCGGAACGGTCGGTAATGGTGCCGGAAATCATTACCGGCACGTCGAGACCGCGCTCCGCGCAGATCTCCGCGATGGCGAAGATTGCCGCTTTGGCGTTGAGCGTGTCGAAGATCGTTTCGATGAGCAGCAAGTCGGCGCCACCGTCGATCAGACCGCGCACTTGCTCGGCATAGGCGATACGCAATTGGTCGAAAGTGATCGCGCGGAAGCCCGGATTGGCAACGTCCGGCGATATCGACGCGGTGCGATTGGTCGGCCCGAGAGCGCCGGCGACAAAGCGGCGGCGGCCATCTTCTTTTTGCGCGAGGACTGCCGCTTCTCGTGCAAGCGTCGCACCGGCCTGGTTCAGCTCGTAAGCGATGCCCTCCATGCCATAGTCGGCCTGGGCGATCGCGGTCGAGGAGAATGTATTGGTGGAAACGATATCTGCACCGGCGCGAAAGTAAGCGAGATGGATGTCGCGGACGGCGTCCGGCCGGCTCAAATTGAGCAGGTCGTTGTTACCGCGCACCTCACGATTCCAGGCGTCGAAGCGCGCGCCGCGGTACCCTTCTTCGTCGAGCTTGAGGCCCTGGATCATGGTGCCCATGGCACCATCGAGCACAAGGATGCGCTGCCTGAGCGCCTCAGCAAATTCTGATCGAACGCTACTGTTCGGCATGGTGACTCGCCACTTGCTTATGCATAAATGAAGCCATAACCCCTCATCCGCCCCCGCTTCGCTCGGGCACCCTCTCCCCTTGGGAGAGGGAAGCAGCGGGCCTTAAGCCCAGCAGGTGGCAAATTGCGAAGACGAGGTCGGCGCGATTCATGGTGTAAAAATGGAAGGTGGTGACGCCGCGGTCGACGAGGTCAAAAACCTGCTCGGCGGCGACGGCGGCGGCGATCAGTTTGCGCGTGGCGGTATCCTGATCGAGACCGTGAAACCGCTCCACTAGCCATGCCGGAATGGAAGCGCCGCAACGTTTGGCAAAGCCTGTCGTGGCCTTGAAGTTCTGCACGGGCAAAATGCCGGGCACGATGGGGATGTCGATCCCACGCGCGCGGACACGGTCGAGATAGCGGAAATAAAGGTCGTTCTCGAAGAAGAATTGCGTGATGGCGCGGGTCGCGCCGGCATCGACTTTTGCCTTGAGCATGTCGATGTCGGCCTCGACCGTGGGGCTGTCGGGGTGCTTTTCGGGATAGGCAGAAACCGAGATCTCAAAGTTGGAGGCGATGCGCTTGATGCCGGCGGTGAGATCGGCGGCGTTTTGATAGCCCCCGGGATGCGGCGCATATTTTGTACCGGCCCCACCCGCGGGGTCTCCGCGTAGCGCCACGATGTGGCGCACCCCGACGCCATGGTAGTTGCGCACGATCGCGTCAATTTCTTCGCGTGTCGCCGCGACGCACGTCAGATGCGCAGCCGGCGTCAGTGGTGTTTCGGCCAAAATACGTTTGACGGTCGCGTGGGTGCGCTCGCGGGTGGTGCCGCCCGCGCCGTATGTCACCGACACAAAGTTTGGCGCCAACGGCGCCAGCCGCTCAATCGATTCCCAGAGGATCTTGTCCATCTCCTCGCTATTCGGCGGGAAGAATTCAAATGAGACGTCGATGCGGGGCGCATCTCCGCGCGTGAAGCGGCTCAGGCGGACGGGACTATTCATCACGCCACCTCCCGCCGCTGTGGCGTCGCCATGAGCGCGCGTGTGTCCCGCGCGAGCCATAGCGACACCGCGATCTTGCCGTCGGAGCTCGGCTCCGGCGTAAGGGATTTATGCAGTACGGGCTCGAGGCCCGAGGCCGTCATCCATTGCGTGACTGTTTCGGGCGCAAATCCCAAACGGCGATGCGCGAATTGCTCACGCAGGAATTCCTGTTCGTGCGGGGCAAAGTCGACCACCAGCAGCCGCCCGCCCGGACGGAGCACACGCGACGCTTCGCGGATGGCGCGCGCGCCATCCTCGAGGAAGTGAAGCACCTGATGCACGATGACCACATCGAAGGAATCGTTGGCGAGTGGCAAATCGTATAAGTCGCCTTGCCGCACGCTGCAGTTCTTCAAGCCGGCGCGCTCCAGCCGGTCGCGCGCGAGCAATAACATGTCGAGCGAGAGATCGAGCCCGAGCCCTCTCTCTATCTCATGTCCAAACAGTTCGAGCATACGCCCGGTGCCGGTGCCGAGGTCGAGCAGCGAGCGAAATGGTTTATCGGAAAGCGCAGCACGGATGGCGTCTTCCACCGCTTCGTCAGTCACGTGCAGCTTGCGGATGCGGTCCCATTCGACGGCGTGTGAGCGGAAATAGGCTTGCGCGGCGGCGGCACGCGCCTGCCGCACCGACGCAAGGCGCGCCCGATCGCGTGCAATGATTTGGTCAGCGGGGTTGAGGCGGTCAATCAACGCGCGCGCAACTTCCGCGCCGCTGCCTTGCTCCGCCAGGCGAAAGAACGCCCAGGTGCCTTCGCGAAACCGCTCGACAAGCCCGGCCTCGGCCAGGAGCTTGAGATGGCGCGAAATGCGCGGCTGCGACTGACGCAAAATATCCGTGAGGTCAGAGACGGTCAGTTCAGCCTCAGCCAGAAGGGCCAGGACCCGTAGGCGGGTCTCTTCGCCCGCGGCTTTGAGCGCTGAATTGAGGGCGTCGAAGCTGAGCTTTCCGGTGCTGCTCATCAGACCCATACACTTACACCTATGCCCATATGGGCAATTTCCCACTATATAAGGATATCTTTATACGTTTAAACACATAGCAGCAAGGCCGGAAATAGACCATCGCAAAGACTGGTTAGCGCCTCCTAAGCGAACAGCCAGCGTCCGGTGGCGGTTCTTGCTAGTCTTCTCGCCGAACAACCGGCAAATGACCCGGTATGGGCGGGCTAAGGAAGGCGCATGAGCCCGAGCAAGGACTTCGGTATCTGGGACGGCGAAAAGACGGTCGAGTTGCCGCGGGAGCCCGACGCCGGCCTCTATTTCATTGGTCGTATCCACACGCCCTGGAAAGAGCGCAAGGACTGCCCCAAGAACGCTCGTGAATCCGAAGCCGTTTGCATCGTCGACGTCGATCCGCGCTGGCGCGATGGTCTTAAGGACGTCGAGACCTGCACCCACGTTGTGCTTCTCTACTGGATGGATAAATCGCCGCGGACGCTCGTGCTCCAGGTCCCGGGCCACTACGGCGTTCAACGCGGGACCTTCGCCCTGCGATCTCCCGCACGGCCTAACCCAATTGCCATGAGCGTGGTCAAACTGTTGCGCGTCGACGGTAGCCGGCTGTCTGTGATTGGGCTCGATTGCCTGGACGGCACACCACTGCTCGATATCAAACCCTATTTCGCCTCAACCGACAGCGTCCCTGACGCAGTGGTTGGGTGGCACAGGCGAAAAGACTAGGGGCGCACCGAGCTCAATTTTCGCTAATTCGTTCCTACGCTTTAAGAGTTTTTACTCAAGCGACTTCACGGAACCTTTGAACCTTCTCGGTCATTCTCTCACCACAAGGGAGGGGAGAAACCAACGAGGGTGCCATGTCCAGGTTGTTCAGTGTTGCCGCGGCGATCGCCGCAACGGCGCTGTCGTGCAACGTTGCAAAAGCCGAATCGCTCTTTGCCTTCCTCACCCCGCCCACGCAAACCCAAATTGAACCGCAAGCTGTCGAGCCCGCCCCGGCCGACGAAAATGACGACGCTCAGGTCGTCGATCCACGCTTGCAACGCCAGATCGTCAATTACGCAAGCAACGAGCCGGCCGGCACTGTCGTCATCGATACGCCTCACACATTCCTCTATTACGTTCTCGGCAACGGCAAGGCGATACGCTACGGCATCGGCGTTGGCCGCGAAGGATTCACCTGGTCGGGCGTAAAATCGGTCGAACGCAAGGCTGAGTGGCCGGATTGGCATCCGCCGGCTGAGATGCTCTCGCGTCAGCCCTACCTGCCGCGCATGACTGCCGGCGGCCCGGGCAATCCGCTCGGTGCGCGCGCCATGTACATCGCCGGCACGCAATACCGAATTCACGGCACCAACGCGCCGAGCACAATCGGCAAACAAGTGTCGAGTGGCTGTATTCGCCTGACCAATAACGACGTGATCGACCTCTACAATCGCGTGAAGATCGGCGCCAGAGTCGTCGTGCTGCCACAGACTGCGATCGCGCGTGCCAAGATTGAGCAAGCTTCGTATGCTTACGCGCCGCTGCCACAAAGCCCAGCGCAGCGGACGTGGAGCAACATTCGCGCCTCCGGCCGCTACTAGATTTCCCGCAAACCTGGCCTGAATGACCCGGCATCGAGCCGGGTCATTTTTTTGCATTGGCACGCGGAGCGGCGGCGGGTACTGATCTCTCCGTCTGGATTGGGAGCAAATTCATGCGTATTGCAGCAATGGCGGCCGGTGCAGTCGGTGGGTATTTCGGTGCGCGCATGGCAGCGACCGGACACGACGTTTTCTTCATCGCGCGTGGCGCCCATCGCGACGCGATTGCCAAAAATGGCCTCAAGATTGAAAGCGTGCACGGCGATTTGAATCTGCCGAAGCCGAACGTCACCGACGACCCCGCGAAAGTGGGACCGGTCGATATCGTGCTGTTTGCGGTGAAGCTGTGGGATACAGAGACAGCAGCAGCGGCAGCGCGCCCTCTTCTCGGTCCGAACAGCCGACTCATTACATTTCAGAACGGGGTCGACAGCGTCGATCGCATTTCATCGGTGGTCGGCGCCGAGCATACGGTCGGCGGCGCCGCTTATATTGCAACGACCATCGCGTCGCCCGGCATTATCAAGCACACTAGCCAATTCGCCACGATCCGGTTCGGCCGCGCCGACAAGCGACCGGATGACACGCTCAACGCTTTTGTAGATGCGGGCAAAGCGGCCAAGCTCGACATTGCCCTGTCCGCCGACATCGACCGCGAGCTGTGGCAGAAATTTATCTTCCTGACCGCAATGGCGGGTTCGACGGCGGCGCTGCGCTCTCCGATCGGCCCCATTGCCGCCGATCCCGAATTGCGCGGCTTTTTTCGTGCGCTGATGGATGAGGCTTTTGCGGTCGGCAAAGCGAAAGGTGTCGCGCTGGATCCCGCCTACCTCGAAGAGCGCATGAATTTTCTCGCCAGCAAGGTCGAGCCCGGCATGAAAGCGTCGATGGCGCACGATCTCGAGCGCGGAAACCGCCTGGAGCTTGATTGGCTCGCTGGCAAAGTGCGTGCGCTCGGCCGCGAGTTTGGAATTCCGACACCGGCGAGCGATACGGTCTATACCGTGCTCAAGCTCCACCGCATGGGCAAAGGTCACTGAGGCCCGCGGCGCTTCGTGATGGCCAGGACTTGCCTCGGCCCAAGGCGACGCGCAAGCTTCGTGCTCGTCAGCTTTAGGAGGCCGACATGCACCGCTCAATTTTGGTTATTTCCGGCCTCTGTATGCTCTGGCTATCAACGCCCGTGCAAGCGACGAGCATGAAATCGACAGCACCGGAGAGGATGCTGCAGCAAAGTGACGCCAAGAAAATGCGCGTGTGCGACGACCGGGCGATGCGCGAAAAAATCCCGATGGAGCAGAAGTCCGCCTTCGTGAAAAAGTGCATGGCGGAGATGAAGTAGCTCTCAATTTGCGATACGCGCGTGAAATGTGAAATCCCTGCGCCGATCGCACACGGCGCAGGGAATTTGTCGGCCAATCAGCGATTCAACTTCAGCCGCTGAATGATCTTTTCGTGCACCGTGGGATCGTTCTGCGCGACCTGCAGGATTTTGGTATATTCCTCAACAGTAAGGCCCTGGTCGGTGACCGCCTTCGCCATCGCGGTTTGCGCCTCGTCAACGAGACGATCCTGTTCGGGTCTGGGCGCCTGCGCCAGCTTTTGCTCATAGTCCTGTTTGACGGTGGCCACGCCCTTCACCGCGGCCGCGGCGGCGTCAAGCTTCTGTTCGGAAATATCGGCGGACGGCGTGGATGGGCTGGGCGACGTTGTCGAGGGCGGCGAGGATGAGGGAGACTGATTCTGCGCGCTTGCCGTCAGCGGCGGCACAACCAGGGTGGCGGCGACAGCAAGGACAGAAAACGTC
>Ga0209647_1002510_pt1 | contig 14814 bp, 15 predicted proteins | sample GraSoi_2013_60cm_FD_185827 | JGI IMG/M metagenome (GOLD analysis project Ga0209647, IMG submission 185827) | Grasslands soil microbial communities from the Angelo Coastal Reserve, California, USA - Sample 9_17_2013_60cm (SPAdes) (version 2) | ecosystem: Environmental > Terrestrial > Soil >...
GGCGGAGAAGATTTCCCTGCCGTCTATGAGCGGGAAAAGCCGCAGCAGATCACTGATCTCTCCGCGATCGAAAGGATCATTGACGAGGTAATCGCTGCAAACCCCAAACAGCTGGAGCAGTACCGAGCGGGCAAGACCACTGTCATCGGCTTCTTTGTCGGCCAGGTGATGAAGGCCTCAAAGGGGCAGGCCAAACCGGAGCTGGTAAATGAGCTGTTGAAGAAGAAGTTGGGATAGCTCAGAGGTGCCGCAAGCAGCAAAGAATGCCCATAGCGATCAAATCAGTTTGGCCGCGAATAAACGCGAATGAACACGAAATTTGAATTATTCGCGTATTTCGCGTGCATTCGCGCTGACTGTATTGCCCTTAAGACCAAACTCGGCCATATTATTTCCCTCCCCTGCGGCAAGCTCAGGGTCGGGATTTCAGACAAAGCTACTTGCTTATATGTCCATGCGCGTTCTTCGGCCCAGTGGGCTTGTTCTTCAAGCTGGCGTAGAGAATTTCGATAAACATATCGGTCTTGATGAAGCTCTGTCCCCAGGAATCCCACTTGGCCAGAACTTTTTCCTGCTTGAGCTGGTCGACCGTCTTGCCCTTCTTGATGCCGGCCTCAACCGCGGCTGAAGTTTCTTTGAGGACGTTGACGAACTTCCTCAGATCGTCTTTGGTGCCCAGCGGACCGTGGCCGGGGATGATCTTCACATCGTCAGGAACTTCGGCCAGGACCTTTTCATCGCCGGCGATCATGCCCTGCACGCTGCCGCCGCTGTCAATGTCGATGAACGGGAACATGCCGCCATTGAAGAAGTCGTCACCCATGTGGACCACGTTCGATTGCTTGAAAAAGATCACGCTGTCGCCGTCAGTATGGCCGTTGGGAAAGTGAATGGCCTGGATGTCCTCGCCGTTCAGGTGCACAGAGACGTTCTCTTCGAAGGTGATGATTGGCAAAGCAGTTTTTGCCGCGGGCTCGGTTTTGCCGAAGCGCGTTTTACCGCCAGTGACCAGGCGCTTGCGCACGTTTTCCTGCGCCACGATGGGCGCCTTTTCACCGAAATGCGGATTGCCACCGGTGTGATCGCCGTGCCAATGCGTATTCAGCACGACCTTGACCGGCTTGTCGGTAATGCCTTTCAGCGCGGCTTCAATCTTTTCCGCCAGAGGAAGAAATTCATCATCCACCATGACAATGCCGTCGTCGCCTACGGAGGCGCCGATGTTTCCGCCTGCTCCCTCAAGCATGTAAACCGTCCCGGCAACCTTCTTCACTTTCATCTCAACTTTGCTGAAGTCCTGGCCTTGAGCAACGGACTGAATCGACCCGAACAAGGAGAAAAGAATTACCGTAAGAAGCATTTTGCGCATCGTATCCTCTCTTTCGCCGCTACGAACGAGTTTCTTGGCCGGATCATCTTAAAGGTAGGAGGCTTGTTCGTTCAAACGGGCTTCGAAAATAAAAAGCCCGCGGGCAAGAACGGCTACAATATGTGGTTCGTTTCTTCCGGAGGGAACCATGCCGCGGGTGCAACATGTGTCAGCGAAAAAGGGCGATGTAATTGTGCTTGTGGGCACCATGAAGGGCGCGTTTGTGCTGCGCTCAAATGCGGCGCGCAAGAAGTGGGACGTGGGCGGGCCGTACTCCATTGGCTCGCCGGTTTATGCCATGGCGTTCGATCAGCGGCAGGGCCGGCATCGGCTGTGGTGGGCGCAGCAGAGCTTTCGCTGGGGAACGGTGCTGTGCTCGTCGGACGATTACGGCAAGACCATAACCGAGCCTGAGGCTTATTCCGTAAAGTTCCCGGAAGAGTCAAAGCTCGCGCTCAAGAACATCTGGCAGATCTGCCTGGGCCGCGCAGACGATCCGGACACTCTCTACTGCGGAGTTGAACCTGCCGCGCTCTTTGAGTCGCATGACGGCGGTAAAACGTGGTCACCAGTAAAAGGATTGCTGGACCATCCTCACCGCGACCGGTGGGTGCCCGGCGGCGGCGGCATGTGCCTGCATACGATTTTGCCTGATCCGGTCAATCCCAGGCGGATGGTCATTGCCATATCTACGGCGGGGACCTACCGCTCTGATGATGGAGGCACAACCTGGCAGGCGAGAAATCAAGGAGTACGAGCAGAGTTTCTGCCGGACAAGTATCCGGAATTCGGCCAGTGTGTGCACAAGATCGTGCAGCATCCGGCGCAGCCACAGCGGCTGTTCCTGCAGAACCACTGGGGACTCTATCGCAGCGATGATGGTGGCAATTCGTGGAAAGACATTGCCAACGGCGTGCCCTCAGACTTCGGCTTTTGCATGGTCATGCACCCCCACGATCCTGACACGGTCTACATTGTTCCCATTGAGTCCGATGAGTATCGCTGCACGCCGGAAGGCAAGATGCGCGTTTATCGCACGCACAACGCAGGCGCAAGCTGGGAGCCGCTTACTCGCGGCCTGCCGCAGAAGAATGCGTTGGAGACTGTTCTCCGTGATTCCATGGCGACGGATGCCGCTGATCCCACCGGAATTTATTTCGGCACCAGAAGCGGCAAGGTCTACGGGTCGAGCGATGAGGGTAAATCCTGGCAGACGATCCTTGAAGGGCTGCCTGCGGTAGTTTGTGTGCGTGCGGCGCTGGTGGGGGACGGTGGGACAAGTTCACCGCGGAGACGCGGAGGCGCGGAGAAGGAGAAGGAGAAGATCCAGAAGAAAAGATCGGCGAGCAGGAGAGCGCCAGCGAAGCGACAAACTAAAGGTCGAGCCGCGAAGAGATAGCTCATGGCAGTCACCGTCCGCATACCGTCGTATCTGGCTTCTTTTGCCGGCGGCCGCAACTCGCTTGAGCTTGACGGCTCACCCGCGACGGTGGCGGATGCGCTGGCGTCGCTGTGGCAGCTTCATCCCGCGCTTCGCGACCGCATTCTCGACGAACAAGGCGCCGTGCGGCAGCACATCAATATATTCGTGGGCGAAGAGGCCATTCGGTTTGCGGACGGATTATCGACCAAGGTCCCCGAGGGCGCAGAAATACTGATTGTTCCGGCGGTGAGCGGAGGGTAAACCTACCACGGAGGCACGGAGACACGAAGAAGAGCAGGGAGCTAAAAACCTTTGCCGCAGATATTCGCTGATGAACGCAGATAAACTTGACCAATTGAAGGCTAAGGGACGCAAATCAGTTTGACGGGCATGCCAATGTACTTTGCTTTTGATCTTCTCCGTGCCTCCGTGGTGAGACTTACTTGAGCGGCGTGCTTCCTCCCTCAAATACCTTGGTCACCGTGCTTCGACCAACGCCATAAACGATGAAGCTTTTCTGATCGAAGCTGTATTCATGGAATATCAGTTCGGCGAGGCCGTCGCCGTCAACATCCACGGCATCGATCAATTCCAGCCGCGGCGCCACATCCAGGCGCGATGAATCGGTAACGCTGGAGGCTAGCTTCTGCGGCACGCCTTCAAAATCCACACGGGCAATCACCGTAACGTAACGTGAGACAAACTTTCCCGGCGCACTCTTGTTTCCCTGCGCCAGATAACTGCCGGGAATTTCAGCACTCAAGACGATCACCGCATCATTGGTTAAATCCAGATCAAAGGAGCGCATAACGACGTTTTGCAGTGAATTCGGCGTGAGCTGCGCGTTCTCCCGGGGAAGCTGGGCCAGGGCCAGCTTGCGCATCCTGGGTTCCATCTGCTGCTCTTCGCCGGGTTTCCACACGAATGCGTAAGATCGGACATCCAGCGACTGCGTGTCAGAGACAGCAACGTACGTCTTGGTTCCGGGCGTGAAGACGGGCGCCTTCGCCGCGGGGACCGTGCCCTCAGCAGGCGGGACCGGTTTGGCCGCTAGCGGTTCCACAGGCTTTTCCGGGGCGCGGCGGCGCAGCACCGGGCGGTCAGTATCGTCAGGCGCAGGCTCAGGGGCAGGTGCGCTGGGGGTGGAAGCGTGATCAGGCGCGGGAGTAGCGGTGGCGGCTGGCGCGGCAGTTCCGCCGGCGTCGCCATGATGGAGAATGGGCCGCTCGTCGCTGGCCTTCACCGGTTGCGGGGTCTCGGCCTTCTTTGCCGTAGTGACCGGCTGCCACTTACCCAGCCCCGTCCAGCCGTTGTTGTTGACGCCGTTCACAATCGTTACGTAGCCGGCCGGCATTCCGGTCTTCTGGGCTTCATACACAATGCCGTTTTCTAACGCCATGGGACGGGGCGTAGCCTTGTAAACGCTGGCATCCCGGAAACGGCCCTCATCCAGAATGGTGACGGGAAACACTTTGGTGGAAACGATTCCAACCGCGTCAGTCGTAACTTCCAGCACGGCTGTGGCGCGGAGTTTGTGCGGGGTCCGCCGTTGCGCCCGGATGGCAGTGAATGTGAGCACGAACACCAGCAGCAGGGTCGCGCTGGTCAGGAACCTTCTTCTGCTATATAAATTCATTGAGTTTATTAACACGGAAAATCCATGGAAGTTAATGATAAAGCCCCCGAGTTCTCCCTGCCTAATGAAGAGGGAAAGACAATCGCGCTGAAAGACTATCGCGGCAAGAATGTGGTCCTGTTCTTCTTTCCCAAAGCCAACACGCCGGGTTGAACCATTGAAGCGTGCGGGTTCCGCGACGCATTCCAGAAAATCCAGAGGGCCGGCGCGATTGTGTTCGGCATCTCCGGCGACAAACCATCCGCTCAGAAGAAGTTCAAAGAGAAGTATGACCTTCCTTACTCGCTCCTGGCTGACGAAGACAAGGCCGTGGCCAAAAAGTTCGGCGTGCTCAAGGAAAAGAGCATGTACGGGAAAAAATATATGGGCATCGAGCGGACGACCTTCGTGATCGGACCGGAGGGCAAGATCTCGGCCGTCATCAATGGGGTGAAGCCGGATGAGCACGCGGCCGCGGTGATAGCTGCGCTGAAGTAACCCAAAAACTTTGCAACACAGAGGAACAGAGGAAGCGGAAGAATAGAAAATCAACTCAGGCCAGCGCCGCTTCGCGAAGGCAGCGCCGGCCTATGGTTGAAGCAACTTACTTTGATCCGGTAATGGTGAAGGTGAGGACGCTCTCCGCGGGAATGGTGACTTCCTGCTTGCCCGTGGCGGCAGCAACTCCGGTACCCGCACCCGCGCCGGCAGCCGCGCCGATGGCCGCGCCCTTGCCGCCTCCCGCCAGCGCCCCAATCAGCGCGCCTGCGCCCGCTCCGCCGCCGATCTTGGTTACGTTGCTCTTGGTATGGCTCTTGCCCTGGCGAGTGACGCGCGAGCTGTAAACGGTTTCACCATTAATGGAAGTCAGGCGCAGGCTGAGTGCGCCCGGCTTGTGCAGGCGTCCGCTGCGGTTTACATACGTGACTTTGCCTTTTACGGGATCACCGGCTTTGGCCAGGGTTTTACCGTCAGCCACAATGTCATGGGTCAGAGTCCCGCTCCAGGGCTGCTCCCTGGTGGCGGTAGCCGAACTCAATGACGTATTGAGCCGGACAGTGGCGTGGCTTCCTGCCGGAATCGTGGCGGCGCCGGCGCTCAAGAACGAAGCTGCCAGCATCAATCCCAGTCCAAACGATCTGCGAAACTTCATAAACCCTTCCTCCAGGTACTTCCGTGAATGTGAACTGCTGCTGCGATCGTTCACAATTTTAAACCTGCGGGCATTCTGCTATACACTTTCCGCTGAAAACGGAGGAACTAAATGAAGGCTTGGCCTTTGGTGCTGCTTTGTATTGTTGCCGTGGGTGAGCTGGTCGCTCAAAAACGGGGCGGCGCGAAGGCACTGCATGAATTATTTGCCGCGGCCTGGGACTATGACATGCAACAGCGGCCGGAGCAGGCCTCAGAGCTGGGAGACCGTCGCTGGAATGATCGCTGGACGGACAAGAGCCCGGAAGCTTATGCCCGCCGCAACCATCACAATCAGGAGATTTTGGCGCAACTCGCCCGGATCGATCGCACCAAGCTGAACAAGACGGACCAGCTCAATTATGACCTGTTTCAAAAGCGCTACGCCGATCGCGTGGAGCAATACAAGTACCGCTGGTTCCTGATGGACTTTAACCAGCGTGAAGGCCCGCAAACCAGTGACACTCTGGCTGATGCGCTGCGTTTTGAAACGCTCAAGGACTATGAAGACTGGCTTGCTCGCATGCATGCCATTCCCGCCTTTCTCGATCACTTCACCGCCTTATTGCGGCTGGGAATGCAGGAACGAATGGTCCATCCCCGGGTCATCATGGAGCGGATTCCCGGCCAGGTAGAAAAGCAGATCGTCGCCGACCCGGCGGCAAGCGGTTTTTATAAGCCTTTTCGTCATTTTCCAAAGGACATCTCCGCCGCCGATCAACAGAAGCTCCAGCAGCAGGCAAAACAAACCGTGGAGCAGCAGATCGTTCCGGCGTTCACCAAATTCAAGCAGTTTTTTGAGAGCGAATATTTACCCGCATGTTACGGTCAGGTCGGCGCGTGGCAGCTACCGCACGGCGAAGAACTCTATGTCTTCATGGTGCGCCACTACACCACAACGCAGGTGACGCCGGAAGAGGTCCATCAGACCGGCTTGAGAGAGGTGGCGCGGATCAACCAGGAAATGGACCAGGTAATGCAGCAGACTGGCTTCAAAGGCTCACGCGACGGGTTCTTTAAGTTTCTGCGCACCGATCCGCAATTCTTCTATAAGACGCCGGAAGAGCTGTTGGAGGCGTACAAAGCGCTGGCCAAGACCGTGGACCCGAATCTGGTCAAAATCTTTCGAACCTTGCCGCGCGAGCCCTACGGCGTGGAGCCAATTCCAGCCAGTATCGCGCCCGATACGACGACCGCGTATTACCGCGAGGGAGCTGCTGACGGTTCGCGCGCCGGTACCTACTTTGTCAATCTTTATAAACCAGATACTCGGCCCAAGTGGGAAATGACGGCGCTTTCTCTGCATGAATCGGTGCCTGGACACCATCTTCAGATCGCTCGCGCGCATGAATTGGGAGAAATGCCCATGTTTCGCCGTTTTGGCGAGTACACGGTCTTCGTTGAAGGCTGGGGTCTTTACGCTGAGTCGTTGGGTGATGACATGGGTCTCTACGGCGATCCTTATTCCAAGTTCGGCCAGCTCAGCTATGAAATGTGGCGCGCTGTGCGCCTGGTGGTCGATACCGGCATGCACGTGAAACATTGGACGCGCGCCCAGGCCATCCGCTACTTCATGGAAAACTGCCCGAAGCACGAGCTGGATGTGACCAATGAGATTGATCGCTACATTGCCTGGCCCGGACAAGCGCTGGCCTACAAGACCGGCGAGCTGAAGATCAAAGAGCTGCGAGCGCGCGCACGCCAGAAGCTGGGCGGGAAATTCGATCTCAAGGAATTTCATGACGTGGTGCTTGGTTCAGGGCCGCTGCCGCTGGACATCCTGGAGCGAAACGTGAATACGTGGATCGCCGGCAAGAAGCAGCCGGTCGCGCATTCCGGACCTGCTAACTGAAGCGAAAGAAATGAGCGTCGCTCTGTCATCAAAATCGCCGATCACTGCAAAGCTCCTTCGCCGCGCGTTCTTCAATCGTGATCCGCGCATCGTCTCGCGTGAGCTGCTGGGTAAGCTCATTGTCCGCCGTGAGGAGCGCAAACGGATTGCTGGGCGTATTGTTGAAGTGGAAGCGTATCTTGGCGCGGACGATCTGGCCGCTCACGCCGCCGCGGGTCATACCGAGCGCAACGCGGTGCTGTTCGGACCTCCTGGCCACGCGTATGTTTACTTCATTTATGGCGTTCATTATTGCCTGAATATCTCCTGCCTGCCTGCGGGCGACGCCGGCTGCGTGTTGATTCGTGCGCTCGAGCCTGTGGTCGGCCTGGGCGAGATGGCGAAAGCGCGCAAACTGCGTGACCTTGAACTCATTTCGCGACAGGATCTCCGCAAACTCACCAGCGGTCCGGGACGCCTGTGTGAGGCTCTCGGAATTACCCGCTTGCGCGACAACGCGAAGGACATGGTCTCAGCCAGATCCGATCTTCAGGTCGTGGATGACGGCTTTCGCGCGGAGGAAATCGCCGTCACGCCACGCATTGGCATTACCAAATCGGCGGAGATGCCGCTGCGATACACCATCAGCGGGAACATTTTCGTTTCGCGGAAATAAAGTCATCGCTCAGTTCTCATCTTGGCTCGGCCGCATTTCCTTTTCCGCTCAGCACAATGTTGTCAATCAGCCGCGTGCTGCCTACATAGGCCGCCACGGCCACCAATGCGCCACCGGAAATGTCGGCCACGGGGTCAAGCGTCTCACGATTGACGATCTCAAAATAGTCCAGCTTGACCGCTGGCTCTTCCGCCATGACCTGTGTGCCGGCGACCCGCAGTCTGGCGGAACTGCTCTCGCCCCGGTCAGCCAGAGTCTGCACGCGCATCAGCGACCGGTACAACACGGTGGCTTGCTTGCGCTGCTCGGGATTCAGATACGTGTTGCGCGAGCTCATGGCCAAGCCATCCGACTCGCGCACAATGGGGCAAACCACGATACGCACATCAAAGTTCAGATCACGCACCATCTTGTCGATGATCGCCACCTGTGCCGCGTCTTTCTGTCCGAAAAAAGCCAGATCAGGCTGCACGATGTTGAACAGCTTGGAGACGACGGTCGTGACGCCGCGAAAGTGGCCCGGGCGCGAACGCCCATCTAATTGCTCACTCAGGCCCTCAACCGTCACCCATGAAGTCCCGCCTGGCGGGTACATTTCTTCGGTTGACGGCAGAAAGAGATAGTCGGTTTTTTCCGCGGCCAGCATGGCCGAATCCTGCTCAGGATTTCTGGGATACTTCGTAAAATCCTCGGCCGGCCCGAACTGCTTGGGATTGACGAAGACCGAGACGATCACCACGTCGGACTGCGCCCGCGCCGTACGCACCAGCGAGAGATGTCCCTGGTGCAGCGCGCCCATGGTGGGCACAAAGCCGACTCGTTTGCCGGCACGGTGCGCTTCTTTGCTTACGGCAGTGACTTCTGCGGCAGAGGTCAGAATGAGCATGAGGTCAGGAGCAGTACTTAGTAGTTAGTATTTAGCAACAGCTAAAAATGAATCTTTGTGCAAAATTGAATATGCCTATTCGGGTACGGCTCACCAAAGCAATACAGCGAACGGAACGCCTCAAGCTTTTCTCCGCAAACCAATTACTAATTACTAAATACCAAGTACGGTTAGCGATACGCCTTCATCTCTTTGCGTCTTAGAATCGCTTCCAACTCGGCGCGGGTCTCTTTCGGCAGATGATATGACTCGGCATCTGACGGATACGCGCCAGTCTCGACGTCGGCCTTGAACTGCTGCACTGCGTTCGCGATCAAAGCCGCGGCATCGCCATAGCGGCGGACGAACTTGGCCGGCTCCGCAAACGTCAGGTTTACGATGTCATGGAAGACCAGCACTTGGCCATCGCAGTCCGGACCGGCGCCAATGCCGATGGTCGGCACGCTTACTTCGCGGGTAATCATGGCCGCAACTTCCCGTGGCACGCCTTCCAGTACGATGGAAAATACGCCGGCCTTGTCCAGCGCCACCGCATCTTTCATTAGCCGCTCGATCCCGGAAAAATCTTTGCCCTGAACTTTGTAGCCGCCCATCTTGTGCAGCGACTGCGGCGTCAATCCGATATGCCCCATCACCGGCACCTCGGCATCGAGCACGCGCTTGACCAAGCCCACTCGCTGCGCGCCGCCTTCCAGCTTCACCGCCTCTGCGCCCGACTCCTTCACAAACCGCAGCGCGTTGTGCACACCTTCTTTTTCGTCTTCGTGGTATGCCCCAAAGGGCATGTCGGCAATCACCATGGCCGACTTCACCGCGCGCCGCACCGCCCGCGTGTGATGCAGCATTTCTTCCATGGTGACGGGCAGGGTGTTTTCATAGCCCAGCACCACCTGGGCCAGCGAATCGCCCACCAGGATCATGTCAATGCCGGCCTCGTCCACCAGCCGCGCCGTGGCGTAGTCATAGGCGGTCAGGCAGGTTATCGGCTCATGCCGCTGTTTCTTGTCGTGGATTGTAGTAGTAGTGATCTTCGGCCGGACCGGCTTTGATTGTGTGGGCAGGCTGAACGTCGGTCGGGCGCCCAAAGGCTGCCCTCCGTTGAAGGAAGTAATACTCATTTTGCCTCCAGTGCAGTTCGGGAACTCCCGATACCGCCTGTCATCGAATGAGATGCAAACGGGAATATTGTAGTCGCAGGGAATTGCCTTGGCTAGCAAAACTCTGCTTCGACTCCCCCCTGTCACCGCCTCGTAGCCTCTTACTGGTCACTCTTTGGCAGTTGTCGGCGATTTTGGCAATCCCGCAGCCCCACCCCCACCATTCCCAACTTTTTGGTGCAAACAAAGCACTTGCTCAAATCGATCCTTGGATCTCCCTTGTTAAGACGCTCCCATGCCGCTCCATTCAGCTTTCTGCAAGCGATGTTCTAGGAATCCGGCCACAGTCTTCGAATTTACTGCGAATTTTTTTCCGCCAGCCCTTGACGTGACTAAAAAGTTACGTTACTATTTACTAACATAAGGAGAAATCAAACACATGCAATTAGAAGAACTGACGCTAGACGTTGAGCAACGCATCGACATCAAGGCAGCCCCGGAAAAAGTATTTGCGGCCATGCTGGAACGCTTTGGCAAACGCAACACCAGGCCGGACGGCGAATCCCTGCATCTTCAGCTGGAAGCAAAGCCCGGCGGACGCTGGTACCGCGATCGCGGCAACGGGATTGGACATCTGTGGGGATTCGTGCAAGTCATCAAGCCTCCAAGCCTGCTGGAGTTGAGCGGGCCGATGTTCATGTCGTATCCGGTGAACAATCACCTGGAACTCAAGGTGGAGAAGGTTGCGGATGGCAGCAGAGTAACGCTGCGGCACCGCGCGCTGGGCATGATCGACCCCGAACACCGCAAAGGCGTGGGAACGGGCTGGCAGCACATGCTCTCGGAGCTAAAAAAGGACGCCGAGTAACAACGTGGCAAAAATGGCTTCTGGCCCTCAGGACAAGCTTGACCCGGTATGGAAAGCGCTTTCGGACCCAACGCGGCGCGCGATCCTCGATCTTCTGAGAGATCAGCCGCGTACAACCACCGAGATCGTGGAGTCGTTCCCGCACCTCACACGCTTCGGGGTGATGAAGCATCTGGACGCACTTCGCGCGGCCGAGTTGGTCCACACGCGCGAAGAAGGCCGGCAACGGGTGAACTCGCTGAACGTCTTCCCCATCCGGCGGATTTACGAGCGTTGGGTCAGCCCGTTCCAGGAGCTCTGGTCGAGCCAACTTCTTGAGATTAAAGAGATGGCTGAAAAGGAACACGACGGCACAAAAGGAAGCACGTCACGCAAACGGAAAAAAGATTAGATCGCTAACTCTGCAACGCGACCGGCAAGAGGCTGCAGAAGGCCTAGAGCGGGTCCTTTACCAGGCAACAAACAGAACAGGAGGAATCATTATGGCTGAACTAACTACCAGTAATCGAATTCAAGAGCATGAAGTTGTTTCCGACAGAGAGTGGATTGCCGCTCGAAAAGAACTGCTGCGGAAAGAGAAAGAGTTTACCCGGCAGCGCGATCAACTGAGCCGGCTTCGCCGCGAACTGCCGTGGATCAAAGTCCAAAAGGATTATGTTTTCGAAAGCCCAAAGGGAAAAGAAACACTCGCCGACCTCTTTGGAAGCAAGAGTCAATTGGTCGTGTACCACTTCATGTTCGGTCCGGGATGGGAAGAAGGTTGTCCGAGCTGCTCTTTGCTGGCGGACCACTTTGACGGAAGCACGGTGCACCTGGCAAATCGCGACGTAAGCCTGGTGGTGGTCTCGCGCGCGCCGCTGGCCCAGATTGAAGCATTCAAGAAGCGGATGGGATGGCGCTTCAAATGGGTGTCATCCTTTGGGAACGACTTTAACCGCGACTACGGCGTGTCCTTCACCAAGGAGGAAATGGCGCAACACAAGGTGCACTACAACTACGAAATACAGGAATTTCCCAGAGAGGAGGCGCCTGGCGCCAGCGTGTTTTACAAGGATGAAAGTGGAGGAGTTTTCCATACTTACTCCACATACGGGCGTGGCCTCGACATCCTGGTTGGAGCCTACAACTTTCTCGATCTGGCGCCGAAGGGGCGCGATGAAGACGGGCTGGAGTTCACGATGTCATGGGTTCGCCATCACGATCGCTATCCGGCGGAGACGATTGCCGATCCGCAAAGTGAGACTTCGGGCTCCTCTTGCTGCTCGAAAGAGAGTCATTCATGAACATGCACTCCTGCTGCGCGGCCGCTTTGAGCGGGTCACGCGGTGAACCGAGCACAACCTGGACGACGGATGGCAAGCTGCATCCGTCGTCTACAGCGCGACTTTTTCTCAGGGCGGCCCAAAGGTCACTTCCAGTAGTCATCCTGGCATTGCTGCCTAAGTGCCCCGCGTGCCTGGCCGCTTATGTCGCTCTGGGAACTGGAATCACTCTTTCAGTGCCAGCCGCGTCGTTGGTGCGGATGCTGCTGATGGGTCTGTGTGTGGGATCGTTATCCTACATTGTGATCAACAGCGTCCGCGCTTCACGGCTCCGCTGGCTGCTTCGCAGGAATTAAACCATCTGAGAATGTCTAAGGGTGTCACCAAGACGCCCTTTCGCTTTTTGTCGCTTGTCTGAACTCGATTTTTGCAATCCGTAAATTGCGGACCCGGGACAGTCCCGGCCCGCCATTGGTATCCGTACAGCGTTTAGAAGCTGGACTTGAGCGTTTAGCCTGACGCGAGCCTGGCGAACCGAGGGCTGCGAGCGGGGCTCCAGCACGCGCGGTTTTCGCGTGCGGGGTGAGCAAGTCGTGCCGCCAGGAACTCTTAGAACTCGGGCTCCCTGCCCCTGCAGACGCAACGTGCCTAATTGATCTATTACACTGATTTTGGCATGAAATCCATCATCCTCGGCACCGCCGGACACATCGACCACGGTAAGACCGCGCTGGTCAAAGCTCTGACCGGCATCGATGCCGACCGTCTGGAAGAAGAAAAGCGCCGCGGGATCACCATCGATCTTGGCTTCGCCCATCTTGAGTTGGCTGCTCCCAGCGGCGAAAAATTGCGCCTCGGCTTCATCGACGTTCCCGGCCACGAGCGTTTCGTTCGCAATATGCTGGCCGGCGTGGGCGGAATCGATCTGGTCCTGATGGTCATCGCCGCTGACGAATCCATCAAACCGCAGACCCGCGAGCATTTTGAAATCTGCCGGCTGCTCTCCATTCCCCGCGGCATCACCGTCATCACCAAGGCCGACCTGGTTGATGAAGACACGCTCAGCGTAGTGCGCATGGAGATTGAAGATTTCGTGCGCGGATCGTTTCTCGATGTCAGCCGTTCGCCGGTTGTGGCCGTGAGCGCGCTGAAGGGAACGGGTCTGGACGAGCTCAAGCGTGAAATCATCCGCCTCTCCGCCGAGGTCCCTGCGCGCGATACTGAAGCCCTCCTCCGCCTGCCCATCGACCGCGTTTTCACCATGAAAGGCTTTGGCGCCGTGGTCACCGGCACGCTGATCGCCGGCAAAGTCAGGAAAGAAGAGGAAGTCGAGGTCTTTCCCTCGCGCAAACGCGCGCGCGTGCGCGGCGTGCAGGTCCACGGCAGCCTTACCGACCAGGCGATCGCCGGGCAGCGTACCGCCCTGAACCTGGCCAGCATTCAGATGGAAGAGCTGGCGCGCGGCATGACGCTTGCCTCGCCCGGCGCGTTCGAGCCTACACAGAGGCTCGAAGTCCAGATTTCTCTGCTCAGAGACGCCAGGCCGCTCAAGAATCGCGCCCGTGTCCATTTGCATGCGTTTGCCTCTGAGACCATCGCTGAGGTCGCGCTCCATGGCGTCACGGAACTCAAGCCCGGAGCCACGTCCTTCGCGCAGCTTCGCACCGCCGAGCCGCTGTTGCTGCTGCCGGGAGATCGTGCCATCCTGCGCCAGTTCTCGCCGGTAATCACCATCGGCGGCGCTGTCGTTCTGGATGCCTTTCCCCTGCCGCGACAAAAGCAGGATGCGTTGCAGAGCTTCTTGCAGATACTCTCCACCGGGACCCGCCAGGAAACCCTGCTGGCGCGAATCGCGCGGCGGGGGCATGAAGGACTCTCGGTCGCCGCAGCCGTGCGCGAAACCGGATTGAAACAGTCGGTTCTCCAGCCCATCATTGCCAGCCTGATCCAGCAAAAACAGATCATTCAGGTCGGCGAATTTCTGCTCTCCAGTGAAGCCGTGCAGAAGACGCGCGAAAAACTGATTGCCGCTCTTGAAGCTTTTCACAAAGCCAACCCACTGGTGGCCGGCATCAGCAAAGAAGAGCTGCGGGAAAAACTGGACCTGCACCAGACCGTGATGGAAGCCCTCCTGGCCCAGCTCATGCGCGACAAGAAAGCCGAAGTCTCAGGCGAGCAGGTCAGGCTGGCTGGCCGCGGCGTGGAACTGAAAGACGAAGAGGCCAAAGCCAAAGAGCAGATCGAAAAAGCCTTCGCCGATGCCGGTCTGAAAGTCCCGCTGATGAAAGAAGTGCTCGACAAACTTCCTATCGACAAGGCGCGGGCGCAAAAACTGGTCACGCTTTTGCTGCGCGACCGCGTGTTGATCAAACTGGCGGACGACCTGGTCTTCCACCACGCCGCGCTGCAAGGCCTGCGGCAAGTCATGGCCACGCAAAAAGCCAAGACGCCGAAAATCGACGTACCGACGTTCAAAGACCTGATCGGCGTGACCCGAAAATACGCCATCCCGCTGCTGGAATATCTTGATCAACAGCGCATTACTCGGCGGGTGGGAGACGAGAGAATTATTATTTAATAGGCGATAATTTTTCGG
>Ga0209647_1002513_pt1 | contig 14793 bp, 14 predicted proteins | sample GraSoi_2013_60cm_FD_185827 | JGI IMG/M metagenome (GOLD analysis project Ga0209647, IMG submission 185827) | Grasslands soil microbial communities from the Angelo Coastal Reserve, California, USA - Sample 9_17_2013_60cm (SPAdes) (version 2) | ecosystem: Environmental > Terrestrial > Soil >...
GAAGTGGTGCAGGTAGGCATCGGAGAGCGCAGGAGTCGTTCGCGCCGACCACAAACGAGCGATCATGTCAGGCGGACTCCGCGGACCTTGCGCGCGGTTCGTTGCCAACTACCACGGTCCAGTTGCGCACTTTCCATGTGGTGATCAAACCATTTTTGACGTAGGGGTCTTGGCGGGCGAACGCCTCCGCCGCAGCCGGGCTTTCGCCTTGAAAGATCAGCAACGCGCCATCCGCAGGATCGGCAAGCGCGCCTGCCAACATGAGTTCGCCGCGAGCGTGCGCCTCACGCGCAAGCCGAAGATGCTCGTCGCGATAAGCCCCGCGCCGCGCAATAAAATCGTCGACGACCTCGTAAAACAGCGCGTAATAACCCATAGCACGCCCCCCTCGGATCGCTAGTCGTTCAGCCGTTTAACTCGACCATCTCTATCGTAGCTGTAAAACCGCGTGAAGCCCGAAGGATCGACCTCACCGTAGCCCCAGACTTTGACCTTAAGCGCGCCAGCCTCAATCCATTGCATCGCAGCAATGTATACGTGTTGGTTCTCAAGAAGACTTTTCCGTTCTGTTGGAGTGAGCGCCTTGACGAGTTTGTCCCAGACTCGAATTGCCGGTAGCGTTTGATCGACGAAGATAATGCTGCAGCGCGAGTAGTCACTCTCCTCATAATCGGTCAAGGCAAAGGATTTATTGTCGGGATTCCAAAGTATGTCGATGTGACGGTCATAATCGAAGAGCTTGCGCCGCGTTTTGAGGACTCGATCTTCGAGAATGGCCGTATGAAATGGCTCAGCGTGATTTTGCCCTCCAATAATTACATAGCGCGCATTTGGTGAAGCGGCTTGCGATTGTTCTGGAAAAGAGACGATATTCGTCGAAGCTTGGCTAGCCGTCGCCGGCATCGTGAGCGAACTGTTGAGCACGCCAATCAAAAAGAGAGTATACGCTCGTGGAAATATTTGCGGTCGGCGTGACATTGGTTGCGGTAGCTATTTTGCAGAGCCGCCGGCGATGGACGGTACCAGCAGGAGGCGGTCGCCTTCTTTGACGCAGCAGGATTCGCCGCCGAGAAAGCGGATGTCTTCTTCGTTTAGGTAAACGTTGAGGAATTGGCGGATTTGGCCGCTGTCATCGCGGACGTGTCGCGAGAGATCTGGGAAGCGCGCGGTCAGCTCCGCAAGAGCTTCGGCAATGGTGTTGGCACTACAGTCCACCTTCTGCGCGCCGTCGGTGAAGCGGCGGAACGCCGTGGGTATTTCGATCGTTACGGGCATGTTGCTCATCTCCTTTGAAATTGTCCTGCTGACTTCTTTTTGCGCGTCCTACGCTCGTGCCGCCGCTGTCGCGGGTAGCTGAGATTCAATGTAGGCCTCGAACGCATCCAGGCGCGGCGCGATGGCTTCTGCCACGGGAAATTCCGCCGCGATCGCGTCTGTTGTCTTCAGCCCGTTTCCGGTGATGCAGACTACCGTCGTCTCGTCGGGATGAATGCGGCCTTCGCGAATCAATTTCTCTGTCACGCCTGCGGTTACGCCCCCCGCTGTTTCCGTAAAGATACCTTCGGTTTCCGCGAGGAGCTTAATAGCGGAGACGATTTCTGGATCAGAAACGTCTTCAGCCCAGCCGCCGCTCTCGCGTATCAACTTAATCGCGTACGGGCCATCCGCCGGATTGCCAATAGCCAGCGAGCGCGCAATAGTGTTGGGTTTTTGCGGCTCAAAGCGCGCCAGTCCGCGCTTCACGGCACTGGAGATTGGCGAGCAGCCTGTCGCTTGCGCTCCGAAGAATCTCACTGGCTTCGCTTCTACCCAGCCAAGCGTCACCAGTTCGCGAAACGCTTTGGCGATTTTTCCAATCAGCGAACCGCCAGCCATGGGCACCACAACGTTGTCCGGCAAACGCCAGCCCAACTGCTCGGCGATTTCAAAACCATGCGTCTTGGAGCCCTCCGAGTAATACGGCCGCAAATTGACGTTCACCAAGCCCCACTGAAAGCGGTCGGCGATCTGCGCGCAAAGGCGATTGACGTGGTCGTAGTTGCCGTTGATGCGCACGATGCGCGCTCCGTACACCGCGGTATTCAGTACCTTCGCCGGCTCCAGGTCGGCGGGAATGAAGACGCACGCGTCGAAGCCTTGCTGCGCCGCCTGCGCGGCCACAGCATTCGCCAAGTTACCGGTCGAGCTGCAACCCACAGTCTGGAAGCCAAAGCGCCGCGCGGCAACGAGCGCGGTGGCGACGACTCGGTCTTTGAAGGAAAGAGAAGGGAAGCAGACCGCATCGTTCTTGATAAACAGATTCTTCACTCCCCAGCGCGCGGCTAGTTTATTGGAAGCGATCAGCGGCGTCCCGCCCACGTCTCCGCGAGGCGCCTTGCCGTCGTGCAGCGGCAGGAACTCGGCATATCGCCACATATTGAAAGCGCGGCCGGCGAGATCCTCGCGGCGCACCTTTTTCTTCAGGGAGTCGTAGTCAAAGGAAACTTCCAGGGGAGAGAAGCACTCTTCACAGAAGGACCGCGGGGAATTGCCCCAAGCCTTGCCGCATTCTTTACATCGCAGTTCGTATAGATCGGACATGTGCTGCCTTCCAAGTGGCACGCTGGCGCAAGGTGCACGCGTTCGGTGCCGTAATTATGTGGTCTTAGGGCAGCAGGGAGGGGAAAATGAAAAACCCTCCTTGCCAAAGTGCTTGGAGGGTTCTAAGAACTCTTCTAGCTCTTTAGCAGTTTTTTACGTGGAGCAAGTTGCCCTAAATCGCCACGTGTCGCCGCAACCGCGGCTACTTCTCTTATGCTTGAAAAGAAGGGAGATGTCAAGAACAAAGCCCGGGTGTAAAATCGCTCACAACATATTGGTGGGTCGGTGCGTCAAACCTATGTGACAGTAGTGTGTCAGGCGGCTGGTAACATCCAAGAACCCGCGCAGCAGAGGCCCGGCCCTCCGACCAGTGATGCTCTTAGTGCATGCGCAGCGTCAAAGAATTGGACTGGGAATCGCGATGGTATACTGTAGGTCGCGCCGGAAAGCTTATTGGGGGATAGAGGAGTAAAGGATATGGGGCAGCAGGTAAAAGAATTATTTGACTGGGCGCGTCGGCGCAAGATTTTGGCTTCCGTATTCGTGGCGCTGACGCTCACCGTGGGCATTATGATTGGCTCGGTGGTTTCGGGCCGCGTTTCGGCGATGAAGACCTTCACTTTCGCCGGGACCAACGCCACGCCGCTGGCGGTGCCGGATCCCATTCCTTCCGGTGCATCGTTTTCCGCGATCGTCAATCGCGTCGAACCCGCCGTGGTCAACATTGCCACCACGCAGGTCCTGGAGCGCAAGAACACCAAGAAGCGCCGTCCGCAGCAGCAGTTTGACCAAGACGATCCCATGCAGGACTTCTTCGACCGCTTCTTCGACGGGCGCCAGGACGGCCCGCCGCAAGCGGAGCGCAGCCTCGGTTCAGGCGTGATTGTCGATAAGCGCGGCTACATTCTCACCAATAATCACGTCGTCGAGCAGGCCACCAAGATTCAGGTGCAATTGGACGGCAACAACCAGACGAAGTACACCGCGAAGGTTGTCGGCGTCGATGAAGACACCGACCTGGCGGTGATCAAGATTGAAGCCAACAAAGACCTGCCTACCGCGAAACTCGGCAACTCCGACGGCGTGCAAGTCGGCGATTGGGTGCTGGCCATTGGCAGTCCTTTTGGATTGCAAGCGACCGTCACCGCCGGAATCATCAGCGCGAAGGACCGCGCGGGCATCGGCGGCGCGGGCCACCAGTTCCAGAGATTTTTGCAGACCGACGCGGCGATTAACCCTGGCAACTCCGGCGGCCCGCTTGTCGATCTCGCTGGAGAAGTGGTCGGGATAAACACCGCCATCATCACCGGCAGCCGCGGCTATGAAGGCGTCGGCTTCGCACTACCGTCCACCACCGCGATCAGCGTCTACAACCAAATTATTTCGCAAGGGCGCGTAACGCGCGGCTCCATCGGCGTCAGCTTCCAGGAAGACCTGGGCACCAATGCCATCACCCTGAAGGAATTGGGTGCGCCGTACGGTGTGGTCATCATGAACGTCGAACCCGGCAGCCCGGCGGAAAAGGCCGGACTCAAAGGTGGCGACGTCATTACCAGCGTGAACGGCACTCCTGTGAAAAATGGCAACGACCTGGTGAACCCGATCGCGCAAGCGCCGATTGGCAGCAAAGTCAAGCTCAGCTATGTCCGCGACCGCTCGCAGAAGGAAACCACCGCGGTCGTCGAAGACCGCACGCATGTCTTCCCGACGCAGGCTGGCCGCCTGAACGGCGATCAGCAAGGTGAATCCGCGCCGGCCGAGTTCGGTCTGCGTGTGGACAGCCTCACGCCGGAGCGCGCCGCGCGCGTCGGCATGGAGGGCCAGCGCGGTGTGCTGGTCACCGATGTCGATCCCGCGAGCTTTGCCGATGACCTCGGCTTCAGCCGCGGCGACGTCATCGCGGAGATCAACCGCGAGGCGATCAATTCCGTGGACGACTACAAGCATGCCGTGGCCAAGCTAAAGCCCGGAATGAACGTAGTGTTCAAAGTCCTGCGTCGCGGCGATGGCGACCGCACCTTTACGGTGTTCTTGCCAGGTGTCGTACCAGCGGGAAACCAACAATAGTTCTATTGCCGATTCGCGCCCATTCGCGATATACATTGTCGCGATATAGATAGATAGTCGAGGCTGGATGAGACTTCGGACATCGATTACCGCGGGCTTGGCGCTGCTGCTTGCAGCAGGAGCGGCGTGGTCCGCTTCGGCGCCGCCAGCGAAGGCCACCCGCAGCTCGGCGAAGCCAGCCGTTGGCAGCAGGTCCCGGGGGAAAAGGTCCAGCAAACATTCCAACCGGCGGGAGCGCGGGCAAAAGACTCCGGCTCCCGAACGCATTTCCGAGATTCAGCAAGCTCTCGCCAAGGACGGCTCGTTCAACGGGACGCCCAACGGCAAGTGGGACGACTCCACGGTCGATGCGATGCGGAAGTTCCAGACTGGGCACGGGCTGAATCCCAGCGGCAAGCTCGACGCGCGGACGCTGCAAAAGCTCGGCCTCGGCTCACAGACCGCCGGCGTAGCCGCGCCCATGCGGCCGGTCGCCACTTCCACGTCAGCCACCGCGCCCGCGCAGACCACGCGCCAGTAGCATTTCGCGCATCACATACTGATATGGGCTTCCTCAGGCATTTGGGTTGTGTTCGTCATTTATGGGCCAACCATTTCACTTCCCGATGAATTAGCGACGGGGTATTCTGATTATCGATGCCACCTCCTACAACAAATCCATTCCTTCCAGGTTGCATGCGTCAGAAGCAAAAGGATTTCGAGATTGCGAATCACCTCTCCCCTAACCTGATCAGAACGCTTGTCCTGCTATTTGCTTCGCTTTTGATACTCGCACTTGGGGCAGTGGCCCAGAATTCCAACGAGTCGCTGCTCACCACAGACAATGCCTACAATCCTATCCCTAGCCCAGATGGCAGGTATGTCGCCTATGTCAGCACGGGATGGAGACGGGAGGGAACGATTGGGTTCGGACGCAGTAGTCTTGTTTCTGATATCAACATTGTGAGCATGAGAACTACCTCCACTCCGAGAATTTTGGCTAAGGACTACTTCCTGTCTGGCTGGACGCCTGACAGCACTCAACTGGTGTGCTATCGAGACTGGAAATACGCGTTGGTCTCGACGGATGGAAAGCGAATCATGGAGGGGCGCATTCCAAACGATCCGAACAAGCACCCAGCAACGGAATGGGTGGCATATTCGCCTTCCCTCGCGACGATTCTTTGGAGCCGACTCATCGACAACCCTCATGGAGTGATTGAAACGCCCGACCGCACGGTCGTGAGAGAGGAAGTCTTTCGACAGGAGCGCGTGGTTCCGTCGCCGGACGGTCGATATCTGGCCGTCTTTGGCGAATTCCCCCAGGCAGATCTCCGCGTCTATGACCTCCGTTTAGAGTCGTGGACAGACTTGGGAAGAATCAGCATCCATCCAGATAAGGACTGGTGGTACATCCAGCCAGACTGGACCCCGTGGTTCGCCGATGGCTCGCGGTTGGTCTTCCTCAGGGATTCCACGCTCGTGATCACCACTCCTGACGGCGCGCAGAAAACGGAGATCAAGATCGATGGTCCAGCAGGGTTGCCAGTGCCATCACCAAGCGGGCAATCTGTTGCCTATGTGACCTTCGAGCCCCATCCGAGCCAAGGGCGTCCCGATCTCCAATTTTGGGGAGGAACCACGATCCTGGTGGTTCCAGTCACCGCTGGGGCCAAGAGTCGCATGGTTACCCTGAAGAACCCCGATGAAGTCTACGATTTGAAATGGCTGAGTAACGATACGCTCGTCTTTGACCGCGTTGCTGATGAAGTGTTCTATCGACATGCACGCATCTGGAAAGCCGCGGTTCCTCGTTAGATCAAAACGAACTGTCGCAAAGTTACAGTCGGCTAGTCGCAAACTGATACTACCGGGCGGCGAATGTCGTTTGCATTCCATCCAAAACTGAATTAGAACGCTGGACCAGCGCGCGTTTGCTTTGCGCGCGGGGGACGGTTCTCATGCGCTTTTTTCGGATCGCCGTTGCGATGCTGCTGGCGCTCGTATCAACGAACGGTTTAGCTCAGGAGAGGCCTGGCGGCAAGAACATCAAGGCCGTGCGCTTCGGCAAATTGTGGGATGCCAAAGGCAAAGTTTGGACGAACGCGATTGTGATCGTCAACGGCGGCAAGATTCGCTCCGTCACGACGGACGCCTCCACAATTCCGGCCGGCGTCGAGACGATCGATCTTTCCAAGTACACCGGTCTGCCGGGTCTGATCGATGTACACACGCACTTGACCATGTATGCGGAAGAGGCCCGCGGCCTGCCTATGCTCAAGCAGATCACCGATACGCCGCCGGCCATGGAGGTGTTTCTGGCGCGCAAGGGCGCGATGCGAACGCTCGAAGCCGGCGTCACGACCGTTCGGGACTTGAGCGCGGAAGGATATATGGATATCGCCATGCGCGACCTGATTAACAGCGGCGAAATGATTGGTCCGCGCATGTTCGTATCGGGTTACGGCCTGTATGCCACGCAAACGCCTTCCAAGAAAGAGCCCGCGATTCCAGGGGCGGTGTTCGCGGACGGCGTCCCCGAAGTGCTGCGCGCCGTGCGCCAGCAACTAGCGGCCGGTACCGACTTGATCAAAATGTACGCGTCAACCGGCACCGACGACGACGTCACCGGATTCGAGACGTACACCTTCGAAGAAATCAAGGCGGCGGTAAGCATGGCCCACCAATTCGGCAAGAAAATCGCCATCCACTCCTACGGTCCCGATGGCGCGCGCGACGCCGTGCGCGCCGGAGCGGATTCCGTCGAACACGCCACGGACATGGATGACGCCACAATTCAGGAAATGGCCAAGCGCGGCACTTTTTACGTCCCAACTATTGATCACAACCGCTACTACATCGACAACGGAGTCAAAATCGGTTACGCGCCGGGATACAAAGAGCGGCTGCAAGCGTTTGTCCCGCGCAATCTCGAAACCGCGCGCAAGGCCTTCAAGGCCGGCGTGAAAATCGCCATGGGCTCGGACGCGATTTACACCATGTTCGGCGAAAACACGCGCGAACTAGGCTGGTTCGTGAAAGCCGGCATGACGCCGGAGCAAGCCCTGCGTACGGCGACCACCAACGCCGCGGAGTTGTTAGGCAAAGAAAAGGAGTTGGGCGCCGTCGCTCCGGGCTATCTTGCCGACCTGGTAGCGGTGGAAGGCGATCCGCTCGCCGACATCAACGCCGTTTTGAACAATGTGAAATGGGTGATGAAGGACGGCGCCATCGTGGTCGACCGCAGGAGCGTTCCTCCGAGGTAAGCCTCCGACCGAGCGCGCAGCCTCCGCTTTTCAGCACCATCGCTACTTCGCAGACTCGATTTTCGCAAAAAAGAGGGAGCCGGAAGATGCAGGGTGCACCTCCCGGCCATGTGCCTAAGGAGAATCATTGTCGGCTAAGACTGCCTGGCCAACGTATTTATTCCCGCCGCGTTGTGGGAAAAGAATCGCCCCCGTGGCGCTTCGATATTAGAGCGCCTTGAAGAAATGAGCGACTTTGTGGCCCGCCTTCTCGGTGTAGTAAACGGTTACCTTGCCTGATTTTTCGGCGCCCTCGCCGATACCCTTTCCGGCATCCTTCGCCGCATGATCCGTCAGGCGGAAAGTTTCCTCAGTTCCAGCTGCCGTCTTGACCACCAGAGTTTTGCCTCCGCGGTCAATCTTCGAGACCGTGCCCTCTGTGACCTTGAGCCCGTCCTTCCCAACGCGATCTATTTCCTCCGCAGTCTCCTCAGTGCCTTTCTTGGAGTAGTGCACTACCACCTCGGAGCCTTCCTTCACCCCGTGAAAGGTGTCCTTCGCGCCCGCGGCGCTAGCATCCGCGCCTTGGACGGTGGTCCGTTCAGCGAAGTGAAACGTATGCTCCGTTCCGTCTGCCGACTTAACGACGACCGTCTTCGTCGCGGAGTCAACTTTCGTGACTGTTCCCGACACCGCGCTCACCACGTCTTGCGCGACCAAAGCGGCGGCGCCAAATAGGCCAACTAGAAATGCCAACCCGATTGCAAGAGTTCTCCTCACGTTTATCCCTTTCCGCTTCAAGAATATTTATGGTGTACCGAGGCATCTGAATCATACACCGGGCCCTGGCGATTACCCTGGAACGCCGGCGTAGTTCGATGCGACCACATGTCGTAAAGTCGCACACTAATTTGACGACTCCGCAGAGCGACTGTACAATTTTCTTTCCACGCGGTAGTGCCCGCGTTCAAGCCCTGCAAAGGATCACAGCTCAAGCACAGCGTTCCAGGAGGCAGTATGGCCACGGCAGCGGCACCACGTGTTTACAAGAATTTCATCAATGGGGAGTGGGTGGATTCGCGCAGCGGCAGCGCCTACGAGAACCGCAATCCTGCCAACACAGACGAGCTGATCGGAATGTTTGTCTCCTCCAACGGCGAGGACGTGGATTTGGCGGTAGATGCCGCGAACCTCGCGTACAAGAAGTGGCGCCTCGTCCCGGCGCCCAAGCGCGCGGAAATTCTCTTTCGCGCCGCGGAGCTGCTCCTCCAGCACAAGGAAAATTTCTCGAAAGACATGACCCGCGAAATGGGCAAAGTCCTGGCCGAAACCCGCGGCGATGTGCAAGAAGCCATCGACATGACCTACTACATGGCCGGGGAAGGGCGACGCTTGTTCGGGCAAACCACACCCTCCGAGCTGCCCGATAAATTTGCCATGAGCATCCGCCAATCGATCGGCTCGTGCGGGCTGATTACCCCGTGGAATTTTCCCATGGCCATTCCATCCTGGAAAATCATGCCCGCCCTCATCAGCGGCAATACCGTGGTGCTGAAGCCGGCGGAAGACACGCCGCTATCTTCGTACAATCTGGTGCAAATCCTCACTGAGGCCGGGATTCCCGAGGGTGTGGTGAACCTGGTCAGCGGCAACGGACCAAACGCAGGAGCGCCTTTAGCGGAGCATACGGATGTTCCCGTGGTTAGCTTTACCGGTTCGACCGCGGTAGGACGGCTGATCGCCGAAGCCTGTGCGCCCGAATTCAAGCATTGCAGCCTCGAGATGGGCGGCAAGAACATCATCATCGTGATGGAAGACGCCAACCTCGACCTCGCGGTCGACGGTGCCATCTGGGGCGGCTTCGGCACCACCGGACAGCGCTGCACCGCAGCCAGCCGCATCGCGGTGCACAAAGCTATCTACCACGACTTTACTTCGCGCTTTGTTGCACGCGCCAAAAAACTGAAAGTTGGCAATGGCCTCGACCCCGACACTGACATGGGTCCGTGCATCAACGAGCAGCAACTCAAAACCGTGATGGACTACGTACAAATCGGGCAAACCGAAGGCGCCAAGCTCCTCACCGGCGGCCATCGCTTGACCGATGGCCCCTACCCAAAGGGCTGGTTTCATGAACCGACCGTGTTCGGCGACTGCAATCCGCGGATGCGCATCGCGCAGGAAGAAATCTTTGGCCCGGTGGTTTCGCTGATCCCGATTTCCAACCTTGAAGAAGCGATCGAGGTCGCCAACGGCGTTCCGTACGGCCTGTCCGCCTCGATCTACACGCGCAACGTAAATCGCGCGTTTCAAGCCATTCGCGACTTGTTCACCGGCATCGTCTACGTAAACGCGCCGACCATCGGCGCGGAAACGCATTTGCCTTTCGGTGGCACCAAGAAAACCGGCAACGGCCACCGCGAAGCCGCCATCGCCGCCATCGACTTCTACACCGAATGGAAGACCCTATACATAGACTACTCCGACAAGCTCCAGCGCGCCCAAATCGACAACGCCGAATAGATGTCTCAATTCTTTCGACCGGAACGCCGCCCACTCAGCAAAGAAGAGCGAGCTTTGCTCGAATGGCTGATCAACAACGGAATTCCGGACGCTCAGAAATACGCCTCACAACTCAAAGATGTCATTGTATTCGGCGGATGTACTTGCGGTTGCCCCACAATAGATTTGGCCGTAGGGCAGAGCGAAAACCGAAAAACAGGAGCATCTCACCTGCTGGCAGATTTTCAAGGGAGAACGCCTGAGGGAATCGAAGTCGTTGTGATACTTCATGCACGAGAGGGTAAGCTTTCCGAGCTTGAAGTCTACGCAATACCTAACATGAAGGAGCCATTCAACCTGCCAACGATCGAGTCCCTAAGGTAGTCTCAACGCGAAGGCAGCTTGGGGAAATCACGGCGACGCGCGTTGACGCTACTTGACAGCATTTCTACAATAATAGTGAGCCCGAGGGAGTAGAGTAGTGCTATGAGGACTGCTGCGCTACAGGAACGCCGTAACCGCCAAATCCTGGCGGACATCGTGCGCACCTACATCGAAAGCGGCGAACCCGTTTCGTCGCGGGCGATTTCCGCGCGCTTTGAGGAAACCCTCAGCACCGCCACTATCCGCAACATAATGGCGGACTTAGAGGACGGCGGCTTCCTGTATCAGCCGCATACCTCCGCCGGCCGCGTTCCGACGGCGGCGGCCTACCGCTTTTTCGCCCAGGAGATTGCCTCCCAGGCCACCATCACCGCGGTCGACAAGGAGTGGATCCGCCGCGAAATGGGCACACCGACCAACGCCGCGGAAATCACCGAGCGCGCCGGACACGTTTTAGCGGAAGTCTCTAATGGCCTGGGAATCATCGTATCTCCACCGATGGGCAAGACCGTGCTCGAGCATGCGCGCATGTGGCTCCTGCCCGACGGCCGCGTCGTCGTGGTGCTGATCTCTTCGGGCGGCAACACGCGCGACAAAGTGCTGCGCCCGAGCCGCCACTTTTCCCAGGCGGAGCTCGATGCCACCGCGGACTTCTTGAATCGCCACTATTCCGGCTGGACGTTGGAGTCGATTCGCGAGGATTTGTTGCAAAAGCTGGCCAACGAGCGAGAGCGTTACGAAGGCATCGTGCAGAGCGCGCTGACGCTTTGCGACCCGGCCGTCTTCGGCGACGATCTCTCGCGCGAGGTGCACGTGGAAGGCACCGCGCAGATGGTCGGCGCCGTCGACTTCGATAGCCAGGCGCAGTTGCGCGACCTGCTCGAAGCCATCGAGGAGAAGCATCGCCTCGTGACCATGCTAAACGCGTGCATCGAAACTCCCGAGCCGGTGCACGTGCAGATTGGCGTGAAGGAAATTTCCGAGCAAGGGGAAAATCTTGCGCTCATCAGCGCGCCCTACATGAGAAACGATCTCGTGCAAGGCTCGCTGGGCGTTCTCGGCCCAACGCGCATGCATTACGAACGCGCCATGACCGCGGTGGCGTACGTGGCCCAGCTTTTCAGCGAAGCGCTGAGCAAATTTTAGTTTATTCCCGGCAGAAAAGAGGCACACGGTGCTGGACAAGGACTTTGATATGAAAATCGATCGTGACGAGCCCGGCGGGCTCGACGAAACTCCAGAGGCCAAGAGCGCCGCCGCTGACTCGGCGATCGCAGACGCCGAGGTCGCCAAGCTAGCCGCCGATTTGCAGGACCTGCGGCAGACGCTGCTGCGGCGCCAGGCCGACTTCGACAATTACCGCAAGCGCATCGAAAGGGAGCGCGCCGAGGATTCCAAGCGCTATACCGCCCGGATGATCGAAGCGCTCATTCCGATCATTGACGGTTTCGAGCATGCCCTCGCCGCGCACCGCGAGCCAGCCTACGAAAATTACCGCAAGGGTTTCGAGCTGATCTACAAGCAGCTCCTCGACAACCTCGCCAAGTTGGGTGTCGAGCGCGTCGAGCCGGTCGGCCAGCATTTCGATCCGCATCTTCATCAAGCGGTCGATCGCACGGAGACCAACGACGCCGAGGACGGCACCATCCTGCAGGTGTATCAGCCCGGTTACGTATTCCACGGCCGCGTGCTGCGCCCCGCGATGGTGCGTGTAGCGGTACACGCTACTCCGGCATCTAAGGGTAGCGTGCACTAGGGCAGTTCTTAGTGATTAGCTTTTAGTTTTTCGTAGGAGGAACGGCGCCGCAGCTGCGTGACTCTTACGATTCTTGCAAACATCCCCTTTTGCACGGCAAGTGAGGTTCAGTTTATCCTTGGTTCTCGATAGTTTCGGCCAATAAGTACAAACGAACTATTTTCTTGGATTCACGTAGTTTTGACTAACAACTAAGAACTACAAACAGAAAAATGGCAAAGACCCATCAACGTGATTTTTACGAAGTGCTAGGCGTCGCGCGCACCGCCACGGTAGAAGAAATCAAAGCCGCCTATCGCAAGTGCGCGCTCAAGTGGCACCCGGATCGCCACCCGGAAGATAAAGCCGAGGCAGAGGTGAAGTTCCGCGAGAGCACCGAAGCCTACAGTGTGCTCAGCGATGCGCAAAAGCGCCAGGTCTACGACACCTACGGTCATGCCGGGCTTTCCGGTGTAGGTGGTGGTGTGGACTTCAGCGGTACCATCTTCCAGGACTTCCACGATATTTTTGGCGACTTCTTCGGCTTCGAGGATCTCTTCTCTGGCGGACGCCGCGGCCGGCGCGCGCAGCGCGGCTCCGATCTGCGCTACGACATGAACCTGACCTTCGAGGAAGCCGCAACGGGCGTCAATACCAAAATCAAAATCCCGCGCCAGGAATTCTGCGGCGCGTGCAATGGCACCGGCGCAAAGACGGGAACCGGCGTCGTCGCGTGCCAGACTTGCGCCGGGCGCGGCCAGCTCGCCTATCAGCAGGGATTTTTCACCATCACCCGCACTTGCCCCGCCTGCCAGGGCGCGGGCCAAATCATCAAGGAGCGCTGCACCGAGTGCCGCGGGCAAGGACGCGTCGAGAAGGAACGAACCATCGACCTGCGTATTCCACCCGGCGTGGATACCGGAACGCGCCTGCGCGTCCAAGGCGAAGGCGAACCCGGCCCGAATGGCGGACCCACCGGCGATTTGTATGTCGTCCTTGACGTGAAGGAGCATCCGTTCTTCGAGCGCCGTGGCGCGGACCTGTACTGCACCATTCCCATCAGCATTGCGCAAGCCACGCTCGGCGCGGAGTTGCAGGCGCCCGGCTTGGGCGGCGAGGAAAAACTGAAAATCCCAGAAGGCACGCAAAGCGGAGCGGTCTTTCGCGTGCGCGGCAAAGGTTTGGCGGATCCGCACGGCGGCGGCAAGGGCGATTTGTACTATCATGTGCGCGTGCTGACACCCACCAAGCTCACCCGCGAACAGCGCAAGCTCATCGAGCAACTCGGCGCATCGCTCAAGGTAGACAACAAACCCGCCGAGCGCGGCTCCTCGCTCTTCGACAAAGTAAAAGACATCTTCGGCTGATCCGCATCGAGGTGCTTCCGCGCATCCATGTAGCTCAGGTTTACCCTGAGGTTCGATGGGTCCGCTTTTTCGACCCGAGGCTTTTCGCCTTCGTGTACTAGGTCACTGTTGGGATAGAATTCCCGCGTGCGGCGACGCTTTTTCGTTGAACAATTCACCGGCAACACCGCGGCGATGGAAGGCGATTCCGCCCATCACCTCGGCCGTGTGCTGCGCGCGCAACAAGGCCAGCTCTACGAACTGAGCGACGGCCAGCACGTCCGGCTCGGCCGCATTGAGAAGGTCGCGCGCGACCGAGTGGAGTTCACGCTGCTCGAGGAAATTCCCGCACACCAGCCAACTCTGGACGTAACGCTGCTTCTCTCTCTCGTGAAATTCGACGCCTTCGAGTGGGCCATCGAAAAAGCCACCGAACTCGGCGTAAGCACCATCGTGCCCCTGGCCGCCGCGCGCAGCGAAAAAGCTTTACTCGCCGCGGCAGGGAAGCGCGCCGAACGTTGGAAGAAAATTCTAGCCGAAGCCTCGCAACAATCGCGCCGCCTCCGCGTGCCCATGCTGGAAGGTTTGTCGCAGCCTGCACAAGCGTTCAGCACACACGCCGCCCCCGTAAAAATCATGCTCTCCGAGCGGCCCGACGCACCCTCGCTTCGCAAAATCCTCCTGACCGAGCCAGCCCAGCAGGCTATCCTCGCCATCGGCCCCGAAGGCGGCTGGACGGATGCCGAACTCGCCGCCGCGCAAGCCACCGCCTTCCGCGAAGCCTCGCTAGGCAAACTGATCCTTCGCACCGAAACCGCCGTAGCCGCAGCCCTAGCCTCCCTCAACTACGCCCTAAGCGAATGACAGGCGTTGTAGGGGCTGCGCATCAGCGCGTCCCAGCGAGCCAGGTTCACCGGCGAGGCTTTTTTTCCTAAACCTGCGATCTTTAGCTTTA
>Ga0209647_1002514_pt1 | contig 14786 bp, 13 predicted proteins | sample GraSoi_2013_60cm_FD_185827 | JGI IMG/M metagenome (GOLD analysis project Ga0209647, IMG submission 185827) | Grasslands soil microbial communities from the Angelo Coastal Reserve, California, USA - Sample 9_17_2013_60cm (SPAdes) (version 2) | ecosystem: Environmental > Terrestrial > Soil >...
AAGCGCGAATACAGCCTGCGCGAGATCGCCATCATGACGCGGGCCGGGCCGGCGCGGATCCTCGGCCTCGGCGATCGCGGCCGGCTGTCGCCCGGCGCCCTCGCCGATATCGCGATCTATCGCCGGCAATCGGATGTCGAGGCGATGTTCCGCACGCCCGCTCACGTCTTCAAATCCGGCGTCGAGGTCGCGCGCGACGGCGCCATCGCGGCGACACCGGCGGGGGCGACGCAGATCGTGCGGCCGGGCTATGACGCGCAGATTGAACGCTCGCTCAGGCGCTTCTTCGACGATCACATGACGGTCGATTTCGGCCATTTCCCGCTCGCCGAGCAGGAAATCCTCGATGGCGGCGGACGTCTCGCCGCGCATCCCTGCCGTGACGCCGGGGCCGCGCCGTGATCATCGACGGCGTCGAGATCGAGGATACTTTCGCCGAGGCCTTCGGCATGCGGGCGACGCGTCTCATCGTCACCGCCGACAGCGCCGGCTGGGCGAGGATCGCCGGCGAGACCGCGACCGGTTTCGCCACCTCGGTGATCGCGTGCGGTGCCGAGGCCGGGATCGAGCGCATGCTCGACCCGGCGGAGACACCGGACGGCCGCCCGGGCATCGCCATCCTGCTCTTCGCGATTAATCGCGAGGCGCTGGCCAAGGCGGTGCGCGACCGCGTCGGCCAATGCATCCTGACCTGTCCCGGCACGGCCTGCTATGCCGGGATGTCGGACGGCGATCCGGTGCCGCTCGGCCGCATCCTGCGCTATTTCGGCGACGGCCACCAAGCGGCGAAGCGCCTTGCCGGCCGCCGCTTCTGGCGCATCCCGGTGATGGACGGCGAGTTCCTCTGCGAGGACACGGTCGGCCAGCAGAAGGCAGTCGGCGGCGGCAATTTCCTCATTCTCGGGCGCGGTCGCGCCGCCGTGCTCGCCGCCGCCGAGCGGGCGATCGCCGCCATGCGCCTGCTGTCGGACATCATCATGCCCTTCCCGGGCGGCATCGTCCGCTCCGGCTCTAAGCTGGGCTCGCGCTACAAGGGCCTCAGCGCCTCGAGCAATCTCGCCTATTGCCCGACGGTGCGCGGTGTCGTCGCGACGGCGCTGCCCGAATCCGCCGATGCCGTGCTCGAGATCGTCATCGACGGGCTGAGCGAGGCGGCGATCGCCAGCGCGACAGCGGCCGGGATCCGCGCCGCCTGTGCCGGCGGGGGCGGCGCGATCCTGCGCATCTCGGCAGGGAATTACGGCGGCAAGCTCGGCGCCTTTCATTTCCATCTGCGCAAGCTCCTCGCATGATCCGCCTGACGCTCAAGGCGCGCCCGTCCTTCCGCCTCTCCTTGGCGGGGATCACGCCGGACCGCATCGCCGACGTCGTGGCGGCCGAGCTCGAGCGCCGGCCGCTCGTCGAGGGCAACCGACGCGGCGCGCTCGGCGACTGGTTCCGCGTCGAGGCGAGCGGCGAGCCGGACCGCCTGGTGATCGTCGCCGGCGACGACCGGCTCGACGACATCGGCGCCGGCATGGCGGCCGGCGAGCTCGTCGTCGAGGGCGATATCGGGGCCGGCGCCGGCACGGCGATGAGCGGCGGCATCTTGCGGGTCGCCGGCTCGGTCGGATACGGCGCGGCGACGGCGATGCGCGGCGGTGAGCTGCGCATCGCCGGCGATGCCGGCGATCAGCTCGGCGGCGCGCTGCCCGGCGAGCGCACGGGGATGAGCGAGGGCGTCGTCATCGTCGGCGGCAACGCCGGCGGCTCCGTCGGCGACCGCATGCGGCGCGGGCTCATCGTCGTGGCCGGCGCGGCGGGGCCGTTCTGCGCCGCGCGAATGCTCGCCGGCACGATCATCGTCGGCGGCGCCCTCGGCGCCCAGCCCGGCATCGCGATGCGGCGCGGCAGCCTGGTGGCGCTCGACGCGGCGGTACCGCCGGCGCCCGGCTTCGCCGATTGCGGCGTCACCGACCTGGCGATCGTGCAGCTGATCGGCCGTTTCCTGGCGAGAAGCGGTCTTGCGGCGCTTGCCGCCCATATCGGCCCGCTGCGCCGTCGCGTCGGCGACCTCGCGCTAAACGGCAAGGGCGAGATCCTGACGCCACCGTGAGGTGAAGGGCGCGGCTACTCACGGGCTCGCCGACCCGAGAATCCGCGCGCCAGCGTCGCGTCGTCGAAGTCCAGCCTTAGCGCCCGTGGCCCATGCCCCCACCGCCATGACCAAAGCCACCGCTATGGGCGAAGCCGCCGCCATGAGCGACACCTAGCGCCCCGCCATGGCCGAACCCGTGCCCCGCGCCGTGGTCGAAGCCATGCGCGTGATCGAAGCCGTGCACGTGATCGAAGCCATGTGCGTGATCGAAGTCATGTGCGTGATCGAAGCGATGGAAGTGGTCGAAGTGATGGAAGCGATCCGCGCGCCACCAATGGTCTCCGCCCCAGTCTCCGCCCCAATACCAGTCGCACTCGTCTGGATAAGGCACAGCGCAAGCCGGGCCGTTATAGTCTCCAACCAGTGTCACATCGCTCCCGACGGGATAGTCAGCCGCCGGGGCGCATCCTGCAAGGCCCAGCGCCGCGCCGCCGAGCAGCGTCAGGCCGGCCAACAGAGTCATTGTGCGTTTCATCATCCGCCTCTCACAGCGCGGCGTCTCAACGACGTCGACCGCTATCACGTGGGGAGGAGATCCCGTGGGGCATCCATGATGAATCTGCGGGGCTGACCTACCTCGGGTCTCGCGCCGATTTCGGCAAGATCAGGCAGAAACGGGCAATCCCCGCATAGTTGCCCGGTCGAGGAGGCGCCATTCCGGCGCGACGATCATCAGCCGCAGGCGACGCTCGCGGCGCGAAGCGGCGAGGCGGGGTGCTTAGGCGGCCATGGAGAGGCCGACCGCGTTGTCGGCTTTGGCGGCCAATGATAGAGTCTACGCGTTACATCGTTTTCACGGCTGGCGGCGGCAGCACATGATAGCCCGCCCTTTGAGTTCGCGGCCGCCCGAGTACGTCAGCGGCCGCCACCGAGCAGCCACGCCGCTGGAAATTATCCCGTAAGCCCTTGATATCCTGGTGCCGACGCGCGGATTTGAACCGCGGACCTACTGATTACGAATCAGTTGCTCTACCCCTGAGCTACGTCGGCCCTGGCGAGACGGAGCGTCATTGCGGCGCTGACCCGGCGAGGCGGCGCGACACTAATCCTCAGCTGCGGCCTGCGTCAACCGGCGCGCCGGGGGCGCCGGCGATGGCGGGCGGATTCGCCGGCTTCCAGGAAGCGAGCGATCCGCCGCCATGGTGTGACGGCGCCGCGATGAGGGCGACCGGCGAGGCGCCGGCGCCGTCGAGGCCAGGCTCGGCGGCAAGGGCGGGAACCGCCCGCGTCGGCGTCCGCCAGGCGAGGCTGTCGAAGGCGCGGCAGCGCGGGCAGAGCGGCTGCCAGTCGCGGCTTTCCGCGCCGCAGTTGGCGCAGACGAAGAGCGGGTCGGGCGGCGCCTCGCCGGCCCGCGCGAGCCACAGCCGCGCCGCCGCGCCGTCGCCGTGCTCGGCTTCCTCGAGCGCCGCCATGAGGCGGCAGATGCGCGCCGTCGGCGGCTTGCCGGTGGCCGCATCGTCGCTCCCGGCCGCCGCGAGCTGGCGCCGCGCCTCGCCCCAGAGCTGCGCCGCGAGCGCCGCCTCGGCGACGGCGAGATGGCTCTCGACATGGTCGGGCTTGAGCGCGGCGAGCCGCTCGTAGCGCTTGACGCGTGCCAGCGGCGCCTCCTCGGCGAACGAGGCGCCATAGACGGTGGCGAGTTGCGGATGCGGCTCGCGCCGCCACGCCGTCTCGATCGCCTTCGCCGCCTTGTGCATCTGCCCGGCACGCTGCAGCAGCTGGGCGCGCCGCACCGCGGCCGGCGCGAAATCGGGCACGAGATCCTGCGCCTCGCCGGCGAGCGACAGTGCCGCATCGCTCTCGGCGGCGGCGCGGCTCTGGGCGAGCAGTAGCGCGGCTTGGTGATGGCGGCCGGTCAGCAGCGGCACGAGCTTCGCCTTGACGAGCTCGGACAGCGTTGCCTGGGCGCGCTGCCACTCGCCGGCTTTGACCTGCAGCTCGAGCAGGTTGGTCAACACCCAAGGCGTCTTCGGCCGCATCGTATGGGCGCGCTCGGCGAGGCGAAGCGCCGTGCTCTCCTCGCCGCGGCGCAGCGCTTGCGTCAGTAGACCGCGCAGCCCGAGGAACTCGGTCTCCGGCCGGTTCAGCATGGCGGCGAAATATTTGCGCGCCGCATCCTCGTCGCCCTTGAGCTGCGCCGCCTGCGCCGAGAGCAGGAGGGTGAGCGGCGGCTCGGCGAGCAGCACGTCGGCCTTCCTGGCGTAACGCTGCGCCTCGTCGGCGTCGCCGGCGGCGACCGCCACCATGCCCTGCGTCAGCGCACGGTAGCCGTCGCGCCGGCGCCGCTCGCGGCGGGCGCGCAGGAAGGCGCGCGGTCCGCCGAGGAGGCGACGCAGCAGGCCGACGATGACGACGGCCAGAGCGGCGATGGCGAGCGCCGCGACGATCAGCACCGCGACCGAGGTGTCGAGGCGCCAGCCCTGCCAGACGATGGCGACGCGGCCGGGCTGATCGGCGACGACCACCGCGAGGACGACGAGCAGGACGACGGCGATGAGCGCCGGCAGCGTCCGCATCAGGGTTTCGCTCCCGACGCGGCGGGTGCGACGGGTTGGCGGTCGGCGGCCAGCCGCGCTGTCACCAGCGCCGTCGCCTTGCCGAGCGCCGCCTCGGCCGCCAAGCGGCGATGCGCCGCCTCCAGCCAGTCGCGTGCCGCCACCATCGCCGGGCCGTGCAGGGTTTCGAGCGTCGCCACCGCGCCGGCGAGATCGTCGCTGGCCAGCGCGTTCTCCGCCTGCGCCACGGTGGCCTCCGGTCCCTCGCCGGCCGCGGGTCCGACGCGCCGCAGCGTGACGAGCCCGCGCAATTTGCCGAGCACCTGGCCGCTCCAGTCGCCGGCGGCGACGGGCGCCGCGCCGGCATCGGCGATCGCCCCGGCCAGACCGTCGAAACGCTGACGCAGGATCGCGATGCTCGGCACGCCGCGCGCCGCCGACTCCGCCAGCGGCGCTAGCGCCGCCTTCACATCGGCGCGGTCGGCAGCCAGCGTCGTCGCAGCAGCAAGCTCGGCGGCGAAGGGGCCGGAGCCCTGCAGCGCCTGACGCAGCTGGCCGAGCGCCAGCAACAGGGCGGGATCGACGGAGGCGGCGGCCTCGCTCGCATTCGCGGTCGCCAGCGTGCCGACGCGTTGCTCGAGCGTTGCCAAGGCGGCGGCGAGCTTGCCGGTCGCGCTCTGCAGATCGGCGAGGATGGCGGGATCGACCGGCGGCGCGGCCGGCCGCTGCTCGAGCGCCGTGATGCGGGCGGCGAGCGAGGCGACCTCGTCCTTCTGACGCTGGACGGCATCGCGCAGCGGCGCCAGAGCGGCCTCGGCCGCCGCCGCATCGGGCGCGGCGCTCTGGCCGGGCTGAGCCGGATGCTGCTCGATGTCGGCGAGGCGCTTCTCGACCGTGTCGAGCCGGCGGCTTGTCGCTTCGTCCGCGCCGCCTTGACCGGCGGCCGGCGCGTCCGGGGCGGGACGCTGCGCCAGCTGGGCGAGCTGCTGCTCGGTGCCGGCCAGCCGCTGCTCGAGCGTACCCAGACGACGATTCGCCGCGTCGGCGGTTTCGCCCGAAGGGGCGGTTTGCGGCGCGGGGGCGGGTCGCGCCGACCAGGGCAGCAGCGGCGCGATTGCCGGCGCCCACCAGGGCGAGACGGCGACGCCGCCCAGGATGAGCGCGATCGCCACGATCCAGCCGAGGCCGCCACCGCCTCGCACCGCTTCCGGACGCGCGGCGTCAGTCCGCGTCTCGCCGACCGGCGCCTCCGCCGCCTCGTTCGGCCGTGGTGGCATCGTGCCGCTCATCTCGTCCGGCCGCTCAGTCATCGCGAAATCTATCTCCCGGCTGTGCCGGCGGCGACCCGGCGAGGAACCCATCGAACGCCGTCAGCAGCGCTGCCTGTTCCGGCGCCGCGGCGACGATGAGCGGCGCCCAGCCAAGCGGCGACAGCGCGGCAGCGACGGCCGGGCTGAGCGCGAGGGCCGCGACGTGCCGGCAGGCCTCGTCAAGGGCGGCGGCGCGCGCCAAGGTAACAAAGTGCGCCGCCGTGCGGGGAGAGAAAAAGAAGGCGGCGGCAATGCGCTGCGCGCGCAGCGCTGCGACGGTCGCCTCGCTCAGCGCGGCGACCGGCTCTGCATCATAGAGCGCGACACGGCGGACGCGGAAGCCGGCGGCGGCGAGGCGTCCGGCAAGATCGCCGGCGACAATGCTGCCGGCGACATGGAGCAGGGCGCCGCGCCGCGGATCGAGCCGCGCCGCCGCCAGCGCCGCCAGATCCTCGACATCACCGCCAGCGCTGGCGACGTCGTGGAAGCCGATGGCGCGCGCCGCCCGGGCGGTGGCGTCGCCGACCGCCAGGACGGCGAGATCGCGCCGCGCCGCCATCCGGCCGAAGGTGCGCACGCCGTTGGCGCTGGTGAACAGCACCGCCTGCACGCCGGCGAGCGCCACGGCCGCCGCGGGACGCGGCCGGATCGCCAGCAGCGGCTCGCTCACCGGCGTGACGCCGCGCGCGGCGAGCGCCGCCGCCAGCGGCCCCGCATCCTCGATCGGACGAGTGATCAGCGCCTGCATGCCCGCCTCCGCCGGTTCTATTAGGCGCGCGAGGCGACGAAGGGAAGTGTCGCCTTTCAGCCGCTTGGCCGGCTTGCCGTGCCCGACAACGCTGGATCGGCGCGATGCTCCTCGCCATATTCATTCGCCATGAGCCCTGATGTCATGAGCCCCGGCCTGCCGGGGAGCGAATTCCGCCGATGACCGCCGCATGATCGTCCTTGGCATCGAGACGAGCTGCGACGAGACGGCGGCTGCGGTGGTGACCGACTGCGGCAGTCCGCGGATTCTCGCCGACCGCATCCGCTCGCAGACCGATGAGCACCGTCCCTATGGCGGCATCGTGCCGGAAATCGCGGCGCGCGCCCATCTCGAGGCGCTCGACCCGCTGATCATCGGCGCCCTGGCCGAATCCGGTATCGGCTTCGCCGATCTCGACGGCGTCGCCTTCACCGGTGGGCCCGGCCTGATCGGCGGCGTCATCGTCGGCACGATGGCGGCGAAGGCGATCGCCCTCGTGCACGGCCTGCCGCTCGTCGCGGTCAATCATCTCGAGGGCCATGCCCTGACCGCGCGGCTGACCGACGATATCGCCTTTCCCTATCTTCTGCTGCTGGTCTCCGGGGGCCATTGCCAGCTGCTCATCGTCGAGGGGGTCGGCCGTTACGTCAGGCTCGGCACGACGACCGACGACGCCGCCGGCGAGGCCTTCGACAAATCGGCGAAGCTGCTCGGTCTCGGCTATCCGGGCGGGCCGCTGATCGAGCGTGCCGCCCGCGGCGGCGACGCCGCGCGCTTCGATCTGCCGCGGCCGATGAAGGGGCGGCCGGGCTGCGATCTGTCCTTCTCGGGCCTCAAGACCGCGATTCGCCAGACGGTCGAGCGGCTGACGCGGCACGGCGATCCTCTCGCGCCGCAGGATGTCACCGATCTCGCCGCCGGGTTGCAGGCGGCGATCGGCGACAGCCTCGTCGACCGCACGGCGAACGCGATCGCGCTGTTTCGCGCCCGCCACCTCGAGGGCACGACGCTGGTGGTCGCCGGCGGCGTCGCCGCCAATGCGGCGCTGCGCGAGCGCCTCGCCGGCCTTGCCGCCGCGCACGGCATGGCGTTCGTCGCGCCGCCGCTCGCCCTCTGCACCGACAATGCCGCGATGATCGCCTGGGCCGGGCTCGAGCGCCTCCGCCTCGGTTTGACCGACGATCTTGCCTTCGCGCCGCGGCCACGCTGGCCGCTCGACCCGGACGCCGTGCCGGTGCGTGGCGCCGGGGTCAAGGCATAGGCGGCGAGATTTCCTATCCTTAAGGTTAATGATTTGACAATATCCACAGGGCAGACTCTAAGCTGACCCATGCTGGTCGGAGGGCCGGTCGGCGGGTCGCGGGGCGGGCGAGGAGCAGCATGCCGAGCCGACGCGTGATGCTGGTTGCACCGGTTGCCGAGGACGGGATGGCGGCGCGGTCCGGCGCCGACCCGTCGATCGTGACGAATGCGCGGGTTCTCGAATTCTACCACTATTGGCTGGCGCAATGCCGCGGTCGCCGCTTCCCGCGGCGCGCCGATATCGAGCCGACCGACATCCCGCATCTGCTGTCCGGCATTGTCCTACTCGACGTCCACGCCGATCCGCTCGACTTCGAATACCGGCTGATCGGCGGCGACGTGGTGAAGCGGTCGGGAAACCTCAAGGGCAAGCGGGTGCGCCAGGCGGCCCTGCTCAATACCTCGTCCCCGGCCTATCGCAACTATTGCGAGGTGGTCGAGACCGGTCTCCCGCACTTCCTCGAAGGGACGGCGATCGGTGCCTACCGCGTGGACCGCCCGACCCTCGTCTCGCGTGTCCATTGCCCGCTATCGGACGATGGCGGGACGATCAACAAGATAATTTCCTACCTCGCCTTTCTCGAAAAATAGATCCCATGCCGTCGACCGCGACATCGTCAGCCGTCGCCGTGCTCGCCGCGTCTCGCCGCGGCGCTCGCGCGTGAATCCGGGCGGCCGGCGCGCGGCCCTGCAGCGCATCGGCATCATCGGCGGCGGTGCCTGGGGCACCGCGCTTGCCGTGACCGCGCGCCGGGCCGGGCGCGACGTCGTCCTGTGGGCGCGCGAGGCGGAGGTGGTGGCGGCGATCAACGAGCGCCACGAGAATCCGCTCTTTCTACCCGGCATCGCCATCGACGCGGCGGTCGCCGCGACCGGCGATCTCGCGACCGCCGCGGCGGCCGACGCCGTGCTGCTCGTGGTGCCGGCGCAGCATCTGCGCGCGATTGCCGGCGCCATCGCCCCTTCCCTGCCGCCAGGCACCGCGGTGGTGATCTGCGCCAAGGGCGTCGAGGAGACATCGGGCGCGCTGCTCAGCGAGATCGCTGCGGCGGCGCTGCCCGGCAACGGGCTCGCCGTGCTCTCCGGTCCGACCTTCGCCGGCGAGGTGGCGCGCGGGCTGCCGACGGCGGTGACCCTGGCGACCGCCGACCCGGGGCTCGGCCGCGCGCTGATCGTCGCCCTCGGCACGCGCAGCTTCCGGCCCTATCTCGGCGACGACGTCGTCGGCGCCGAGATCGGCGGCGCGGTCAAGAATGTGCTCGCCATCGCTTGCGGCATCGTCGCCGGCCGCCGCCTCGGCGACAATGCGCGCGCCGCCCTGATCACCCGCGGCCTCGCCGAGATGGTGCGGCTGGCGCGCGCCAAAGGCGGCCGCGCCGAGACGCTGATGGGCCTGTCGGGGCTCGGCGACCTGACGCTCACCTGCACGGCGCTGCAATCGCGCAACCATTCGCTCGGTTTCGCCTTGGGCGAGGGCAAGACGCTCGCCGAGATCCTCGGCTCGCGCCGCTCGATCGCCGAGGGGGTGTCCTCGGCGGCGGCGGTCAGCGCGCTGGCGCGCCGCCTCGCCGTCGATATGCCGATCGTCGCGGCGGTCGACGCCATCCTGCATCGCGGCGCCGCGATCGACGAATCGATCGCCGGCCTCCTCGCCCGGCCCTTTCGCGACGAGTAAGCTGTCGGCGCGAACGGAGCTGATCTCCGGAATAATCTAAATCTTGTAGGAAATCTGAAACCACCTTCAATTAATGGTGACGTCTCGGCGAAATGCCGGTATCGTCATCGGGTCGAATGGTTGGTTTGATTGGTGCCCCTTCAATCCCACCGCCCAGCGCGCGCCGCCGGGCCAGCCCCGCTCGACCCCACGCCAAGCCATATGCCGCCGCCCGCCATGCCCCCGCCATGCCATGGACGGGCGGTCGCCATCATTTTTCCGTCAGTGCTCGAATCTTGCCCCCCGACCCGCAGAGGAGTCCAGGATGGCCAAGCGTTCCGCCCGCAATGCCAAGGTCGTGCATAATCATGAGGCGAAGGTAACCAGCCTGTTCGATGGCGGCTGGAACCCGCTTGGCCATGGCGGACTCGGCCATGGCGGGCTGGGGCAGGGCGGGGCGGCGGGAGAGGATCGCGAGCAGAGCTATCGGCGCACGGTACGGCCGCAGAGCGACAATCAGCGAGCGCTCGTCGAGGCGATGACGACGCATCCACTGACCCTGGCGCTCGGGCCCGCCGGCACCGGCAAGACCTACCTGGCGGTATCCGCCGCCGTCGCGGCGATGGAGGCGAACAGCGTCGGCCGCATCGTGCTGACCCGCCCGGCGGTTGAGGCCGGCGAGAGCCTGGGCTTCCTGCCCGGCGATCTGCACGAGAAGTTGGCGCCCTATCTGCGGCCGCTCTACGACGCGCTCAACGAGCGCATCGGCGGCAAGCGGGTCCGACAGATGATGGCCGAGGGCACGATCGAGATCGCGCCGATCGCCTATATGCGCGGGCGCACGCTGAACAACGCTTTCGTCGTCATCGACGAGGCGCAGAACTGCACCTATGGCCAGATCAAGATGCTGCTGACGCGGCTCGGCTGGCATTCCACCATGGTGTTGACCGGCGATCCCGATCAGAGCGATCTGCTCGACGGCTTGTCCGGTCTTTTGGACATCGCGCGCCGGCTCGAGGCGGTGCCCGGCATCGCCGTCGTCCGCCTGACCGATCGCGACATCGTTCGCCACCCGCTGGTCGGCGAGATGCTGACGGTGCTCTAGGAGCGGCCGACCACCAAACTTGACGGCTGGAGGGCGCGTCGTTATAACCCGCGCTCCTCTATAACCAGTCAAGCTGCAAGGGTCGGCAATGGCCACTCATAAATCTGCCGAAAAGCGGATCCGTCAAACCGAGCGTCGCACGGCCGTCAACCGCGCCCGCGTGTCGCGCCTGCGCACCTTCATGAAGAAGGTCGAGGCGGCGATCGAGAGCGGCGACAAGGCAGCGGCGCGCGCCGCCTTCACGGAAGCGCAGCCCGAGCTGCATCGCAGCGTCGGCAAGGGCGTCGTCCACAAGAATACGGCGGCGCGCAAGCTGTCGCGCTTGAGCAGTCGCATCAAGGCGCTCTGATCTCGCTGCCTCGCGTCGATGTCTCGGCCGCGTCCTCATCTCAGGCGCGGCCGTTTTCACGCCCGGAGTCCTCTGCGGAGTCTTCGAGAGAAATTTTCGGGGCGCGGATTCTCCAGCGCGATTTTTCGGCAAATTTTTTAGACCCGAAAATTTTCGCGCAAACTCTACGCAGAAATTTTTTTTCGTCGCTTGCGGCGCAGGATTCGGCGGGGCAATCCGGTCACAGTGAAAAGATTCTGCGTCGTTCTCTTTTCGATCACGTTGCAACCCGACAGTGAGCTGGATAGAGTCACTTTTATGGCGGATCCGCGACGACGACTGAAAGAAAAGTTTCAAGGACGCGAGCAAGCTCGCTCCGTCGTTGCCCACAGTAGATTGCGGTCGGCATAACAAGCAAAAGCTCCTCGTTCCGACCGCCGCTTAGAGCCTCATTGATTTAAATTTTGAGTTGCGGAAGGCCGATCGCTCATCGGCTGCAGGGAAGCTGCGTTTCTGTCAATTCGGGGGAATCGCCTTGCAATCCAAGTCTGAGGGGAACGTCGGACGCCGCGAAAGAATCGCCGCCGACGATGGCGGGACCGGTAGCGACATCCAGACACAATGGGCGCGCGTCCGGGCGCGGCTGCGCGAGGAGTTCGGCGAGGCGGCGTTCCGCTCGTGGCTGCGGTCGATGACGCTCTTCGAGGTCACCGACGGGCGTGCTCGCATCGGCGTGCCGACGCGTTTCCTGCGCGACTGGGTGGCGGCGCATTACGCTGATCGCATTCGCGCGCTGTGGAACGGCGAGAATGCGGCGATCTCGGTGATCGACATCTTCGTCACCGGCGCGACGGCCGGGGCCGCGCCGTTGCGCGACATGCGCGCGCGCGACGAGAAAACCGTGGTCGCTCCTGCTGCCGCCGTCGACGAGAAGGGCGACATCAGCGCGCCGCTCGATCCCCGCTTCACCTTCGAGAATTTCGTCGTCGGCAAGCCCAACGAGCTCGCCCACGCGGCGGCCCGCCGCATCGCCGAATCCTGCGTCGCGGCAAAGCGTACCGTGCCGTTCAACCCGCTTTTCCTCTATGGCGGGGTCGGGCTCGGCAAGACGCATCTCATGCACGCCATCGCCTGGCACATCCGCACGCAGATTCCGGCGCGCAAGGTGATCTATCTCAGCGCTGAGAAGTTCATGTACCAGTTCATCCGCGCGCTGCGCTTCAAGAGCACGATGGACTTCAAGGATCAATTCCGCTCGGTCGACGTGCTCATGATCGACGACGTGCAATTCATCTCGGGCAAGGACTCGACCCAGGAGGAGTTCTTCCACACCTTCAACGCGCTGGTCGATCAGAACCGCCAGATCGTCATCTCGGCCGACAAGTCGCCCTCCGATCTCGAGGGCATGGAAGACCGCATGAAGTCCCGCCTCGGCTGGGGCCTCGTCGCCGACATCCACCCGACGACCTACGAGCTGCGCCTCGGCATCCTCCAGGCCAAGGCGGAGCAGCGCAAGGCGGCGATCCCGCCCAAGGTGATGGAGTTCCTCGCCCACAAGATCACCTCCAACGTGCGCGAGCTCGAAGGCGCGCTCAACCGCATTCTGGCGCATGCCACGCTGATCGGCCGCACCATCTCGCTGGAAAGCGCCCAGGAGGTGCTGCACGACCTGTTGCGCGCCAATGATCGGCGCGTCACCATCGACGAGATCCAGAAGCGCGTCGCCGAGCATTACAACATCCGCCTCGCCGACATGCATTCGGCGCGCCGCGCCCGCGCCGTCGCGCGGCCGCGCCAGGTCGCCATGTTCCTGTGCAAGCAGCTCACCCCACGCTCGCTGCCCGAGATCGGCCGCAAGTTCGGCGGCCGCGATCACACCACCGTCATGCACGCGGTGCGCAAGATCGAGGAGTTGCGGGCGACCGACCGGACTCTCGCCGAGGATGTCGAGCTGCTCCGGCGGATGCTCGAGACCTAGGATTGAGCCGTCCGCGATCGGCTATCAGCCGTCGGCTCAACCTCGTTCCATGATGCCAATCTGGCTCTTTCCGTAGCGCCGATTCGGCTGAGGGCTGACAGCTGAAAGCCGACGGCTTGAAATCCGCGAAAACCGTGCGGAACATGGCGACATATGCTATAAGGCCAACCCGTCCACATGCGCCTGTTACAGGCGAGGGCGCCGGGGTCGCCGACAAGAATCAGGTCCGGCGGCGAGGGTCCGATCCGCCACCATGAGCAACAATTCAACTCAGCCATGAAACTCACCATAGAACGCGCCGCGCTGCTCCGAGCCCTGGCTCATGTTCAAAGCGTGGTCGAACGGCGCAACACCATCCCGATCCTCTCCAACGTCATGATCCGGGCCGAGAAGGGGCGGCTGTCCCTCTCGGCCACCGATATGGATCTCGAGATCGTCGAGGTGGTCGAGGCGCAGGTCGCCGGCGAGGGCGCCACCACGGCGCCCGCGCATACCCTCTACGACATCGTCCGCAAGTTGCGCGAGGGCGCGCAGATCGAGATGCAGATGAGCGGCGACAAGGCGGCGATGACGCTGCGCTCGGGCCGCTCGACCTTCACCCTCGCCTGCCTGCCGCCCGAGGATTACCCGCTGATGGCGGGCGGCGAGCTGCCGCACAATTTCACGCTGCAGGCGAGCGAGCTCAAGGGGCTCATCGACCGCACCAAATTCGCCATCTCGACCGAGGAGACGCGCTACTATCTCAACGGCATCTTCCTGCACGCCACCAAGAGCGGCGACACCGAGGTGCTGCGCGCCGTCGCCACCGACGGTCATCGCCTGGCGCGCGTCGAGATGCTGCTGCCCGACGGCGCCGCCGGCATGCCCGGCGTCATCGTGCCGCGCAAGACGGTCGGCGAGCTGCGCAAGCTGATCGACGAGAGCGAGCTGGAGATCGGCATCGCCCTGTCCGACACCAAGATCCGCTTCGTCTTCGGCGAGGCGGTGCTGACCTCCAAGCTGATCGACGGCACCTTCCCCGATTACGACCGCGTCATTCCGACCAACAACGACAAGCTGCTCGAGGTCGAGTGCAAGCCCTTCGCCGAGGCGGTCGATCGCGTCTCGACGATCTCGACCGAGAAGAGCCGGGCGGTCAAGCTGGCCCTCGAGCGCGGCACGGTGACGCTCTCGGCGACCAGTCCCGAGAACGGCACGGCGAGCGAGGAGATCGAGGTGCGCTACAACGCGGCACCGATCGAGATCGGCTTCAACTCGCGCTATCTCCTCGACATCACCGAGCAGATCGTCGGCGAGTGGGTGGTCTTCGCGATGGCGGACGCCGCCTCGCCGACCATCGTGCGCGAGCGCGCCGAAAGCAGCGCGCTCTATGTCCTCATGCCGATGCGCGTGTGACCCCGAAGCCGCTTGGGACGTCGCTGGTGACCGACGAGGCGGTAATCGGGGTGCGCCGACTGGCGGAAGGGACCGCCAATCCCCATATATCCGGCATGAGGCCGGATGAGCCGATGGGCCGGATGGGCGTCGCCGCAGATGCCGCCTGCCTGGCGGTTAAACGGTTGGTACTGACTGATTTTCGCTGCTACCGCCAAGCGCGTGTGGTGGTCGATGCGCGTCCCGTGGTGCTCACCGGCGCGAACGGCGCGGGAAAGACGAATTTGCTGGAAGCCATATCCTTTTTGGCGCCCGGCCGCGGCCTGCGCCGCGCCCGGCTTGGCGAGATCGATCG
>Ga0209647_1002515_pt1 | contig 14785 bp, 16 predicted proteins | sample GraSoi_2013_60cm_FD_185827 | JGI IMG/M metagenome (GOLD analysis project Ga0209647, IMG submission 185827) | Grasslands soil microbial communities from the Angelo Coastal Reserve, California, USA - Sample 9_17_2013_60cm (SPAdes) (version 2) | ecosystem: Environmental > Terrestrial > Soil >...
ACCCCTGCATGTGCTTCGACGGGGATATGTTCCATCACCTGCTCAGAGAAACGGTTGAGCGTCATATTGAGTTCTGTCAGACGCTGCTTACCCGCTGGCGACAGGGAAAGACGCACCATGCGGTGATCGTTGGCATGTGGGACTTTTTCGATCAGACCTTCCTGCACCAGGTGCTCGACGGCACGACTGGTCCAGCTTTTATCGAACCCGATGCGCCGGCTTAGTTCTGCCAGTGGGACGGGCCCACTGCGTCCCAGCTCGGTAAGCACGGTACATTGCGTCACCGTGGTTCCATCACAGCACGCCACGTTCTCACGCTGCAGATGGGTATGCAAACGGGCCACTTCACGCAGGAGCGCGCCTGTTGCTTCGTCACCTTTCATTCCTTGTTTCTCTTTCATTCGTTGCTACCGGCAACAATATCTCTCCCAATCATACCCACTGATATATTCGTTGTCAATAGCAACAATATCCCTGGATAGGGCAATCTCATCAATAGGGAATGTTCTCAGCGATTGAGTGCTTGAGATACTGGCTGTATGATACATTAGGAGAACGAAGATACTTACATTGTTTTTGAAGAGATTTGAAGGCTCATTATGTCTGCTCTGTTTGCACTCATCGCTACCATCTTGACGTCATGGCTCCCAATTCTGAATAAGCGCATCCTGCGTGATACTCGTCCGGCACAGGTGGCCTGGATGATCAATGCCGCTTCGCTTCCTATTTTAGCCGTGGGAACCTTGCTGCTCACCCAGTGTTCCGTGTCTCCTCCTCGCGGTGGTATGCTGCTCTCCTGCACGGCCCGCATTCCACACGTAGATGGCACATTCATGGTGGCCCTGCTTGCCTCTGTCGCCCTGAATTTCGCTGCAACCCTGCTCTCAACGTACGCACTCGCCCAGGCCGATGCCTCTCTGGTGAGTCCGCTCCTCACCTTCAATCCCGCCTTTACGCTGCTCGTCGCCTGGCTCGCTCTTGGAGAGACCCCCGGCGTCCGCCAAACCATTGGCGTGGCCGTGGTGCTCTTTGGCGCATATCTGTTAGAGGTGGAGGAAGCACGCACAGGATTCCTTGCCCCGCTGCGCGTGCTCTTACGCCGACCGGGAGTCCTTCTGGCGATTGGAGCTTCCGCCCTCTGGGGGATAACGACTGTCCTGGAAAAGCTCTCTATTGACCATATGTCGCCACCAAGCGGTCCAACGGTGGCGCTGCTCGGCACATGCTTCATGGTGTTGTTGCTCACGCCAGGAGCGTTCCTGCCTTCTAGGAAAGAGGCAGCTCCAGTTCATCAGAACAGGTGGAAGGGTTTACTCAGCCATCCTCGTGCTTTGTTGCTGGCAGTGCTCATTGCAGGAGTAGCCCCACTCTTCGGTTTCACCGCCATTGCCCTTGGTCTTGTCGGCTATGTGACCACGCTCTTCAAGCTGAGTAGCGTCCTCACCATCCTGTGGGCCTGGCTCTTCCTGGGAGAAGGCCAACTCCGCAGCCGCCTGTTGGGTGCGGTGGTGATGCTAGTGGGCGGTGTGCTTGTAGCTGTGTAAGAAACCCAGAAGCATCCTTTCACCTCCATCATTCCCACTCTTGCTGCTGTTTCATCCATGCCTGCGCACTCAGTTGTACCAGAAGTGGTGCGGATGGCTTACAGAGGGGCAAGGATGTATACCCATTGATTGTTCTATCTCAGTCTCTGAAACGATATCCCACACCACGTACCGTCTGAATGAGTTGCGGATTGTCAGGTTCGTCTTCGAGCTTTTCGCGCAGCCAGCGCACATGGACATCAACTGTACGGGTGTCGTTCGTGTCAGCGGAGCCATAGCCCCAGATCTCCCTGAGTAATTGCTCACGCGTGAAGACGATGCCAGGATGCTGCGCCAGATAGACCAGGAGTTCAAACATCAGTGCCCTGCTCAACTCGATCACCTCGCCTCGTCGCGTCACCCTCCGTCGCAGCATATCGATTTGCAGTTCATCAGCGACCAGCACGACGTCTTGCTTATTCGTCCCTCCCATCCTCACCCCTGGTAGAACCTTGGGGGAGCGCCGCTTGCTGCTGTGCCGGTCAAGACGTAGGAGAGCACGCACACACGCTCGCAATTCTTCCGTCTTTAGCGGCTTCACGATGTAGTCATTCACGCTCGGTATATGCCTTGCGACCTGACCAATCTCATCCTCATGGTCCACCAGCAATAAGATGGGGACGTTCACCGTCTCAGGGCGCAGACGCAAATGATGGCAGATGTCCAGAACATCTGACGGCGCGTGCGTGAGATCAAGGAGGATCAGTGAAAGAGGATTGTACTGCACGATCTCCATGGTGGCTGCCCCATCTGTCACAGCAAAGACGATGTGACCTTCTCCCCGCAGGGTTGCAGCAATCATGTGCAGCAAAGCCAAATCTTCTTCGACAACAAGTATCGTCCGTTGCGTCATACGCCTCTTTCCTTGCAATCATTCAGCTCTTGCTTCAACACATCTTCTCAATCCAGCGGCCAAGAGCAGGAAGCACGGCTTCGATAACATGAACAGGAGAAGCATTACGATTTACCCTTTTTCTCGCGTTCAATGAGAATGACGAGGTAACGCATCCGGGTCATGAGTTGGAGGGCGACCTGTTCAAACGCACGGTACTGCTCCTCCTCCGGGCCTTCCACCGCTGCTGGATCGGAGAAACTCCAATGAACGCGCTCTGGATCACCGGGAAAGGTGGGACGGGACTCGCGCACACGGTCGCAGACTGTCACAATATAATCAAAAGATTGTCCATAAAACTGGTCCAGATGTTTTGGTTGTTGCTGGCTGATATCAATGCCTATGGCAGCGAGTGTCTGCACGGCGAGGGGATGGAGATCTGTGGGGTGACTTCCAGCACTGTACGCCTCAATCTTCCCGCCGCTCAGGTCGCGTAAAATCCCTTCGGCCATCTGCGACCGGGCGCTATTATGGGTACAAAGGAAGAGGACGCGAACCGGTTTGCTAGGAAGGGATAATTTCGCCTCCTGTTCCTCGCCCTCTGGAGCGCCAAGTGCTGGATGGAGCTCACCAGCTGAGGAGAAGTAGAGCGTGCGCAGCGTATCGAGGTTGAGACTGTAATAAATGGAACGCTCATCAGCAGTACTCCGCCGTTCACCCACCACATCCTGTTCATGCAAGAGACGAAGATGATACGACACCAGATTTTGCGGTTGCTGAAGTCTGCGGACAAGCTCTTGCCCGCTGTAGTCAGAATGTGTTAGCAACATCAAGATGTTCCAGCGCAAGTCGTGAGCGAGAAGCTTGAAGACGCCAGGTGATCGCAGAGGCGCAAGAGCAACACTCATGTAATCCTCCAATATCATTTATATCAAATGAATTTGATATAAATATACGCGATCGCAGCACAAAAAACAAGGGCGATGGAAATGTCCCATCGCCTGGACCTCTGTCTTGTTGTTCTCCGTTTCATCAACAGAAGCAACGAACGAGTGCTACACAGAGGTGAACCTTCATGTTCCTTACCATAAGGAGTGGTCACATGTTACCAGCGGAACACATATCCAACCCCTCGCACAGTTTGAATCAACCTGGGATTGGCGGCATCCTCCTCCAGTTTTTCACGCAGCCAGCGTACATGAACATCGACGGTGCGTGTATCCCCCGAATAGTCATAGCCCCAGACGTTATGGAGCAATTGGTCGCGTGTGAGCACGGTGCCGCGGTTGCGCACGAGATAGGTGAGCAGTTCAAACTGTTTTGGTTGCAGCTCCAGGTTCTCCCCGCGGCAAACGACCCGTCGGCCAGCAAGATCGATACGCAGAGGTCCAGCCACGAGCTCACGTTTGGTTGGAGCCGGCGTCTGACCATTCTCCTGTTCAAACTGCTGGCCAGCAGGAGCGGGAAAGTCCGCGCGACGTAGCAGGGCGCGTACACGCGCTAATAATTCACGACGCCCAAAGGGTTTGGTCACATAATCGTCGGCTCCAACCTCCAGGCCGACGACTTTATCAATCTCCTCCCCTCTGGCTGTGAGCATCATGATAGGAATGGTAGCAGTATTCTTCTCACGGCGTACCCGGCGGCAGAAATCAAGACCGTCCATCTCTGGCAACATGAGATCGAGGATAATCAGGTCCGGCATCTCACGGCTGAGCGCTGTGAGCCCGCTGACTCCATCAGCTGCCGTCACCACCTGGTATCCTGCTTGCTCCAGGTTGTATGCAATCGTTTCTACGAGCACGGGCTCGTCATCGATCACTAAAACTTTATGTGCCATATACTTTCCTTAACCAGTGGATCAACCGAAACGTCCACTGATGTAATGCTCTGTTTCCTGCTGCTTCGGATGCGTAAAGACCTCCACAGTTGGCGCTGATTCAATAAGCTTGCCAGCAAGAAAGAAGGAGGTGTATTGAGAGACACGCGCTGCCTGTTGCATGTTGTGGGTCACGATCATAATGGTATAATTCTGGCGTAACTGGTCGATCAATTCTTCGATCTTCAACGTCGCGATCGGATCAAGTGCGGAAGCGGGCTCGTCCATCAGCAGGATCGCTGGCTTGACCGCCAACGCTCTGGCAATGCAGAGGCGCTGTTGTTGCCCTCCTGAAAGTCCGGTTGCAGGAGCCTTCAGGCGATCCTTGACCTCGTCCCAGAGCGCCGCTCTACGCAGACTCTCCTCGACCGTTTCGGCGATCTCGCGGCGAGATTTTCTTTGAATACGCAAGCCGTAGGCAATATTGTCAAAGATGGATTGCGGAAAGGGGTTCGGTCGCTGGAATACCATCCCGATCCGCTGGCGCAGGTTGACGACATCGAGCGCTTTATCATAGATATTCTGCCCATCCATGATCGCTTCTCCCTCTGTACGAGTCCCTGCAATGAGATCATTCATGCGGTTGAGGGTGCGTAGAAAGGTGGACTTGCCGCAGCCCGACGGGCCGATGAGTGCGCTCACCTGGCGTTCACGGAGAGACAACGTTACATTATGGAGTGCTTGCTTCTGACCATAGTAAAAGTTGAGATTGCGGACGTCTATCTTGATGTTTGCCTGGTGATTCACCGCTGCCGCCGTCTCACTCACCTGGACTTTGAGTGCTTCAATTTCTGGCATCTTGCTCGCACTCCCATTCATCGCCTGGATCGGCTGCGAGACAGAGCTGGCATTCGCTCCCGTGCTCATCGGCACTCTCTTCTCCATCTCTTTGCTGCTCCTCTCTCTCAATCCAATAGGTACTCTTTATGCAGCGGGATGGAGGCATCCACAATCAAGCGATCAGCCAGCACGACGAGTCGGATGTAGCGACCGGCAAGGTTCTTACTGATAAAGTACGGGCGACCTTCATAGGAGATATGCCCACTGCGTGCGACTTTGCGCGAAAAGATATTGGCTCCTTCGGGCAGGAAGGGGCTCCCGCTATCGACTTTCCGTGGCTCTGGTGAAACATTCATAGGTGCATTTTCCTCATTTCTGCTAACCATACTTGGCTACTCGATGGGTGGTATTAACTAAAACGACCTGATACATAGTCCTCCGTCTCCTGTTGGTGGGGATGTGTGAAGATCTGTCTGGTTTCTCCTACTTCAATCACCCGTCCCTGGAGGAAGAAAGCAGTTTTCTCGGCAACGCGTCCGGCCTGTTGCATATTATGCGTGACAATGATCACGGTATAGCTACTTTTGAGTTCCCGAATCAACTCCTCCACTTGAAAGGTCGCCCCTGGATCAAGCGCTGAGGCCGGTTCATCCATCAGCACAACCTGCGGCTCCAGGGCCAGCGCGCGCGCGATACACAGCCGCTGTTGTTGACCACCCGATAGCTCCGTCGGAGAAGCATGCAGTCGATCCTTCACCTCATTCCAGAGGGCGGCTTGCCTGAAACTCCTTTCTACCAACTCCTGCAACGCTTTCCCAGAAGACGTCCCATTGAGGCGCGGACCAATGGCCACATTTTCCCAGATACTGCGTGTCGGCAGGGGGTTGGGCTGCTGAAACACCATCCCAATATGCCGCCGCACATACATCGGACGAATGGCCCGCGCGTAGATATTGACCCCGTCCACGAGCACCTCACCTGTGACGCGCGCATCCGGGATCTCTTCATGCATGCGGTTCAGACAGCGCACAAAGGTCGATTTGCCGCACCCCGAAGGACCGATGAGGGCGGTGGCGCCAAGCCCCTCAAACGAGAGGGTGATATCATGGAGTGCCTGGTTCTTGCCGTACCAGGCATTCAATTGTTGAACCTGTATGGACATGCTTCCTCTCTCTTCTGCCATATCGCTCTAGGCGTCTCGCTCATTTCTTGCTCCTGTCAATGTTTGTTTCAGGCAGCATCATCCGCGGCGTTTAAAGCCACCTGTTGCCCAGCGCACCGAGAATGAGGTGATGAGAATGAGCAAAATCAAGATCAATGCGCCTGCGTAGGCCTGGTTGACCTGCTCGGGATAGGGACTCTCGGTGAACACAAAAACGCGTAAAGGGAGGGCATCCATGGGCTGCGTGACATCAGTATTAAAGAATGGCGTGCCGAACGCTGTCATGAGTAATGGGGCCGTCTCACCGGCAACGCGAGCCATCGCGAGCACAATACCGGTGATAATACCGTTGATGGCAGCGGGTAGCACCACGCGCAGAATGGTTCGCGCCTCGGTCGCGCCCAGAGCCAGCGAAGCTTCGCGCAGTTCTTTGGGGACGAGGCGCAGCACCTCCTCTGAGGTACTGGCGACAATGGGGATCATGATAATGCCCAGCGCAACTCCTCCAGCCAATCCCGAAAAGGTATGTTGGGGAACGACAATGATTGTCCAGGCAAAGAGGCCAAAGATAATGGTCGGTATTCCCGTAAGCACTCCGACGAGAAAGCGAACCCCATTTGCGAAAGGTCCTCGTCCAAATTCGGAGAGATAGATGGCCGTGAACACACCCAGAGGGACCCCAAAAAGAGCGGCCAGGCCAACAAGGATGAGCGTCCCCTGGATGGACTCCGCCATGCCTCCACCCGGCTCTCCGTTCGGGGTGGGAAGCTTCGTGAAGAAGTTCGCATTGAGATAGGGAAGACCTTGACGCACGACATAGACCAGCAGGTACACCAGCACAATCACCGCGAAGGCCGCGAAGGCTGTTGCGAGCACAATCGACACGATATTACTCACATGCCGGCGCGCGTTATGCGCAGAGCGTGGCGGCTGGAAAGGATGAGAAACGGTACTCATGCTGCTGGTCCTCCTGCGCGTGCTCTTCTCCCCATTCTGACAATCAGGAGACGGGCCAGGATATTGGCGATCAGGGTGATGATGAACACGATGAGACCGGCTTCGAGCAAGGCCGAGATAAAGAGTCCAGGCGTCGCCTCACCAAACTGATTGGCAATCACACTGGAGAGCGTATAGCCGGTGTCGAACAGGTGCAGACTGGGTTGTGACGCCTGGTTGCCAATGACCATCGTCACCGCCATCGTCTCTCCAAGGGCGCGGCCAAGGGCCAGAATAACGCCTCCCATGATGCCGACACGGGCGAGCGGGAGCACGGCGTGGCGAATGACTTCCCAACGGGTTGCTCCCAGCGCCAGGAGGGCTTCGCGCTGCGCGCGTGGTACGGTGAGCATCACTTCACGTGAGACGCTGATGATGAGCGGCAGGATCATGATGACTAGCACCATACCAGCTGCCAGTAGCCCGAGCCCATGCGGCTGCCCCTGAAAGAAAGGCAGGAACCCCAGGTGCTGCGCAAGCCAGGGCTCGCCCGTTGTATTGAGCCAGGGAGCCAGCACAAGAAAGCCCCACAGGCCGAAAATCACGCTGGGAACCGCCGCCAGGAGTTCGGAGATAAACGCCACAGGTGTGCGCAGCGGACGCGGACAGAAATCGACGAGAAAGATCGCCGCGCCCACACCAATGGGTACCGCGAAAATGATCGCGAACGCCGAGGTGACGAGTGTCCCGAAAATAGCGGGCGCAACGCCATAGATGTTGTGGACGGGGTCAAACGCCTGGTTGGTCAGAAAACTCAAGCCAAATTGCTGTATCGTGGGAAGAGAGCCGCTGATCAGAATCACTGCGACTCCGATAATGAGAGCGATGACGATGAGCACTAACAGCAGAGTAAATCCCCGAAAGATTACGTCGGTCAGTCGACGCTGCGTCCCGCCAGGAAGGCGGACAACCCGTCCAGTCCCCACAAGTTTTTGTTGCATACGGCACTACCTTCATTCTTCACACTAGAACATCTTTCCTCGCTGTTTAGCTGTCTCCCCTTGCGAACATGCTTTCCCTCATCCTCTCTGGTGCGTGGAAACAAAGAGGGAATGCACGAGCGTGCCTCTGGCAGAGAAACAAGTTCGTCGTATAGTAGGGGCATCCCCCATAGGCGCGGACTTTAGGAGCTGTGGGCGGTGTTCCAGGGGCGGGGGCAAGCCCCGCCCCTACTCTACACGGGCTTGTCAAGCCGCATCGAGTATAGTAGGGGCATCCCCTTGCGGGTGCCCTGGCCCTAAAGTCCGCGCCTATAGGGGCATCCCCTTGCGGGTGCCCTGGCCCTCAGGTCCGCGCCTATGGGGGCATCCCCTTGCGGGTGCCCTGGCCCTCAGGTCCGCGCCTATGGGGGCATCCCCTTGCGGGTGCCCTGGCCTTTCTTGCCCCCTCTCTCCAGCAAGGATGTCATACTAGCCCGTGTAACACGCGCTTCCTCCACACTTCATCGCTTTAATCTGCGCCTCACTCTTCGTAACAATTGGAGCTGGCAGAGGCACATACGTTAAGGCAGTTGAATATTGCTGACCATCGTGGACCATCCACCACAGCAGGTTGACAAGAGCCTGGCCCTTATCAGCATTGCTCTGGTTCTGATAGACGACGGCCCACGAGAAGCCCGAAATCGGATAGGAGCCGTCACCAGGTGCGTTGACGATATAGAAGCGCAGGTCGGCTGGAATAGTGGTCACATTGGCCGCATCCGCCTTCGCCCCATCCAGGGATGGCGCCACGTATTGCCCATTTTTGTTCTGCACCAGGGTGAATGGAATGTTGTTTGAGTTTGCGTAGGCAAGTTCAACATAACCGATAGATCCCACCGTTCCCTTCACTGCTGCAGCGACACCCGCATTGCCCTTGCCGCCAACCCCAGTGGGCCAGTTCACCGTGGTTGCTGCACCCACCTTCGACTGCCAGTCTGGGCTCACTGCAGAAAGGTAGTGAGTGAAGATACCAGTCGTACCACTGCCATCAGAGCGGTGAACAATGGTAATGTTCTTATTAGGCAGCGTGACATTTGGATTGATTTGTTTAATAGCAGGATCATTCCAGGTGGTGATTTTGCCCAGGTACATATTCGCAATAATCGGGCCGGTCAGTTGAATCTTCCCAGAAGCGATGCCTGGAAGATTGTAGATGATAGCTGTTGCACCCAGGGTGACCGGTATGTGAAGAATTGGACCATTCGGGCTCTTGGCGAGCTGCGCATCAGACATAGGCGCATCCGTCGCGCCAAAGTCAACGATTTGCTGGAGTAAATCATTAATGCCAGCACCGCTACCAACCGATTGATAGTTGACATTCCCCCCACATTTCACACTCGGGTACACGCTAAACATTTTTTGGAACAGCGGGTTATCAAAGGTGGAACCAGCACCGGTGAGATTCTTGGTCGAAGGACAGCTTGTGCCATTCGATCCATTACCAATGGTGGTAGTAGTACCTCCACCTCCACCTCCACAAGCAGCTAAAAGCAGAATGAGACCGAGCAGGGTCAGTGTTCCCAGCCGAGCCTGCATCCAATGCTGCTTCTCGCCGGTTTTTACCCGTTGAAATATCATAATATCTTGTCTCCTCCTCGCGTTCGCGCGAGCCTTTTTACTATGTATGAATGACGGGCAATAGCAGACTACTGCCGAGATTGCCGTTGCACTCGTAGCGTATCACTTGTGTATTAACCTTTCTTTATGGATATGTTAAGGGTGTGTAAAATCCCTGGGGATAGGTGAGAGAGATGGAGCTCGCGTTTTCTTTAGATCGAAGAAGGAAAGTTCAAGGAGAGATATTTTCTGTCAGGAATCTCAATGCTCATCAGACATATTACATATTCTTAACTCTCTATTAACGTTCAAGGTGTATGTTCCTCTATGGAGAGACAAATGCATTTATCTTCAATATTAGAAAGTGTTTAAGCAGAAAGTAGAGGGACTTATGTCCATACTGAATATCCCGGTAACCAGAGGAAAATATACCTTCACGAAGCCGTTATTCTTCGTTATGGTAGCGCTTGCTCTTATTTTAACAGCGTGTTCGAGCGGCACGCAGGCAACTTCACCAACGTCTACAGCGGGGACCACCGGTTCTGTTCCGCAGCAGTCTGGTAATCTTCCCATCGTGTCTCCGGAATTGAACATTTCGTTATTTGCTGCCGGAACAACAGCCTACTATGCTCCAGATGCGGTTGAAGTAAATAACGGCCATGTCTTTATCGATTATCAGAATACAACCCCGAAAGATTGCACCGACAAAACCACCAGCACAATTGTTGAGTACACGATGGATGGGAAGGTGGTAAAAACCTTTAGCGTCCCTGGTCACAGTGATGGTATGCGTGCTGATCCAACGACCCATTTGCTCTGGGTGACATCCTGCGAAGATGGCAACCCCAAATTTGTCACGATCGATCCTACGAGTGGGACAGTAACGCCGTACACCCTTCCTAACTCGCCACATGGTGGTGGGTTTGACGATCTGTATTTCCTCAATGGCATGACATTTATCGTCGCGTCGAATCCAACCCTCAATAGCGCTGGAGTTAATGTGTTTCCAGCGATCTACACAATTACATTGGGTAGTGGAAAGGCAACACTGAAACCTGTATTGATGGGCAACGCGCCCGCTTACGACACCGTAGCGAAAGCCAATACACCGCTTAATCTGGTAGACCCTGACTCACTCACCGTAGATATGAAAGGTGATCTCGTTCTGGTAGACCAGGGAGGCTCAGATATCATCTACATTAGTAACCCGGGAACGCCTCAGCAGTCGGTGTCGCGTACGCCTGTAGGGACACAGCTCGATGACACAGTGTGGGCAACAACCGCACATGGTCGTTTCCTTTTGACCGATGGCGTAAAGAACGCGACGTACTGGATTGGTTCCACCTTTGGTTTCCATCCTGGTGCAGTGTATACTGAGACACCTGATGACTCAGGAGTAGTAGGCCTATTCGGGCTGCTTGATCCAGATACCGGGTTTGTTACTCCTAGAGCGCTGAATTTTCTCAAGGCAACAGGTTTGCTTTTCGTGCCATAATAGCCAGAGCTAAGAAGGAAAATTGCTCGAGGCGTAGATCTAGGTGAAATACAAGCATAGTAAGAAGATGACGAAGCTTGATATGCTTCGTCATCTTTCGTTGAGGACAGGCGCGCGGACCGTATTGAAAAAGGGCAGTCACAAAGATACGCTGCGAAATGAGGAAGCCATCCCCTACATATCTCGTTCTGGACAACTAAACATGTTAGACTAAGATGGATGTTGCACAGACTATGACTGCTTCCACAGCATCCAATGTGTTCTTATGGAGAGAGTTCAGGTCATGCAGAACATGAATATCTGGAGAAACACTATAGGCCGATCAATGGCGATGCACATCGCCATTGATCGCACACACGCCTATGAGGATGTCTATGGGATATACTATTTTGGTTGCGGACGACGATCCAATGCTGGGAGAGCATATTACCGACCCTCTGGAGTACTATGGCTATCAGGTGACCACGGCAGCAGATGGTTTGAAAGCACTTGAGATCGCACTGCATCGAGCGCCAGATCTGATCATTCTGGATCTCATGTTGCCAGAAATGGATGGCCTTGAAGTGTGTCGCCGACTACGCCAGGCGAGGAAGACTGCCATAACTCCCATCATCATGATCTCAGCCAGGGAAGATGAAATTGACAAAGTGGTGAGTCTCGAAGTTGGCGCTGACGCTTACTTAACGAAGCCTCTTGCCCATCGAGAGTTGCTAGCGCGTATACATGCGCTTTTACAGCGTGCTGATTCTTTCTTCACAGCTGAATCTCTCCCTGGGTCAAGTGCCTCTCGAATGCTTCCGCCTGTAAGGGACGAACTGGTAACTGGACCTCTACACATTGACCTGGCTGGGCGGCGAGTGACATGCTGGGGAAAAGATGTCGATTTGCCTTACAGAGAATTCGAACTGCTGATCTATTTCGTTCGTCATCCTGAAAGAATCTTGTTCCGTGACCAGTTGCTCCAGGATGTCTGGGGTGAGGATAGCGTAGTAACGAGACGCACCGTTGATAGGTATGTGTACCGACTTCGTCAAAAGCTCGAGCGAAACCCTAACATTCCGCAGTTGATTCAGACAGTGCAAGGTGGTGGTTACTGCTTTATGCCAGGTCAGGAACCTTAATCCCTGAAGTGGTTGATCTTGTTCATATTGCAACACATCGGAGATAGAGTATTTTCCCACGCACAAAACTTTATGATATATTAGCCATTACCTCATATACTGAAGCATCCATTATCAAAGGGAAAGGGAAGTGGGGCATCCCAAATCCCGGCAGCAGAACCGCCATCCTCTGCTGAATAACGACACGTGGTAAAGCTGGCGCACGACCACTCAACGCCGTTCTGCTAAAGGGTAGCCAGCGCGGCCCGCGCCTCCTGGAGCAGTGGTTTGAGCAGCTCCCTTGGCATCTTGCCCGGATTCTTCAATACCGCCTCAAGGGCACGCGCATAAGCCACTTTCAGCGCATCCTCTGGCGGCGCGTCAATATCCGGCTCCACTCCCGTTCCCTCCCAGTTCGTGCCGGTAAGAGGGTGCTATCTGCCGACGACGCGCAGCATTGAGAACTGGACCCGCCACCTACGGCTGTTTCTCCCTCCAGTTCAAGGCAAGCAATTCGTTCACGCGCGACTGCTCCCCACTGATGCGCATCGCTTCCAGGAGGCGCTGTCGTTCCTCCTTTGGGCTCTGTAAAAAGGTTGCCCAGGTCTCTGGGGTCGTTTCCACACGCACATCAGCATCCGGGACGTCCATCGCTTCAACGGCCCATTGTTCGCCATCAAAGCTGATGGTAAACACGCGCCTTTCTCCGAAGCCCACCGTCCATTTGACCGGCTGAGGCAAGCGCAGACCACGCTTTTTGAGGGAGATGCGCAACAGCGTCATCATTTGCTCAGGATTGACCGTCTCCCCAGGCAATGGTGCACGCATCGTGTACTCGAGGCCCCAGATGGTGAGCGCCTCGATCGCTGGCACCAGCCCCTTGCCTTTCTCGGTCAAGCGATACCAGACCTCACGCCGACCTTGCTCACGTTCGCGCTCGACAATGCCCTCGGACTCCAGTGCGCGGAGTTGGCTCGTGAGCCGCTTGGGAGTAATCCCGGCTAAAGAGCGCTGTAAATCGGTGAACCGCTGTGGACCACGCATGAGATCACGCACAATGAGGAAGGACCAGCGATCCCCTAACCGCTCCAGGGTCTGGGCCAGCGGGCAGTAGTGCTGAACATGAAAATGGTGAAAGGATGGTTCGTTTGGCATGGCAGTCCCCCTTGACAAAGGTGCAACGTGCGAGTATCTTTATTACTATACTAGAGATAGTATACAGGGTATGCTATCCTTTTGATAGTATTCTACCAGAAGCGGGAGAGTTTTGCAACCTGGATTGGCAAGCGACCCCGCAACTCACCTCCTGTCTTTCGATTGAACGTTTGTTTCGCCTAGGGGAGTACATGATGAGTACAACACATCGTTCTCGCAAAGTGATTACGTTGGTGGTGACCTGTCTGGGATCTTTTATGGTTCTCCTGGATACGTCGATTGTCGTCACGGCCCTGCCAACGATCCAAAGCAGTTTCCATGCGAACCTGGCGGACCTGCAGTGGGCCGTTGACGCCTTCACCTTGTCCTTTGCCGCCCTGATGCTTACTGGTGGTACGCTTGGTGACCGCTTCGGGCGCAAGCGCTTCTTCCTGCTCGGACTCATCCTGATCTAAAAAGCCAAAGGTATCCCAAAATAGCAAAGAGAGGCGTTTACTTCTATAGAGAGTGTACAAGAAGCCGCAAAGAGGCTGGCTAACTCAGTGTCTTGTGAGGCGTTACAGTTCCATTGAGCCAGCCAGGTTGTTTGCGGTAGGAGGTATGCGAAGCCCAGAACTTCCCCCACACCCCTAATCTGGGTATACCGGTCGAGTTCCCCCCAGAACATCGACCGGCTCTTTTTTCCCTTTAATCCTAATGCGACGCGTTGTATCACCATCATTTATCACGATTCTTCACCGGTATATTTTTTGCCTGTATAATGCGAAATACCCCTTGTTTTCTATGCTCCAGCCTCAGAGGCATATATAGGCAATAATACATATACGTCTTATCTCGCTATGTCCTCTCCTTCTCTAGCCCAATACTCTTACTTGTTCTAGTACTTGTTCGCGGAAGCTTCTCCTCGGCAGAGAGAGGTAAATTTTGATTATTCAGGGGCCAATTTGGGCCATCTTACGTTTATTTAAGCAGGAATAAATCCAACTATGATATGATGAGGTACAAAAGATATACACAGGTGTCAGGAACCCAATCCCCTAAAAGGGATGGGCTTGCGTAGTTGGGGTGGCATCTGCCCGTCTTCTAAGCAAGCTCACCTGACCAGACCCAGCCAGGGCAGAGAGCTTGGATACAAGCTAGCTAGCCATCGGGCTGCCTTACCGGCGAAATAGGTACCTACGGATGCGCGGCCAGTCTGTAGCTCTACGGTGCAACATTAAACAGGTGTACGAGGGTTAAGCCAGTGTGTTGTACGTTAAACCGTCG
>Ga0209647_1002517_pt1 | contig 14777 bp, 11 predicted proteins | sample GraSoi_2013_60cm_FD_185827 | JGI IMG/M metagenome (GOLD analysis project Ga0209647, IMG submission 185827) | Grasslands soil microbial communities from the Angelo Coastal Reserve, California, USA - Sample 9_17_2013_60cm (SPAdes) (version 2) | ecosystem: Environmental > Terrestrial > Soil >...
CGTCTGCTGGACCTGGCCTGCGGCAATGGCTATTTGAGCCGCCGCTTCGCGCGTCAGGGGGCCACCGTCGTCGGAGTGGATGCCAACGCACCGCTCATCGAGCGGGCGCGCGCACGTGAGGCGCAGGAGCCACTGGGCATCACCTATCATGTGGGGAAGGCGGAGCACCTGGCGATGCTGGAGGGCGGCACGTTTGATCTGGTCGTCTGCAACATGGCGCTCATGGATATCGAGAACGCCGCGGGAGCCATCCAGGAGGTCGCCCGTGTGCTGCGGCCACAGGGGCGCTTCGTGGCGAGCCTGTCCCATCCCTGTTTCGACAAAGTAGATGCATCTGGCTGGGCGATCGAGTACATTTATCCCCTCACCACCATCTGGCGGAAAATTAGCCGCTACCGTGAGATTGCCGCCGCCGATTTACCCTGGGAGCTGGTGCCCGGCCAGACCGTCATGACACGCGCCTATCACCGCCCACTGTCCTGGTATTTCCGCGCGTTGCGCGCCGCTGCCCTGGTCGTCGCGGCGCTGGAGGAGCCGGAGCCAACGGAGGAACTGGCAAGCTCGACGCAAGGGCCCTGGATTGCCGAAATCCCGCTGCACCTCGTCCTCGAAGCCTGGAAGATCAGCGCGACGTGACGCATTGACGTGGAGCGCTGGCGGCTGTGCCGCTCCGTGGCAGAAGCGCCGTGTGCGGTGCGTCCGGATCACGGGGGCGCTATTTTTCGCGGGCGAGCTTTGCCTGGATGGCGCGCGCTACGTTGGCCGTCACCAGACCGTCCAGGTCGCCGTGTAGCCGCGCCACTTCTTTGAGCAGCGACGAGCTGATAAAGAGATGGCCGAGCGCCGTCACAACCATCAGTGTCTCGATCTCCGGCGCCAATTTGCGGTTCATCAGCGCTTGCTGAAACTCATACTCGAAGTCGGTGACGGCGCGCAGCCCGCGCACGATGGCCTGTGCGCCGACACTGCGTGCGAACCCGACGATCAGCCCATCGAATGGCTCCACGCGCACGTTGGCGAGCTCATCATCGGCGATGCACTCGCGCCAGAGCGCGAGCCGCTCTTCGGTCGAGAACATCAGGTGCTTGCTCGGCGTGCGATAGACGGCAACGACCAGCTCATCCACCAGCTTGGCGGCGCGCCGGGCAATGTCGAGATGGCCTTTGTGCACGGGATCGAAGGTGCCGGGGTATACGGCGACACGCCGCGCCGGAGGATGCGTTACCGCGCTTCGGGGCTGCTCGCTATCTCGCCGCACTGCGTCCACCTCGCTCTCCGTCTGGCTCCATCGCCGATCTCTAGGCGGATTTTACCTGGACGCAGGGCCGGTTGTCTACAGATGCCGTGCGGATGAGGTATGGCTGCCCTGCGTGGACTCCACCGTGCTGGGATATCCCGCGCCAACAGGCTCGCGCGCGGCAGCCATCAGGCGAGGTTCTCTCTGGCTCCCCTCGCCCTTTGGGGGAGAGACGCGCGAGCGCCAGCGAGAAGGGCCGCCAGGCCCGGAGCGGCTCTTGAGCGGAGCGGAGGGGTTGGCAGTGGGGGCCTACGCTTCGCGCCGCGCCGGGAGCCGATCCCAACGCGCGCCCTGGCCAGGGCGGCCGCGGAATGGCGGCGTGCTGGCCGGCCGCGTCGCGGAGGGCATGGCACTTGTGTTTGGCGTCGCGTTCACCTGCGCCGAGATGCCGGGCAGCGGCATCTCACGCTGCGGCCATGGCCGCGGCTGCAGCTTCACCCCCAGGTCGCGCTGGATCTTCTGCCATGCCGGCAGATCCTCGGGCGTGAGCAGCGTGATCGCCTCGCCCCCGCGGTCCATCCGACCCGTGCGGCCGACGCGGTGCGTGAAGAGCTCGGCAGACTCGGGCAGCTCGTAGTTGATCACCTGCTCGATAGAGGTCACGTCCAGACCCCGCGCGGCCACGTTCGTCGCCAGCAGAATCGGCACCCGGCCCGCGCGGAAGTCCGCGATCACACGGTCGCGGGCGTTCTGGCTCATGTTGCCTTGCAGCGCGGCGACCGGATAGCCGCGCGCTTCGAGCTGCTTCGCCAGCTTTTTGACACCGTGCTTTGTGCGCCCAAAGACGAGCAGCGCGCCGGTGGCGTCGCGGCGGCGGTCCAAGAGCGCCGTCAGCGCGTCGAGCCGCTGGCCTTGCGGCACGTGATAGACGATCTGCGCGATGGCCGGGGCGGGCCGCGTCTCCGGCGAGCCGGCATCAACGTGCACCGGGTCCTTGAGGTAGCGCTGCGCGATCCGTATCGTCCATTCCGGCAGCGTCGCGGTAAACAGCGCCATCTGGCGAGTTGCGGGCGTCCTGGCGAGGATGCGCTCGACATCCGGCGCGAAGCCGGCGTCGAGCATTTGGTCGGCTTCATCCAGCACGGCGAAGCGTACCGCGCTAAGGTCCAGATTGCCCTGGCGAATATGGTCCAGCACGCGGCCGGGGGCGCCGACGGCAACATGCGCGCCGGCACGCAGGTCGTCGCGCTGCGGGCCAAGCGAGCGCCCGCCGATGAGCTGGACGACACGCAGGCCGCGCCCGCCGTCCAGCGCGGCCAGCACGTCGGCCACCTGACTGGCCAGCTCGCGCGTGGGCACGAGCACCAGCGCCTGCACCTGGCGGCGCCGCGGATCGATCCGCTCGACGAGCGGCAGCCCGAAGGCAATGGTCTTGCCGGAGCCCGTGCGCGACTGGCCAATGACGTCACGCCCGGCCAGCAGCGGCGGAATCGCGCGCGTCTGAATCAGCGTCGGCGTCTCGATGTCCATGCGGGCGAGCGCGCGCACCGTATGCGGGCGGGCGCCAAGCTCGGCAAAGGGCGAGGCTGTGGTGGTCGTAGCGGTAGCGGTGGTTGAGGTCAAGGTGCCAGAGGGTGTCTGGTCGAGGGTAGAAGCATCTTGTGAAAATTGGTGCGAGGGCACGCGTAATCCTTCCGTGCGAGCCAGCCCTCCGCGTTCCCGGGAGGTCGTCAAGCTCGCCATTGCATCATCGCCGCAAGGATCGGATACGCGTCACACAAAAAGGTCCACCGTGCCATCGGGCGCAGCGGACCTTCACACGAGGCCGACTGGAGAAGACGCACTAACTGGAGCGCGGGCCGCACAAAGGCGCGCACGCTCATCTAACACTTTCAGTATAGCACCAGTTGCCAACCGGTGTCAAATCGGCGGGACCGCTGTCTGCCCTCCCCGTGGCGCAGCGCTCGCACCCCTCCCCGTCGCGACGGGGAGGGGCCGGGGGAAGACGACGATCGCCGGTTGGGGGAGAGACCCCTACGCGCGGATGTCGTCCACCAGCGAGAGATTGATAAAGACGTCGCAGCTCTGGCGCAGGATCATCGCTGCGCTGTCCTCGAATGCCGCGACCTCGACGCGCACTCCGTGATCCGAGCAGTATTCGAGCAGCGGTAGGAAATCGCTGTCACCACTGACCAGCGAGACGGTGTCCAGCGCGCCGGCGCCCACCAGCCGTACGATGTCCATGCACAGGTCGAGGTCCATGTCGGCTTTCTTCGCACCGCTGGAGAACGTCTTGTAGTTCTTAGTCGTGATGCGATAGCCATAGCCCTTGACGGCGTTCAGGAAGGACTGGTCGGCACGCGGGTCCGGATCGGTCGGCGCATAGGCATGCGCCCGCACCAGCCGCCGGTTGCCGCGCAGGAAGTCTAGCAGCCGCCCGAAGTCCAGGTTGATGCGCAGGTTGCGCGACGAGTACAGCACATTGGCCACGTCTACAAACACGCCGACGCGCTCCGTCGAGGGAAGCGGCGGCAGGATGACCGACATCGCCGGTGGGTTGGTCTGGTGGCGCAGCTCGTTCAGCAGACGGTCTGTCTGCTGTTGGATAGCGTGCGTTACCGTAGACGCCAACACGTTCGGCGACATCGGCGGCACGTCGATGCCGCGCTCGGGGCGCGGCGTGCGCGGGTAGGTTTCGCGGGCCGGGCCGGCCACGCCGCGCGGCTGCGGGCCGAAGCCGCGCGCGAAGCTTGGCTCCGGCGAGGCAAACGGGCTCTCCGGCTGGCGCGTGCGCTGCTGGCCGGTGGCAATGTCCCACGGCGCCTCATTCGTGGCGCGCTCGCGTGGGGCGCGCGAATACGGGGAATAGGGCTGCTGGCCAGGGTAGCCATAGGTATACGGCTCTTCCGCCGCGTAGCCGTTGCGCGTGTCGGCCTCGGGTTCCGGGTAGGGTGTTGCCGCTATCTCGTCGGGCGCGCTCTCGACGACATGCACGGCCTCGGCATCATCCTCCGCCCCACCGGGATGCCCGGCACTGCGCCGCCGCCGCCGCCGCCGCCGTGTTCCGCCGGGCTGCTCGGCCTCCGCGCTTGCCGATTCAGCATCGGTCTCGGCGGCTTCAGCCTCCAGCGCGTTCTGCACGTCGTGTTCCGTAGGCTCTGTGGGCGCGGCTGCGCCAGCAGACGCCGCGGAGCCTTGCAGGCCGAGCAGCGAGACGATATCCGTCAGCACATCGCTGGTCGTTTCATCACGGCGCTCGCGCGGCGGGGTGGCAAGTGTAGGCTGCGCCTCCATCTCGGGTGCGACATCCGGCGTCGCGGATGCGGCCTCTGCCGGCTCAGCAAAGCCGGTGGCGGCGAGTGGGCCACTGATCCGCTCGCCGCGAGCGGACGCCGTGGCCGCGCTGGATGGCGTCCGGCGCTCGAAGCGGTAGCGGCGTGGCTGTGGCGCGCCGGGCACCGCCGTGGCGGCCGAGGCCTCGAGCGCCTGCTCCGTCGTGACGGGCACCGCGCGCGCCTCGGGCTCGCCGCCGGGCGCGGCTGCCTCGGCCGCATCGCTGGCGGGTGCGCCGGCGGGCTTCACGAGCTGGACGCCGTTCTTGCGCGCGCTGGCGCGCCGGGGACGCTGGCTGCGCGGCTTGGGTGCGCTGGTCGCGGCCTCCGCGGCGGCCAGTGCCGGCTGCTGGGCTGTGGCCGTCGCTGCCAGTTCAGCTATTGGCGCTGGCGCGGCCTCTGGCTGTGCGGTGGGCTGCTCGGCGGCCAGCGCCGCGCTTTCGGCGCGACTCGCCGCGCTCGCACGCGAGGTGGAGTGGCGGCGCCGGCGCGCCGGCTTTGGTGTCGGTTGCTCGCCCGCGGGGCCACCCTGCGGGGCTGCCGGATTGGGATCAAGGGTAAACTGACTCATATGCTCCTACTTCTTCCGAGCTGGGAAGAGCATGGAGACACGGGGCGGGGAGGCGGTGAGTCACTGGTTGCGTTACGGCACGATGCTCAGTCCAGGAGCATTCTCATCTGTTCTGCTGCACTGACGACGCATGCCGGACGCGATCACACGACGTGTCGCACTCACGGCATAGGGCGCTTCGCGCGTGTAGCTGCCCGTTCCACCACCACCTCAACCCAGGCCCGCATCTTTTCCGGCTTCTCGCCTTGTGGCGAGCGTGCTCTCCACTCGATTTTTCCCGCCCGCGCCGGAGGCGGGCGGTACAGGCCGGAATGCGCGTCACAAGCACGCGACATCCCGAAAGATAACTCAGTGTGGCGCTGGCCCTGGCTGGGGTGGACCTACTCCAGAAGCGAGTCCTTGCGCGTGCGACTGCGGTTCGTGCGCATCGGGTGATCTGGCGGGCATGCTATTGCCCATCTCGTCGCGGTGTGCAATGTCTTCGACGCGAGCCGGGCGTTGAGCCTCGGCACGGCGCGCACGCGCGATGGTATGCCAGACCGCGACGATTCGTTGCACCGAGGTGTACGTGCTCGTGACGGCAAGAATAGCGATCGTCCACAGGAGCCAGGAAGCTCCACCAATGATCAGGCCGGCGGCCAGCAGGAGCACACGCTCCGGCCGAGCCATCAGCCCGCTTTTACACTCGAGGCCCAGTCCTTCGGCGCGGGCACGGATGTAGCTCACCATCAAGGAGCTCAGCCCAGCGATGTAGGTCAGGGCGACGAGCCAGGTCGTCGCTGGTGAGGCGGGCAGTCCTGTCAGCGCGAAGATGATCACGCCGAGCAAGACAATCCCTTCGGAAAAGCGGTCCAGCGTCGAATCGAAGAAGGCGCCGAATGTCGTCTTCTGGTTTCGGACGCGTGCCAGGGCACCATCGACCATGTCGAACGCACCGGCGAACAAGAGTATCACGCCCCCGATGCGCAGGTTGCCCGTGGCGATAGTCGCCGCCGCCACACCATTGAACAGCAGGCCGAGAAACGTCGCCATGTTCGGGGTCAGACCAAGCACCGCAAGCGGTCGAACAATCGTCTCCGCAATACGCCGCACATACATCTGCAGGCCCGGACCAAACATGCTCTCTCCTCGATCCGCATTGATCCTATTTTACTATATCGAGACGACCATCGGAAAAGCTGCGGCCATGGCCCATGTAGCGCGGGCGCCAGCCAGCGAACAGCGAACAGTGCGCTCCGGCTGCCGCCTTCTCGCACGCGCCTCCGTCATTCGGCCAGCAGGAGCGTCGGGGCAGGCACGATTTGGCGCTGGCGCGCGGTAGCATGCTGCGCCAACACCTCTTCGTAATAGGCCACGACGCGATCCCCGACGCGCTCCCAGCTGAACTCGTCCGCGCGCACGCGCGCAACCTCGCCCAACCGGCGGCGTTCGCCCTCGTCCGCCAGCAAATGGCAGACCGCCCAGGCCAGCTCCTCATGGCTAGAAGGCCGCACCAGCAAGCCATCGCGCTGGGAATGGATCACCGTACGGAAGCCGGGAATGTCCGAGGCGACGACGGCGCGGCCCGCGGCCATCGCCTCCAGCAGCACGACACCCTGGCTTTCGCCGCCGGTGTTCGGCGCGCAATAGACGTGCGCAGAGGTGTAGAGCGCGGGCAGCTCCTCGGCCGGAATCCGGCCGGGGAAGACCACGTCGCGCAGGCCCGCTTGCGCCACCAGCCGCTGGAAGCCCGCACGCAGCGGGCCATCGCCGGCGATGATGAAGCGGGTGTTCGGATAGTGCTCGCGGATCAGCGGGATGGCACGCAACAGGTATTTCGCGCCTTTGCGCGCCTCCAATCGCCCCAGGTAGAGCACGTTGAGCTTCCCGTCGTTGTAGCGCGCCAGCGGTGGCACGCGCGGCGAGAAGCGCTCCACATCGACGCCGTTGGGAATCACGCGATAGTCCCCGGGGAAGAAGCGCGAGACGAACTCGGCCGCGGGCGTCGAGACGGCGATGCGACCATCCAACCGGCGGACGTAGCGCATCAGGAACGGCTTGGCCGAGACATACGCCCACTCGGAGGTGGAGGTGAGGCCGTGGCGCCCATATGCGTGAAATGTCCCGATGTTGACGGCCCCAGAGATGCGCGAGAGGTGCAGGAGCGTCAGCGGCAACGCGGAGGCCAGCGGCTCATGCAGGTGCAAGACGTCGAATTGCTCGCGCTTGAGCAGGCTGCGGATCTTGCCCTTGAGGTCCGGCGCGATGGCGACGCGCGCCACCGAGCCATTGACGCGCACCGGAGCGGCCCAGCCCATGTGATAGACGCCGTACTCGACCTGCCGTGCGCGCGGGCCGGTCGCGGGCGTGAGGATGCGCACGGTGTGGCCGCGCGAGCGCAGCTCCGTCGCCAGATGGGCGATGTGCCCCTGGACACCGCCAGGATAGCTCCAGTCGTAGGGCGAAACGAGTCCGATTTTCACAGCGTCCGCCTGGGCTGATGCCCTTCAGCCATTGTCCATGCCTCCCCACCGCCCGCAGTGTGCCGTTTCGCTACGCGGTGCGCGCGCGCTTTGCCATTCTGCGCTCGCGCCGCGCCGTTATGTGAACCGCGGGCGCTCGCTCGTGAGTTGCCCCGCCGCCGTATCGCATCCGATGGGAGACGAAGGCGACGTATTCGCGCGCCTGCCAGAAGGCGCCGATCGGGGCAGTCTCGCGGCGCTCGATCGCGGCCCGCAGGTCTTGCGCTGATGCGCCGGGGAAGATCGTGCGCGCGCAGCCGACAGCTGTTGGTGTGTGCGCGTCACTGCCCCCCGTCTCGGCCCAATGATACACGCTTTTCGCAAGCGACATCGCGATCTGCGACGAGCCAATGCCGGCGAAGCTGCCATTGAGTGTCTCGATGCCGTCTGGATGCACCTCAGGCTGCCGCAGCAGCCGGTTCATCACCGACCGCTGGACGCTGTGGCGGAAGACGCGGTTGAACGGATGCGCTACAATTGCCAGGCCGCCCTGCTCGTGCACCTGCTCGATGCTGCGCTCGATGCTCTGGTCCGGTGCAATCGGTGTATGCAAAAAGAGGGCCAGCAGATGGCCCTCGCGCGTGCTGATTTCTTCGCCAATGATCACCTCGAAGCGATACTTGTTGCGGGCGGCGAGGTCGCGCGCCCGCAGCGCGCCTTCTATCGTGTCGTGGTCGGTGACCGCGATGACATCCAGGGATGTATGGTGCTGGGCGAAGTACAGCACCTCCTCGACAGAGCCGGTACCATCACTGTAATTCGTGTGGAGATGCACGTCGGCAAGGCCGGTGCGGGTAGTGGGTGAGAGATTCATGCCGTCGCTTTCTCTTGCGCGCTGGGTAGGTGTGGTGTCAGGCGTTTCGTGGGGTATAAGCTCCATCCGCTCTCATTCTAAGCGGACGCTCCTCGTGGGCGCGTCGAAGATAGCCCTAACGTCACCCTGTCGCTTCACGCCGGTAGCAAGCCTGCGCACACCTCCCAGCCTCTGCATTGTACGCCAGCCGGATTCGGCTGTCCACAAGCGGCCATGCCCTGCAGCCGGCGGGCAGCCTGTGGAGCACTGGCGCCCATGGATGCGCCGCATGCGCGTGGTGGCCATAGGTTACGAGTCCTCCCAGATAGGAAGCGACGCCGATACCCACTGTTCTGGATGTGCGGCGATGCGCCGCTCCAGCTCGTCCATGAAGAGGCGTTGCGCGCGCTCCGTCTGCTGCTCGGAGCGCACGCGCGCAGCGGCTACCGCCGCGCCCGCCGTACCTGCCGCGCTGCGTGGTGCCGCCGCCTCGCGACGCAGCGCTTCAAAATCCAGCCGGGTGAAGACGCCGACCTGCCGTCCGGGCCCGGTCCGCCAGGAGAAGACCGCCATCACCGGCGCGCCACTGCGCAGGGCCAGCGCGAATGGGCCGGTCGGCAGCCTGGCCGGCTCGCCGAAGAACGGCATCTCGGCGCTCGCACCGAGGACGTAGCGGTCGGCGATGAAGATCACGATCTCGCCGCGTTTCAAGGCATCCAGCAGCTCGCGTAGCGAGTCGCGGCTATCCGCCGGCACGATGCGCATGTTGTGGTGCTCGCGCAGGCGGCAGAACAGCTCGAACAGGGCCTCGGGCTGCATGTGCTCGGCGGGCGTGAGGAGTTTGTGGCCCAGCACGCCCAGCCGCGACGCGCCATACTCGAAATTGCCGAAATGACCGGAGAAGATGATCAGGCCGCGCCCTTCTGCCATGAGCGCGTCGAATTCGGCCTCATTCTCGATGGTCCAGCCGGCACGCGCCTCCTCATCGGAGATGTATCGGCCACGAAAGAAATCCAGATAGTTGAGCGCCATGCTCTGGAAGACCCCGCGCGCGGCGGCGGGCAGCCGATCTGGATGCTCGCGCAGCGCGGCGATATGGCGCAGATTGCGCACGGCGCGCCGCCGCGCCGTGCCGGCCAGCGCCCAGATGAGCGTGCCGGCGGCCACCGCCAGCGGCCGCGCGACCTGCATCGGCACACGCGGGAGAATAGCAGCGGAGAGCCGGAAAATCCAGTACCTAGACATGCGCATCGCCTCGAGGCTCCGCCAGGACCTCGTGTGCGGCGGAGCGTTCCGCGCGCGTGGTTACCGCCGCGCCACCATCATTCTCCTGCCAGAACGGCCGGAACATGGCCCACTGATCGGGGCGCTCGCGAATGTGCTCTTCGATTGCGTCGAACATGCGCTGTGCCAGCCGAAGCGTGTCGGCCTTGCGGTCGTCGGTCACCTCCGGATATAGCACCGGGCCAGCGCCGAGATAGTACGTCGTCGAGTAGGCCTCGTCGTAGACGCAGAAGCCGGGGACCACCGCGGCGCCCGAGCGCACCGCGAGCTGTGCGATGCCACCCGGTACCCAGCACCGTGCACCGAAGAACGTGATAGGTATGCCCTCGCCTGCCGGCAGCGGCCGGTCCAGCGCGACGGCGATGATGCCGTTGTCCTGCAGCACACGCAGCATCTGGCGCGGGGACTGCTCGATGCGAATGACCTCCATGCCCAGCGAGCGCCGTTGCTCCTGCCACATCTTGTCCATGCGCGCGTCGTCCAGGGTTTCGACGATCAGGTGGACGGGGAAACGACTGGCGACGGCGATACCGGCGACATCGTACGCGCCGAAGTGTGCCGCGACCAGTATGACGCCCTTGCCGTGGCCCCGCGCCTCCTCGATCAGTGCGAAAGCGCCGGGGGGCGGCGTGGTGTCGCGCAGCCGCGCGACGATGGCTTCTTGCGTGGTGTTGGGCATGTAGATGAAATCGGAGACGTAGCGGCCAAAGTTGCGCCACGAGATGCGCGCGAGACGCCGGGCGCGCGGGTCGTCGCGTGTGGTGCCCAGGACGCGCGCCATATTGGCGATGGTGTCGCGCCGCTTGCTCACCCAGCCGAGATAGATCGCCTCAGCGGCGACGCCCGCCAGCGAAAGCCGCACACGACGCGGCGTCTTGCCGGCAAGCCAACTGGCGAATCGAATCAGATAGTAGACCATAGCGGCTCCGTCTGCGCGCGGCGGGATCGACCTCGACGCGGAGTCAAGGAATGGGGCGGGGCCGCGCACCGCGGTAGGTCACGCGGCCCTGCCACCAATAGGGTTACTCGGCCTCCGCCAGCGGCTCCACGGTGAGCGGCTCAGCATGATGTCCGTTGGTGGCATCCGCCTGCTCGCGCTCCTCGCGCCCCGCCCGGCTGAACTCGCGGATGAACTCTTCGGTCATCAGCCGCGCCTGTTCGTCGGTGTATTGCACGGCCGGCGACTTCATGAAGTACGCCGACGGGCCGAGCAGCGCACCGCCCAGGCCGGCGTCCATGGCGAGCTTCGCGCAGCGGACGGCGTCGATGACCACGCCCGCCGAATTGGGTGAGTCCCAGACCTCCAGCTTCAGCTCGACATTCAGCGGCACATCGCCGAAGGTGCGCCCCTCCAGGCGGATGTAGGCCCATTTGCGGTCGCTCAGCCAGGGAACGTAGTCGCTGGGGCCGATATGGACGTTGTCGGCGCCCAGGTCGTAATCGAGCTGGCTCGTCACAGCGTTGGTCTTCGAGATCTTCTTGGACTCCAGCCGGTCGCGCTCGAGCATGTTGTAGAAGTCGGTGTTGCCGCCGACGTTCAGCTGCATCGTGCGCTCGAGCCGCACGCCGCGCTCGCGGAAGAGCCGCGTCAACGTGCGGTGAACGATCGTCGCGCCGACTTGACTCTTGATGTCGTCGCCGACGATCGGCAGCCGCTCCGCCTCGAAGCGCTCGCGCCAGTACTGCTCGCGCCCAATGAAGACGGGGATGCAGTTGACGAAGCCGCAGCCGGCCTGCAGCACCTGCTCGACGTACCACTTAGTTGCCGTCTCACTGCCGACGGGCAGATAGTTGATGACCACGTCGGTGCCAGTGTCGCGCAGGACGTTGACGATGTTGGCGGTGGACCCTGGCGCCTTGGTGATGACCTGCGAGAGATACTTGCCCAGGCCGTCATGGGTCATGCCGCGCACCACGGGCACCTGCTTGACGGGAACGGCAGCGAATTTGTACGTGTTGTTCGGGCCAGAGAAGATCGCCTCGCTGAGGTCCTTGCCGACCTTCTGCTCGTCGATGTCGATGGCGGCGGAGAACTCGATGTCGTTGATGTGATATCCGCCCAGATTGACGTGCATCAGGCCGGGGATGAAGTCATTCTCGGCGGCGTGCTTGTAGTACTCGACGCCCTGGACCAGCGACGAAGCGCAGTTGCCCACGCCGACGATCGCTACCCGTACTTTCTCTTTGCCCAATGTGCTCTGCCTCCTGTTGACTCTCGTCCGTTCATGTCGTGTGTTGCGCGAAAGCTCTTGTGTGCCTGTCTCGCTGCTGGGCCGCTCAGCCGCGCCGATGCGCGCCCAGCACGTCCGGCGGCGTTTCGGATGGTTCCGCGCGGGGCGCGACGGGCGTAGCCGCCGCAGCCGTAGTCGCGGCCGGCTGCGCGACGACCTCGGCTAGCTTGCGCAGACAGTGCTGATAGCGAGCGGTATCCAGCGAGCAATACACCAGCCGGCCGTGCCGTCTGGTGCGCACGAGGCCATGGCGGCGCAAGATGGCGAGGTGCCACGAAACCAGCGGCTGCGTGATGGGACGCCCAGTGGTCACGAGTCGCTGCGCTAGCTCCGTCACACTCATCTCGTTTGCGCTCGCCAAGATCTCGACCATGTGGAGGCGTGCCACATCGCCGAGCGCCCTGAGCATGCCCTTGAGCTCCACGTAGTCACGTCGGCTCGTGGGGTCGGTCGCGTCGTTCATGCGCCACAATCCTCTTCGTCGCGAACGGCGCCCTATGCGCCGTCACATGCATAGACATTATATGAAGAAGTCTTATATAAATGTCCGCTAATATGTGTAACGCACGAGCGGTCTCTTGTCAAGCGGCAATCTGGTGGATGGCGTAAAAGTCCCCAGTGGGCCGCATGAGCGTTGAGGAAGCGGGCAGTGGCAGCGGCCGCATGAGGAGTGCGTGCGCCAGCGCGTGGCTGCGCGCTGGCGCCTCGCCGATGCCGGCGCCTGCCCCTGGTGGATTCTTTCGGTGCTCAGCGTTCGTGCGCGCGTCGGCATGTGTGGCAGCTGGCCTGCGCGTCAATGTCCTGGTGGCCGCAGGTCGCAGGTGCGGCAGCGGAGCAGCCTATGCGGCGCTCGCCCTACACGAGGACGTGCCAGCAGGCCTAGTGTTCTGCATCCGCCTTCGTCTTGCGCTCGATCTCGAGTCTCGCGCAGGTGTCGCAGGCGCGCACGAGTGCGCGCCCCGTCCGCAGGCGCACGCTGCCCGCCATCCGTAGGCCGCCATCCTGACAGTACGGGCAGCGCATGACCGGCACCAGATCCATGTCGCGCACTGGCCGGAACGACGGGCGTAGCATGACCGCCAAGAGCTCGTCGCTATCGAGCTGCATCAACGCACGCATCGCTCGCCACCCCGGCTCCAGCTCGCGCTCGTCGGCGGACGGCGCGGGAGCTTCGCGCTCGTCGCCGGGTGGGTGAAACGGCGGCGACGCATGCAGCTGGTCACCGTCGTCCCCGTTGCTCGGCTGTACCTGCGACATCTGGTTCATCTCCTCAGCGTGAGAGACAGAAGGCTGGCGCCCCGTGCGCCGGGACGTCTCCCTGGGGTCGTTCCAAGACGCACCCTCCATGCCACGGGCTATCCCACCCGGCGGTTTCACCCGGCACGTGCGAACTGCAGCGCGGGCGTGCTGCTGAGCAGCACTCTTGTCCCTCGCCCGCCAATTCCAGTAGAATGGCAGTACCAGGACATGACGTATGCGCCCATAGGAGCGGATTCGGATAGGACGCAGCATGTATGCATCGGTGCTTGCCGGAGGCAGCGGCACACGCCTCTGGCCCCTCAGCACGCAGGCGACGCCCAAGCAGTTCTTGCAACTGCCGGGCCCACGCACCATGCTGCAGGAAACCGTCAACCGCATCGCACCACTCGTGCCGCTGGACAATCTCTACGTCGTCACTTCACGCGACTATGTGGAGCCGGTTGGTGCCCAACTCCCCGCGCTGGCGCGGGCGAACATCGTCGCCGAGCCTGCGGGCCGGGGCACCGCCGCCTCGATTGGCCTGGCCGCCGCCCTGATCGTCGCGCGCGACGCCGAGGCGGTGATGGGTTCGTTCCCCGCCGACCACATGATCGAAGACGTGCGTAGCTTCCAAGAGGCGCTGCGCCTGGCCGAGAAGCTCGCACAGGACGGCTTTCTCGTGACGCTCGGCATTCAGCCGACGTATCCCGAGACGGGATACGGCTATATCCGTTTCGGTGCGCCGCTCGAGCATGGCAGTGGGCTGGGCGCGCACGTGGCGGATGCGTTTGTCGAGAAGCCCCGACTACACGTGGCCGAGGAGTATCTCCGCGCCGGCAATTACGTCTGGAATGCCGGAATCTTCGTGCTGCGCGCCGGCCGCATCCTCGAAGAGATTCGGCGCTACATCCCGTCGCTGGCCGACGTGCTGGACGAGATCGGCACGGTGGCCGCGCGTAGTGGAGGGCGGGTCACCGACGAGGTGGACCACACGATTGCGGCGCTGTGGCCGCGGTTGCACGACACCATCACGATTGACAACGGCGTCATGGAGCACGCGCAACACATTGCGGTCATCCCCGTCTCAGTCGGCTGGAACGATATCGGCAGCTGGGCGTCGGTCGCCACCCTGTATCAGCCCGATGCCTCCGGCAATGTGATCGTGGGGCTGGAGCCACAGCGGCATCTCGAGGTCGCCACGCACGACACGCTGGTGTTCAGCACAACGGGGCGCACGATCGCGACGGCCGGGGTTGATGGGCTCATCATCGTCGATACAGGCGATCGCCTGCTCGTCTGCTCGAAGGAGCAGGCGCAGCTCGTCAAGGATATTGCCGAGCACATGCGCGAACACCCGGACGTGTGAGCAAACGCAACACACTGCGTTGTTGCGTTGTAGTAAAGTGTGCGCGCCCGACCTCCACTGCTTCGACACCAGACTGCTGGGGTGCTGCCGCCCCTCTCTATCGCAGCCGCCCCTCTCTATCGCATTTGAGGTCGCCATGCTATACTGGCTTTATCTTTCTCCGCCAGAAGACCCCGCCCTTGCGGGCTGGGGATGAATGGCGCTCGGGCTCGCCGTGTGGTAG
>Ga0209647_1002518_pt1 | contig 14775 bp, 11 predicted proteins | sample GraSoi_2013_60cm_FD_185827 | JGI IMG/M metagenome (GOLD analysis project Ga0209647, IMG submission 185827) | Grasslands soil microbial communities from the Angelo Coastal Reserve, California, USA - Sample 9_17_2013_60cm (SPAdes) (version 2) | ecosystem: Environmental > Terrestrial > Soil >...
GCGATTGCCATTCGGCGGGCGTCCACTGAGAAGGTGCAAGCAGCCCGCTCACCTGACGGGCTTCTCATTCTCTCGTAGAGGAGCACGCAGCCATGACTGCTATGACCGAGCACGCGCTTCCACTCGCCGTTGTCTACAAAGGCTGGGACACTTTTCAGCGGGACGTGTACAAGGCCGTCGCGCCGCTCTCGCCCGAGCAATGGGTGCTGCCGGTGGCGCCGCACCATTGGCCGATCGCTAGGCTGGTGCAGCACATCGTCGCCGATCGCGTCTGGTGGTTTTACGGGTGGATGAACGAGAGCAGTCCCGAGATTGGCGCCCTGGCACGCTGGGACGAGGAGGGGCAACCGGTACGCTCGCCCGCCGAGCTGGTCGCGGGGCTCGAGGCCACATGGGGCGTGATCGCAGAATCCCTGGCCCGCTGGACGGTCGCCGGCCTCGGAGACGTGTTCGACCCACCAACTACCTTGACCGAGGCGGAGCGCCAGGAATTCGGCCCATGCACGCGACAGGAGATTCTCTGGCACGTGCTTCGGCACGACATCCACCATGGCGGCGAGCTCGCCGTTGGCATGGGCGGGTATCACCTACGTACCATCTGGGGAGGTTAGCGTGGGTAAAGTTCTGCCTATCTGGTGAGGGTGCGCCAGTAGAGGAGCGCGTAGCTGCGTGAGAGGACAGCGAGCTGGAGGTCGGCGCGTCGCTCATAGCTTCCGGCGAGCAGGGGCCTGCAACCCATCCTTTGTCACGGCTGCGTGTTCCCCTTCGGCACCGAACGGGCGCTGAACTGCATGCCGCTGCCCTCGCCTTCGAGGCCCCCGCTGATAATGCGCCTGGGGTGGATGCGGAACAGCTCTTTGTCGAAGCCGGGGCCGATCTGCTCGCCGCCGGATTGCAGCACCTCGGCCTCGCCGCGGATCTCGAGAAAGCGTGGCCGCCAGGGTGAGACGGATGCCAGGTCATCCACCACGAAGGCCACGCGCGGGTTCTGTTGCACGTCGCGGTACTTCTTGCGCTTGGCGAAGCCATGCCCGCCGATGTCGATCGTGTCGTGCTCCGGGTTGTAGCGGAACCCAACCGGCACCACGTGTGGCTGGCTGTCGGGGCCGACCGTAGCGAGCCGGCCCAGGCGCTGGCTCTGGAGATAGGCGATCTCGGCGCCGGTAAAGTTGCTCATATGCTGTTCCTCCCTGCAAGGCACGTTGCAAGGCGCGTTCCACCTATACCCGTCGTCAGCGCGTAGCGCGCTCCAGCGGCTGCACGTCGTACCAGTTGCGGCCGGCCTTGAGATCCACCCGGACCGGCACGTCAAGGCGCATCGCGCCGACCATTGCCTGCTCCACCAGCTCGCTCACCACGTCCACCTCGGGGTCTGGCACCTCCAGCACCAGCTCGTCGTGGACCTGCAGAATAATGCGCGCCGACAGATTCATGCGCTCGAGCTCGCCTTGCAGCCGCACCATCGCGATTTTGATCATGTCGGCGTTGGTGCCCTGAATCGGCATGTTGATGGCCTCGCGCTGCGCCGCCTGGCGCTGGACCAGCGGTAGCGCCGACATCTCCGGCATGTAGCGCCTCCGGCCCAGCAGCGTCTGCACGAAGCCCTGCGTATTCGCCTGCACCAGCGTGGACTGCACATATTCACGCACGCGCGGGAAGGTGATCTCGTAGTTGCGAATGAACTCCGCCGCTTCGGCGTTGGTCATGCCAGTGACCTGCGCCAGCCCGAAGGCGGATTGGCCGTAGAGCACGGCGAAGTTCACCGTCTTGGCCAGCCGGCGCTGGTCGGGACTGACCTCGCTCAGCGGCACCTTGAAAAGCTGCGCTGCGGTGGCCGCGTGCACGTCCTCGTCCTGCTCGAAGGCCTGCACCAGCGCCGGCTCATGGGTGATGTGCGCCAGGATGCGCAGCTCGATCTGCGAATAGTCCGCTGCGAGCAGGTAGGCATTTTCGTCGGCCAGGAACGCCCGGCGGATGCGCTTGCCGACCTCCGTGCGCACGGGAATGTTCTGCAGGTTCGGGTTCGACGAGCTGAGCCGGCCCGTGCTGGCGATGGTCTGGCTGAACGACGTATGCACGCGCCCATCCTGTGGATTGATCACCTCGAGCAAGCCATCTACGTACGTAGACTTGAGCTTGGCCAACTGCCGGTACTCGAGAATCAGATCGGGCACTTCGTGCGTGCCGCGCAGCCCTTCCAGCACCTCGGCGTCCACCGAATAGCCGGTCTTGTTCTTGCGCGCCGGCGGCAGCTTGAGCTCGGTAAAGAGCACCTCGCCGAGCTGCCTGGTCGAGTTGATGTTGAACTGGTGACCGACCGCCGCGTAGATGTTGGCTTCGAGCGCCTTGAGCTGCTCGTCCAGGTCGCGGGCCATGCGCCGCAGGAACTCTGGATCGACACGGATGCCCGCCAACTCCATGCGCGCCAGCACGGGGATCAGCGGCACCTCCACGTCGGCGAGCAGCTTGTCGAGCCCGCGCTCGCGAATCTGCGGATCGAGCTGGCGCATCAGGCGCAGCGTCATGTCGGCGTCCGCGCCCGCGTACTCGGCCGCCGTGCGAATGGGCACACGCGCCATCGTGATCTGCTGCTTGCCCGTGCCGATCAGGTCGGCGATCGGCGTCATGATCACACCAAGCTGCTCGAACGCCTGCTCCTTGAGGCCCAGGTTGCGCCGACCAGGATTCAGCAGGTAGGCCGCGACCATCGAGTCGAAGCGCAGGCCCTCCACCCAGACACCGTGCCGCGCCAGCACCATCATGTCGTACTTGGCGTTGTGCCCGGTCTTGCCGACGGCTGAATCAGACAGCACCGGCCCCAAGCGGCTCAGCACGGCCTCCAGCGGCAGCTGGCGCCCCAGCTCTTCCCCGCTCGGCAGTGGCAGATGCCCGACCGGCACGTAGTAGGCCTCACCTACCCCGGAGGAGAACGAGAGGCCCACGATGTTGGCCTGCATCTCGTCGGTGGTGTCGGTCTCGAGGTCGAAAGCGAAGATCGGCGCGCCAGCCAGCGACCGCGCCAGCACATCCAGCGACTCCGGTGTGTCGATCACCAGCGTGCTCGTGTTACCGGTCGGTGTGACGGTGGGCCGTGGGGCCACGGCGGTGAGCATGCCCAGCGCCGGCAAGTCCGTTCCCTGCTCCGCCAGCGATTCCATCTCGGCCTCCGCGAAGAGGCTGAGCTGCACGCGGTCCGCCTGGGAGACGTCGCCGCTCGCGTGGCCGTTCGCGTCGCTGCTGCCGGCGCCATCCTGCGCCGTGGCAGCGGGAGCGGGAGAGGCAGCGGGCGCGGCCACTCCGGCATCCGCCGTGCGGGGCAGCCTGTCTACCATGCTGTGAAACTCGAGCTCACGGAAGAGCCGCAACACCTGTTCAGGATCGTAGTGCAGCGCGCGCGCGTGTTCGAGGTCCAGCGTGACGGGCACATCGGTGACGATGGTCGCCAGAAACTTGCTGTGGCGCGCCTGCTCGGCGTGCTCGGTGAGCGCTGCTTTCACGCGCGGCGCCAGCTCATCCACATGCGCCAGAATGTCTTCAAGCGTGCCGTACTGCTCGATCAGCTTGCTGGCCGTCTTCTGGCCGATGCCCGGCACGCCGGGAATGTTGTCGGAGGTGTCGCCCACCAGCGCCTTGTAATCCACCAGCCGCGCCGGCTCGAAGCCGTACTTTTGCTGGACCGCCGCCTCATCGAAGTAGTCGAACTCGCCGCGCCGGGGCGAGCGGGCGAAGGTGACGCGCACCCAGTCGTTGATGAGCTGCAGCGTGTCCAGATCGCCGGTGGCGATGACGGTGCGCACGCGCCGCTCGGTGGCCTGGCACGAGAGCGTCCCGAGCAGGTCGTCGGCTTCGAAGCCGTCGAGCTCGTAGATGGGGATGTTGAAGGCGGTCACGATCTCACGCACGCGCGGGAACTGCGCCCGCATCGAGTCCGGCAGCGAGGGACGGTGGGCCTTATAGGGGGCATAGTCCTTGTGGCGGAAGGTCGGCGTTGGGCGGTCGAAGGTCATCGCCCAATAGTCGGGCTTGATGATGCGCAGCACGTCCAGCAGCATGCGCGTGAAGCCATAGACGGCGTTGATCGGCTCACCCGTCTTCGTGCTCATCTCGTCGGGATACGCATGGAACGAGCGATGGAAGAGCGCGTGCCCGTCCATCAGGACCAGCATTGGCGCGCCCTCGTCGCTGCCGCCACCCGCTCCCGCCGTCTTCGTCCCCGTCGCTTCTCTGTCTATGCCCTTCGCCGCTGTCATGCCGCCTTCTCCTGCCTGGATCCGCGCGCACACCTTCCCGGCAGGCATACGACGCGGATTCGTCCACCCTCTCTATTCTCGCTCATGGCAGCAAATCCGGCGCGGTCATCCACTGAGGGTCACAATAAGGGTGTCTCCATCAGTGTGGACGTCTGTGACATTGTCCGTGCGCGGCCAGTTGGCAAGGCCGGCGTTGAGGGCCGCCTCCATCTCGTCGCCGCTCTCGAACACACTGAGCGCGCCCGTCACCGTCGTGCCGCTCGCCTTGATGCCGCCGCCGTTGGGGAGCAGCGTTGTCTTCACCGAGCCGTCGCTGCCGTTATACGTGTACGTGAGGATGATGCCGTTGTCGGAGAAATGCACCTGGAGGTCTTGGAGCTTGGGGTCGTCCGGTTTAAGGGCCGGCAGGTTGGCGTTCACCGCGGCAGCCGGAATCGGATAGGTCGTCGGCGGAAGATCGCCTGGAATCACCTGTACGGCCCTGGCAAAGTCCGCGCGGAGCTGGGTATCTACCGCGTTGTGCACGGCGGGGCGAATGATGCCTTTCCAGGCCGCGACGCCGCCGACGGCGAGCACGAGCAGCACGACGAACACGATGAGCAGCGCGCGCCGCCAGCCGCGTGCGCTTCGCGGCGCCTGGGAGGCGCCCGCGGCGATTCCGGGGCCTGGCCAGGCGGCAGGGTTTCCGCCGCCCGGCGAACCCGCGCGCGCGTTGCGGGGAGCCTCCACGCCCGAGGACAACGACGTCGGCGCGTCGTTGGCATAGCTCGCCGCGCCGTACGGCGAGCCAGACGCCGGGCGCAGCGGCCCACCACTGGAGTCGCGCAGGGGCTGGCCACAGCCGCCGCACATGCGCGCCGTTCCTTCATTGCGCCACCCACAGTGTGGGCACATGAGCTCGGATGGGGTCATGCCTTTTTCACCTTACTAGAAGCGGTTTGAAAGTCGACGAGTGGGTCAGTTGCGACGAATACTGCCCCATCTTCCGCGGCGAAATGGGCATGCCGAGCGCACACGTGCTACTTCTCGATCCGTCTCTAGGTCGTGGCCAGGCCAGACCCGCCCCGCGTGGCCCTCCAGACGAGGACGAGAGCCACCAGCCCGGCCACGGTAATCGCGCCGTAGACGAGCGCGCCCACGTAGATGACCGGCGCCACGTCCGGCGGCGGCGGAAAGGAGACGATCGCGTACACAAAGAGGAGTGTCGGAAAGGCCCCGAAGCCCACGACCCCCGCGACCATCTCAGGACCCCTCAGCGCGAACAGCCCAATGATCAGCAGGACCAGGCTAATCGGTAATCCGAACACACCCAGACTCACACCGAGCCATTGCGCCAGACCGAGCCCGAGCAGCGCACCGGTAATGAGCCAGTACACCAGACGCCAGGCATGCATTTAGCACCTCCAGCCCTGCGCGTCCTCCTGCCCGCTATCCCCATGGAGGGGTTCCGGCAGCGAGCTCAAGTCTAGCACAGCGCAGGCCACGTTCGAGGTAACTGACCCACTCGTCGACTTTCGAAACTGCCTCTACTTCTATTCGAGCCGATGGCGTCGCCTGGCACGCTCGCGGCGCGCAGCCCCGAGTAGCGCATTCGGCGCGCCACGCAGCCGCTGCACGATGACGCGCGTCGCGGCGACGCGCACGCGGTCGTAGAGGCGTGGCATCTCGCGCAGCGCATCGGGGGAGGCGCCGCCGCCCCAGCGCTCGCGCGTATAAATGTCGCTCAGGCGGCGCAGCGATTGGCGCTGCCCCGGCAGGACACCGCCGAGCTCGTCGGCATACTCGCTTGGCGTCTGGGAGCGCTGGGGCGTCGCGCCAGCCCACGCGCCTAGCCGCGCCACGCGGGCGAACGCCGCGGCCACCGGCGGCAACCCGCGGAAGAGCAGCCGCCACCAGGTCAGCGCCAGCACCAGACCCAGCAGCAGCAGCACGATGAACAGGCTAGCGCCCAGCCCCACCGTGACGAAGGGATTCGCGCCCGCGTTGCCGGGCTGACCTGTGCCAAAATCAGGGTTTTTTTCCCCCGGGTTGACGGTCGGAACCCCCGTCCCATTGCCTGCGACGGGGGTGCCCGGCCCCGGCGTGAGGCCGCCCGGGCCAGGGGCGAATGCCCGATTGAACTTGCTGAAGGTGGACGTCGGCTCGAAGTTGATCCAGCCATACTGGCCGAAGTAGATCTGCGTCCAGACGTGCGAGGCGGTGCCCTTGATGACGAACGCGTGCGCCTTCTCGTCGAACGTGCCGCCGGTGAAGCCCTCCACGAGGCGCGTCGGCATGCCGAGCGAGCGCCCCATCAGCGCCATAGCAGAGGCGAAGAAGGTGCAATACCCCGTCTTCACCTGCAGGAAATGCGCGACCGCGTCTTGACCCGGTGGCGTCTCCGGGTTGGTCAGGCTGTACTGGAAGGTGCGCAAATAATCCTCAATGCGCAGCGCGGCGTCGTACATGCTGGTCGCGCCTGTGGTAACCTCATGCGCCTTGGCGGCGACCTCCGACGATATATTCAACTGACTGCTATATTCTTGCAGGATCCCATCTGGATACGTGATCTGCGCCGCCTGCCCGCTGAGATCCGCAGGATACGGCACGGCGCGCAGCTGGTTCTGCGTAGCCGACGAGACATAGCCGGCGGCGACATAGCCATCCCCGGCAGACAGGGCCTCGTTCGAGAACCACGCGGTCGGCGAGCCCGCGGAGCCGGCCAGCGCACGGGACGCGACGCTGAAGCCGGCAACCTCGTCTCCCGGCGCATACAGACGGTTGCCGGCCAGCGACACGAGGAATCGTATGTGATAGGTGTTGGTGTGCGTGATGTTGGTGGCGGAGGGCTGCTGATCGCCGGCATGGTACGACTTGGTTATTGGCTGCGAGGCGGACCAGCTGTTCTGTCCATCGTAGGTGTCGAGCGTCGCCGTCATCAAATACTGCGTGGAATCGTCGGCGGCGTTAGGCACCGTGTATTGCATGATCTTCGCGTCGGTCAACGTTACGCTACCAGTCAATTTCAGGTTGTCGCCAAAAAACGCAAAGGTGCCTGGCCCTTTGCCGCCGACTCCGTTGAACACCTGGGCTACCCGCGCGCTGACGAACTGGACGGGATTCGCCGGGCTGTTCCAGAAGTCGTTGAGCCCGGAGTTCGCGGCACTGGCTGGCAGCAGGTACGAGAGCAAGAGCACCACCACGACAAAGATCGCGCCCGCCTGCATGAAGTCCCACGTCAGGTCGGGCGAGAACCGCAGGCCGCGCGCGCGCCAGCGGCGCATGTTGTCGGACAACGTGAAGCGCACCAACAGCAGCAAGGTGATCAGCAGAAAGACCACGAGGAAGATGGTGGCGCGCTCGGCGGTGTAGGCATCCAGGTTGATCAGCAAGACGACACCGTTGGCAAGCGCCGCCAGCCAGGGCCGCCGCGTCTGTATCACCAGCCAGACGCTAATGTAGGCCAGCAGGAAGCTCAGAATCGCCAGGAACAGCAGGAAGACTCGGTTGTCGTCGCTGCTCTGGTGCAGCAGGACCGCGTCGTGGAACCAGGTCTGGGTGCGGCGCCACAGGTCTAGCCGGTTCCCGCCGGAGACGCGATCCGTCGTCTGCTGGAAGGCGAAGAGGATGCCTGCGGCCGTCGCCACGATTTGCACGAGCCAGGAGGGCAGCCGCCCCTGCTGGACTGAGAGATAGCCCAGCAACAGACCCATCGCGGCCGTCGTGGTCAGGATATCGAGCCCATCGGCCCATGCCGGGGTAACATTCTGGATGCTGCTGATGGTGGTGAAGACCATTGCCATCAGCAGCACCAGCGTCAGCCAGCCGTCCTCTGGGGTGACGCGCAGCCACGGCGCCCGCTCTGCCTGGGCTTCGATCGTGGTGGGTGGCTGTAGTGTCGCTTGCATCGCATTTCGCTCCGTTCTCCGGAGCCGCGACCGCCGAGCGGGCGGTTATCGCGGGCCCTGCTCCAGCACGTGCACCAGTGGATCGCCGCGGCGCACGGGAATCGTCGGCACGCCTTCCGCGACCAGAGCGTCCTGCACGCGTGCGTTGCCTTCCAGCTCATCGTCGAAGGTGCTGGGATCGAGCAGCACCACGACCGGTCGAACACCACGGCGCCGCAGATGATGCAGCGTCTGTGGCCAGTCCAGATCGGAGGATGGCGTGATGATGAGCAGCACCGTGTTGCGGGCGAGCCGCGCTTCCTCCTGCGCCAGCCCCTGGCTCAGCGGCACGCCTTGCTGAGGATGGGCCACGGCCAGCATCTCGAGCACGCGGTCCAGCTGGCGCTCGCCACGGTCGAGGGGGAGGGCGACCTCGGTCGCTCCATTCACGGCCAGGCCAACCGCCAGCTCTTGCTGCCGCAAGAGATAGGAGGCCAGGGTCGCGGCAATCGTCACACCGTATTCCTCGGTCGAGCTGTCGCCCTCGCCGGCCTGGATGTCTTGATCGAGGTCCAGCAGAATCACGACATCGATCGTTGGGTCGAGGTCGAACTCCTTGACCATGATCTGGCCAAGTCGCGCTGTCGAGGGCCAGTGGATGCGCGCCAGAGTATCGCCGGGCACGTAGTTGCGCACCGTCACGACATTTGTCGTCGTCTGTAGCGACCGCTGCGAGCCACGCCCGCGCCCAGGCATCGCGCCCCGATAGAGCTCGAAGCCGGAGATGGGCAGCACCGGCGGCAGCACCAGCAGCTGATGTTGCGGCGCCAGGGCCAGCTCGCGCCGGAAGAGGCCGAGCGGGTCACCGGTCGTGGCGGTAACGGGCCCGAGCGTAAAGCGGCCGCGGCGCCGGCAGACCGTACGCGCGCGCCACGCGATGCGCTGGTGCGGGCCAACGCTCGAGACATAGCCGGCGTGGTGGCCGGGCAGCGTCGAGCCGTCCGCGACCTGCACCCAGAGCTTGGGCACCCATGAGTGATTCTCCAGCGCCAGCCGCTCCTCGACACGCTCGCCGACCTGGGCCCTGCCGCCGAGCGCGGAGCGGCTGAATTGCAGCCCGCGCATGCTCAGGCGCAGCCAGAGGTAGGAAAGGGCCAGCGCGGCCACCAGTGCCCAATCCAGCACCCAGAAGACATTCCAGCCGGTCGCCTGCGCCAGCACAAAGAACACGATCGACACGCCGATCAGCTGCCAGGGACGCATGGCCTATCGCCTTCCGTTGTACGACCCCGCGCCACCCGGCACCGGCACCAGCGTTAGCACATCATCCAGCACGGCGGCCGGCGTGGTGCCGCGCACGCGCGCAGCCGGCGCGATGATGAGGCGGTGGCTGAGCACCGGCTTGGCAAGTCGCGCCCTTGGACCGCCGCCATTGCCTGCGCCGCGTGAAACAGCGCCAGGGAGCCGCGCGGGCTGGCGCCCAGGTAGACATGCTGGTGCTGGCGGGTCGCCGCCACGATCGCCACGATGTATTCGCGCATCTCGTGCTCGACGCGCACCTCGCGCACGCGCGCCTGCATGGCCTGCAAGTCCTCGTCGCTCAGGATCTGCTCGAGGCTGTCGAAGGGGTGGCTGATCTGCTGGCGGTCCAGGATGATAACTTCATCCGCGGGCGAGGGGTAGCCCATGCTGATGTTGAGCATGAAGCGGTCGAGCTGCGCCTCTGGCAGCGGAAAGGTTCCCTCGTACTCGATGGGGTTTTGCGTGGCCATCACTAGGAATGGGCGCGGGAGGAAATATGTCACGCCATCCACGGTGACCTGGTTCTCCTCCATCGCTTCGAGCAGCGCCGATTGCGTCTTCGGCGTGGCACGGTTGATCTCATCCGCCAGCACAAACTGGCTCATGATCGGCCCAGCGCGGAACTCAAACGTTGCGCTCGCCTGATTGAAGATCGAGACGCCGGTCACGTCGCTCGGCAGGAGGTCCGGCGTGAACTGAATGCGCTTGAAGGTGCAGCCGATGGAGCGCGCGATGGACTTCGTCAGCACGGTTTTGCCGACGCCTGGCACATCCTCGATCAGCACATGTCCGGAGCAGAGGACGGCGACGAGGGTCAGGCGCACGGCGTCATGCTTGCCGACGATGACCTTCTCGACGTTCTGCATCACACGCCCCGAGCTTTCGGCGATCTCCTGAACGGAGAGCGTTTGGCGATCTTCCAGTTTCACGCGCATTTGCAGCCGCGGTCACGTCTCCCCTGCTGAAGTCTTTCAGCACAGCGAGCGTGCCAGCCTGGCCGCGCTCCTTTCTGCACTCTGTAACGCCATACTTCATAAGCGACAGCTCTACCGTCGCCCTGCTCGCTGCCACTCAGCGCAAGATCGCATCTCCGCCAGCTCGCCCGCGTGTCGCGCAGACACCTGCGCCGCGTCGCTGGAGAGGGCGTGGTGGCCGGGGCACCGTCGGATTTTCCCCTCGAAAGATTCGCCGCGCGGTCGATTCCGCCAGCTACAGTAGCATACACGCTCTATGGAGTCTTTGGCATACGCCGCAGGCCCCACACTCTACACAGTCATACGGTGGGAGGCACACAATCCTTACAGTGCAGGCTACCATAAGGATGCATCACAAAAGGGCATCATCACAACCCCTGCCGCCGCCCGCTACTCGCGCACTGTACGTGGCCCCGTGCGGTTGGGGTCAGTCCCGGTTCCGTGGGGGCGAGCGCGCTCGCTTGCGCGCGGTATCCCGCCGTGATACGGTGAAGCCTGATCCACAGCCACGGCATGCGGCGCAGGCGAGAGCAGAGACGACAGGCTATGCGAATCCTACGTGGTGCGCCGGCGCTTCCCCCGCCGAGAGGAGGCGACGGCACGCCTGAGCAGCGCCAGCGGCGTTCGGCTGGGCCGCACACGGCTCCTCCGCGCACGGCGGCCGAGCGCTTCGCCAAGGCCGTGTGGGGACCGCTGCTCGGCCTGGTGGTGAACCTCGTGCTCGTCGCCGTCAAGCTCTTGGCGGGCATTGCTTCGGGCTCCTCGGCGCTGCTGGCGGACGCTGGGCACTCTGGCGCGGACCTCGCCAACAACGTGCTCGTGCTCGGCTCGCTGGTATACGCCCGGAGGCCAGCCGACGAAACCCACCCCTACGGGCACGACCGGGCCGAGGTGCTGGCGGCCATCGCGTCTGCGTTCCTGCTTGGCGGCGCCGCGCTCTTCTTTGGCTGGGACTCGATCCAAAAGCTCATCGAGGGCACACCCACACCCACGCCGCTGGCGTTGTACGTCGCGCTCGGCACGCTGGTGGTGAAGCTCGTCGTCATGCGCGTGGAGACCCGTATCGCGCGCACGGTCTCGTCGCAGGCAGTGGCCGCGGACGCCCGCGACAATCTGTCGGACGTGTTTAGTTCGCTAGCGGTGATCCTCGGCGTGCTGGGCGCGCGCCTCGGCCATCCACGGCTGGACGGCGCGGCCGGCGTGGTGATCGCGCTGCTGATCCTCTGGACGGGCTTTCAGATTGGCGCGACGGCTACCCACGAGCTACTGGACCACAATCTTGACCCGCAGCTGCTCAATCAGGTGCGCGCGGCGGCGAGCGCCGTGCCGCAGGTTCGCCGCGTGCGCGCCGCTACCGGCAGGGCGCACGGCAGCGACGTGCTAGTCGAGCTGAGCATCGAGGTGGACCCAACGATGACCGTCGCCGAGGCGGCGGGGGTCGCGGAGCGGGTGCGGCAGGCCGTCTTCGAGGCGGTGCCGGAGGTCGGCGATGTGGTGGTCGAGCTCAACACCGATCACCTCGCGCGACTGTGGGGACGTTTACAGTAAAGGAGCGGAGTCATGGCGACCATCGAGGCGATCCAGGCGGCGGTACGCGAGGCAGATGTAGATGGCTGGCTGCTCTACGACTTTCGCCGTTCGAACCAGATCGCGCATCGCGTGCTCGGCCTGCCGGAGGGGGCGTTTTTCTCACGGCGCTGGGTCTACTACATCCCCGCGACCGGCGAGCCAAGCGCGCTGGTGAGCGCAGTAGAATCGCACGTGCTGGCGGGACTGCCCGGGCAGCAGCGCGTCTTCCGCACCTGGCAGGAGCTGCGCGCAGGCATCGCCGAGATGGTGCGCGGCGCGCGGCGTGTCGCGATGGAGTACTCGCCTGAGAACGCCAACCCGTATGTCGCCAAGGTGGACGCCGGCACCGTCGAGCTCGTGCGCTCCTTCGGCCCTGAGGTCGTCTCCTCCGGCGACTTCGCGCAGCAGTTCGAGGCGGTGCTCACCCCCGCGCAGCTGGAGTCGCATCGCGCGGCCGGGCGGGCGCTGTTGCGGGCGCGAGACGGCATTTTCGCCTGGCTGCGCACACAACTCCAGGCGGACGCGGCGCTGAGCGAGCGTGACGTGCAGGCGGAGTTCGCGCGGCTGATGCGCGCCGAGGGGCTGGAGGTGCCAGCACACGACGAGCCGCTGTGCGCCGTGAACGGCAACGCTGGAGTACCACACTACAGCCCGACCGACGAGCGCCACTCGCCGGTGCGGCGCGGCGACGTGCTGTTGCTGGACTTCAGCGCCGCGCTGGTGGGGGCGGGCAACGTCATCGCGGACTACACGTGGATAACGTATCTGGGCGAGCGCGTGCCGGAGCGCGTCGCCGAGCTCTTCACCATCGTGCGTGACGCGCGGGACCTGGGGATCGCGTTCCTGCGCCAACGCTTCGAGACGGGCCAGCGTGTGGAGGGCTACGAGGTGGACGACGCCGTACGCGCCTTCATCACCGACGCCGGCTATGGCGACGCCTTCATCCACCGGACGGGGCACAACATCGGCACGGCGGTGCACGGCAACGGCGCACACCTGGACAACTTCGAGACGCACGACACGCGCCCGCTGCTGGCCAACACCTGCACGAGCATGGAGCCAGGCATCTACCTGCCCGAGCAGGGTCTGGGCCTGCGCAGCGAGGTAGACGTGCTGCTGCTGCCCGGCGGCATCGAAGTGACGGGCGTGCCGGCGCAGACCGAGGTCATCCCGCTGCTGGCATAGCAGCTAGGCTTGCTCCCAGGCTTCGGCCAGGGTGTCGCGGTTGCGGTCCAGCCAGAGCCAGAAGCTATCGGCCCAGAGCAGACGGGCGAGCGCATCCGCCTCATTCGGCGGCCCGTCGTAGTCTTCGGTGAAGATCAGGTCTTCGGCGACACCGTTGGCGAAGACCACTGGGAAGTGCAGCGCCAGCGCATCGGCCAGCAGCCGCGCCTCGCCCTCGGCCGGCGGCGCTTCGTCGCCGTACGCGAGCAGGAACCGCTGCACGCGCGGGACATCCAGCCCGTCGTCCACCAGTGGCGGCGTCACCGTCGGCTGTTCGTCCCAGCGCACGCCCGTGAAATAGAGCAGACTGTACGCCAGCTCGGCGATGCGCGCATCCCAGCGTGCGGCGTCTAGATCGTAGATGGCGGAGACGCCGCCGGGACCGAAGGCGAGGTTGTGCGCGTGGTAGTCGCCGTGGATGTGCAGCTGGGGCGGGCCAGGCATGCCGTCGAGCGCGTCCACCGCGAGATCCAGCCGCACGCGTGCCGCCTCCGCCACGCGCACCAAGCCGTTGCCAACGCGCTCCGGCAGCTTGCCGGACTGCCCGCGCTCGCGTATCAGCTCGCAGTACGCCTGCGCGATGGCGGCATCGCTGCGCTCCTCCGGCCAGAGGTGCGGCTTCCATTTGAAGTCCGCGGAGGCCTGATGCAGCCGGCCGAGGGTGGCCGCCGCCTCCTCCAGCCGCGTATCCGCCGCCGGCCCGTCGGTGACATACGGCTGGCCGTCACGCCAGGCTTGAAGCTCATAGATGCCCTCAGTGGTGACGGCGTACGTGTGGCCGGACGGCTGCGCCAGCAGCTCCGGTACGGGCAGGCCGTGACTGGTGAGGTGGCGCATGAAGGCGTGGCGGAACAGCGTGTCGTTCTCCGTCAGATCGTCTGGCTGGCGGCGCAGCACATAGCGTGCGTCGGCAATCTGCATGATCGGCCGCGAGACGCCCTCCAGGCCGCTGGTGACAAAGCCCACGACGCGCCAGCTCTCGGGCTTGAAGCCCCAATACGACATCGCTTCCGTCGCGTACTCGTTCAGCAGAACGACTCCACTCTCCGGCATCGTTTCCACTCCTTGCGTACTAGCCGCTCCGTGCTCCCGTGTGGATTGTAGCGCGTGGTGGGTAGCGCTTGGGGCGCCACCAATCGCGAGTGGACGCTAGGCCATGCCGCTCCGCTGGCCACGGGCACGAGTGAGCGCCAGAATCGAAGCCATAATAGCCAGCAGCCAGACAGGCGTGAAGAACAGGCCGATGCTCAGAATCGCCAGGAAGATGCCCACGGTGAGGAGCACGGTAGCGGTCCAGAGCAGCACTTTCGCGGGCAGCTCGTCGCGCAAGCCGTCCCATAACGCGCCGGCAAAGATTGCCACGAAAAGCAGCACGCCGACGACGATGGTAGGCGCTAACGTTGCCGCTCCATTGACCTGCGCGACAGTCTGGTTCGGCAGTTGATAGTCGACACAATGGCCGGTGGAATCGCAGGTCGAACCCGAGCCCGCGTACGCCGGCAGGAAGAACAGCACGTAGACCAGGGTCACCAGCCCCAGGCCGCCCGCTACGATCCCACAGATAGCTTCCAGTCCGCGCCGCATGCTCAT
>Ga0209647_1002519_pt1 | contig 14772 bp, 10 predicted proteins | sample GraSoi_2013_60cm_FD_185827 | JGI IMG/M metagenome (GOLD analysis project Ga0209647, IMG submission 185827) | Grasslands soil microbial communities from the Angelo Coastal Reserve, California, USA - Sample 9_17_2013_60cm (SPAdes) (version 2) | ecosystem: Environmental > Terrestrial > Soil >...
CCCCGCCAATATAAAGGTACCAGCTGAGCAAATTGATTTTAGGAAACGCCAGGTCCTTGGTCCCGACCATGATGGGAATCAGGAAGTTGCCAATCACCGCGGGCACAGACGGGATCAGGAAAAAGAAAATCATGTTCACGCCGTGCATGGTGAACAGCCGATTGTAAGTATCGGCCTGGAACAGTTCGCCATTCGGGGTAAGCAAATGCAGGCGGATCAACGCGGCAAACAGGCCGCCAATAAAGAAGAAGACCGTGATGGAAAACAGGTACAGGATCGCGATCCGCTTGTGGTCCTTGGTCAGCAGCCACGATCTGATTCCGTAATTATCGTTCAGGTAATGCTTTGCCGGCATTACCGGCGCCGGCGTTGTAATAGCGGTACTCATGGTTTCTTCCCAGATGGGTTCGCAGGCTTCGTCCCCTGCGGGGTTGGCTGCTGTTGCTGCTGGTTTTGCTTTTGAATGTTAGGCACCTCGCTGTCGCGTATCTGCGTGGGCGTGGAGCGGTTGTTCAGCGGGTTGGATTCCTGCGGCGCCAGGTGCTTGATGTACTCGGTGATCGCGATGATCTCGTCTTCGCTCACCACGCCGCGAAAAGTCGGCATGATGGACTGGAAGCCTGAGACCACCTTGGCATTGGGTTCAAGGATCGATTCGCGAATGTAATTATCGTCGGCCAGCACCACTCGATTATCGGTGAGCCGCACCGGTCGCCCATAAAGACCTTCCAGGTTGGGGCCGCGCGCTCCGGAATCGGGGCGATGGCAGGTGGTGCAGCCATATTGCTGGAACGCTTTTTCACCCAGCGACGCCAGCGAGCCTTCGGCTTTGCCGCTGGCCAGCCACTCAGCATAGTCTTCCGGCGTCATCACAATGACTGAACCCACCATGCCAGAGTGTTTGGTCCCGCAATACTGGGAGCAGAACAGGTGGTAAGTTCCAGGGACTGTTGCGGTAAACCAGGTGAAGACGTAGCGGTTGGGGAGCACGTCCTGTTTTACGCGGAACGCCGGCACGAAGAAGCTGTGGATCACGTCCTGAGAAATCATAGTGACCTTCACCGGACGTCCCATGGGCACGTGAAGCGTATTGATTTCGCGCTGCCCGCCCGGATGCTGGAACTTCCACATCCACTGCTTGCCTACGCCGTAAATTTCCAGAGCGTTCACAGGGGCCCGTTCCATGTGGTAGTAGATGCCCGCGCCCCAGATAAAAATCACCATGGAAATGCCCAGTGGAATCACCGACCAGACGATCTCCAGCAGAGTGGAGCCGTGGATTTGCTCCGCTTGCCGCTCCGGCGTCCTCCGGTACTTGACGGCGAAGAAGAGGATCAGAATGGCGATGAGCAGGGAAAAAAACGTCGTGATCAGGACCAGGAACAGGTAGAGCGCGTCTACCTGCCCCGCCATGCTTGAGGCCTGCTCCGGAAAAATGGGAAAGTTCAATTGCATCTATTCGGCTGTCCTGGTTAAGCGGCCCTCGCGGGCAGCAAGCGAATCGCGGCGAAACATAATCAGTATGAACCCGCCCAACGCCAGCACAGTAGCCGCTGCGCTCAGGCGCAAAACATTGAAAATCACCGCCCCGTATCTGCCTTGCCTGGGATCGTAGTGATAGCAATAGAGCAACACCTGGTCCACCACGTTCCCGATCTTTCCTTTTGAGGCTTCAATCAATCCCAACTGGATATCGCGCGGGGCATACTCAATCCCGTAGTAGTACTGCGCCACGCGCCCCGAAGGCGTCAACAGCATGATGCCGCTGGCGTGCGCATATTGCTTGATCTCCGGGTCCCATGCATAGCGGAACCCCACAGCCTGGGCCAGCGCGTCAATCTGGTCTTTCTTGCCGGTCAGGAAGTGCCAGCCCTGCTCGGCTTCGGGTCGGCGATAGCGCTGCAAGTATCTCTTCTTGGCGGCCGCAGCATCTTGCGCCGTATCGCGCGGATCAATGCTGATGGTCACCACGTTGAACTCACGCCCGATATTGAACCGGACAATGCCGTTCATGGCGCCGGTAAAACCGTTCAGCACCTGCGTGCACAGCATGGGGCATTGGTAATACACCAGCATAAGGATCACAGGCTTGGAGCCGAAGTATTGCTGCAACTGCACCGCCTGGCCATGGTCATCCACAAAGGCCAGATCCAGCGGGACCTGCTGGTTCAAGCGCTGGTCGAGTCCTACCTGGTCCAGGATCGAAGGCCTCTGGTTAGGGATCGCATCGCCGGGCTGCAGCTTGGGCGCAGCCTGCGACCACGCGGAGACACACGCGCTCAGCGCCATCAGTGCTACTACAAAAATGTCCCGGATTTTACTTCTACAGCTCACTTCTTTGCGCCTCCCGTACTGCTTCGCGCGGGCTGACCAGTGTCCGCTGCGCCGCTTGGATACGCCGCGCTGGGCGCGCCCACGTTGGCCGGCTGGAACGGGCCGCTCACCGGCGGCAGTCCACGCTGAGCCAAAATCTGAATGGCGCGGTTGATGGGAATGTGAATATTGCCTTCCCCGCTTTTGCCGGTGCTGTTCAGCCAGCGGTCTTCCGATCCTCGGAAAATTGCCATATCGTGCTCGTCGTCATATTGCAGGCGCGGCGCTTTGAACGTGCGGCTTAGGTGGTCTTCCATTTTGCCGCGGCCAAACCAGTCCGGAGGAGGCTTCAGTTCGCCTTCGGCCATGGGCGGTTCTTTGCCCAGGCCCACTTTCGGCGTATCGCGCTCCTGCCGCAGCTTCTGCTCCATCGGCGTGAGTTTGGCCTGGTTTTCTTTTTCCCAGTTTTCCATGAGATGGATCATGCCGATCATCAGCACGAATGACAGCACACCGCCCACCGCCAGAAAAATGCCGAACAACACGATGCCGCGAATACTGAGATCGCTCTCCTCGTGGCCCTCTTTCAGGTGCATGCCGCCGGATTGAGTTTCAAATTTATCTTTATCCATGTTTTGCTTCCAGCATTTCCACAAAGCCGGGATCGTTCACCGGCATGAGCGACCGCTTGCTCAGGCGCAGATAAAAGAAGAACAGCCAGATCCCTCCCATGGCAATGGGACAGATCACATACATGGCCGCGTCGATCAAACCGAAATTGTTCAAGCCCAACTGCGTGCCGGGATAAAAGTTTGGCGCGGTCAGCCAGAACAGGTCCACCATCCTCATCAACATCACCAGCAAGGCAATCGCCACGATGCGCCGCCTGTTTCTCTTGGTATTGCGGGAGAGCAGCAGCGCAAACGGAAAGACAAAATGCAGAAAGATCAGCAACGTTCCAAAATACTGCCAGCCGTGGTACAAGCGCATCAGGTACCAGCGGATTTCTGACAGCATGTTTCCTGACCAGATGATCAGCCATTGCGAGAATGAGAGATAGGCCCACAGCACGACGAAGGCAAACATCAATTTCCCGAAGTCGTGCAGGTAGTCAACCTTGAAAATCCGGGAAACCGGTTCCACCTCGGAAAGCCGCGTGAACAGCCAGATGGTAAAGCAAAAGGTCGAAAGCACCTGGCCCACCATGAAGAGCATGCCCCAGACTGTGGACCACCACTGCGGATACAGTGACATGGCCCAGTCAATGGAAGCAAACGTGATGCTGGCCGCGTAAAACACAATACCAAAGCCGCTCAGGTTCTGGATGGTGACAAACTGCTGCGGCGTCGTGGTACCCGCTTCCTCCCGAATCGACCAGCGTTTCAGGAAGTAATACAGCAACGCCCAGCCGCCAAAGTAGATCAGCCCGCGCACCAGAAAGAAGGGCGTGTTGAGATAGTAATGGACTTTGTCGGCGCCAAGCGTCGCCGCGACGGCGGGGTCCGTCCACTTGAACAGTGATTTCATGCCCAGGGCAATCGGCGCCCAGAACAAGAGCATGAGCCACCAGTTGCCGGCGGCCGCTTCCCATATCCGGCGTCCCAGCCGTCCCCAATTGCCGCCGCTGGTGTATTGCAGCATCAGCAAAACAAGTGATCCTGTGGTGAGGCCCAGCCAGAACAGGAAGGCAAACAACCAGGACCGCAGGAACAGCTCCCATTTATGCAACCCCAGGGTCAAGGCAAGGGCAAGCACGCCAAATACGACGCCGACCACAAGCGCGCGTGAGCGCATCCGGTCAATGATCGCCGGGGGCGCAAACTCCTGCGGGGTAATGCGGATCGCAGTGTGGCTCATCGCTTGTTCCCCTTCGGCGTCGTATCAGGTACCGGCCGTTGCGGAATGGTTGCCGCGGGAGTTACGTAAGACGTATCTGGAATTCTGATTCCTTCTTCTCCTGGCTTATTTAATTTGTCTCGATCAGCCGCCGCTACATCGGACTCACTCGCGCTCTGGCTGTACTGCAACGCGCGGATGTAAGCCGCGATGGCCCAGCGGTCCGCCGGCTTTATCTGGGCCGCGTAATCGGGCATTCCGCCGAAGCCGTTGCTGATCACGTCATAAAAATAGCCGAGCGGTGCATTCCTGAGCCGCTGCTCGTGGAACGATGGCGGACGCTTGTAGCCACGCTGCACGATCATGCCGTTGCCGTCACCCACCAGAGAGTGGCACGGCGTGCAATAGATATTGAAACGCTCCTGGCCCCGCAGCAGTATCTGGGCTCGCTTTGCCGGCGAGTCTCCCGGCAGCTCATTGCCGTAGATGTTGCCGTGCTTGCCGGTCAGGTAGTAGCTGCCGGGATCGAGTTGCTCTCGGTCCACATCCTGATTGTCCAGACGCGGCACGGTGCCAGGCACGGGGTAGCGGGCCGACCGGCGGTCGGAATAAAACTCGCTCGAACGCAGCGGAATAAACTTCGGCTGGTTGTGCATGTCTTGCCGGCAGCCGGAGATCACGGCAAATCCAGCTGCCGCAAACAGGAACCATGCCACACGGATTTGTGCCGGACGTTTAATACGGCACCTCCGTGATCTCCTCAGGATTAAAGCTCTCCAGCAACTTTCTTGTATCGGAGATGCTGAACCTCGGGTCCTGCGATTCTATGCACAAGAAGAACCGGTCGCGGCTGGCGCGCACAAAGTTCGGCGCATTAAATACCGGATGATACGGCTGCGGCAAACCATTGAGCGCGAGCATTCCGAACACGGCCGCCAGCGAAGCGCCAAGCACGGCACATTCGAAAGTCACCGGAATAAACGCCGGCCAGGAATGGAAAGGCTTGCCGCCTACGTTGAGAGGGTAGTTAACCACTGAAACCCAGTACTCCAGCGAATATCCGCCGATCATGCCCAGCATGGCGCCGATCAGCACAATCAATGAGACGCGATTGTGGTGGGCGCCAATCGCCTCCGCCGCCTCCTCCAGGGGATACGGCGTGTAGGTATCCATCTTGCGATAGCCGGCATCGTAAGCGCCCTTGGCAGCGTGTACCAGCTCCGTGGGCGTCTCGAATTCCGCCATCAGTCCGTAAACAGGTCCAGCAGTCATTCTTTCACCTTCGCCTGCGGCAACAAGGTCCGCATTTCAAAGATGGAGATGGCCGGCATGAGCCGGATAAATATAAAGAAGAGCAGGGTAAAGAACCCCATGGTGCCGACAAAAATCATCACGTCCCACTTGGTAAACCAGTACATGCCCCACGAGCTGGGAATGTAGTCGCGCTGCAGGCTCATCACCACGATCACAAAACGCTCCAGCCACATGCCGGTATTGACCACCACAGCAACCATGAACAGCTTCCACGGGGTCGAGCGGACGCTGTTAAACCACAGCGACTGCGGGATCAGAATGTTGCATAGGATCAGCATGTAGTAATAGAAGGAGTAAGGCCCGTGCAGCCGGTTACTCACCATGGCCAGTTCGTACTTGTCCTGGCTGTACCAGCCCAGGAACATTTCCAGGCCGTAGGCATAAGCCACGATCATGCCTGTCGCCAGCATGACCTTCGCCGCATTTTGCAGGTGCCGCAAGGTTATGAAGTCCTGCATGCCGTAGAGATAGCGGAAAGGAATAGCCAGCATCAGCACCATGGCAAAGCCGGAATAAATCGCGCCGGCCACGAAATACGGCGGGAAGAACGTGGTATGCCAGCCCGGGACCACCGAAACCGCGAAGTCCAGAGACACCACGCTATGCACGGAGAGCACCAGCGGCGTGGCCAAGCCTGCCAGCAGCATGTAGGCTGTTTCATAGCGGTTCCAGTGCCGCGCCGATCCGCGCCAGCCCATGGCCAGCATGCCGTAAATCCGGCGAACCACCAGGGTTTTCGCCGAGTCACGCAACGTGGCAAAATCCGGAATGAGTCCAATCCCCCAGAACAGAAACGAGACCGTGAAATACGTTGATACCGCGAACACGTCCCAGATCAACGGGCTCCGGAACTGCGGCCAGACTCCCATGGTGAGCGGAATTGGAAACAGCCAGTAGGCCGCCAGCCATGGACGCCCGGTATGAATCAGCGGGAACAGGCCGGCCTGCATCACGGCAAAGATCGTCATGGCTTCAGCAAAGCGGTTGATGGAGGTGCGCCAGCTCTGCTTGAACAACAACAGAATCGCCGAAATCAAAGTCCCGGCATGGCCGATACCGATCCACCAGACAAAGTTCACAATCGCGAAGCCCCACCCTACCGGGATGTTGATCCCCCAGATGCCGACACCCTTCGCCAGCAGGTAAGCAACGGCGGTCTGCAACATGCCGAAGATGGCTGCGGCGACGGCAACAATCAATATCCAGAAAACCGGCGTGCGTTTTGTAAGCACAATGCCGGCAATGCGGTCCGTGATGGTGCCGAGGGTCTGGCCGGGGCCGATGATCGGCGGCCTTACACCTTTTGGCGGCCGAACGTCAATTTGTTCGATCGGAGCCATTTCTTATGCCTTCTCCGTGCCAGACTCGAGTTTGGGGTTGGGGTTCCGCACCGCGGCCACATACGTGGTCCGCGGACGCGTATTCAATTCCGCCAGAAGATCGTATCTGCGCGGAGTATTTTTGGCTCTGTAGACTGCGCTGTCCTTGTTGTTGATGTCGCCGAAAACGATGGCCTCGGTGGGGCAGACCTGCTGGCAGGCTGTCTTGATCTCACCTTCCTTGATCCGGCGATCGTCTTTCTCTGCGGCTATGCGAGCGGCTGTAATACGCTGCACGCAGTAGGTGCACTTCTCCATCACGCCACGGCTGCGCACGGTGACGTCAGGGTTGCGGCCCAGCTTCAGGCTTGGCGTGTCCCAGTCAGTGCCGGGCATGTTGCTGAAGAGGAAAAAGTTGAAACGGCGCACCTTGTAAGGACAGTTGTTGGAACAGTACCGCGTGCCCACGCAGCGGTTGTAAACCATATCATTGAGGCCTTCGGTACTGTGGACGGTTGCGCCAACCGGGCAGACCGGCTCGCAAGGCGCGTTCTCACACTGCATGCACGGCACTGGCTGGAAATACACGCTGGGATTGGCCGCACTGCCTTCGTAGTAAGTATCAATGCGGATCCACTGCATCTCGCGTCCGCGCTGCACCTGCTCTTTGCCGACCACGGAGATGTTGTTCTCTGACTGGCAGGCTACCGCGCACGCCTGGCAACCCACGCAGGAGTTCAGGTCAATCGACATGCCCCAGGCGTAGTCCTTATACCAATCCTTATCTTCGTATTTCGGATATAAAGTCTCTGGTATCCCAGGCTGGTCATCAGGTTCTTCTTCCTTGTGTTCGTGGGCAAAACTCTTGTTCTTGATGAACTCTTCCAGCGTTGCCACCTTCACCGGCTCGCGATCGTCCATGCTGAAGTGGCCCTGGGTTACCGCGATATCCCAGTACCGTTTGGTGACGTTGATCTTTGCCCCGCTGCCCAGGTACTGCGCGGACGCGGGCCGCACCTTGTATGCGTTGTAACCGGTCCCAGCGCCGACACGCCCGGTCTTTGTCTGGCCGTAGCCTAAAAAGAGCGTAATCGCGTTATCAGGATGGCCGGGTTGCGGCCAGTATGGGACCTCTACCTTCCTGCCCTGAAATTCCACTTCGAGAATTCGCTGGGCATCCGACTGATGGTCATTGTCGTCTTCCAGCAGATACAAACCCCAGGCCTTGGCCATCTTGGGGCTGATCATTGCAACGTTGTCCCAGGTATTGCGGCTCAGCGGCTTGGGCGTCTCCTGCAGCCACGCATTATTGATGAAGCTGCCGTCATAGATGGTGGGGTCAGGGCGGAACGCAACTTCGATCGCATTCGGATCCGCCGGCGCGGGCGCAGGCAGCGAACCCAGCTTGGCCGTAACCTGCCGTACCGGCGCCGGACTGTCACTCACAAAGCCGTCATGCACTGAGCGGCGCCACCACGCCTCAAAATCGGCGGTGGGATGCTGCGATTTCCAGTATGTCTGCACCAGATCGTACGACGACGTTCCTGTCTGGTCAGTAAAAATGGCCAGCAACTCATGTGCGCTTTTACCGTCATAAAGCGGCATGATCATGGGCTGGATAATGCTGGCAGTTCCGTCATAGGAGCGCGCGTCACTCCAGGCTTCCAGGTAGTGCGCCTCCGGCACATGCCAGTGCACGTAGTCGGTAGTCTCATTCTTATAGTTGGAGAGCTGCACACGCAGCTTGACCTTATCCAGCGCTTTTTCAAATTCCAGGTCCACGGGCGCGTTGTACACCGGGTTGCCGCCGAGAATGATCAGCGTATCGACCTTGCCCGCGTTCATATCGCTGACCAGTTCGCGGACGGACTGTCCATGCTCCACCGCGTCGACCTCGACCGGATCGATGTAGCTAACCGTTTGGCCTATATTGCCCAGCGCAGCATTCATGGCGTGCGCCAGCGCATGGACTGCGGGAGTCTGGAATTCGCCCGGAACAACCAGGCACTTGCCTTTATGTGCGGCAAGCTCTGCGGCGACGGCGTCAACCCACTTCTGCTGTGGGTCAGTAAGTCGTCCGGAGGCTGTGGCGACGCCAACCTTTGCCGCCAGTGCGCGCGCCAGGTTTTCCACTTCAGACGGGCGCAGCACCAGACGATGGTCAGCCTTGGCGCCGGTCGTGCTTGGGGAGCTCTCCGCTACGTACAGGCGGTTCATCTGGTCGCCGGTGTCGAGCTTACGGCCGCGCATAAAGTCGCGCGCATAGCGAACAAAGCCAGGGAACCAGGCGCCTGAAAGGAAGTCGGCGTCAAGCGAGACGACGACCGCGGCATTTGCAAACTTGTAAATCGGATCGTAATAGCCGCCCAGCGCCATTTTGGAGCCGGCTCGCATGCTGTCGCGGTTTACCGGATCCCAGCGGTGCCACTTGGCCTGAGGGAAGATCCTCTGCACGGCCTTCATCTGGGCCCCAAAGGTCGGAGAGCTCACCGCGCCGGTAAGAAAACGCAGCCCGGCCCCCTGAGAGCTTTTGAGCGCAGCTACTTCACTCTGAAGCGCCAGTACACACTCGGCCCACGCCCGCCCTTCCCCCATATACTCCACGTGCGGAGAGCGATCAGGATCGTAAAGGTTGAGAATCGATGCCTGCGCGAAAAGATCGGTTGCGCCCATGCTGGCCTGATGCTGCGGATTGCCTTCGACTTTTGTCGGACGAAATTCGTGGGTCTCCACCAGCAGAGGCAGCGCGTGGCCATGGAAAGGCATGGCCGTGGCATAGAAGATCGGCTTCCCCGGAACAAGCTGCTCCGGTTGCCGAACGTAGGGCAGTATCTGCTCCAGCGGCTGCTTGGTGCAGCCCGCAAGCCCAGCCAGCGCCATGGACGCTCCCGCCAGCTTGAGAAAGCTGCGGCGCGACACAGGATCGACCCACTCCGAGGCCTGGCGCGGAAATTCGCGCTCCAATAATTCCCCAAACGCCTGCTGGTTTGAGAGTTCTTCCAGCGTGCGCCAGTACTTTGGGCCTTTGGCTTCGGCGAGTTTCTTGCGTACCGTGTCCAGTTGCATGCTGGCCGGCTTGATCTCGCTCACAGAAACCAAGTTTGGATTTGAATCGCTTGTATTAGACATTCGGTTCCATATTGATTCCACCTTATCGGTGGCAGGTGGAGCAACTGGTTATGTCCTGCGTCGTCCGCAGGTGATACTTATCCCGTAAAAATGTGCCCAACTCCAACTGGCTGGTGAACGACTTCTTTTGCCCGTCCATCACCACTTCCACAGGGCGCTCGCTGCTGGGCTGCTGGTACTTCATGTTGAATACTTCTTCTTTGGGACGCAGAAATTTTTCCGGCTGGCGATGGCAGTTCAGGCACCACTCCATCTGCAGCGTATTTTCCGCATACATGAGCGGCATCTCGTCCACCTGGCCATGGCAGCTGTAACAACCAACACCCTTGGCGACGTGGATGCTGTGATTGAAATACACAAAATCCGGCAGGTCGTGGACGCGCGTCCACTGCAATGATTGCCCGCTGTTGAAGCTGAAGCGCACCGGCTCAAGCATGGAAGCGCTGGTCCATATCTGCGCGTGGCAGTTCATGCACGTTTTGGTGGGCGGGATGCCGGCAAAGCTGGAATCTTCCACCGAAGTGTGACAATAACGGCAATCCAACCCCAGGCCGGCGGCATGATGCTGGTGGCTGAAGGGTACCGGCTGCTCCGGCGCAATGTGCTGCCGGGTAACGTAAGGAGAGCGCTGGAACTCCATGAGCGCCGCTCCCACTGCGGATAGCAGAAGTACTATGCCTAGAAGGCTGGCGCGGGCCAGTGTATTTGCACTGCGGTGAAAGATCTGTGCCATTGATTAAGATTGTTTCCTGCGAAAACCGTCGCGCTGCCACACTATGACGCGATCCCAAATCCCCCAGGAATCGTCTGCGACCTGGATCACTCACGAAAACGAATGATTATAAACAAGTGCGCGCGATTCAGCCACTCTCTGATCGGGAAAACCAAAAAAAATAATTTTCGCCGGGAACAACAACACTAAATTCTCTGATCGATCCAGACTTTTTCAGCGCGATGTTGAGCGGAGATGCAAGCTGATTTTCTGCCGGAGCCAAGGGGGTTCCTGCAGCTCACGATTCACCCTCAACGGCGCAAACAGCGGCGAATTTGTCGGCATCTTACTCGGTAATTCGTACAAGGAGAGCTTCAGCAAATGTCCAAGACTGCTGCCGACGTGATGATTGAAGGCCTGATCGATTGGGGCGTGGACACGATTTTCGGTCTGCCCGGAGACGGAATCAATGGGATCATGGAATCTCTGCGCACACACCAGGAGCAGGTCCGCTTCATTCAGGTGCGCCATGAAGAGGCGGCGGCGCTGATGGCCTGCGCCTATGCCAAGTACACGGGGCGCCTCGGCGTATGCCTGGCCACCACAGGGCCCGGAGGCGTTCACCTGCTGAACGGTCTTTACGACGCAAAAATGGATGGACAGCCCGTCCTGGCCATCACCGGCCTGCCTTTTCACGATCTCAACGACACGTTCACGCAGCAGGACGTCGCTTTCGACCGCCTCTTTATGGATGTCTGCGCCTACAACACGCGCGTTATGGGACCGTCACACGTGGAAAATGTAGTGGAGCTGGCCTGCCGCACCGCGCTCTCTTACAGAAAAGTCGCGCATATCGCCTTCCCCGTCGATTTCCAGGACATGAAAGCTAACCGCAAGCACGCCTCCAAGCGCAACGTCGAAGGCCATACATCAGACGTGCGCGCTCGCAGCGCCCGTTTGCCGGATGAAGCCGATCTTCGCCGCGCGGCGGAGATCCTGAACCAGGGCAAGAAGGTTGTCATTCTGGCTGGGCAGGGCGCGCTCGACGCCACCGAAGCGCTGGAACAGATAGCCGACAAGCTCGCCGCGCCAATCGTGAAACCGCTGCTGGGCAAAGCGGCTGTTCCTGACGATAGTCCTCTGACTACCGGCGGCATTGGGCTGCTGGGCACAAAGCCTTCCCAGGAGGCGCTGGAAAACTGCGACACTCTGCTCATCGTTGGATCATCCTTCCCTTACATTGAGTTTCTCCCTAAGCCTGGCCAGGCAAGAGCGGTTCAGATTGATCTGGATCCCATCAAGATCGGTTTGCGCTATGACGTTGAGGTCGGACTAATCGGCGATTCGCGGCGCACTCTGGAAGCACTGCTTCCCTTGCTGGAGCACAAGCGAGAGCGCGGTTTTCTGGAAAAAGCGCAGCAGGGGATGAAGGAATGGCGCGAACTCATGCTCAAACGCGCAACCAACATGAACAAGCCCATGAAGCCGCAGGTGATCGCGCATGAACTAGGGCTGCGCCTGCGCGATGACGCCATCGTCAGCTCTGACAGCGGCACAATCACTACCTGGTGGGCGCGTCACATCCCCGCGCGACGCGGCCAGATATATTCCTGCTCCGGCACGCTGGCGACCATGGCTTGCGGCTTGCCTTATACCATTGCCGCGCAGATCGCCCATCCCGGAAGGCAGTGCGTCGCCTTCATCGGCGATGGCGGGTTCAGCATGCTCATGGCTGAATTGGCGACCGCGGTCAAGTACAAGCTGCCCATTATCGTGGTGGTGGTCAAGAACAATACGCTCGGCCAGATCAAGTGGGAGCAGATGGTCTTCCTCGGCAATCCGGAATACGGTGTTGATCTCCAGCCTATCGACTTTGTGAAGTTTGCCGAAGCCTGCGGGGCGGTAGGGTTCCGGATAGACGATCCCACGCAGTGCGGCGCGGTCCTTGACCAGGCGCTGGCGGCGAACAACGGCGGCCCGGTGCTCATTGAGGCCGTAGTCGATCCGTTTGAAGCGCCCATGCCGGCCAAGGTCACTCTTGAGCAGGCAACCAAGTTCGCCGAATCACTAGTGCGGGGCGAACCTAATCGCAAGAAGATCGTGGCCACGCAGATCGCGGACAAGGTGCGGGAGTTGGTCTAGGCTTCCTGGATTTTCTATCAATTTAGCCCGAGGGGCAGGCACCATTAACTGCCTTATAGTCATCACAGTGTGCGGGGATGTTCTTCTTTCCGCGCTCCTGAGCGGCCCTTCCTGATGGAACGCTTTGTCTGCATTCACGCTCATTTCTACCAGCCGCCGCGGGAAAATCCCTGGCTTGAGGCGGTGGAGCAGCAGGAATCCGCCTATCCTTATCACGACTGGAACGAGCGCATCACCGCTGAGTGCTACGCACCCAACGGGGCCTCCCGCATTCTGGATGATGCGGGACGCATACGGCAGATCGTCAACAACTACGGGCGCATCAGCTTCAACTTCGGACCGACCCTGCTTTCCTGGATGCAAGAAAAATCACGCGACACCTACCAGCGCATCCTGAAATCCGACCAGGACAGCCAGCAGCACTTCTCCGGACACGGCTCGGCCATCGCGCAGGGCTACAACCACATGATCCTGCCGTTGGCCAATTCACGCGACAAGTACACCCAGGTGCTGTGGGGAGTTCGCGACTTTCAACACCGGTTTGGGCGCGTACCGGAGGGCATGTGGCTGCCGGAGACTGCCGTGGACATTGAGACGCTCGAGGTCCTGGCCGAATGCGGGCTCAAGTTCACCATACTGGCGCCGCACCAGGCGGCACGGGTGCGCAAGATCGGAGCCAGGAGCTGGAAAGACGTGCATGGCGGACGCATCGATCCTACGCGGGCTTATCTGGCCAAGCTGCCTTCGGGAAAGAGAATCAACGTCTTCTTTTACGACGGGCCCATTTCGCAGGCTGTGGCCTTTGAACACCTGCTCGATAGCGGCGAGCACTTTGCCTCTCGTTTGCGCAGCGGATTCTCTGAGAAACGCGATTGGCCCCAGTTGATGCACATCGCCACTGACGGCGAGACCTATGGGCACCACCACAAGCATGGCGACATGGCGCTGGCCTACGCCCTGGACCGCATTGATCTTGATCCGCAAATCAAACTGACGAATTACGGCGAGTTCCTGGAAAAGTTCCCTCCCACACATGAGGTGCAGATCGCTGAGAACACGGCGTGGAGCTGTGCACACGGAGTGGAGCGCTGGAGAAGCGATTGCGGCTGCAACTCCGGCCGCGAAGGCTGGAAACAGGAGTGGCGCGGGCCCTTGCGCAATGCTCTCGACTATCTGCGCGACCACGCCGCCGAACTCTTCGAGCGCCAGGCCGCCTCTCTTCTGAAAGATCCCTGGGCGGCGCGCAATGATTACATCGGCGTCATCCTCGATCGCTCGCCGGAATCCCTTTGGCTTTTCTTTGAGAAGCACTCGCGCCGGCAGCTTCAGCCTGAAGAGGCCACGCTCGCTCTCAAGCTGCTGGAGATGCAGCGGCACGCCATGCTCATGTACACCAGTTGCGGATGGTTTTTTGACGAATTGAGCGGCCTGGAAACGTTACAGGTCATGCAGTACGCCGGACGCGTAGTCCAGTTGGCGCAGGACACTGCCGGCGTTGCCCTGGAGCCGCAATTTCTGAAGCGCCTGGCGGAGGCCCGCAGCAACCTGCGCGAGTTGGGCAACGGCGCTGCCATTTACAACATGTGGGTCAAACCGGCCATGGTGGACCTTCGCAAAGTGGGCGCTCATTATGCCATCAGTTCAATGTTTGACGGCGACCACGTGGTCCCGCAGTTTTGTTATGACGTGAAATCTCTCGATGATCGGCACGTGGAGGCGGGCGCAGCGAAACTCACGCTGGGACACATCCACGTCACCTCGCGCATCACAGGTGAATCACGCGAACTCGCCTTTGCCGTGGTTTATCTGGGAGAACACGTGCTGCATGCCGGCGTCGGCAATTTCAAAGGCGAACACGAATATCTGGGTCTGGCGGGAGAGACCATGGCGGCTTTTTCCACCGGCGATTTCGCCGAGGTGCTGCGCCTGCTCGACGAGCATTTTGGCGGCATGTTGTATTCGCTGAAATCACTGTTCAGAGACGAGCAGAAGCGCATCCTTGACATC
>Ga0209647_1002520_pt1 | contig 14770 bp, 12 predicted proteins | sample GraSoi_2013_60cm_FD_185827 | JGI IMG/M metagenome (GOLD analysis project Ga0209647, IMG submission 185827) | Grasslands soil microbial communities from the Angelo Coastal Reserve, California, USA - Sample 9_17_2013_60cm (SPAdes) (version 2) | ecosystem: Environmental > Terrestrial > Soil >...
CCGCGCCCAGCTTCTTGACGACCTGGTAACGGCCGGCGATCTCGGACGGCTCCGGGACCGGAGCCCTCTGCTCACTCACCTCGGGGACCTCTCGCCTAACCCGGGGGCCAGCCCAGCTTGCGGCCGCCCACGAGGTGCAGGTGGATGTGGTAGACGCTGTAGCCGGCATCCTCGCCGTAGTTGAAGACCAGGCGGAACCCGCGTTCCGCCAGGCCCTCCGCGCGCGCGAAGTCGGTGGCACGTCGCACCAGGCTGCCCATCAGCTCGTCGTCGGCGGGGGTCAGGTCGAGCACGCTCGTGATGTGGCGTTTGGGGATGACGAGGATGTGGATGGGCCCCTGAGGGTTGATGTCGTGGAAGGCGAGCATGGCGTCGTCCTGGTAGGCAATGCGGGCTGGGATCCGGCCGGCCACGATCTCGCAGAACAGGCACGACACGATTTCCGAGTGTACACGAAATCCCGCGGGCTGCCCGCGTCGCGACGGGGGTGGTGACGCCGGTTACCGCCGGCGGCCGATCTCTTCGTCGAGGGCGGGGAGGAACCTCTCGATCAGCCGGGCGTCCTCGCCGAAATCCCATTGCAGCGACCGGCTGTGCGCGGCCACGCTCACGCGCGTGCGCGCGCCCAGGCGCTGCATGCGGATGGTGATGTCGTGGTCGGTGGGCAGGACGCGGCCGCGGGCCGTGGCCTTGACCTCGCTGCCGCCCGGACCCCGGCCGGCGCCGACGAACTGCCAACCCAACCGGTCGAGGGTGGCCTTGACCGCACGGCTCACCTCGGCCTCGGAGGCGGGATAGTCCCGCGGCTTGAGCTCGGGGTATTCGGGAGTCCGCCCCGTCTCGACGGTGTCGAGGTGCGGCCAGCGCAGGACGGCCCACGCAGCGGCGCCGACGAGGACGGCGAGGACGAGGATGCGCAGGACGCGGTCCATCAGCGCGCGCCGAGGTCGAGCGGGATCTGGGGGGCGCGGGCGCCGGCGATCACCTTGCGGGTGAGGGACGACATGGGCAAGGAGGCCAGCTCGTCCGGTCCCGCCCAGATGAAGTGCTCGGGATCGCGCGGCGGCTCGCGGCGGAGCCGTCCTTCGTAGGCCTCGACGCGGATGCGCCGGAAGGTGATGGCGTGCCGCGCCCGCGCGACGAGCGCGCCCGGTTCCACTTCCAGGCCGTGGCGCGCCCGCACCTCTTGGACCAGGTCGGCCAGGCCGCGGCCCTCGAGCGAGGTCTGCGGAACCTCCCAGAAGCGGCCCATGAGCCGTCCCTCGGTGCGGCGGACCAAAAGGACTCGGCCGCGCCGCTCGACCACGACGGCGGCGACGGTCACGTCCACGGGCGCACGCCGACGCCGGCTTTCCGGCAGGTCTTCTTGGATGCCGGCGGCGCGGGCGCGGCAGTCTTCGCGCCAGGGGCAGGCCGGGCAAGCCGGGCGCCGCGGCAGGCAGACCGTGGCCCCCAGCTCCATCAGGGCCTGGTTCCAGTCCCCGGGGGAATCCCGATCGAGCAGCTCTTCGGCCAGGTTGTAGTAGGGCGCGTCGCGCACCCACTTCTTCCCCCGCAGCGCGTGTGCTCGGGCAAGCACGCGCCGGACGTTTCCGTCCACCACGGGGAGGGCGGTGCCGTACGCGATCGAGAGGATCGCGCTCGCCGTGTAGAGCCCGACGCCGGGGACGGCGAGGGCGGCCTCGAGCGTCCGCGGGAACGCGCCCCCGTGACGCTCCACCACGTGACGCGCACCCCGATGCAGGTTGCGGGCCCGATGGTAGTAGCCGAGGCCGGACCAGAGGGCCAGGACGTCCTCCTCCAGCGCCTCCGCGAGCGCGTGGACGTCCGGGAAGCGGGCCAGGAACGCCTCGTAGTAGGGCTGGACGGCCCGCACCGTGGTCTGCTGCAGCATCACCTCCGAGACCCAGATCGCGTACGGGTCGGAGGTCCGCCGCCAGGGCAGGTCACGCCGATGACGGCGGTACCAGGCCAGCAGCGGGCGGCGGAGGGCGGCCGCGGTCACACGCGGATCATACAGGAGCGCGTCATCCCCAGATGGGACGCGCTCCTAATGGGCCCATTAGGAGTCCGCCCCACCGTGACGATGGCGGACTCCTATGCGATCTGCTCGTGGTCGGTCGCGCGCTGGCCGGAATCGGAACCGCGGTCGATCCGCTCGATGTCCGCGCCGATGCCGCGCAGCTTCTCGTCGATGCGCCAGTACCCGCGGTCGAGGTGGTAGACGCGGTCGATGATCGTCTCCCCCTTGGCGGCCAGGGCCGCCGTCACCAGGCAGGCGGACGCGCGCAGGTCGGTGGCCATCACCTGGGCGCCGTTCAGCGGCGTGTGGCCCCGCACCTGGGCCACCCGCCCGTCGACCCGGATGTTCGCGCCCATGCGCTGCAGCTCGGCCACGTGCATGTAGCGGTTCTCGAAGATCGATTCCGTGATCGTGCTGACGCCGTTGGCCATGGTCATCAGGGCCATGTACTGCGCCTGCATGTCCGTGGGGAAGCCGGGGTGGGGATTCGTGGTCACGTCGGACGGCTTGACCGTGCGCGGGGCGCGCACGCGCAGGTTGTCCGGACCTTCCTCGATGCGGACGCCGATCTCACGGAACTTGTCGAGGACCGACCGCAGGTGCGGCGGATGGCAGTTGCGGATCTCGACATCCCCCCCGGCCATGGCGACCGCGGCCACGAAGGTGCCGGTCTCGATGCGGTCGGGGATCACCGTGTGCTCGGCGCCGTGGAGGCGATCCACGCCTTCGATGCGGATGGTGGACCCGCCCGCGCCCTGGATGCGCGCTCCCATCTTGACGAGGAGGTCGGCGAGGTCCACGATCTCCGGCTCGCAGGCCGCGTTGCGGAGGACCGTCTCGCCCTCGGCCAGGGAAGCGGCCATCATGATGTTCTCGGTGCCGGTGACGGTGACGGTGTCGAAGTTGATCTCCGCCCCGCGCAGGCGCCTGGCCTTCGCCTCGACGTAGCCGTGCTCGACCTTGATCTCGGCCCCCATCTTCTCGAGGGCGGTCAGGTGCAGGTCGATGGGGCGGTCGCCGATGGCGCAACCCCCGGGCAGGGAGACGCGGGCACGGCCCTCCCGCGCCAGCACGGGGCCGAGCACGAGGACGGAGGCGCGCATGGTCTTGACGAGGTCGTAGGTGGCTTCCACGGATGTCAGCTTGGCCGCTTTCAGCTCGACGACGCCCCCGACGCGGATGTCGGTCTCGATGCCCATGGCCGAGAGCACGCGGCCCATGGTGCGGATGTCGCGCACCTCGGGCACGTTGCGGAGGATGACGGGCTGGTCGGTCAGGATCGAGGCGCACACGTCCGGCAGGGAGGCGTTCTTCGCCCCCGAGATGCGGACCGTGCCCTCCAGGGCCTTGCCACCGAGGATGCGGATCTTTTCCATTTCTTCCAGTGTAGACGCGAACGGTTTGCCGGAGGGAGGACGCTGCGCTAGCGTGGAAAGATGCGAGGACTGGTGTCGATCGTCCTGTCCTGCGGGGTTGCCATGGCGGCCGGGGCCTCGAACGAGGGCCGAGAGAACGCGGTCAAGCGGGCCCGCCAGCTCGTGGCCCGGGAGCTGTCGACGCACGTGGAGCGGATTGCCGTGGGCTCGGTGGAGCCTGCGCAGTGGCCCGATGCCGCATTGGGCTGCCCGCTAGCGGGGATACAGTATGCCCAGGTGGTGACCGACGGGCTGCGCGTCCGGGTGAGCGCGGCGGGACGGGAGTACGAAGTCCACGTTGCCGGTGAGCAGGCCGTTCTGTGCCCCGAGGCCTCCGCCCCGACCAAACCGGAAGCCGGAGTCCGGGCCCTGGAGACGGCGCGAGCGGCGCAAGCGGCGCGCCGCGAGCTGGCCAAGCGCCTGGGCCTCGCGCTCGGCGACGTCAAGCTCGCCACGGTGCGGGAGATCGACGCGAAGGCGGGGGACGCCTGTCCGCCGCCGGGAGACCCGTCCGGCCGAGCCTACGACGTCCAGGTGACGGCCGGAGGGCGTGCGTACCACTATCGCGCCCGCAACGGACAGGCGGTCTCCTGCCCGTCCGACGCCACGCAATGAAGCGGGCGCGCTCGCCTAGTCGATCTGGAGACGATTCCCGTCGACGGTCACGCGAAGGGCGTAGCGCTCCTTGGCGGCCTGGTCGTGGTCGTCGTCGCCCTGCCCGCGCTGATGACGGTTCTCGTTCTCGGCATCCGCCGCTTCCCGATCCTCGTCCCCGTCCGACCCCGGAGGGTGGACCGAGAGTCCCTGGATGACGACGGTCCAGTTGCCGGCGGCCGGCTTGCTGATCTCGACGCGCTCCGGCGAGTTGGAGGCGGCGCCCGTGACGTCGACCACGCCGCTCGGATTGATCAGCACCATGTCGAGGTCGCTTGTCGGATAGCGGGCCCAGGTTGCAAGCCACGAGGTCTCGAACACGGCCTTGGCCGTGCCGGCGGGGATGGCCACTTCGTAGACGACGTCCTCACCCTCCGCGATACGTCCGACCGCTGACGGCCGGCCCTGCGCCGCGCGCACACGCTCGATGGTCACGTCCGCCGAGATCTTCCCGGCGTTGGTCGAATCGCCTTGCAGCGCGACCCGGACCAGCCCGGTCTGGGGGTTGTCGACGGTGAAGGTCGAGTCCGCGTTCACGAACTGCGAGAGGCGGAAGACCGCGAGCGAGGTCGGCGCATCGACGACGTTGAGGAAGATGTCGTCGCCGAAGAGCGCGTTCTGTTGGGAGGCAGGCAGCTCGGGCGTGACGTTGTCGAGTCTGACCGTCAGCCGATCGGTCCGCACGTCGCTCGGCACGAAGAACTGGGTGACCTGCCCCGGCCTGAGGTCGGCGACGTGCGCCGTATAGCGGTCGTTGCGGAAGAGGATCGGCTCGAAGCCCGCCTTGAGGATGTTCAGGGCCACGATGGGACTCGCGAGCGCCTCCCGGATCCTGCCGTCCTGGACGCCCCCGGCGAGCCTGGCCGCCGCCGCGGCCACGTCGAGCATCCCCTGGCCCTCGTCGATGGGGCCCGACCCGTCCCCGAGCGCAGTGGGACTCGCGGACAGGATCAGGGCCTCTCGGATCTGGAACGGAGTGGCGGAGGGGAAGCCGCCGATCAAGAGGGCGGCCGCGCCGGCGACCGTCGGGCCGGAGAACGAAGTGCCGGAGACGAGGCTGATGCCTCCGCTCGCGCCCTGCGCGAAGGTCGCGAACCCGTTGGCAGTCAGGTCCGGATCGACGCGGCCGTCGGCGGTGGGGCCGCGCGAGCTGAAGTCGGCGGTCTGGATGTGGGAACTCGGACGCCACAGGAGCCCGGTCCCAACCCCGTGCTGCATGTCCCTCAGGATCCGCTCGTGCCTGACGGTGTTGGCGGCGCCCACGGTGAGGCTGCCGAGGCCGGTGCCCGGGCTTCCGCCGGTCATGGCCGCGAAGCCGTCGTTGCCGGCGGCGGCAGCGAGCACGATGCCGGCCTCGATCATCTTGCGCGTGAGCTGATCCTCGAGGTCGCGGGCGGCGAACAGGGTGGGCCCACCGAGGCTCATGTTGACGACGTCGATCTTGAGGGCCTGATAGACGTTCGGGCTGTCCTCGCTGCCATCGCCGGCGACGACGGTCTGTGTCATGCCGTCGTTGAAGTTGCGCCGGAGCGTGATCGCGCGGTCCATGGCGGCGATGATCCGCGATTCAGGGGCGCCTCCTCCGGAGGCGGGGAATACCTTCAGCGCGTAGATCTTCGCCGCGGGGGCCACGCCGACCATCGGGATGAAGCTGGAGGCCGCGCAGATGGCCGGCGTGGACGGGCAGGGGGACTGGATCGCCTCCGGAGCATTCCGCTTGATCGCGCGAACGATCCCCGAGGTGTTCGTGAAGCGGAACGTCGCGTGGCCGGCGATGACGGTCCCGACCCAGGTGCCGTGCGCGTCGTTGAGATGGCTGGTCGCGGAGCGATCGCCCGGCACGAAGGTCTCGCCTCCGAGCACCGTCCCCGCGAGGGCGGCCACCGCGGGCGCGTTGGCCGTGCCCGTGTCGATGACCGCCACCGTGATCCCGGCGCCGATCTGGCCCTGACTCTGGAGCTCGGTCGCGTGAATGAGGTCCTCGTTGAAGTTGTAGTCCTCGGGAGCGCTGGCCAGCTGGACGAGCTCCGCGCCGGTCAAGGGCTGCTCGCCCTCCTGGTCGTCCGCGGGAATGTCGAGCCTCTCGAGTGGACGGGGCGGCGCCATCAGGTTGTCCTTGGTGATGGACTCGGGCCCGACCGCCGCGCCGAGCTCGGCCAGGCGTGCGCGCGGGATCGTCACCGCGAGGGCATCGACGTTCTCGTACTTGTAATCGACCCGGCCCCCGAGGTTGGCCACCAGAGCGGAGAGGGACGTGTAGGGCTTGGGCGCACGAACGATCACGCTCTCGCCGTCCTCGGCCGCCGCCAGAAGCGGCAACAGCAGCAGACCCAGGGTGGTGGCGAGCGCGGCTCGCGCCCCGCGGCGACGGATCGTCGTCATGGGCACGCCTCCGAACCCCGCTCATGGGGGACCGACGATGATTCTGAAGGCTCGGCTCGTCCAAAACGGAGGACGCCGACGGTAACGCGAGGTATGGAAAGTATGGCTCAGCGCTGACGCGTAGGGCGCCGTCCGCTGACGATTCTGGGGATGCCCTGCAGGTCGCGGTGCGTCTCGATGGCGGCGAACCCGGCCCCCGCCATCGCGCGGGCGGCCTGGCCCTGGTCTCTCGCCCCGATCTCCACGAGGACGAATCCATCCGGCCGCAGCGTGGCCGCGGCACGCGTCACCAGTCGATCGTACAGCGCGGGCACGCCCTCGGGCGGGACCAATGCCATCCGCGGGTCGTGGACCCGCACCTCGGGTTCGAGGGTGGCCCATTCCTCGACGGATACGTACGGCGGGTTGCTCACCACGAGATCGACCGCGCCCGCCAGCGCCATGACCGGCTCGAGCAGATCGCCCTCGTGGAAGGTGACCCGCGCGTCGACGCGCAGGCGAGCGGCGTTCCCGCGGGCCACGAGCAGGGCGGCGGGGGAGAGGTCGGTCGCGTGCACCTGCGCGTCCGGCCGCTCCACGGCCAAGGAAAGGGCGATGCAGCCGCTGCCGGTGCCGACGTCGACGACGACCGGCGCCGGGCGATCCCGGATCAGCTCCAATGCCTTCTCGACCAGGAGCTCGGTCTCGGGGCGGGGAATGAGCACGTCCGGAGTGACCACGAAATCGTATCGCCAGAAGGCCTGGTGTCCAGTCAGGTGCTGGAGAGGCCGCCGGCGCGCGCGCTCGTCGACGGCGGCGCGGAAGAGGTCCGTCGCGACCGCGGGCACGTCCTCCGCCGCGCGTGCGATCACGTCCGCGCGCTCCCAGCCGAGCACGTGCCGGAGCAGCAACTCGGCATCGAGGCGGGCGGTCGCGATACCGGCCGCCTGCAGACGCGCGGCGCCCCTGTCGATGAGCCCGGCGACCTTGTCGGACGGCGCGGCTGGCGTTTCCTTGCCGCTCGTCTAGGCCGCGCCCGGCCGCGACACCTTGAGCTTCTCGGCCTGGGAATGCGCGATCAGCGAATTGACGATCTCGCCGAGGTCGCCGTCGAGGACTTCCTGCAGCCGATGCAGGGTGAGGCCGATTCGGTGGTCGGTCACCCGCGCCTGCTGGAAGTTGTAGGTGCGGATCTTCTCGCTGCGGTCGCCGGAGCCCACCTGGCTCTTGCGCTCGCTCGCGATCTGGCTCTGTTGCTCTTCGAGCGCGACCTCGTAGAGCCGCGCGCGCAGGACCTTCATGGCCTTCTCGCGGTTCTTGATCTGGCTCTTCTCGTCCTGGCAGGACACGACGGTGTTGGTCGGCAGGTGGGTGATGCGCACCGCCGAGTAGGTCGTGTTCACGCTCTGCCCGCCCGGCCCGGACGAGCAGAAGGTGTCGATGCGCAGGTCCTTGGCTTCGATCTTGACGTCGACTTCCTCCGCTTCCGGCAGGACCGCGACCGTGATCGCGGAGGTGTGGATGCGGCCCGAGGATTCGGTGGCGGGCACGCGCTGCACGCGGTGGACGCCGCTCTCGTAGCGCAGCTTCGAATAGACGCGGTCGCCTTCGACGAGCGCGATGACCTCCTTGATGCCGCCCTGTCCAGCGCGCGTCACCGAGATGACGTCGACCTTCCAGCGCTCGCGCTCGGCGAACCGCGTGTACATCCGGAAGACTTCCGCGGCGAACAGCGCCGCCTCCTCGCCGCCGGTGCCGGCGCGGATCTCGAGCAGCACGTTCTTCTCGTCGTTGGGGTCCTTGGGGATGAGGAGGGGCGGGATCTCGGCGTCGAGGGCGTCGCGCCTGGCTTCCAGCGCGCGCAGCTCCTCGTGCGCCATCTCCTTCATCTCGGCGTCGGACTCGCCGCGCACCATCTCCTGGATCTTCGAGATCTCGCCGAGGGCGGCCTTGTAGGCCCGGTAGCGCTCGACGATGGGGGTGATCTCCTTCGATTCGCGGGCCAGGCGCTGGAAGGCGGACGGGTCCCGTGCGATGTCGGGATCCGACATCTTCGCTTCGACTTCGCCGAAGCGCGACTCGATGTCGCGCAGCTTTTGAAAAGTGATCGCGTCCATTCTCGATTCAGGGGGGTCGTCACCTGCGATCGGACCCCCCTACGCCCTTCGGGCTACCCCCCCTGCCGCTCAGTCGCGAGTAAATCGCTCCTTCGCTGCTTACGGTTCGAGCCTCACGTCGGACGGCACCAACAATAAACCCCGGAGCCCGCGCGCGCGGACGGCCGGGGTCGACAGGGCGTCGCTACGCCTTGGAGGGAGTGGAGGGAGCCGCCGCCGCCGCCGCGGGCGCTTCCTTCTTCTTGCCCCACTTCCGCGTGAACTTCTCGATCTGGCCCGCGGAGTCGATGAGGCGCTGCTTGCCCGTGAAGAACGGGTGGCAGTTCGAGCAGATCTCCAGTCGCAGCTCCTGGCCCTTGGTCGAGCGCGTCGTCCAGGTGGTCCCACACGCGCAGTGGACGTTGACCGTGACGTAGTCGGGATGAATGCCTGGCTTCATGACCTCTCCGCCCGGCGGCAGCGACCCGCCGGTTCTTGGCGTGCGGCCCTGGGCCGCAGCGGTAACCGCCAATACTACCAGTTCGGCCCGCTCGCCTCAAGGGGACGGGGCGCGTATCACTACGGCCTGGGGTTCGCCTACGAGCTCGCGCGGGGGGAGGTGCGGCCCTTCCTGTCCGTGGGTGCCGGCGCCGTCACGTATGACGTCCCGCGCGAAGGCGGGACCTCCTTCGCGTTCGAGGTCGGAGCGGGTGCGCGCCTCTCCTTCGGTGAACGTATCGGCGGGCGGATCGAGGTCGTGGACCGCGTCGTGCCCGATCACTTCCTCAGCGGCACCACCGAGCACGACGTACACGTTCGGGCGGGGGCGGTGTTCCGCCTGCCCTGACCCGGGGTCCTGGCGCGATCGCGGTCAGGGCCTTGCTCAGCGGCCGCCGTCACGCAGGACGGGATAGAACTGCACGAACACGTTGTCGCGCGCCGCGTGCTGGCGATGGCACTCGTAGCAGGCGGCGCGCGGGAACGCGGTGGCGGAGGCCTTGGAGCCGTCGCCGAAGCTGTAGTACGCCCACCCCTCCGGGAAGCGCGTGGAGTCCTTGACCGCGGCCTCCACCGCCACCCGCCGTCCCTCGAACAGCCCGTGGCGGCTGGGCGCCACTTTCTGCGCGGCCTCGTGCAGCTCGAGCACGAGGACGGTGCGCTCGGGGAAGCGGCCGGTACGGCGGAAGGCGGCGTAGGACTCCGGTCGCAGATACACGTGGTGGAATTCCCGCGGCCCGTCCTCGCCTGCGCCCTCCGCGTAGGAGAGGCCGAGGGACGCGCCCACGAAGGTCCATTCCGCGTAGCCCTCCGGTCGCCGCAACGCGCCCTCCGCGTCGTACACCGGCGCACCGGCCGACGCCGAACCGTTCTCCGCCGCCGCCTCCGGGACGCGCGCCCCGTCCGTGCGTGCGGCGAGGACGGCCACCAGCGCAGCGAGCGCGACCCATCGGCCTCGACCGCGCGCGGGCGTGGTCAGGTCAGGCCTGGGCGCGCAGGGCGGTCATGGGGCTGACCGCGGTGGCGCGCCGGGCGGGGAGGAAGCAGGCGGCGGCGGCGGCCGCCACCAGGACGATCGCGGACCCGACGTAGCACATGGGATCGTTGGCGCCGATGCCGAAGAGGAGGCCCGAGACCAGCCGGGAAAGGGCCAGCGAGGCCGCGATGCCGAGGGCGAGCCCGGCCGCCACCGAAAGCATCCCGTCGCGCAAGACCATGGTGACGATGCGTCCGCGGTCCGCGCCCAGCGCCATGCGGATTCCGATCTCCTGCGTGCGCTGGCTGACCGCGTAGGCGATGAGCCCGCTGAGTCCGGCGGCGGTGATCACGAGCGCGAGCAGCGCGAACATCCCGAGCAGGACGGACATGAGGCGCGGGGAGGAGAGCGTCTCGCTGCGGATGTCGGCCAGCGTGCGCACGTCCGTGATCGCGGCCTGCGGATCGGAGCGGCGGCCCGCCGCCCGCACCGCCTCCGCGGCGTGGGCGGGATCGTCGAGCGTCCGCACGAACAGGGTGTACGCGTAGCCGGGGAACTCGCGGAAGGGGAGGTACACGGTGTCGGTGTACTCCGCGTCGAGCGCCTGCTGGCGCACGTCGCCCACCACCCCGACGATGGTGCGCCAGGTGCGGCCTCCGTCGGTGGAGATGCGGCGGCCGATGGGGTCTTCGCTCTTCCAGTGCCGCCGGGCCAGGCGCTCGTTGACGATGACCGCGGCCTCGCCGCCCTTGCGGTCCCGGTCCTCGAAGGCGCGGCCGCGCAGCACGGGCACGCCCAGGGACTCGAAGTAGGACGGGCTCACCCCGATGAACGTGCCCTTGGGGGGCGGCCCCGTGATCTCGCCCCGGCCCTCGATGGTGAAGGTCCCGTCGTTGCGGAACTGGTTGTTCAGCGGGAACGTCCAGGCTGCGCCCACCGTGACCACACCCGCGCGCTGGCGGATCTGGTCCTCCATCGACCGGTTGAAGGCGGCCACCTTGTCCGCGTCGATCCGGTGCTCCGCGTCCCCGTACGTCGTGAAGTTGAGGTTCACGCGCGCGGACAGCACGCGCTCGCAGTGGAAGCCGGCGTCGACCTGGCGCAGGTTCTGGAAGCTGCGCAGGGTGAGGGAGGCCCCGATCAGGAGCACGAAGGACAAGGCAAGCTGCCAGGCCACGAGGCCGGTCCGCATCCGATGCTTGCGCCGGTCGCCCGTGCTGCGGCCGCTCTCCGTGACCAGCGTCTCCGCGATCCGTTCCCGGCCGGGCAGGCCGGGCAGGGCTCCGGCCAGGATCCCCGTCAGCACCGACGTCACGAGGGTGAAGAGCAGGACGGGGCCGTCGATCTGCACCTCGCCCGCGCGCGGAGTGAGGCGGGCGGCGAAGGTCGTGAGGAGGCCGCGGGCGGCGAAGGCCAGCACCAGGCCGAGGACGCCGCCGGCCAGGGCCACGATCGTGCTCTCGGTGAGGAGCTGTCTCAGGAGGCGTGCCCGTCCGGCGCCGAGCGCGGAGCGGATGGCCAGCTCGCGGCTCCGCTCGAGCAGGCGGGCGAGCGTGAGGTTGGCGACGTTGGCGCAGGCGATGAGGAGCACGAGGGCGACGGTGGCGAGCAGGACGAGGAAGAGTGGCCGCGCCCCCTGCACCAGGTCCTCCTTCAGGGGGCTCAGCTGGACGTGCGGCTGGGCTTCGCGCGCGAACGCGTCCGGGTAGGAGACGCGCAGGCGCTGGGAGACGCCGTCCATGTCGGCCTGGGCCTGGGCCACGGAGAAGCCGGGAGCCACGCGTCCGAACGCGCTCAGGAGACGGCCGCGCCGGTTGTCGACCAGGCGGGCTCGGAAGGGACAGGCGGTGGCCGGCATGTAGACGTCGTTCTCCTGCGGGTACTGCGGGATGGACGGCAGCACGCCCACCACGGTGTGCACGCGGTCGTTCATCTCGAAGCGCCGGCCGACGATGGAGGCGTCGCCGCCGAGCTCGCGCCAGTACTCGTGGCTGAGGATCAGGACGGCGTCCGCGCCCTCTCTCTCATCGTCGGAGCGGAAGGCGCGGCCGAGGACCGGCCGTACCTCCAGCACATCGAAGAAGTTCCAGGAGACGACACCGGCGCGCACGCGCCGCGGGTCGCCGTCACCCAGGAGCGTGAAGTCCATGGAGTGGTACTCGACGAAGCCGTCGAGGGTGCGGGCCATGCTCCGGTAGTCCTTCACCTCGAGCGGCGAGAACCCCAGGTTGGGCTGCCCGGCGTGCGCGTCGGGCTGGCGGACGACGACGAGCTGCTCGCCGCGCGCGTAGGGAAGGGGCTTGAGGAGCACGCCGTTGACCAGGCTGAACACGGCGGTGTTGGCGCCGATGCCGAGCCCCAGTGTGAGCACCACCGCCGCCGTGAATCCCGGGCTGCGGCGCAGGCCGCGCAGGCCGTAGCGCACGTCCTGGCCCAGAACCTCCAGGAAGCGGCCGGCCCACGATTCACGGCAGTCCTCCTTGGCCTGGTCCAGGCCGCCGAAGCTCACGAGGGCGGCGCGCCGCGCCTCCTCCGGAGGCAGTCCGCGGCGCACGTTCGCCTCCGTCTCCAGTTCGATGTGATGCCGCACTTCGGCCTCGAGGTCCGTCTCCCGGCTCTGCCGCGCGAACGGGGCGCGCAGGGCGCGCCACGCCTTGGCCAAAGGCTTCATGGCTCCTCCAGCCAACCAGTCCGTTGGTGGCCGCTGTGCCGTCACGAAGTCTGCAGGACGCGCCCGACTGCTTCGGCCAGGCGCTTCCAGTTCTCGGTCTCCGCTTCCAGCTGCCGCTGGCCCGTGCGGGTCAAGCGATAGAACTTCGCCTTGCGGTTGTTCTCGGAAGAGCCCCACTCGGCCGCGATCCAACCCTCCTCCTCCAGCCGGTGCAGGGCCGGATAGAGCGAGCCCTGGTTCACGCGCAGCACGTCCTGCGAGACCTGCTGGATGCGCTGGGCGATGCCCCAGCCGTGCATCGCGCCCGGAACGAGGGTCTTGAGGATCAGGACGTCCAGAGTCCCTTGGAGAAGATCGATGTTCGGTCGATTCATGAAGCGCGCGCCCCCTAGACGGTCGACAGGAAGATAGGACCCTTCTTGTCGGATGTCAATGGGAAGCCTGTCGTAGCCGCAAAGACGGCAAAAGCTGGCCGGCCGATCTGGCCACAACCTCTATTTTGCTAACCGAGCCGATCGGCCTGGGTTAGCCGACAAGAGGCTTGTGGCTGGGTCGGCTTGTCATCAGGCGGTCGGTTTCTACGCGGTCGCTGGAACCCGTGATGGCGCGACGGGGCTGCCTGGCGCCATCGTCGCGCGTCGCTCGCCGACTTGCTGTCTCCACATCGCGTAGTAGAGGCCTTTTTCCTCCAGCAGCGCCTCGTGCCGGCCTTCCTCGACGATGTGTCCGCGCTCCAACACATATATTCGATGCGCGTGCATCACCGTCGAAAGCCGATGCGCGATGAGTATCGTGATCGCGTCGCCACTCGTCGCCACGTCGCGGATGGTGGTGCTGATGTCCTCCTCGGTGAGCGAATCGAGCGAAGACGTCGCCTCGTCGAAAACGAGCAGGTGGGGACGGCGCAGCAGCGCCCGCGCGATGGCCAGGCGCTGGCGCTCGCCGCCCGAGACCTTGACTCCGCCCTCGCCGATCACGGTGTCCAGGCCGCGCGACGCCCGCGCCAGCAGCGACTGGCAGGCCGCCTGGTTCAGTACCTCGAGGATCTCGTCGTCCGTCGCGTCGGGGCGCACGAAGAGCAGGTTCTCGCGGATGGTCCCGGAGAAGAGCTGGGTGTCCTGCGTGACCAGGCCCAGGCGCTCGCGCAGCCGGTCGAGGTCGACGACGTCCTCGGGATGGCCGTTGTAGAGGATCTGGCCGGACTGCGGATGGTACAGACCGACCAGGAGCTTGACCAGCGTCGTCTTGCCCGCGCCGGACGGGCCGACGAAGGCGATGGTCTCGCCGCGCCGGACGGAGAAGGTCACGTGCTCGAGCGCGGGGCCGGACGCGGTCAGATGGGAGAAGCTCACCGACTCGAACCCGAGGTCGCGCAGGGGGTCGACGACCACGGGATGCTCGGGGCGCTTCTCCGCCGCGATGGACAGGATGGCCTGGTACTGCGCGAGGCTCGCCTCCGTCTCCCGGAAGATGGCGATCACGTCCCCCACCTGCTGCAGAGGCCCGAAGATGAAGAACGAATAGATCCAGAGCGAGAAGAACTGGCCGACGGAGATCCGCTGCGTGTAGATGAGGTACAGCATCAGGCCGAGGATCGAGGTGCGCAGGGCGTTCACGGCCGTGCCCTGGATGAAGCTGAGGCTGCGGAGGTAGCGGACCTTGCGCAGCTCCAGGGCCAGGATCTTGTCCGTGGTGGCGTTGAGCCGGCGCACCTCCTGGGCGGCGAGGCCGAGGCTCTTGACCAGCTCGATGTTCCGCAGCGACTCCGTGGTGGATCCGGCCAGGGCCGCCGTCTCCTTCACGATCGCGGACTGCACGGTCTTGATCTTCTTGCTGAGGGTCGAGCTGAGCAGGGCGAGGGCGGGGACGCAGAGGAAGTACGCGGGGGCGATGATCCAATGCACGCTCAGGGCGTACACGGTGACGAAGACGATGCCGACCAGGGTCGTGAACAGGATGTCGATGGAGGCCTTGATCAGCCGCTCGACGTCCGTGCGCACCTTCTGCAGCTTGCCCAGCGTTTCCCCGCTGCGCTGGTCCTCGAAGACCTGGTAGGGCACGGCCAGGGTGTGGCGG
>Ga0209647_1002521_pt1 | contig 14764 bp, 11 predicted proteins | sample GraSoi_2013_60cm_FD_185827 | JGI IMG/M metagenome (GOLD analysis project Ga0209647, IMG submission 185827) | Grasslands soil microbial communities from the Angelo Coastal Reserve, California, USA - Sample 9_17_2013_60cm (SPAdes) (version 2) | ecosystem: Environmental > Terrestrial > Soil >...
CGAGCAAACCGGACAACGTGTTTCTGGAAGCCGCGCCGTGCTTCAGTTCGAATGCTCTGCTCTTGTGCGCGTACGGGAACCCAACCATTTTCGCGCATCCCGTTGAGAATGGAGGAAGTAGGAAGAAAACTGTACCTTTCCGAAACGCCTTCGATTGGTTGGGAAGCGAAAGCACTGGGAGCAAAACGGCGCATTTCATCATCTGAAATTGCTACCGTTCCAAAGACTGTTGATCTGGTGGAGTTATTGTTTAGCGCGGTACTCATGTTAGTCGATTGGTTAGTTAGTTTTGTGAGCCGCAGCACCAGGCGCGGCTTTGGGAGCTGCCGGAGTTTTTTCGACGTTCGGTTTCGGTCGAAAAGTTTGCTGGGCATATTTTTTGAGCCGAAAGCGAAGCGCTAGCTGAAGCGCCGCGAGGAACGAGACGGGTTGAGGATTGAAATAGAAGGGGCCGGCACTTAGCAAAAATCCTGTGGGACTTTACGTACCTTTGTTGGGCTAACCCGAATATCATGGCGCAAGCGGTGCCCAGAGAAACTCGGTGGCCGACAATTGAGGAGAGAGGCTAACTGGTAACCAGACAGGCCGTCTCAGCCAGTGCTTAAGGAGTTAGCTTGGAATTGGACTACATTGGTCCTGCATTCAATGTTTCCTTCCGAATACTCTGTAGGACTGGGCTATTTCCGTATGAGACTTCACCACAGTCTGTTAGCGCGTAAGCGTTTTTGAAATCGCGCTTTAAACGTTTCCAATAAAAGTAAACGCTGACGCTCGATCGCCCTTCGAAGCGCCATGGCCAGGCTCCTCCGTCCGGCACGATCGGTTGGGTTATTTGCTAGACGGCTTTTCTTGCAGGGTGCCCATTAACCGTGAAGCCCACCAAACCGCCTATACGTATAATCGCGTATATACGAATTTCCTCGATGTGATACAACTTTAGCAAGTTTCATATGGCGTCGAGACTCTCGCTGCGCGGGAAAGGCCGAGCCCGGACCGCGAAAAGGGTTGTTGAGTCGAGAAACCGGAAAAAATCAGGAAAAAGGCCCATGCTCGTCGTCGCAAGAACCCAGATGGAGAATTCCTAATGAACAATGTTTTCGGGCTTATCCCCGCCGTCCGGGCGGCAGCTATTATCCTCGCACTTTCGGCCATGCCTTGGCTGAAAGTCTTAGCCGCCGCGCAGGACGTCGATAATGGTGACGAGAAAATCGACCCGGGTCTGGCGCTGGCGGAGTCTGACAAATTTAATTGGGGCGTTCTGGTTGCTGTATCAAAAAAAGCTCCCGATTCGCTGCAATTCGAGGTTGGGGAACAAAAGAAGACGAATAATGCGGTGTGGGAAACATGGGCTGATGATCCATTTACCTTTCCGGCCATGCCAGATCCCGCCAAGCCGCCACAATGGAAGGACCGGAACAAGGGGGTAAGCCTCGAACAGATCGAACAACTGAACCTTCGCGCCGCGAAATTCGCGCCTCTGATACATGAGCCGCAGCCGCAGGCGATCATTACTGGAGCGGGAGAGGTGGTGTTTCGGAATAAATCGAGCTTTGATTTCATTATTAAAAACCAGCTTTTTTTTACACAAGGCCTTGCAGCAGCATTCAGGCGCGGAACGAATGCTAGCGGGTTTCCAAGCGGAGTGAAGGTGGAGTTTGACCTCGCCGCGATCGAATTAAAGGCGGTCTACAGGCCTTTGGATTCCAAGCTAACGAAGCAGAACTGCCATTGGAACGTGGACCGCAATGGAAAAGAGGTTGGCTTGGTTGCGCTGCATATTATGACCAAGCAATTGCCGAATTGGACCTGGGCTACCTTCGAGTGGTCGGGTAATACACCAGATCAGCGTAACGGAAATCCAGGCCGTTCCGATTGGTACGGTTCGCGCGATGCTTTCGGCGCAGTTTACCGGGACAGCGTCGGCCAGCCCACCCATTTTCAGCCGCCGGGCGCGAACCAGAACCAACCATACATCTCCGGCTCAGTGACGAAAGAGCTCCAGGAGATGTTCAAGGATGCCGACAATAACGATGAATGGACCGCCGAATGGTCCAATTACCGCTTAAAAGGCTCGCAAATCGACTTTGTCGATAATTCCGGAGAAACCACGCTCGTGGGAAACTCGGTAACAGAGAGCGGCTTTGTTCAAACCTCCTCATGTATTACCTGCCATGGCAACGCCTCTGTCGATCACGCAGGCAGCCCGAATCCAAGCATCGGCTTCACCTTGGATGGCCAAAGCCGGAATGGGCCCCTCAATCCAGGATGGTTCCTGGACTTGAATAGCTTTGATCCATCGCAAGAATTTGGGCGTTACAAAACCAACTATCTCCCGCTTGACTTTGTCTGGGCTTTCTTCCGCGCACGCCCGTCGGCTTCACCCTAAAGGTAGTCTTGGAATCAAGAAACTGACAATCCACATAGTCAAACAATGAACGAACGAAAATATTCCAAGATAGTATAGAGGTTTTTTGAGATCCTCGATAGGCAACATGACGGTGCCAGCCGCTACACCCGGGCCAACCCGGTGGCGCGAAACGAGTGAGGCGAGTACTGGCCAGCGACCGCGGCTTTTCGCCAGACGGCGACAAATCCGGGCCAGGCTGAATCTCACACAATGACGCAAAGAATAACATTTAAATCCTTCTGTCTTCGCGATCTCTGTGGACTTGCTGTGAATGAAATCAGTCTACTTTTCCAGATACCAAATTCATTAACAAGAAGATCCCAAAGAGTGCAAAAAGAAGAGCTCAAGTTCTCACCTTCGCATTAGGGTCCTCCTCGATCGAAGATTTTCGAGATCGTCTTCTCTTCGAGCTTCTATACTATCTTAGCTTTGCGCCTCCGCGTGAGATTTCTTTTTCTGTGTGCCTTTGGGGTGAGATCTCGGCACCTACGCCGGACGGCTGGCATAATCTATATGTGCGAATGAACATACGGTAATGTGCGTATTGTAAACGTTCCCGTGAATGTCTAGTTTGGCATAATGAGAGAGAAAGCCGTTTGGCTTTTCCAAAGAACCACGTCTGTCTTGATGTGAGGTATCACGAAGGAATGGAACGAAAGGGCACCGGAGGTCGGCAAGACAGTTAGCCATCAGTATAACCACTCTCAGGAAGATTCAATCTTTATCGAATCAATCATACTCCACCCATTCGTAAACGAAGGTAAACGATGAACCACCGCAAAGTATTTCACGACAGTATTGTAGAACTCCCCGAGCAGCCGGGAGTTACCCCCAGTGGATTAAAGGTCAACGCGGCAAAACCAGAGCAGGGCGACGAAGAGATGGCATTGAGCTTTTCCCTGGCGATCCCACAGCAAGCACATGATGAGTTAGAAGCATCGGTAGCCCGCGGCGACGTAGTTCCTCTCAAGGATCTGAACACCAAATACGCGGTTGCAGAGACTCAGGTCGATCCGCTGGTAACTTGGTTAAAATCCCAGGGCTACACGATTGTACACATAGCCCAGAATCGTACCAGCGTCTTCGCGCGCGCTAAGATTGCCCAGATTGAAAAGAGCCTGGGTGTACAAATGGTTCGTGTGACCAAGGATGGCATTACCTACACCGCAGCCCGAAACGCGCCGAGTCTGCCTGCTGATATTGCCGGTAGCGTTCATGCTATCGTTGGGTTACAGCCGTTCCGTCACGCTCACAAACACAACAGACGGGTTCCACCCCGTAACCGCCACAACGGTTTAGGCGGAAAAGGAAAGGAGGTTGCCGCACCAGCTCCCAACATTTCCAATGCGCCGCCGTACCTGGTAAACGAGGTCGTTAAGGCATACAACGCCCATAACCTGCCCGTGACAGGCAAGGGACAAACCATCGCTATCCTGATCGACACGTTTCCGGCGGATTCGGATCTGCAGGCGTTTTGGCAACGCAACGATCTGCCTATTTCCTTGGCCCAGGTAGAAAAGGTTAATGTCAGTGGTGGGGTACTTCCCCCAATTGAAGGCGAAGAGACACTCGATGTCGAATGGGCGAGCGGCGTTGCCCCCGGCGCAAAGGTGCGAGTCTATGCCAGTGGATCCCTCCAGTTCGCAGATCTGGACAACGCTCTCGACAAAATCTCGAGCGACCTCGAGGCTGAACCCGGCATGCGGCAGTTGTCTATCAGTTTGGGATTGGGTGACACCTTTATGCCGGCGGGTGAAGTTCGAACCCAACACCAGAAATTCCTGCGGTTAGCTGCGGCAGGCGTTAATGTTTTCGTCTCGACCGGTGACGCGGGATCTAATCCTGATAGTACCGGCCACGGCGGAGGCGGCCCCCTCCAAGCCGAGTATTCATCGTCTGATTCATGCGTTATCGGGGTTGGGGGAACAAGTTTGGTTCTCGACCCAGCTGGCAGCGTGGCAGATGAAACCGGTTGGCCCGATGGCGGCGGCGGAAAGAGCGCCTTCTTCAAGCGTCCTACGTGGCAACACGCACCTGGCGTACCTTCCGGCACCCAGCGCCTGGTCCCGGACGTAAGTCTCGCGGCCGATCCCAATCAAGGCGCTTTTGTCTTTTTGAATGGCCAGCCCCAACAGATTGGCGGGACGAGTTGGAGCGCACCAGTTTGGGCCGGCTTTTGTGCTTTGATAAACGAAGCCAGAGTAGCAGCGAATAAACCCCCACTCGGATTTCTGAATCCTCTAATATACCCGTTAACTGGCAGCGCATCTTTCCGCGACATCGTCAGTGGCAGCAACGGCGCCTTTGATGCTGGCCCGGGTTATGATTTGGTTACCGGCATCGGCGTGCCAAACATCGCGGAGTTGATGCGGGCGTTGACATAGTAGGATCAGCGCTCATCACGGGGTATCTATCCGCGGATCAGAAAGGACTAAGGAGGTCATCCGTTCGAGCTGTCGCCGGGTAGGCAGCGCACAGACTCCAGAACCCTTCTGACCAAAGATGGCTTTGATGAAACCTGTGGTGAGCGAGCCCGCATCCCCGCATTTTTCTGTCGACGTTGCAGCAGAATTTCATGCCTTTGAATGAGCAGGACGCATAGTTTATAAATGCACTGTGCCCCCTGCGGATGGAGACGTTGTTGCGGCCCATAATCGCCCAGTCCTCCTCCTGCACGAGTACGATCATCTTAGTGCCGCCTGCCTCAATTTTGCCATTCGGTTGAGCAGGGCCGGCTTTACTGTCTATCTGCCCCTTCTCTTTGGGAAAGCAGACCGGTCAGAGCGGCCTCGGCATCATCCTAGGCACAACGGCAGAACTAGCGTTTAGCGGTCAATGGCACGCCCTTTTCGCGGAACACCAGAGTCAACCGATTACGAAATCGTTAGGCGAGCTTTGCCAAACGATTTCCTCTTGGCATAATCGCAGGGGAATTGCAGTAATTGGCATGTGCCTAACCGGGACTCTTCCAATTAGCTTGATGAAGCAACCGTGAGTTGTGGCTCCAGTAATCGCTCAACCGAGTATCCCGCTGTTTGCTTTAACGCCTGAGGGCAAACGCGCTTTTGGAGTGTCCAAGGAAGACCTGGAGGCGGCGGTAAAACGTGTCAAACAAGAACATCTACAAGTGTTTGGAACCCGATACCAAGAAGACACTATCAGTCCAAAGGAGAGATTGAACGCGATAGCAGCAGCGTTCGAGGGCTATTTCTGTGATCATACGATCGCAGCAACTGGCTATCTGGCCGAGTCAAAATTGGGTCTTACCGCAAAAGCACATGCCACTCTAACTTTGTGTTTATAGAGACAGTCCGGATAGTTATCCACCAAGACGTCTGTTTTTAGACCTTGTGACGTTTTTAAAGAAACAATTGCAAGAGCATGGCGACCTCTCTGGGACCTAAACGTCGCGGGACGTCCCGCGGCTAAGTCAATCGTCAACGACCCGTCTTGGCATTACACAATTCCCACAGCCGTGAGGAACGTGAACGGGGAAGGACGTTTAAGATACGCGCGTTATTTGCTTTTAGCTTTGGGTATTAATGGTTTCGGCTTTTTTTGCGCTCTCGCAATTAATGGTGGTGTGCCGCTTGATTTTTTTTGTCGAGATCGTCCGTTTGGTGAGATGGGTGCGCCACCCGCTCCTGTGGCAATCGGCGTTTGGCTCCTTGCTGCGAGGCGCTCTAGAATTGCTTCACGGGTATCATCATCGGCGCTGAAGCCGCCGTGCGAAGTCGAGTTGCTTCTGGCGATCGCCTTCGGACTCTTGCCGGTAGGCGCCGCGATCCAATCCCAAATTTGTCCACTCTTTGCGGGTGTATTTATCGGCTGATGGAATTGACCGAAGAATTTCTCCATGCCCAACAAAGGCATACCACGCTGATGTTCGAACGCGTTTGACACAAGATAAAGTAGAGAACGACGGTAATTGGATGCACAATTGTCTTGGCGTTCGGCTACGTCAGTAAGATGAAACTCGGTGTAGGCGCTTACCTTGCCGTTGAGGTAATGCGGCAAAACATTACTCTCGAACAGCTGAGCCCGACACGCCGGAGCCATAAAGTAGAGACTGTCGACTCGGAGATTTGCTTCCAACAATATTGGGAGAAAGTAGGCATGGAAAATCGCCCCCGCGCTATGGCCTATCAGATGGACACGAAGGCGGGAAAAAAATTTGGCGTCGCGCGACTGTTGTAGCTGTTGGTAGAGCAATCTCAAACCGCCCTTCTCACTAATACTGGCAGCTTCTGCATTCTTCTTCATCTCATCCCATTCCAAAGTTCCAGGCGTTGAGACTAGCCCTTCCAGCCGTTCGTCCCACCAGTCAGTAACTCCATCCAGAAATCCGCCCGAGACCGCCTTCTGCTTAGTTTGAGCATCCGCCAGAATATCGGACAGGGTCTCCCATAGCCCCGTTTCCCACATAATAAAAATAGGAAATATTTTTCGGGCAAACAGTGCCGGAACCCACGTCCTAGCCGTTGCTTCTGCCGCATCCTCATCCGTCAACCCGCCATGGGCATAAATTGCTACGTCGATAATGTCACTGTCGCCAAGTCCGAATTGTGAGATCGCGTTTTGAAGATAGTGAGTCACCAAATTGCGGAGATCCTCAACTCGAGTGGCGAACTTTCCTTGGTCGGAAAGCTCACCATTGTTGCCCAAGTTGATAATGTAAGGATTGATTTGTTGAGCGCTAATTGTCGGGCTCCCAGATAAAAGCAGAGTCTGAGCTGCCTTCGCGGTCACCTCCTCTCCTTTCAGAAACTTTAAATCCAATCCAGAAGAGAGGCTGTCGACGTGTTGGCTTTGACGCACGCCCAATTGTGCAACCCAAGCGTCCATGCCATTGGCGTTCCAGTCGCTATACTCGAGATGAGCAAACCCCGACTTCCCCCAGTCCGTGTTCCAAGAGTTTTGAATCCAAAATCCGGCTTCATCATAGCCAACTAGCAGGAAGGCATGTCCGCCTCTGCTTTCCGAATTCGCGGTGAAATCGATACGTCCATTAGATGGAGCCGTCCATCCGTCATGAATTTGCGCTGTTACATAGACAACGCCCGTTTCACTGATTGCAGCCTGCAGGTCAGAAATTGACTGGTGATCGACCCTATAATAGGCCCCGAGCGGGGTCCTAAATGCGTCCGCATTCCAGTCGGGGTTAGCCGTTTTTTCGTTCTCATCGATTTCCGGCCAAAGTGTGAGGTGACAGGCTCCTTGGTTGAACCAGGCCTTCATTGCGCCGCGAGCGGTTGAACCACCGTTTACGTCATCTTCAGGAATTTCATCGTACCGGCGAGCGAAATAGTAGAGCATGAACGCAGAGATCGGTTCCGGGGCTTGTCCGTTGCTCCCTTTCTGCTGCCATTCCTTCCAAGCCAGAATTTCGACCATCGCTGCAAGCGCAAACCCGGTGCAAGCTTCGGTCTCTTTCTGATCCTTAACGCGATTCCACCAGGATGCGTCACTGTAAGGTGCGCTATTTAGTGCAGTTGGTAACAGACGCAGTGGCGGACTATATTGGCGATCCCGAATGTCAGGAATATCGGGTTGTACATTCAGCTTCTTATTGTTCATCGATTGTTTAAGGATTAACAATTTGCGAGAATAGCAATTCTCTCAGTCGTGCTACATACGTCTTTCGACGTATTGACCGGATTAGCGAGTTCGACACCCCTTAACTCGACTGCTCCGAAACTTTCCTCCCAATCAGCAAACAAGCCGAGGCGGAAGAGCATCTGATTTGGTTCAGTTTTGGTGTCGCCGTTTGTTGAGATCCGGTCAGTGGAAAAGCTATGCGCCACCAAGAATTCATCGGGCGACGAGCCACCTTTGACCGGAATGATCAAACGGAACGATTCGTATGAGGCCACCTTCGCGTAAGCCCGCTAGGGGACGCATTACCAAATACGAGCGCTGGATCTTGTCCAAGAGCGACTCGAATGCCAACGATGTATGATTAGGATTCAGGCAATCGAGATCGGGCCGTAAAACGTCCAAGTCCGATGCCAAAGCAATCTGCCGTTTCAGCTCGAGATCTCCGACCGTTTGTTTGCCCTCCGAGATGCCAAGGACGACCTCGTCACCTTCTTCAAGAAAACGGGTTAACCCAGTCGCGCGAAAGGAGTGGGGCGAGTACTTGCCAACGACCGTGGCTTTCGAGAGCCGCCCGACGAAGCATCCGGGCCGCGTCGATTCTGGTCATGGCTCGAATTCCAAGTTCCCGGCTTCTCCCGCGGGTTGTCGGAAAGAGTGGGCCGGTAGGGTAGCCGACCAGCCCTGAAACTTGGAGATAAGCATCGAGCACCTCTTCGAGTACGTGATTAACAGGAAACTCCTTCTCCTTGCCGCCCTTCGTGTTAAGTCGAAGAACGGATCTTTTTGCCGTTCTGAAAGTAGTCTTCGGCCTTCAAATTCACGACCGATCCGGCTGGAAGTGTAGGCGAGGGTAGCAAGTGGGTTTATCTCCGGTGACTAATGCCGTCGCTCGTTTCCAATGGATCAGAGTAACAGCCGGATCTGATCACGGGCGAACGCCGACGTTTCTACCTTCCTTGTGTGAAAAACGCCGTGCGACAAGATCTAGCTAGATTCATCGCTAGCACTGTTTCCATAATATTCTTATATTGTGCGTCTTACGTTGATTTACACGCGATTACGCATGAAACAAAAAAAGAGGCGTGGACGCTTAGAAACTACGTGTATCGTACCGAAGTCTTCTCAACTTCATCAAGGGCTGGTTGATCTTCTGTCCTATCGCTTAGCTTCGTCGTGTGAGGGGACTCGTGAGCGGCAATCTTTTGAGCCGTCTCAAGCGTTCCGTTGTTTTCAAGGTAAACCGTAATCCCGGTGGCCCGGAACGAATGGCGAACAGACCGGGGCAAGCAAACCGGCATCAACTGCCCGGCCCTTAGGCTTTGTTCCGAAACGTTTTGAAACAAGGGCGCGCGTTGACTTGCTCCATCCTAAGGCCAGTCGATGTGGCGAAAATGAAGGATTGGAAAAATTCTAAATGATAAGAGCGTAAAACCGACGCTCCAGGATGGCCCAGGATCGACGTTTCGGAGTGTGCCCGCTTGTCCTTGTGATACCCGGCATTTTCGCCCTTTTGCGAGCTGTCTAGGGAGTCCTAAGCGTTCTTCCATCAACCCGAAAAGCAGCAGAAAAGCGATTTCGTGAACGCGAACCGGAAATCCGCTCGTGATGATGATCGTCGAATCTCAGTAACCGGCGTTTTCTTAGATGGTGATTCGCTCTATCTCGTCGAGCGAAATCTCGTCCTGCCGACGGTCATAGAGCTTGGTTGTCCGCGGCGATTCATGGTTGGCGATTTGCTGCGCAACTTCGAGTTTACCGCTGTTCTTCAGATACGCCGTGATGCCGGTCGCGCGGAAAGTATGATTGCCAATCCGCGTTTCGATGCCGGCCGCTTTCGCGCGCCGGCGGATGATACGGTGGGCGTCCTGCTGGAAGAGGGGATTGGTTGTAAGCTGGCCGGTCTTGCGGCGGGCAGTACGGAAGAGATAGCCGTCGGCATCATCGGCGATGCCGGCTGCTTCGATATAATCGTGCAGACATTGATCGAGACGATGATGGCAGGGAACGTCGTGCTCCTTACCGCCTTTTTCGTGTAAACGCACCCAACGGCGGCGCCCCTGGACAAAATAGTCGCCAACCTTCATCTGAATGACGGCGCCGATCCGGGCGAAGCTGTAGACCATCATCGCGATCAAAGCGCGGTCGCGCAGCCCGAGGAGATCAGGCTGATCGGCCGCCTCTGTATCATTGGCTGGTTTCTTAGTAATGGGGTTGTAAGCCCAAACCGCCGAAAATTCCGTCAGGCAATTTCGGACAACATTTCTGGGTTTAGTGGGATCGAATCCATACCTTGAGGGAGTTCATCTTCGCCTTCTTCCAGCGCCAGGTTTGCCAGGATCGCATCGAGATCGATCGGAATTCTCCTTCCACAAAAAGTATAGTGGCCGTGAAAATAGATATGCTGCCAGGCGGTCGGAAAGATCTTCATCAGAAGGGCCGAAGCTTTGGCATTTTTGCTCGCTTGACATTTATCCAGGAGGCGAGAAAGGATGGCGGAGTTGTAATAGATGATCACATTTGCAATCAGCCGGCCGCATTGATTACTGATCTGGATGTCGATATCCGTTTTGCCGGTCAGTTGTTTTTTTCCTCCTACCTGAGCAATTGCCGATCGAAGTTGGTGATAGGACTCGATGCGGTTCTGTGACCGATGGACGTTACGTTGCAATTGCGGATCGCATAAGTAGCGCAGCGTGTAGATACTGCGGATCAGTTTGTCGAACTCGAATATCGCTTTGCGAGTTCGATTCTGCTGGGAATAATTGCACAATTTCCTGATCAGCGTGCCCTGGGTCATTTCCTTGAGACCGAGCGTAGCAACGACCTGATCGATATTGCATTTCTCCTCGAGGATCAACTGCCGATCGATTTGACCAACAGGCTGGATCAAATAGTCTTGGTATTCTGCCGGATCATTGCCGCAGAAAAGGTGCCTGAGCTGAGCTTGCAAATCGGTAAAGCGCGGCTCCAATCTGATACCAAACCAGTGCAGGATTGCGAAGTTGGCCTTGTTAACGCTGTGCATATCGCCGGTTATCGCGCTTGGCGCGATATCAGTGGTGTTGTGGTAACAAATATCGAACACGTAATGACTTTCATGTTCGTGAGCGCCAATCAATTGGCTTTGTAGTGGGATGTGATTGACGAGCAGAGTATAGGCCACCACTCCCTTGCCTCTGCCGAAGTATTTTCGGGAGTGGCGGGCCTTAATCGTCGGCTCCGCCATCTCGAATTTCTGGCCATCGACGCTGCCACGGAGGATTTCGAGATCAAAGGAGTAATGGGGAAAAATGCTGAGCTGCGCAATCGCATTGCTGATCAAATCGTTAGCAGCCTGCAAGGTGGCCAAGCGCAGATACTGCTGATGAGTTGCTTCCAGAACGTGATAGGGAATATCGCTGGTTTCGGCCATGTTGAGATTACCGTGATTCATCGCCTGGGCAATAATTACCGCCATCAGGCTATCTTCATCAGCGATCTTTTTGGTGTAGCGCGGCTGTAACGGTGTGAATGCCGACAAGAAATCGCATTGCTGATTCACAAACCGGAAAATATCGGCGATATCGCGAGCCTGGAGCTTGCCGTAAAAACCAGTTTGCACCGCTTCTTGATTGTTGGTTTTAGGCTTATGCCAAGAAAGCGTTTTATTGGCTGAGTTGTACTCAAGGTGCTTCAGCCTGCCGCGGCGCAGATCGCGATCAAACGCTGCCCAGAGTTGATGAAGTTCGGCAAACAACGAGTCAAGTGCCTCATCAATAGGTCGACGCAGCCAGGGAATATCCAATTGTCTGAGGACGTCCGCCTTTTCATCTACGGAAACTAGCTCGTCACCGAAACAACGATGCGCAAGACTGTCTGATAGATAAGCTTCGCCGGAATTTAGGCGCTTTCTGATCTGGCGGTAGATCCAAAATTCATAGCGATCAGCGCGCAGTTCTGTCGCATTCCCGTTTTGGCCGGTGATCAAAAGGTAAGGCCGCAGACGTTCTGGTATTGTCTCGGCCGGCCACTCGTTGAGGGGGCGTTGGGTTAGTTTCTGCTGTCCTGTGAAGACTTCCTTCATCCATCGCAGAGCGGCGAGCCAGCAACTATCAGCAGAAGTGCTGGAAAACTCCATTGCCATGTAGAGCGGGCGCAGATGTTTTTTGTAACGTGCAGCTGCCTGATCAATGGCTTGCCACCGGAATTCGTGTTGACTCTGATGTTTTTCGCACAAGCGTTTGCCGGTCAAGAGCAGCGTGTCTTTGGGCATTATGTCAAATGCGTGCTGACGGACTGTACCAAATGGCGTCACGTCGTCGAAACCTTCGTCAACGAAAAGTAACAGTAACCGTCCGATCTGTGATGCAGCCTGTTGTCTGTGAGCTTGGTATTGGACGAATTGTTTTTCGGCCTTTTCCTTTGCCTCGTCTTCAAGCTGCTTCATGTGATAGCACAGCGCGTCGATCAAGTTGTCGTTGAGCTGCTGGTAGCGTTTCCAGGCATAGCAGAGCAGATAAAGGTGGACTTGGTCCGGTTTCATCCGGCGTAAATCGTAAATGGTATAATAGTGAGCGAGATTGGCGTAATAGTTGAGATTCTGCTGCGAAATCGCCAACGCCGGCAGCAGCTTTTTCATCAACCGATATATGGGTTCGAGTGCGGTGCGCTTTTGCCGTTCTGTCAGCATCATATGATAGCCAAAATGCTTGGCGTCCTGCTTAAGAGCAGCCAACCCAGACAGGGTGTCCTCGCGCACCAGGAGCTGTTGCAGAGCCAGCTTATCCGCTCCGCCTAACATTTCGTTCAGTAGCTTGCCAAGCCGGTTCCGTTCTACGGAAAGCGTTTCGCTTATGAGGCTCTGTAATGTCGTATAACCAGGCCGGACGATTTTCCGCTCGTGTAGAAAGGCGATGAGTTCGGCGACGATGAACCCTGGGGTCACATCACGGGAAACGATTTGGGCAGCCTGCTGACTTAGCAGCGGAAGAAAATCAGAGGACCACAGACGGTAGCCGAACAGAGCAGTGATCGCGGTGCGCTGGGTGTAATACTCATGCCTGGTGATAGGATGCGGGACAAATTCCTGATCGGCGAAATAGCGCGAGCGAAGGAAGGAGGTATCTTCTTGGGTTTGCTCCCAGGAGAATAGAAAAAACGCTTGCTTGGCCTTGAAATAGCCGATTTGTAACGCGCAATGGACTTGTGCATGAATGGTTGGTCGCTCGAGTGCCAGCGCCAATTCCAGCTCCGTGAAAACGAAGTAGTTCATCCGCTGCCTGTCATCGAAGTCGGGCAATCCGTATAAAGCGAACTGTTCGGTGTCGGATAAGACGTTAAGTCTTTCGCTCTTTGCCAGCATTTAATCGATACATGGTGTACGTGTGAAAACGAGCGTCATCACGGCAGTACGGTGATAATGCGAAATAGATTGAAAGTATCAATCAATTTGTAATCTCATCTCGCAAGACCAGCAAGCAACGCCGGATTGACGAGCTGCTGCAGATGCTTAACCAAACCGATACTCTGATCGTGACTGAACTAAGCCGACTGGGACGGAGCACAGCCGAAGTGATTGCGCTGGTCAATTCTTTGATCCAACGAAATATCCGGCTCATCACGATCAAACAAAACCTGGATATCAGGCAACAGGATTTGAACTCCAAGATCATCATCACCCTGTTCTCGTTGTTTTCCGAACTGGAAAGAGATCTGATTAGTTTGCGGACCAAAGAGGCGCTTTCAGCGAAAAGGGCGCACGGTCAGAGATTAGGAAAACCAAAAGGAACCTTGCAGAAAAGCAAGTTTGATCAAAACCTCGAGAAGATCAGAGAATTACTGAGCTATGGGCTTTCGGTTAGGAAAATTGCTAGAGTGCTGGGCTATACAAACCATATAGCGCTCAACACCTATATCAACAGGCGAGGGCTGCACCGAACGGTGCAAGCCTGAAATCCAGCTTGACGGGATTCTCGACAGTTTCCGGCTGCAAGCCCTTGGTGTTATGAAACGAGACATGGACCTGCTTCCTGCTTCGGGCCGATAAAGATCGCGATTAACTTATGAATGACTCCTCTGAAGATGCAAAAGCCCCCGATAAGACAGGCTTTCTCAAGATAGGATTTTTTCGCAGCCTAAGTCACCAGGAGGGCGATATCATGGCACTCGTGCGTCGCATTTCTCGAGTCTCTAATATCAGTGCGAAGCAGCTGGATCAGTTTATAGCAGCAGCCAAAAGGATACACGAATCGTTCTCTGTTGAGTTGAAGAAATTGGAAGATCGGCCTGATGTCTACGAACCGGAGCTCGCCGAACCAACGGCGAAAGTCGAAAAGCAGCTGAGGAATTTGGAGGATCGACTGAACACCCTGTATCGGAAGATGCATGATGGCAGATCTTTTGATTTCCCGCCTTTTCCTGGCACAAGAGAGGTACAACAAAGTGAAAAACAGTCTAAGAGAAACTCACCGTTCCTTAGGGGACCCCAAGATCCAGGCTCTCAATCAACAGGCCATGCAGAGGGTAAATTCCGTAGCAAGGGAATTGGCCACTGAGATCGCTGGACGAAAACGTTAGCCGGGTCAGACTCGGTTCTTTGAGCGGGGTCGCTACGCGCACCAACCGGTCCCACTTCTCCGGGATTCAATCGACATCGACTCCGCCCCGGAAGTTCGGGAATCTCAGATTGAAAAATCGGGTTAGTCCCATGTTCTATTGCAAGGGTTTCAAGGCAACCAGACGAACCTGACGGAATTTTCGGCGGTTTGGGCTTACAACCCC